>Ga0181594_10000296_pt1 | contig 44065 bp, 27 predicted proteins | sample 071ome_18_FD_145603 | JGI IMG/M metagenome (GOLD analysis project Ga0181594, IMG submission 145603) | Coastal salt marsh microbial communities from the Groves Creek Marsh, Skidaway Island, Georgia - 071413BT metaG (spades assembly) | ecosystem: Environmental > Aquatic > Marine > Intertidal zone...
AGAGACGGGCGTATGCGCGTTCCGGGAGCATCCGTTCGTTGGTTCAGAAGGGAGTTCGCGGGCCCGAGATGGGGCGGTCCTACAGTAGTAAACACATGTTTTCGCCCGCACAAGTCTCGTGTCAGGCTCGCCATCCGGCGTAAGACTTCGTACCACCGGAATGGCTGCGGAGGTCCCCGCGCCGAACGCTCGAACACGGCGGACTGGCCCCGGCACCGGCCCGACCGCTGAAGGGTGCGACAGACCGTGGCCCGTCCGGATACACGGAAGGGGCGGCTCCTCGCGGAGCCACCCCTTCGGCTTCGATCATCGTCGGCGGATGCTCGCCGATCAGGCGCCCCTGGCTGCGTCGTACCGGGCCGCCACCCGGTCCCAGTTCACGACGTTCCAGAATGCACCGAGGTAGTCGGGCCGACGGTTCTGATACTTGAGGTAATAGGCATGCTCCCAGACATCGACACCGAGTACCGGCGTGAGTCCCTGCATGTGCGGGCTGTCCTGGTTTGCCGTCGCGATGACGGACAGGGCGCCCGATGCGTCCGAGCACAGCCAGCCCCAACCGGAGCCGAATTGACCACCGGCGGCGGCCTGGAAGCGAGCCTTGAAGTCGTCGAGCGAGCCAAAGGCCGCATCGATCGCCGCGGCGAGGTCGCCCGAAGGAGAATCGGCTCCTCCCGGGGTCATGACGTCCCAGAAGAGCGCATGGTTCACATACCCCCCCCCGTTGTTGCGCACGGCGCCCCTGATTTCCTCCGGCAACGCGTCGAGGTCGGCGACGAGATCGATCGCCGACATGGCGTGCAGGTCTGAATGCCCCTCGAGCGCGGCGTTCAGCTTGCTTGTGTACCCGGCGTGATGCTTGCCGTGGTGAATCGACATCGTCTGTGCGTCGATGTGGGGCTCGAGCGCGTCGTGCGCGTATCCGAGATCGGGAAGCTGAAAGGGATAGGCCATCGTTGCCGGACTCCTTGGCGTGGAATGCTGAGGGTGGATCGACCCCGAGAGATCGTGCCCGGTGAGGAGCCGTCAGGCTACTTTCAGAAACGCTACCGGGACGTGTGAAGCTACCGGCCCGAACCACGTCAGCAAACCTCAGGGAGGGCGACCGACCGGTGCCCGAATCACTCCCAGCCAGGCGGATCCTGCTCGTCGACTGCGACGCATTCTTCGTACAGGTGGCGCGACTGGAGGACCCGGAGGGTGCCGGCAGAGCACCTCTGCTTATCGTAGGTGGCTCACCGTCCGGACGCGGAGTCGTCACCTCCGCATCGTACGAGACGCGGGCATACGGTGTGCGCTCGGCCATGCCGACGGCCCACGCGCTGCGGCTCTGTCCGGAGGCCACCGTCGTCGGAGTGCCCCGCGGCGCCGTCACACGCCGAAGCCGCGAGGTGCGAGCTGTTCTGGAGGAGCTTTCGCCCGTGGTTCAGGCGGCGTCCGTCGATGAATTCTATCTCGATCTCACCGGCACCGAGCGGCTCTTTGCGCCGGAGACGTTCGAGGATTCGGCATGGCGCATTCGGAACGAGGTTCTCGCACGGACCGGGATTTCCGTCTCTCTCGGCGGCGGTACCCGTCGGGTCATCGCCAAGCTCGCGGCCACGCGGGCGAAACCCGCAGGGGTCCACGTCGTGGCCGACGGAGCCGAGCAGGAGTTTCTCGATCCCATGCGACTTGCCGAGTTGCCGGGTGTCGGTCCCGCGCTCGTTGAATCCCTCGAAGACAAGGGACTCAAGACCGTGGCCGACGCCCGAGCGGTGCAGCCCGAATGGCTGAAGCGCTGGTTCGGCCCCCGTCGCGGCGAGTGGCTTCAACGGAGAATCCACGGAATCGATGGGAGCCCGGTCGACCCTCACGAGCGGCGCAAGTCGATTTCGTCGGAACGCACCTTCTTCGAGGATCTGCATCGAGACGGCGACCTGGACCGGCGTCTCCTCGAGCTCGCCACGTCGGTCGGTTCGACGTTGAGAAAGAAGGACCTCAGGGCGCGTACGATCACCGTGAAGCTTCGGGATCACGACTTCACCACGCGTCAGCACAGTCGCACACTACCGGAGCCGGTCGAATCGAATCAGGCGATCGTCGATGTAGCGCGTATACTGCTCGGTGAGCTGCGCGCGGACCGGCGGGTCCCCGCACGGCTACTCGGCGTGGGGCTTTCCGGGTTCACGGGAACTCACCAGGGCACGCAGCTTCCGCTTTTCGACGAACCCGGTGGACCTCAGGAGACCGAGCGGGACCGTCACCTGAGTCGGGTGGTCGACCGTCTGTCGGATCGATTCGGATACGGCACCGTTGTCCCGGGCGGGATGGTCGGGAAACAGCCCGGCACGCGCGACCACGAAGATCAAGATCAGTCTCCCCAGACACGGAAGGACGAGCATTCGTGAGCGATCAGGGCTTTACCGCGATCTGGCCTGACGGGCGCCCCCTCATCGGGATGGTGCACCTCCTTCCTCTACCCGGCTCACCGGAGTGGGCCGGCTCCATGGATGCGGTCGTGGAGCGCGCCGAGACCGACGCGGTGGCGTTGGTGACCGCGGGTTTTGACGGTGTCGTCGTCGAGAACTATGGCGACGTACCCTTCTTTCGGGGCTCCGTCCCACCGGAGACCGTGGCGGGTATCACCACGGCCGTGAGGGCAGTGAGAGAGGCGACGTCACGTCCGGTCGGGGTCAATGTGCTCCGCAACGACGCGAGGGCCGCGATCGGAATCGCCGCAGCGACGGGGGCCCGTTTCGTTCGAATCAACGTGCACACGGGATCGATGTGGACCGATCAAGGACTCATCGAGGGCGAGGCGGCGGACACTCTACGTGCGCGCGCTGCCCTCGGACGCGAGATCGCGATCCTGGCCGACGTTCACGTGAAGCACGCCAGCCCGCCGGCCGGGTCTCGGATCGAAGTCGCCGCGCTGGACGCGTGGCACAGGGGACGCGCGACCGCACTGATCGTCTCGGGGTCCGGGACCGGCCGGGAAACCGATGTGTCCGACCTGGAGCGCGTACGATCGAGTGTACCCGAGGCGCCGGTCCTGGTCGGATCCGGCGCCACACCGGCCACCATCCGAAAGCTTCTGACGGTGGCCCACGGTGTGATCGTTGGAAGCGCGGTGATGGCCGAGGGCCAGCCGGGCACCGGCGTCGACCCCGCGCGGGCCGCCGACTTCATACAGGCCGCGCGCAGCTGACGACAACCGCAAAGAACGAAAGAGGCGGGCCGCGCGGATGCGCCGGCCCGCCTCCATTTCGTGGTCTGTCAGGCCCGATCGGACCCCACCGTCAGTCGCCCATCGCCGCTCGCTTCTGAGCGATCGCCTCGTACGGCTTACGCTCGAAGTAGCTGCGCGTCTCCTCGGCCACGACCGGCGCGAGGAAGATCAAGGCGATCAGGTTGGGCCAGATCACGATCGCGAGGGCCACATCACCAAGCGCCCAGACCACCGCGAGTGGGATCGCGGCACCCATGAAGTGCGCAAAGACGAAGAGCGCCTTGTACGGAAGAATCGCACCCTTTCCGAACAGGTAATACGCACATCGATCGCCGTAGTAGCTCCACGAGATCGCCGTCGAGATTCCGAAGAGGAGCACGCCGAGGACCACGATCAGATGTCCCCAGTCACCCAGCGGTGCCAACCCCTGCCGGAACGCGGCTGCCGTGACCGGAGCCCCGTTCTCGACAGCGTCGCCGTACAGCGACGTATACGTCGTCCCGTCGGCACTGACCGCCTCGCCGCGCATCGGGAAGACCGTGCCTGAGAACGCCTGCGTCTGACCCTCGTCCGTGTACAGCATGTCGACGCTGGCCTCGTGCCATGACACCATCGCGACGCCCATACCCGTACTCACGTGCTGCCCATTCGCGATCTCGATCGACTCCGGTGCATCAACACCGCCGTAGCGGTTTGGCTCGACCTCGGCCGTCCACGTGATGTCGCCACCTCCCAGTGTGATCTCGGTCGGGAAGCGCTGCTCGTGCGTGCCTGTGATCACGATCACGAGACCAGTCAGGGTGCAGATCACGATCGTATCGATGAGTGGCTCGAGGAGTGCCACCACGCCCTCCGAAACCGGCTCATCGGTCTTCGCAGCAGCGTGTGCGATCGGCGCAGAGCCCTGCCCCGCCTCATTCGAGAAGAGGCCACGACGCACACCCCACATCAGCGTCACCACGAACACGCCGGCGCCGACACCCGCAACGCCCGCCTGCGGGTTGAAGGCCTCCACGACGATCGTGGCGAACGCACCCGGGACGCTGCCGAAGTTCATCACCAGGATGAGCAGGGCACCGAAGACGTAGATCGCCGCCATAAACGGTGCGAGGAACGCCGTCACCTTCCCGATGCGGTTGATGCCACCGAGGATGACGGCGGCAACGATGAACGCCGTGATCCCACCGACGAGGACCGTGGGGAGTCCGAAGGCGCTGTTCATCTGGTCGGCCACCGTATTGGCCTGAACTGCATTTCCGGTAAAGAACGCCGTGAAGGCGAGCATGACCGCGAAGAAGACCGCCATCGGCTTCCACTTCGACCCGAGTCCGCGCTCGATATAGTACATCGGTCCACCGGCGACATTCCCGAGCTCATCGGTCGTGCGGTACTTCTGCGCGAGCGTGACTTCGGAGTACTTGGTGGCCATCCCGAGGAAGGCCGTCACCCACATCCAGAAGAGCGCGCCAGGACCACCCCAGTGAATCGCCATCGCGACTCCCGCGATGTTCCCGATTCCGACCGTAGCGGAGAGCGCCGTTGTCAGGGCCTGGAAGTGAGATACGTCACCCGGATCGTCCGGATCGTCGTATTTGCCCGTGGTGACCCCGAACCCGTGCCCCAGATGCGTGAGCTGCACGAAGCCGGTCCGGACCGTGAGATAGAGCCCGGTTCCCAGAAGCAGGATGACCATGATGGCGATCTGCTCGCCACCGATCGTCGGACCGATGTTGATGACCCAGTCGTTCGCAAAGTCGACGATCGGCTGGAGGAAGCTGTTGAGGATGGACTCCATTCGTACGCCCGGTCGTGGGTGTCAGGTGGTCACGGCAATGTCCCCGTAACCCGGGATTCAAAGCTCGGAAGAATGACCCGCGGCCGGAGCCGGGGCAAGCAAATCTTCGAGCGGTCGTGGACTAGCCGGTGGAGAGCGCGTGATCGCACAGATGCTCCGCGACCGCAGCCGCCAGCAGTTCGTGAGCCCGGTTCACGATCGCGTCGAGCGACGGTGATTCCTGGAACATCTCTTCGGCCTTCTCTCGAAGTTCCGGGACGGTCGGGAGGTGAGGGAGCGATAGTTCGGCCAGACGCTGTTCGACCTGCGCGCGCGCGCGGCGGGCCATGTCCGCGAGTTCCTCGATCGAATGGGCATCATCCCATGCCTCACGAACCGAGGCCGATATCCCCTCGACGCTGAACGCTTCAGCGAGTTCACTGGCAACCTTCTCCACGACCTTACGCCCGACCGGTCGCTCTCCCCGCACGATCGCCTCGGGCGGGTCGCGCAGGTCCCATACGAGTCGGAACCACGACATCACCTTCAGCACGTAGTACGAGATGTCGATCTCCCACCAGCGGAACCCCTGCCGGGTCGAGCTCTGATAGTGATGGTGGTTGTTGTGCCACCCCTCGCCGAGTGTGATCAGGGCGAGCCACAGATTGTTACGCGAGTCGTCACCCGTGAGGTATCGCTGCGACCCCGACACGTGCGCGAGCGAGTTGATGAAGAATGTGCAGTGAAAGAGAACGACCGTGCTCCAGAAGAATCCGACGACGAGCATCGCCCACCCACCGACGGCCCACACGCCCAGCCCAAGCAGCATCGCGGGCATGTACGTATTTCGATCGAGCCACACGAGCTCCGGATAGCGCGTAAGGTCCTTCACCGTGCCGTAGTCCGGCTCCCAGTTGTCCGCATTGAAAATCCATCCGATATGGGAGTACCAGAATCCGTGATGGCGGGGTGAGTGGACGTCGTGCTCGGTATCCGAATAGAGGTGGTGGTGTCGGTGGACCGCCGCCCACCAGATCACTCCACGCTGCGCAGACGTCTGTCCGATGAACGCGATCAGGAACTGAACCACGCGACTCGTCTTGTAGGACCGGTGGCTGAAGTACCGGTGGTACCCCGCCGTGATCGCCCACATGCGGACCAGGTACAGGACGAGCGCGAGAACAAGCGCCTGCCACGGGACGCCCGTCCAGATCGCCGTCACGCACACGAGGTGCGTCAGGACGAAGGGGATCGCGGACGGATAGACGACGTCAGAGTGCGGTGGATGTTCGTGAGCCAACGCGATCTCCCGGCGGAGCGGCGGACTTCAGGGTGCGGCAGAAGCTACATCCGCACACCCCTTGAACAACCGCCCCACAATCGTATGTTCATATTCACATTCATGAATACAATCACTTCTCCCCCAATTCTTGAGCGCCTGAGCGTCCTCGGTGACGAGACGCGGACACGGATTCTCTCCCTGCTCGACGGCAGCGAATTCACCGTGTCCGAGCTCTGCGCCGTGCTTCAGGCGCCTCAGCCGTCCGTGAGCCGACACCTCAAGACTCTGGCGTCGGAAGGGTGGGTGGAGGCCCGGGCCGAGGGGCGAAATCGCCACTACCACCTGAGCCCGCAGCTGGACGAAGCAGCCCGGGCCCTGTGGCGTATCGTGCACGGAGAGGTCGGGCAGGCATCCGTCTACCGTTCCGATGCCGAGCGGGCACGTGCCGTGCTCGAAAAACGGAGGATGCGCGCCACCGCATTCTTCGCGGAGTCGGCGGCGGAATGGGATCGCACGCGGGCGGGGCTCTTCGGATCGGCGACCGGTCTGGCACCGCTTCTCGGCCTGATCGATCCGTCGTGGGTGGTCGGCGACCTCGGATGCGGGACGGGTGCACTCACGGCCCGCCTCGCCCCCTTCGCCCGACGCACGATCGGTGTGGATCGATCGGAGGCGATGCTCGGTACGGCCGAAGCGCGACTCCACGATATCGACTCAGCCGAGCTCCGCTGTGGCGAACTCGAGTCACTTCCGATCTCCGACGGAGAGCTGGATCTCGCCATTCTCGCTCTCGTGCTTCACTACGTCGTGGATCCGCGCGCAGTTCTCGCCGAGGTTCGTCGGACTCTGGCCCCCGGCGGCCGCGTGCTCGTGCTCGACATGCGCCGCCATGACCGCGGTGCCGGCTTTTCCGATGCCATGGGTCACGTGTGGCCCGGCTTCGACCTCGAGCGCATGGAGGCGTGGCTGGCCGACGCCCGCTTCGGCACCGTGCGTATTCAACCACTCGCACCCGATCCGGATGCGACCGGCCCCCTACTCTTTCTCGCTTCGGCGCGCGTCTAGAGGCGTGCCCATCTGACTGTTTCGATACCCACTCGGCAAACGCGCCGATTTCAACGAAGAGGAACCATGACGGACACCGCAGTAATGCCCGAAACCACACCGGCCGAGACGAAGCATCGTCTCGCCTTCAAGGTTGCCGATCTCTCCCTGGCGGAATGGGGACGCAACGAGATTCGCCTCGCCGAGCAGGAGATGCCCGGACTCATGGCGGCTCGTGAGGAGTACGGACCGCAGCAGCCACTCGCGGGACTCAAGGTCGCCGGCTCCCTGCACATGACCGTGCAGACCGCAGTCCTGATCGAGACGCTCGTCGACCTCGGCGCCGATGTGCGCTGGGTCTCCTGCAACATCTTCTCGACGCAGGACCATGCCGCCGCCGCAGTGGTCGTCGGGCGGGATGGCACCGTCGATGAGCCGAAAGGCTCTGCGGTCTTCGCGTGGAAGGGCGAGACTCTGGAGGAGTACTGGTGGTGCACGGACCAGATGCTCGAGTGGCCGGACGGCTCCGGTCCGGACCTGCTGGTCGATGACGGCGGTGACGCCACCCTGCTCCTGCACAAGGGGGTCGAGTACGGAACGGTGGATCACGTCCCGGCGTTCGACGGGGACAAGGAGCCGGAAGAGTGGGGTGTGATCCTCGAGCTGCTTCGCCAGACCCTCGGTGAAGACCCCGGCCGCTTCGAACGACTGGCTAAGGATCTTCGTGGTGTCAGCGAGGAGACGACGACCGGGGTTCACCGCCTGTACGAGATGGAGCTCGACGGCTCTTTGCTCTTTCCGGCCATCAACGTCAATGACTCGGTCACCAAGTCGAAATTCGACAACCTCTACGGCTGCCGACATTCGGTGATCGACGGCCTGAACCGTGCGACCGATGTCATGCTCTCCGGCAAGAGCGCGCTCGTTCTGGGATATGGTGACGTCGGCAAGGGCTGCGCCCAGGCCCTCAAGGCTCAGGGCGCTCGCGTGTCGATCACCGAGATCGATCCGATCTGCGCCCTTCAGGCGTGCATGGAGGGGTACACAGTGGTTCGCCTCGACGACGTGCTCGAGACGGCCGACGTCTTCATCACGGCGACCGGCAACAAGGACATCATCACCGCCGAGCACATGGCGAAGATGAAGGACAAGGCGATCGTCGCGAATATCGGCCACTTCGACAACGAGATCGACATGGCCGGTCTGGACCGTGTGAACGGGATCGTGAAGACCGAAATCAAGCCGCAGTACCACGAGTGGACCTTCGAAGATGGGCACTCGGTTCTTATTCTCGCCGAGGGTCGCCTGATGAACCTCGGCTGCGCGACGGGTCACCCCAGCTTCGTGATGTCCGCCTCCTTCACCAACCAGGTGATCGCGCAGATCGAGCTCGCGCAGAACACGGACAAGTACGAGAAGAAGGTGTACGTCCTGCCGAAGCACCTCGATGAGAAGGTGGCGCGTCTACACCTCGACAAACTCGGGGCGAGGCTCACGGAGCTCTCCGACGAGCAGGCCGAGTACATCAACGTGCCCAAGGACGGGCCGTACAAGCCGGATCACTACCGGTATTAGTCGGGAGCGGCACTTCGGCCTCGGGCCGGAGTGAACAACGGGCCGGTCCGTCTTCCGACGGGCCGGCCCGGTTCGTCTGGATGAGGGGCCTGCACCGCGCCCCGTCGTCACAGCCCTCCGCCTACCGAAGCACCAGCCGGATCGCGAAGATCACGATCGCCACCGTGAGCACGTTCCGGACCCACGCCTGTCCCTTCAGTACCTGAAGGTGCACCCCGAGCTTCGCGCCGAAAAACTGCCCGGACGCGAGTGACAGCCCTGCGACCCAATCGAGGTTGCCGCCAAGAGCGAAGAGGGGGATCGCGAGCGCGGTGAAGGCGAGGATGAGGGGGACCTTCACGGCATTCCCGCGAACCAGATCGAGCCCGTTCGCGGACAGGAGCGCGAGGAAGAGGAAGCCGATACCCGCCTGAATGAAGCCGCTGTAGCAACCAAGCAGGAAGAAGGCCCCCATCAGAAGCCAGCGCTTCTCGGGGTCGGGCGCGAAGGCTTCCGTCTGTTCCGGCGGCGTCACGGGATGCCAGATCATCCAGGCGGCCGCCAGCACGAGGATTCCGGCGAGCACCCGCTCGAAGGCGACGTCACCGATCTCCACCGCAGCCCACGTTCCGAGGACTACGCCGACGAGCGCCGGAGGAAGGCCGAACTTCACCCAGGCGAAGGGAATCAGCTTTCTGCGGTGGAAGCTGGTGGTAGCGCCGATGCCCCCGACGAAGATCGCGATCCTGTTCGTTCCGTTCGCGACGGTCGCCGGAAGACCGATGAAGATGAGAAGCGGAAGCGTCAGGAGAGAACCGCCGCCGGCGATCGAGTTGATGGTCCCGGCAACAAAGCCCGCGCCGATCAACATCAGGGTGGTCAGCAGATCAAAGGGCACGGGCGCTCCGCGGCGTACGATCGGGACGCACCATCCTGGCCCAGCCAACGGCGAGCGTCCAGCCCCTTCGCGTGCAACCGCCCGACCGGGTCACCTTTGTATTGATCGCGGCGGCAGGCGCCTGAATCGCGATCTAACGGGTGAAGTCGAAGAGCTTGGTGTACTTCACGACCAGTTGACGTTGCTTCGGTCCTGAGGGGATGCCGGTCTCGGCAAACCGACCCCGGTGCCAGGAGTCGTTAAGCACCACGAAGAAGCCGGTGCCCGCCGTGTCCAGCCAGCCGAAGCGCAGGTTCGTACTGACGTCACTCGTGTCGTCGTTGTATTGAACGTTGGCCTGAAGATAGATCCGGGGCGTGAAAGAGTACGAACCGTTGAAGCGCACGACCGATGTCGTGAAAGCGCCCTGATCCAGCGTCACGTCGAAGTAATTGAATCGGGCGGAGGCGGTGAATCGATCACGGTACCGATACGCGAGGGTGGCGTTCGGTCCGAAACGGGTGCCGTCGAAGAAGCCCCCCAGGCTCCAACCTCCAGATACGGACAGCGGCGCGCTGCGGTCGGTATTCGCACGAAATTCCCAGTCGTAGTTGTCGTAGTTCCCCGCCGGAATCACGATCCCGTCGCGGATTTCGAAGTCGGTCCGGAGGCCCTCCCCGGTCAGGTTCAGGCCCGGCAACTGGAAGAAGGCGCCGTTCTCGAAGGCGAAATGGTTGTCGATGTGAACCGTGTACGTCTCACTGAAGCCGCTCAGGTCCCAATACTGGTTCCACGAAATGTGGGGTCGGAACTCCCGAAACCAGCTCACGCTCGGCACGCGGACGTGCCGCAGAATGCGCGTGTTGATGTGCCGGTACGCATCACGGCTCAGGAAGCCGACCTCTGGATTGAACCCATCACCGACCTGCCGGTAGCCAGCCGAGACCTGCCAGTCACGGGTGACATACGACATGCCCCCGTTGAAGGCGTATTCCCCGTTGTTGAATCCCTCTCGATCGTCGGGCGCCGTCGACGTCCACGGCGTCTCGGTCAACCCGAACCAGCCGTCGAAGGTGAGGTCCTGGCCGATGCCCAGACGGCCGTCGACGGCATACGTCAGATTGAAGTCCTCGGTGTCATCCGTATTCAGTCGTGACACGACGATGCCACCGATCCGCGACCGGTTCGAAAACTCCTGAAAGACGCGGAAGACCCCGAAATTGTTATGAGGCGAGACCTGAACGTCGATGTCGTTCTCCGCGTCATACCGAAACGCATCGTCGGTCTGAATGTTAAGGAAGCCGACCTGCAGTCCACCGACTTTACCCGTCACGCGCCCGCCGGCGAGGATCGGAACCTCACGCCCACCGACGAGGCCGATGCGACGGCTGAAGAAGAGATCGGCCGACCGGCCACTCCCAACCGTGAACGTGCCAGCATTCTCGAGAAAGAACGCACGCTTCTCGGGGAAGAAGAGCGGGAACCGGGTCAAATTCACCTGCTGATCGTCGACTTCCGCGAGCGCAAAGTCCGTATTCGCGGTCAGGTCGAGCGTCAGACTCTGCGTAAGGCCGATCTTGGCATCGCCGCCGACGGCGAACTCCTCGTCCCAGAAGGCCCCGGGCTGGTTGAAGTCCTTGAAGGTCTCACCCAGCACATACGGGGTGATGTTAACGATGCGCTTGTTGGGGGCATCGAGCTGGAGTGAACCGGCCAGCGACACGCGGTTGATCGTGAACTGCCGGGGCAGCGGTGCCCACACAGACTGCTCGTTGTTCCGGCGAATCCTTCGCTCGAAGTTCAGACCCCACGTCTGCTCACCACCGGTTCCGTACCGCAGCGTCGAGAAGGGGATGCGAAATTCCGCGTACCAACCCTGATCATCCGTCGACGTGGCGACCTCCCAGCTCGCGTCCCAGTTGAGGTTGAAGCCTCCCGCCGATCCTCGTTGCATGCGACCACCACCACCGCCACCGCCCTGCCCCTCGTTCGCCACCTGACCGTCGTACTCGATCCCCGCCGGCGTCGTCCCGAACACGAAGCCGTTCTGGCGATCCCGATACGTATCCAGAATGAACGAAAAGGCATCCGAGTCCCCGAGCGAGGCATCGCGGCGTGTCTGGCCGAATACGATGGCGGACGGATCCTCATCGTACAGCCAGGCACCGATGTACAGCGCATCGCCGTCCGACAGGACCCGCACCTCGGTCCTTTCAGAGACCGCCGAACCCTCGAGCGGCTCGCGCTGTACAAAGCCCGTCAGAACGGGCGCCGCACCCCAGACGGACTCATCGAGGCGACCGTCGATCAACGGCCCGGAGGACACGACGGTCGTGATCGCCTGCGGAGGCTCTTGAGAAGCCGCACGGTCCGGCACGCCCGCCATGATCGCGGACGCGATGAAGAGGGCGGAAGCCAGGCAGCACCCTGAGGGCCGCACGTCGGATCGGTTCACCTTCGTCTCCTCGTTGTGTCGGCCTTCTTCACTCGCGGCTTTGGTGGCGCGTTGGGCCACGAATGGGCACAAGAAAAGCGGGGGCGGCCGATCCGGCCACCCCCGCCTGCACCTGCTTCGGTGGAAAGCTACTGGACCGCGTTGATCATGTCGAAGATCGGCAGGTACATGGCGACGATCATGCCGCCGACGACCACGCCCAGTACGACGATCATGATCGGCTCCATTGCCGACAGCAGTGCTTCGACCGCCGCATCGACTTCTTCGTCATAGAAGTCGGCGATCTTGGTCAGCATCTCGTCCAGACCACCGGTCTGCTCACCGACGTTGATCATCTGAACGACCATCGGCGGGAAGACGCCGGACTCTTTCAACGGCCCGGCGATCGTCTCACCCGCGGCGATCGACGCCCGCGACCCCATGACCGCGTCGTGAATCACACGGTTACCTGCCGTCTTCGCAGTGATCTCGAGCCCCTCGAGAATCGATACGCCGGACGACACCAGCGTACCGAGCGTGCGAGTGAAACGAGCCACCGCTGACTTTCTCTGCAGATCGCCGAGGATCGGCATCGCCAACAGAAGCCTGTCGAGCACGAGCTGTCCGCCATCGGTCTGGTAGTACTGGCGAATGCCCACAACGAAGGCGATCAGCCCGACGCCGCACGCCCACCAGTAATTCTGGAGGAAGTCCGACATCGTGATGACGATCTGCGTCGGGAGCGGCAGCGGGATACCCGCGGACTCGAACATCTGCTGGAAGGTCGGGATGACGAAGATCAGCAGGATGACGACCGCGCCACCAGCAACGGAGAAGATGACCCCCGGGTAGATCATGGCACCTTTGATCTTACGGACCAGCGCATCGTTCTTCTCGAGGAACGTCGCGAGGCGGAGGAGGATCGTATCGAGAATACCACCCGCCTCACCCGCGGCGACCATGTTCACGTACAACTCCGTGAACACCTTGTCGTGCTTGCCCATCGCGTCGGCCAGCGTGTGCCCCGACTCGACGTCGTAGAGGACGTCGGAGATGGTTTTTCGCAGCGCCGGGTTTTCCGTCTGCTCCGCCAGGATGTCCAGGCTTTGCACGAGCGGCAGGCCCGAGTTGATCATGGTCGCGAACTGACGCGTGAAAATGACGATGTCGCGCGTGGTCACGCCCGTCCCGAAGGAGAACGAAGCTTTCGGCTTCTCTCGAACCGAAACCGGAATCAGCTTCTGCCGATGCAGATGGGCGAGGACCTCGTCCTTGCTCGCAAGGTCGAGCTCACCCGTCTGCATTTCCCCGCCCGAGGCGGGCCGTGCGCTGTACGAAAAGACTGGCATGGAGCGTCCTTACCTGTTGGCTCGTTCGGGTTACTCGCCCGGTACCGGCTCGCCGACGGCTCGGAGGAGCTCGTTGGGATCACCGGAACGTTTGAGGGCTTCATCGAGGGTCACTTCGCCCTTCATGTAGAGCATCTGAAGCGCGTCGTTCATCGTCTGCATTCCGTGCTTCTTACCGGCCTGCATGAGGGAGTAGATCTGATGGATCTTCTCGTCGCGAATGACGGCCCGGATCGCGGGGGTACAGATCATCACCTCAGCGGCAACGACGCGGCCTTTGGATTTCGCCTTCGGCAGGAGCGATTGCGTGACCACTCCCTCGAGCACGAACGCGAGCTGCGTCCGCACCTGTCCCTGCTGGTGAGCCGGGAAGGCATCGATGATCCGGTTGATCGACTCTGCGGCCGAGTTGGTGTGCAAGGTGGCAAAGACCAAGTGACCCGTCTCGGCGATCGTGAGCGCGGCCGAGATCGTCTCCAGGTCCCGCATCTCGCCGACCAGGATCACATCCGGATCCTGACGCAGCGCGTACTTGAGCGCGTGTCGGAAACTCTGCGTATCCGCGCCGACCTCACGCTGGTTGATCATGCACCCCTGATGGCGGTGAATGAACTCGATCGGGTCCTCGATCGTGATGATGTGACCACGACGTTCGCGATTGACCTTGTCGACCATGGCTGCAAGCGTCGTCGACTTGCCCGATCCGGTCGGCCCTGTCACCAGCACGAGGCCGCGGGGCTTGTCCGCGAGCTGGTTGGCCACCGGAGGTAGCCCAAGCTTCTCGATCGAGACGATCTCGTACGGAATCTGCCGGATCGCCATCGCGACGCAGCCGCGCTGCTTATACACGTTGCCGCGGAAACGGGAGAGGTTCTGGACGCCGAAGGAGAAGTCCAGTTCGTCTTCTGTCTCGAAGCGTTTCTTCTGGTTGTCCGTCAGGATCGAATAAGCCAGCGACAGCGTATCCTTCGGAGCCAGAACCTGTTTCGTATGGGAGTCCGCGAGATCCCCGTCGATCCGGATCTTGGCCGGGTTGCCGACGGTGATATGGAGGTCGGAGGCACCTCGCTGGATCATCTCCTGGAGGAGCACCCTGAGGCTGAGCTCCTGTGGCGGGGCCTGTCCTGCCGGGGCGGCCGGCTGCGTCATGTACGTCCCTTCGTGGGGTTGGCTCGTCGCCCTAGTCGGCGACCGTGGTCTCCTTGATCACTTCTTCGAGGGTCGTCACGCCTCTCTCGACTTTCTTCAGCCCGTCCTCGCGCAGCGTGAGCATGCCCTCCGATCGAGCCAGATCCCGCAGCTCGTCGGTTCCCATCTCATTCATGATGGCCTTTCGAAGCGGCGTCGACATGATCATCACTTCGTAGAAGCCGCAACGGCCCTTGTAGCCGAGGTTGCCGCACTGGTCGCAGCCTTCACCTTTGTAGAGGGTGGTCTTGGCGACCCAATCGAGGTCGATCTTCGCCGATCTGAGGTACTCCTCCTCGTACGACGCCTCGACCTTGCAGTTCGTGCAGATCCGCCGCGCCAGACGCTGCGCCGAGATGAGATTCAACGCCGAGGCCACGTTGAACGGCTCCAGCCCCATGTCGAGCATACGGGTGATCGTGCCGGGGCAATCGTTGGTGTGGAGCGTCGACAGGACGAGGTGGCCCGTGAGGGCCGCCTTGATGGCGATTCCGCCGGTGGAGATATCACGAATCTCACCGACCATGATGATGTTCGGATCCTGACGCAGGAACGCCTTGAGGGCGGCCGGGAAGTCCATCCCGATCTCGGACCGCACCAGAACCTGGTTGATGCCGTGGATGTTGTACTCGACCGGATCCTCGGCGGTCATGATGTTGGTGTCGATCGTGTTGATCTGCGACAACGCCGAGTACAGTGTCGTCGTCTTCCCCGACCCCGTCGGACCGGTCACGAGCACCATGCCGTACGGCCGCGAAATCGACCACATGAAGTCCTTCTCGGCCTTGGGCTCGAACCCGAACTTCGTGAGATCGAAGGTCAGGTTGCCCTTGTCGAGAATACGGAGCACGATCTTCTCACCGAAGATGACCGGGAGCGTCGACACACGGAAATCGACGACCTTGTTCCTCATCTTCAGCTTGATGCGTCCGTCCTGCGGAACGCGACGCTCGGCGATGTTGAGATCCGAGAGAATCTTGATACGAGACGTCAGCGCGGCCTTCATCTTCAGCGGAGGCTTCATGACCTCCTGAAGCGCACCGTCGATCCGATACCGAACCCGGATCTCTTTTTCATACGGCTCGATGTGGATATCCGAGACGCCCTTCTGAACCGCGTCCGTCAGAAGACCGTTGATGAACTTTACGACGGGGGCGGAATCGACCTCAGCGGCGAGCGCCGAATAGTCGTCTTCTTCCTCGTCCTCGATGACCTCGACGTCGTCGAAGTCCTCCCACCCGTCCAACATGCTGCTCATCTCTTCTTCTTCGGAGCCGCCGTAGTAGCGCTCGAGATGCTTGCGGAGGGTGTACTCACCGACGATGACAGGCTCGATCTCGAGCTTCGAGATGAACTTGAGGTCGTCGATCGCCGAGAAGTCCGTCGGATTCGTCATCGCGACGGTGAGCATCCGGCCAACCCGACGAAGCGGGAGTACCAAATGCTTCCGGGCGACGTTCGCCGGGATCAGCTTCAGAATCTTTGCGTCGACCGAGACCTTCTCCAGATCGACCGCCGGCACCCGGTACTGTTTGGCGAGCATCCGGGTGAGTTCTTCTTCGGCGACAAAGCCGAGGTGGACCAGGGCATAACCGATCCGGGTGCCCGAGGTCTTCGCCTCGGCAAGCCCTTCCTGGAGCTGCTGCTCCGTGATGAGCCCTTCTTTGACGAAGAGGTCACCGAGTCGGATCTCCTGCGCCACCTTTGCTGCCATCAGCCGCGATCCCGCTTGGAGGAAGACCACGCGGCACTCCGCCGCGTCCGGGACCAAGAATACGGGCGTAACGTGCCCACGTACAAGCTTCCTTCTCCCCGAGATCGCCAGTGGCTGCGAGCGCGGTGCATCAAGGAGTTCGACCCGCGACCGCCAGGCCCCGGAGACGGCCCACCGTAGCGGCCCCGATACCGCGAACGCGTGCCAGATCGTCGAGGGTGGCGAAGGCACGTCGTTCGCGCTCGGCGACGATCCGAGCGGCCAGTGCTGGACCGATGCCCGGTAACGTCTCGAGGAGCCCCGAATCTGCCGAATTCACGTCGACCAGCGTAGCGACAGACGAGATCTGGTTCCGGGCGGACGTCGGGGACTTGGGTCGCGTCGGAGCCGACCGCCCTCTTGGCGCTCGTGTAAAATCCAGGTGGGGAACCATCCGCTCGAGCGTGGATGGCCCGATACCGCGGACGCCGAGCATGTCGGCCGGGCTCCGAAAGACCATGCCCGACTCGCGGGCCGCCACGATGGCACCGGCGGTGGACGGGCCGACCCCAGGCAGTCGATCGAGCTCGGCTCCATCCGCTCGGTTCGGATCGAGGGTCTCCCCGACCGCGATCGGACGACGTCGACGCTCCTCGTCTTCGACCGCCGCGAGCGTTCTCCCGGCCAGCGAGTCCAGAACGGCCTCGGACTCGAGGTCAGGGGTGGCACCGCTCCGGGCCACGACGTCGCCGCCGTATCGCAGAACACTCAGGGCGAGCAGCACGAAGGCCCCTCGGGTGAAGGATCGCGCCTCGTCTCGTGGAGATGACATGAGACATGATCTCCGCGGGCGAGGGGCGGAACCATGCCGTCATGGGTCGGGGGAAGCTTCGCCGCCGCGCGTCACACGTCCGGGGGTGAGTGAACCCGTGCCGGCTCCGTGTCGGCCTACCGCATCGAGAAGTCGGCGGTGCCGAAGTCGAGTTGGCCGAAAAGGCCGACCTGGAACTGGGTGGAGCCCGTCTGCTGCCCGACGAACGACTGACGATCGTCATAGCTGATCTGCAGACCGAAGGAAAAGCCACGGACGCTCGTATCCGCCTGCAGGCTCGCCGTCCGCAGGACCTGGTCCACGAAGCGCACGCACTCTGCACCTGCAACGGTGATCCGGCAGTTCCGCTCCCTGCGGTACGTGCCGATGATCGACAACGAGATGGGGCGATCAAGCTGGGAGGCCAGTCCACCCGCCGGGAGCAGCTGTGTACTCACCGATATGCGGTGATTCCGCTCCTCACGCTCCGTGTCACCCGTCGGGTCGACGCCCGTGCCGTCTCGCCACGCACCACGATACGTCGTGACCAGCGTGCGCAGCCACTGGATCGACACGTCCAGCGGCACTTGAAGATCCGAATCGAACCGGCGCTGCAGCGCCCGTCCGCCGAAGGTGATTTCGCGCTCCGTCCGAACGATGCCGGAGGAGAGATTGATCGTCCTGATTCCGGTGAACGACGGAAGCTGGATGGAGGGCAACGTCGCCTGCACATCGGGCCACGTCTGCTGGCGGGTCGCCCGGTCACTCCGGATGTCCAGGGTTTCCGAATCACTCCATAGGTATCCGATCTGCACACCTGCGCCGCCCGCGAGCGCGACGCCGGAGGAGAGGCGCCAACTCGACCGATCGGTCAGCGAGGCCGCGGTGTCCGCGTCGACGAAGCGATACCGGTCCGCACCCCCGAAGCCGAATTGATAATCCAGCCGTGGATCGACCGGATCCCGGTTGAAGCGTGAGGTGATCCCGTCCCGGTAGGTGGCACTCAGGGGACGAACCGAGCTCAGGATCGCACGCAGCTGGGTGATCCCCTCGTCCTCGTCCTCCGACGGAATCCCGAACCACGTCGTTGCGAGCGCCGACGGGCTCAGAGAGACCGTCGTCCCCCAGTCCCGCTGGCCCCGAGCGTTCCGGGTGAGGGCCAGCGCGGTGTCCGCCCCCGCGACCGCTTCATCCACGAAGTTCGTGTTCCGGTCGGACTGGTACACCGTCGTCCAGTCGAAATCGGTTCGCAGCCACGAGAAGATCGTCGGCCGGTACCCGACATCGGTACGGAGTGTCCGCGCCGTCTCCCACCCGAAGTCGAAGCCCTGCCACTGGGCACGCTCGCCGCGGATCAACTGCTGAACCTCGGCATCTGCAGCAGCCTCGTCCGGGGGGAGGAGGTCCCGGACCTGAAGCAACCTGACGTCGGCCGTCAGCGGTGACAGTGGACGCAGGCGGACGTCCGCAGCGAGCTGCAATAGCTCTCTCGGCCGGAGCGTCGCGATCGCATCATCGTCGGATGGCGATCGAACGATCGTCTCGTATCGAAGGACCCGGCTGTCCTGCTGGAAGTAGGACGTCTCGAGGGATACTCGTTCCGGCGTCAGACGGAGCCGTGCGTCCGCGACCTTCTCCTCCAGGAAACCGGGCAGGAGCGAACGGACGACGCCACGAACCGGCTCCGGAACGAGCCCCACGTCCCGGACCTCGGGCGTGCGTGTCCATCCGACCCCAGCGTCCACCGTGCTCGATTCGTTCTCGGTGGTGATCGTCGATCCGTCCGCCATGGCATAGGAGGCACGTGCATCGAGTCCGTCGATGAGGAAGCCCACGACGGGATTGGCGCTTTGCGTCCGCTTCCGCAAAGACACCCCCACACGCCTCTGCCCGGCGTCGGTATCCCTCAGGTTGTCGATCTCGTCCGCGCGCACATCCGAACTCGCCAGAAGCACCGGCGCCTGACTCGCCTGAGACAATTCGAAGGTGACCGGCATGTCTATGCCCCAGCTGCTCGGCAGCCATCGGTCGACGGCGAGGGAACTGAACAGGTTGAGCGTCTGGTCGTCCTGATAGGTGGGCAGGTCGCGCAACTGGCGGAAGAAGGCACCTCGATTGGTCATGTTGAGGCGCGTCTGCAGCACCCCCGCACCATCGAGCGATACGTTGAACGAACTGGCGATCCCGGCATCCTTGAAGGCGTCGCCCAATCGAAGCTCGTCGACCCAGATCTCACCCGAGGCCGGTTGACCGGTCTCGTTCCAGACACCGATGGAGATCTCACGTACCGCCGCCAGATTCGGCGCACGCCCGCGATCCGCCAGAACGACGGCGTACGTCGAGTCCGCGGACCAGACCTCGACGGGGGGGTCGCCCGGCGCCGGAGGGGCGGCCGAAAGCTGCTCTTCCGCGCGCCGACGCAGATCGAGCCATTCCCCGAAATCGATCCGGATCTCCGGCAGCCAGTCCGCGGCCGTCAGCCCCGCGCCGACGGGGGGACTCAGTGGGGTCCGATAGAGATAGAAATTCTCCGCGTCGCTTCCGACCTTCACGAAGAAGCGATGGGGGCGGGTGGGCCCGAAGTCTCCGCTTCGAGCGATGGCCCAGATCCGGGCTTCCCGGTAGGACAGGAAATCGCGAGGCCGCTGCGGGAAGCGATAATAGACCTCGGCCCGCCCCCCGTCCGGGACGTCCTGGAAGGTGATGCCGAGCGATTTCTCGTTGAACTCGATGCCCTGCCCGGAGAAGGCCTGAGTCGGATCCGTCAGCTCCTCCAGAACACCCGGCGGCGAAACGTACTCGTTCCCTTCGGTGACCTGGGACACCGAGGTGACCTCGACTCTCCCGACGCCGGACAGGGTGTCACCCACGATGCCGTCGAGCACCCCTTCCCCGGCCCGTCTAATCCAGCGAGAGCCGACAAGGCGCATCCGGGCGATTTCCACCTCGCCCTCCGGACCGGTGGCCGTCAGGCGGAGGTGTCGGATCGCGCGCAGGTCGGCTTCCGAAATCGCGCCCCCGACCTCGATCGCCCCGGCCCCGCGCAGGGGGACGCGGTAGAGCCGGAAGTTGGTACCGGTCTCCGAGCGGCTCCGGGCCAGATACGGGGATACGCCGTCGAGTGAGACCACATAACGAAGATGGCGCTCGCTGACGTCGAGATTCCCGTCCGCGTCCAGATCTTCCGAATCGGGGCGACCATTGCCGCGCGTGCAGACCGCTCGAGGATCGCCCAGCGGATAGATGACCCCGCGCTCTGCTTCACACCTCTCGGCCCAGACCCCCAACTGGTCACGAAGATCGCTCCAGATCTCGCCGAGGCGCGGATCGGCCTCCTGGTCGAGCTCACCGAGGCCCCACGGGCGCCCATCGACCCGCGTCCCGGCCGTCGCCCCGCCCGGGCCGATGAAGAAGGCGTCCTCGCTGACGATCCCGAGGTCGATGACCAGATTCAGCTGGCCATCACCGGCCGCGTAGAACTCCAGGTAATCGGTCTTGGTGAGATCGAGCCCGTTCGTGGAGAGAGGCGTCATGACGGATCGCCATCCCGGCTGTCCGGCTGCGCCACCCTGCCCCAGGCTGAGGCGAAGCCCCGCCTCCCTGACCTCGGATCCGGCCAGTCGGATCTGGTTGTCGATGTCCGTCCGAGGGAAGAGCCCTTCGCGAACACCGAGGCTGTCTCCGTTCGGGGCCTGCAGGATCCATCGGTGTTGCCAGACCAGCGACCCGGCCGTCGTCGCGTCCACGATGCCGGGCAGGACGGCCTCCGCGCCGTCCCGCGAGGTCGGAGCGCTCGCGAGCTGCCAGTTCTGCTCGGTCAGTCCCACCGGGATCTGTGCTGTTCCGTCGAAGTCGTCGACGAACGCCTGATCGAGGGTGTTCGGATTCGGTACGGACAATGCGATCTCGCCGTCCGCCGAGAATGACGAAGCCCCCGCGAAGTTCAGCCCGGGCACCCGCTCCAGGAATCGATCGAACCACGAGATCGGGGTGTCGTATCGGCCGCTCAGACCTCCCAGCAGCGCAGCCCCGGGCTCCGTTCCGAGGATCGGCCGGGTCACGACGGTGCGCTCCGACTGGTAGAGTCCCAGCAGGTCGATGCCGCCCCGGCTTCCAAGCGAGCTGCTCGTTCGAAGCCCGAAGACCTGCGTCGGCGTGACCTGGAAGAGTGAACGCTGCTCCCATGTCGCACGGATCGTGGCGTTCGGTGACGAAGCGAAGAGGACGTCCGGCTCGAGGAGTTGTACCTGGCCCACGTCGTAATCGATCTCGTAGTCCGCGCCCCGCATGAGCGGTCGATCGCCGAGGAAGATCCGCTCACTGCCGTCCCGGATCCCGAATGCCCCGAGCGAAAAGGATGAAATCACGTCTTCGGAGCGAATCCGGTAGGACACCGTGAGCCGGAACCGGCCGGCGTTGTCTCTCTCGAACGGGTCCTCTTCTTCGTAGATCTTTTCGTTGGCGTCGTTGCCGAGAATGGTTCGCGTGACCCCTTCATTGAGACCGAGCGTCGGGACCGGCGGCGGCTCGGCGAACGGGCGCAGCGTCGGAAAGACGATGAAGGAGCCCTGAACGGGCGGCTGGTCCTGGAAGAACTCGAGTCCGGGTGAGTAGACGAACGCTGGATCCAGCGCATCGACCGGTGCCTCTTCGTCGAGGCCGAAGAGACGCAGAAAGGTGATGTCCTCCCCGGACAACCGACGCTTGAACGTGCGGCCGGTCGACAGCTCTCCGAGTGAGATGGAGAGCGACACCGAGCCAGGCTCGACGTCGGCGGACCCGGAAACCCTGTAGATCTGGTGCATCTCCAGATCCCATGTGGGTCGACCGGGCTGGTGGTTGGCTCCCGACGCCTTGAGGAGCTGCAGCTCGGGGCGTCCTCCCTGGTTGTAGATGACTTCCGGGTTGTAGTCACCGATCGTGTCGCCGGCCGCGGTGATGTAGGTGACCGCGAGCATCTCCTCGCGACTGAGCGGTTGCCTGAGCGCGATCCACAGGCCGCTGGGATGGACGAAGAAGTCCGTGCCCTCCTGGAGGTTCCGGAACCACCCGGACTCGCGCACGGGAGGGTTCACTCCGTCATCGGCAACGGCGTCGAGCTGGATGAAGCCCTCCACCTGCTGCTGGAAGACGGGATCGTCCTCGAATCGGTAGAGCTGGATCAGCTGGTCGCCGGGCGCGACGGTCGGCGGCGCCGAGGCCGGGTCGAGTTCGAGGGCGTCGACGTGCGGATAGCGATCGATCTGACGGGGATCGACCAGAAAGAAGAACTGACCCCGCACGTAATCGGCATCGTCCAGAACCAGCGTATCCTCCTGCACGAAGGCCCTCTGATCTCCGAAGCCGGACAGCTGGAACGACCGCGAGTTCAGATCTCCGCGCTGCTGGGCCCACACGGTCTGGAAGTCCACGGGCCCGACCTGCCCCTCGGCCTGGAAGCCGAAGTTACCGGCGGGCAGCCCCTCGGTGAGGAAGCGGGACTGCGGCAGACGGAACGTGACGTCACCGACCTCCAGGCGCCTGAGCACATCGTCCTCGCGGCCCTCGTAGAAGAAGTTGATTCGATTGGCGGCGTCGAACTCGCGGGACTGGTCGAAGTCGACGTCGACCGTGACGCGGTCCAGAATCGTGCCGCTCACCTGAACTCCGAACTGGAGATCCGGGCTGAGCTGGGGGACGATGGACGGATTGCAGCCGGCGCCGAACCGGGCATCACACGGCTCGAACCGTGTCCAGTCACCGCCCAGCTCCATCCGGCTGCGCACGTTCAGCGCCAGATCGGCGTACTCGGTCACGAAGCGGCTCCCGTCGCCGGGCACGGTCCGAGGCGTCGCAGGCGGGGCCGGCGGCAGATAACGGGCGCTCCCCCGAACGCCCAGGTCGGCGGCCCTGGAGCGCAGAACCACATCAAACGCTCCGGGGGCGGACAGACGGTCGCGTACCCCGGCCTCGGCCCGGATACGCCCGAGAACGAAGGCCCCGCGCGCCACCCGGTACCGGAGTCCAACCCCGGACAGCCCGACGCCGGCCTCGTTCGAACGCGGCCGCCCCAGGCCGCTGGCCGAAACCCGGATCCGGCGCATACCGAGCGTGACGTGCGCCTCGTCATCGCTCGCTGAGAGCCCCGTCTCTTCAGCAGCGGACGCTCGGTCCAGGTCAGGACGCAGAATCGTGTCCGCGGGGACCTCGGGGGACGTCTCGATTACATTCCCCGCGACCCCTGGACGCACCGGTTCGAGCCCCGCCAGGGCGGGGACCACGAGGGTCGCGAGCAGGGTGAGGAGTTGTGGGATCACGCGGGGCGGCGGGGGGAGTCCGAACGTGAGGGGGTCAGGCCGCGATCAGACCGGGGTCCGACCGCGAACACACTGCGAAAGCGGGTGTAGGGAGTGGCCGACGGACAGGGGCTGGGATTCACAGTCGACAGAGAGAAGGCTGCAGTGCGCAAGGGAGTGCTCGCCAGATACCTGATACGTGCCCACCTGGGCCCGTTCCTCTTCGCGTTGTCGGCGATCACCGGTCTCCTCTTCATCAACGCCATCGCGCAGCGCGTGGACTCCCTCGTGGGCAAAGGACTGCCCTGGCAGGTCATCCTCGAGTTTCTGGTCCTTTCATTACCCCATACGATCGCGCTTTCTCTCCCGATGTCGGTCCTGGTCGCGGTGCTCTACGCGTTCAGTGACATGGCCTCGTCGAACGAGATCACCGCGATGTCGGCGGGCGGAGTGCGCCCGGCGAGGATGATGCTCCCAGTCTTCGGACTCGGTGTCATCGCCACCCTGGTGATGCTCTTCTTCAACGACTCCATTCTGCCGGAGTCAAACCACGCGCTAAAGAACCTTCTGCTCGATATCGGTCGCAAGAGTCCGACGCTCGAGCTTCGCGAGCAGGTCGTGAATGAGCTGCGGACGGGGGTGGGCGTGAACCGCTACTTCCTGACCGCCGATCGGATCGATCATGACTCCAACGAGCTTGAAAACGTCACGATCTACGACGCCAACGATCCCACCCTCCAGCGGACCACGTACGCCGAGTGGGGCGAGATGGCGTTCAACGATACGCGGACGGACCTCTACCTGACGCTGCACGACGGTGTCGTGCATGAAGTTCAGGGTGATCAGGTCGGCGGGTTCCGGCGCATGTACTTCCAGCAACAGGTCGTGCCGCTTCGCGAGGTGGGGAACGAGCTCGAGCGTCGCTTCGGCGGCGCCGATCGCTCGGACCGGGAAATGGGCTTCGACCTGCTCGCGACCAACCGGGCCGATCGCCAGGAGCAACTCGACACGATCCTGACGGAGAGCCGCAGTCAGGCCCTTCAGGCGGTGCGGATCGCGCTGAACCGTCCCATCGAGGCAGACTCGGCAGTCGTCGGGCTCGGTGAGGGGCGGAATGCCCTGAGGACCAACCTCCAATGGCGCTACATCCAGCGTGACGCGATGACGCAGCAGATCGTGTCCGGAGCACGTGCGCGGGCCGCACGAGGGGCAGCGCTCCAGCAATCGGTGAATCGATTCGAAGTCGAGATTCACAAGAAGCTCGCCATCGCGATCGCCTGCCTGGTCTTCGTGCTCATGGGGCCACCGCTCGCCCTGCGCTTCCCCAGCGCCGGCGTCGGCTTCGTGGTGGTCGCCTCGGCGGTGATCTTCTTCGTCTACTACGTCGGCCTGCTCGGGGGTGAGGCCCTCGCGGACCGGCGGGTCGCGAGTCCAGCCGTGACGATGTGGATGGGCAACGTGATCTTCTTCCTCCTCGGTGTCGTGCTTCTTCGAAGAATGGGGCACTCGTCGGGGACGAGCCGGACGGGTCTGGGGGAGGCCATCATCGGCTTCTTCGGTGGGTCGAAACCGCGCACGGGAGCCGAAACCTGATGAGGATTCTCGACCGGCTGGTGCTGAAGAACTTCCTGCTGCTCTTCTGCCTCTTCCTGTTGTGCGCGCCACCCCTGTTCGTGCTGGGCGATCTCGCGGAGCACCTGGACGATTACATCGACCGCGGCCTGTCTCTGGGCGAGGTCGCGATGTCGTATGTCTACCTCTACCCTCTCTTCATCCAGTGGTGCTTCCCGATCTCGGCTCTCCTCGGGACGGTCTTCACCGTCCACTGGATGACGATGCACCGGGAGATCGTGGCGGCGAAGGCAGGCGGGATCTCGTTTCACCGCCTGGTCGCGCCTCTTCTCATGGCGGGCGTCCTGCTCACCGGAGTCGCCCTCGCGCTGACCGAGATCGTACCGAGATCCAACAAGATCTCGGCGCAGATTCTCAGATCGGAGACGCCCGGACGGTCGTGGCGTTCCGACTTCGTCTATCGGTCCGAGGACGGGCTCTCGTGGCAGGTCAGCCGTCTCACCGCGTCCGACGGCCGGATGACCGATGTCGTGATCGAACGACCTGTCTCCGACGACGAGCGGGGCCTGCACGTCATCGCGGAGGGGGCACGCTTCGACGAAGAGGAAGGCTGGCTTCTGGCCCAGGGCTTCCTGCGGACGCTGAGCAGCGACAGCACTGAGATGACGCTTGAGTTCGATCGCATGGTCATGGCGGACCTCGTTGAACGGCCTGAAGAGCTCCTCGAAGTGCCCCCCGAGCCCGACGAGATGACCTACGCCGAGATCAATCACATGGCGGCGATCATCCAGCGCACGGGCGGAAATGCGAACGAGCTCCTCGTGAAGCGCGAGCAGAAGATTTCGATCCCGGTCACGACCCTGATCATCATCCTGTTCGGCGCCCCGCTCGCGACCAGCAGCAAACGTGGAGGGGCGGCGTTCGGCATCGGGCTTTCCCTGGCGACGGTGCTCGTCTTCATGATGCTTCTGCGCGTCGCGGGTGCACTCGGCGAGGCCGGGGCCATCTCCCCATTCGCGGCAGCGTGGATCCCGAACGCGGTTTTCGCTGCGGCCGGGCTCGTCTTCATGATCCGGGTTCGAACGTAGCGAGCACTCCCGGTTCCAGTGTGCCGGTCATGATCGATTCGACCGGTCCTCGAAGGCGTACGTCGAACGACGCGTCCACCGCAACTTGCATGCGCCCGCCCGGCATTTCGACGACGATGTCTCCCGGATCGAGCGCGCCTACGAGCACCAGGGCAACCGCGACGGCACACGAGCTCGTCCCGGACGCCGACGTCCGCCCGACACCGCGCTCCCAGATGTACGCTTCCGCGCGTCCGTCCGACGCGCGGGCCAGCTGCACGTTCGTGCCGCGTGGAATGGCCGGATGGGTCGAAAGGAAGCGACCAAGGGGAGCGAAGCGGTCCTCTGAGAAGTCCACCGAACTGGGCTCCGCCAGTACGACCAGATGCGGGTTCCCGATCGAGACCGGAACAACGTGAAGCAGGGTGTTGTCGGGCCCCGACATCGTGAAGGGTGCACGATCGCCGGCGAACAGACCGGCATCGGCATGGATCGCCTCGGAGCCGATCCCCGCAGGCCCCATCTCCACTGAAACGTCGAAGGTGCCCGACTGCTGACCGTGTACCCGCATCCTGACCTCCGAACCTCCGACCTGTGCGTCCACGACCTCGAGCGTCGGGTCGCGGCTCGAGAGGTACGACGCCAGCACACGAAGGCCATTTCCACTGCGCTCGAATTCGCTACCGTCCGGATTGAACATGCGCAGGGTGACCCGCATGTGCGTGCTCGCTTCTTCGCGACCATCCGACGCCACGACGACGATGCCGTCGGCCCCTACCCCGCGATGCGGATCACAGACGCGTGCAACGTTCTCCGGCGTTGCACACCACGTGGCACCGGCCCCGCCGCGGTTCTCGTGACGTTCGAAGACGAGGTAATCGTTCCCCAGGCCGTGGGCCTTGTAGAAGCGGCTCGATACGCGCGGCCGTGGGGGCCAGCGCCGTGCCCCGGGGGGTTGCGACATTCGACCTCTCCGAGCGTGGACATGGGAGTGCGCCCGGAAGGTGCATCTGTGGTTTGGAGTGCGCACCCCGCCGGACACGATTCGACGACTGAAACCTTACTGCCGGGCCTCCGTAGAGGTGGGGGGCCGCAACCGATCGGTCGGATCGGGCCTCCAAGGGGATGTGGGTGGTGCGGTGTGGGGTGGGGACAACCAGGCGGTGATGATGATGATGAGGTGGGGTTGGGCGGCGGCGACCGCTCTGGTGGTGCTGGTACCGCACGATGCCGCGGCTCAGTCGAGGCCGACGGCAGGACTCGAGGCGGCGGAGGCTACGCCCTCCGCCGCCCGGTCCATCGCCCGGAGTGCACCGCGCATCGTACGCGGCTGCTGCACGTCGGGGCCTCTTTACCTCCAAGCGACGCGGGTCGGGGATTCGGACATCGACGTAGACGGCGTAGCCGACGAGGACGCCTGGTCGGAGGCATCGATCGCGACGGACTTCGTCCAGTTCTCGCCGAACGAGGGCGACCGTGCGACAGAACGCACGGAAGCCAGGGTCATCTACGGTGACGACGCGGTTTTCGTCTTCATGCAGGCGTTCGACACGGAGCCGGACCAGATCGTCGGACAGCTCACGCGTCGCGACCAGAACTCCTACTCGGATCTCCTGGGCGTCGTCATCGACTCGTATTTTGATCGGCGGACCGCGTTTCATTTTGCGGTCAATCCCGTTGGCGTGAAGCACGACATCTATCGGTTCGACGACACGCAGGAGGACTCAGGCTGGGACGCCGTGTGGGACGTCGCCACGGTCCGGACGAGCAACGGTTGGGCCGCGGAGTTCCGTATCCCGTATTCCCAGCTGCGCTTCCGCGATGCGGATGTGCAGACGTGGGGAATCAACTTCATGCGACAAATCGCCCGGAACGACGAGATGGCGGTCTGGGCACCGACCGCTCGCTCGGACGGCGCCATCGTCTCGCGCTTCGGTGAACTCCGAGGCCTGGAAGCTCTGTCGGCCCCCAACCGCATGGAAATGCTCCCGTACTCGGTGGCATCTCTGCAGCGCGCACCGGGTGACCCCGACGACCCGTTCTACAGTCCAAATGCGACCGACGGGACCGCCGGTGTGGACCTGAAGTATGGCGTGACGTCGAACCTCACCCTCGACGTCACGATCAATCCTGACTTCGGTCAGGTCGAGGCCGACCCCGCCCAGGTGAACCTCAGCGCGTTCGAAACGTTCCTGCCGGAGCAGCGCCCATTCTTCCTCGAGGGTGCGAGCATCTTCAACTTCTCGGTGGCCCTCGGTGACGGTCCGGAAGCCAACGAGTCACTCTTCTACTCGCGCCGGATCGGTCGCCGCCCCCAGGGCTGGGCAAACCCGCAGGGCGGGTACGTCGACGTGGAGGATCAGACCACGATCCTCGGAGCGTGGAAGCTCTCCGGTAAGACGTCGAGCGGTTGGTCGATCGGCGCGATGCACGCCGTGACCTCGGAGGAACAGGCGAGCATCGTTCCGGCCTCGGGGAACCCGTTCGATCAAACCGTCGAGCCGTTCTCAAACTACGGAGTCCTCCGCGTCCAGAAGGACTTCCGCGAAGGACGCTCGGCCGTCGGCTTCATCGGTACAGGGCTCGTACGCAACGGCTCCGTCGCCGACAATCTCCAGCTTCGCTCGAACGCATGGTCGGGTGGCGTCGACTTCCGTCATCGCTTCGCGGCGGATACGTGGCAGGTGACCGGGTACGTCCTCGGCTCGCAGGTGACGGGCTCGGCAGAAGCGATCGCCCGGACGCAACGCTCACCCGCGCGCCTCTACCAGCGCCCTGATGCGGGTCACGTCGAGTACGATCCGACACGCACCTCGCTGAGCGGAGCCTCGGCAAACGTCGGCATCATGAAACTCGCGGGCGGGTTCTGGCGAATGGGGACCGGTGTTCAGACCCGGACGCCCGGCTTCGAAGTCAACGACGTGGGCTTTCTGAACAGCGCCGACTACATCACCACCTGGGGCTGGCTCGGCTATCACCACTCACAGGCTCAGGGACCGTTCCGAAGCTGGATGGTGAACCTCAACGGCTGGAACGTCCTCGACTACGATGCAAATCGCATCGGGACCGGGGCGAACGTCAACGTCAACGGGCAGTTCCAGAACTTCTGGCACGGATTCTTGGGAGTAAATCAGCAGTTCGAGGCCTACTCGAACGGAGCCCTTCGCGGCGGCCCTCTCTTCCGAAGCGAAGCGCAGACGAACCTCTGGGGCGGTTTCGGCTCGGACGGTCGAAAGGCCATCCAGCTGAACGTGAACGGGTGGGGGAACGTGCGCCCCGATAGCGACTCCTGGGCATACGGTATTTCGCCGAATCTGCGCATCCGGCCGTCAGGGAGAGCCACGTTCAGCGTGGGGGCGTTCGTCAATCAGAACCTCGATGACCGTCAGTGGGTGCAGCAGGTATCGACGGACCGCGACCACTACGTCTTCGGCCGGATCGATCAGACGACGCTGGGACTGACGGCCCGGATCGACTACGCGTTCACGCCGACGTTATCCCTCCAGTTCTACGCGCAGCCCTTCGTCAGTGCCGGATCGTACGCCGACCTCAAGCAGGTCACCGACCCGGTAGCAGCCTCGTACGCCGACCGGTTCTCCCTCTTGGAGACGCGCATGGATGCGGGTCGCTATCACGCCGATCTGAACGGGGACGGGACCGAGGAGTCGATCCGGAATCCCGACTTCAACGTCAAGCAGTTCCGTTCGAACGCGGTCCTCCGCTGGGAGTACCTGCCGGGGTCGACGCTCTTCTTCGTCTGGTCCCAGGGGCGAGACCATTTCGCCCGGACCGGAGCCTTCGATTTCGAGCAGGACGTGCGGAGTCTCTTCTCCGTGACGCCCGAGAACATCTTCATGGTCAAGGTCTCCTACTGGATGAGTCGTTGAATCGTTGAACCGATCCGGAAACGGATGTAGCGTAGAGGGACAGGCAGGGGCGATTTGAGGCGTATTGCGGCCCGCAGGGCGTGTCGAAGCTGACACGTCGGCGAAACAGCTAAAAAGCCGAGGCCCCGTCGCGTAACGCGCACGGGGTTTCGTCGTTGGAGGACCATCCAGTGAAGGACATGACCACACCCGCCTCGCGGGGTGAGCGTATCGACGCGCTCGATCGTGCACTCGTCGAGCGGATCCTCGTCCTCGACGGGGCGATGGGTACGATGATTCAGAGGCATGACCTCTCGGAGAAGGACTTTCGGGGTGACCGCTTCCGCGAGAGCGAGGTGCCCCTCACGGGCGCCAATGACCTCCTGTGTCTCACGCAGCCTGACATCATTCGGTCGATCCACCGCGCGTACCTGCTCGCGGGCGCCGATCTGGTCGAGACGAACACCTTCAGCGCCAACCGGATCTCACTGGAGGACTACGACCTCCCGGAGATCGCAGAAGAGCTGAACCATGCCGCCGCACTCCTGGCGCGCGAAGCCGCCGACGCCGTAGAAGCGGAGCAACCAGGGAGGACGTGCTGGGTCGCCGGAGCGCTCGGTCCGACCAATCGTACGGCGTCGATCTCCCCGGACGTGGGCGATCCCGGCGCCAGAAACGTGACGTTCGACGAGCTCGTCGATGCCTACGCCGAGCAAACCCGGGGTCTTCTGACCGGGGGAGCGGACGTCCTCCTCGTCGAAACTGCCTTCGACACCCTCAACGCGAAGGCGGCCCTCTACGCGATTTCTATCGTGCTCGCAGAACTCGGGGCGGATGTGCCTGTCATGGTGTCGGGCACGATTACCGATCAGAGCGGACGGACACTGTCCGGACAAACCCCTGAGGCGTTCTACAACTCGGTGGCGCACGGGGCGCAACCGGGACCGGGTCGCCGTCGGGGTCTCCTGTCGGTCGGGTTGAACTGCGCTCTCGGTATCGATCAGCTGCGCCCCTTCCTCGAAGAGCTCTCGGACGCGTCCGCCGTCCCGGTCAGCTGTTATCCCAACGCGGGTCTGCCCAACGAATTCGGGGAGTACGACGACACACCCGAGCACATGGCGGCGATCACTCGAGACTTCGCCGAGGCCGGATTTCTCAACATCGTCGGCGGGTGCTGCGGTACGACACCGGATCACATTCGGGCGATCGCCGAGGCCGTCGCCGACCTGAGGCCCCGCGCCCTTCCCACCGTCGCCGTTCGCACACGGCTGGCCGGACTGGAGCCACTCACGATCGGTCCCGAATCGCTGTTCGTGAACGTCGGCGAGCGCACCAACGTGACGGGGTCACGGCGTTTCGCGCGACTCATCCGCGAGGACGAGTACGAGACCGCGGTCGAGGTCGCGCTGCAGCAGGTTCAGGGAGGTGCGCAGATCCTCGACGTGAACATGGACGAGGGGTTGCTCGACGCCGTCGCGGCGATGACCCGGTATCTGAACCTGCTCGCCTCGGAGCCGGAGATCTCGCGGATTCCGGTCATGGTCGACTCCTCGGACTGGGCCGTGATCGAAGCGGGACTCAAGACACTCCAGGGCAAAGGAGTCGTGAACTCGATCTCCATGAAGGACGGAGAAGACGAGTTCCGGGAACGTGCCCGTGAGGTCCGGCGCTACGGGGCCGCAGCGGTCGTCATGGCCTTCGATGAGCAGGGACAGGCCGACACGCTGGATCGGCGCATCGACATCTGCGCCCGGGCATACCGGATTCTGGTCGAGGAGGAAGGGTTTCCGCCGGAAGACGTCATCTTCGACCCCAACGTCTTCGCGGTGGCGACCGGCATCGAGGAGCACGACCATTACGCCGTCTGGTTCATCGAAGCGGTCCGGCGGATCAAGAAGGCGTGTCCCCACGCGTTGACGAGCGGTGGAGTCAGTAACGTGTCGTTCTCGTTCCGGGGCAGTCCGGAAGTGAGAGAGGCGATGCACGCGGCCTTCCTCTACCACGCGATCGAGGCCGGTCTCGACATGGGGATCGTGAACGCCGGTGCCCTCCCGGTCTACGACGACATCCCGGACGATCTGCTGGGACCGGTTGAGGATGTGCTCTTCGCCCGGGCCCCCGAAGCGACCGAGACGCTGACGCGCATCGCGGGTGAGCGCACCGGGACGACGCAGCGACGGGTGGAGGAGGATCTGTCGTGGCGAGAGGAGCCGGTCCGGGAGCGTCTCGTGCACGCGCTGGTCCACGGCATCGACGCCTGGGTCGAGGAGGACGCCGAAGCGGCTCGCCAGGCACTGCCGCGCGCACTCGACGTGATCGAGGGCCCTCTCATGGACGGAATGAACGTGGTCGGGGACCGTTTCGGGTCCGGCCGCATGTTCCTTCCGCAGGTGGTGAAGAGCGCCCGGGTCATGAAGAAGGCGGTGGCCCATCTGATCCCGTACCTCGATGCGGAACAGGCCGATGCAGCCGGTAAAGGCAAGGTGCTGCTGGCCACCGTGAAGGGTGACGTACACGACATCGGGAAGAACATCGTCGGGGTTGTGCTGCAGTGTAACGGGTACGAGGTGATCGACCTGGGTGTCATGGTCCCTGCCGAACGGATTCTCGAGGCGGCTCGGGAGCACGGCGCGGACATCATCGGACTCTCCGGACTGATCACGCCGTCACTCGACCAGATGGTCCACGTCGCGGCCGAGATGGAGCGGCTGGGATTCGATGCCCCTCTCCTGATCGGGGGTGCCACCACGTCACGGGCCCATACGGCCGTGAAGATCGAGGAGCGGTACTCGGGACCCACCGTGCACGTCCTGGACGCATCACGGGCCGTTGGTGTCGTCTCGACTCTGCTCGATGACGATCGGCGCCCGGTCTTCATGGAAGAAACCAGGAACGCGTACGCCGAGTTACGGGAACGACGCGCCGGCCGCGATCAGCGATCGGAACTACTCTCGATCGACCAGGCACGAGGTCGCGGCTTCGACGGCCGATGGTCCGACTACACCCCGCCCAACCCCGAAGCGCCCGGTATCCACCTCATCGACGACGTATCGGTCGCCGACCTCCGCCCCTACATCGACTGGACACCGTTCCTGAAGACATGGGAGCTCCACGGCGCCTACCCCGCGATCCTCGACGATGAAGTCGTCGGCGCGCAGGCCCGATCGTTACTCGCCGACGCATCGACGCTGCTCGAGGAAATGGCGGCCACCGACGTACTCGAACCCCGGGCGATCATCGGACTCTTCCCCGCGTGCTCGGTCGGTGACGACGTGCACCTTTTCGCGGCTCCCGATCCGGATGACGCCGCATCCGAACACGCCGACGGCGACCCGATCGCTACGATCCGCACCTTGCGGCAACAGTTCGGCAAGGACGGGCGTGCCAATCTCGCGCTGTCGGACTTCATCGCGCCGGTCGGCGCCCAACGGGACTGGGTCGGCGCGTTCGCCGTCACGGCCGGGGGGCAGGTCGAGGACCTGGCGGCGCGCTTCGAGGCCGAGCACGACGACTATCACGCGATCATGGCGAAGGCTCTCGCGGACCGTATCGCGGAAGCGCTCGCCGAGTACGTGCACGAACGAGTGCGAACGACCTTCTGGGGATACGCCAGCGACGAGGCTCTCGAAAACGACGCGCTGATCGCCGAGGCGTATCGAGGTATCCGGCCTGCCCCCGGGTACCCGGCATGTCCGGACCACACCGAAAAGCGCACACTGTTCGACCTGCTCGGCGTAGAAGACGCCATCGGCATCACGCTCACCGAAAGCTTCGCGATGGCGCCGGGCGCGTCCGTGAGCGGTTGGTACTTCTCCCACCCCGATGCGCGGTATTTCGGTGTCGGCCGTCTGGGACGAGACCAGGTCGAGGACTACGCCAACCGAAAAGGATGGTCCGTGGACGAGGCCGAGCGGTGGCTCGCCCCGAATCTGGGATATCGGCCGGGAGGCGCTCCATGAGATCGCTCATCACCGACGATCGCGTCCACGTCTTCGACGGCGCGATGGGCACCCTGCTCTACAGTCGAGGTGTCTTCGTGAACGTCTGCTACGATGAGCTCAACCTGAGCCGGCCGGAGCTCGTACGCGGCATTCACGAGGAGTACGTCGAGGCCGGAGCCGAGATCCTCGAGACGAACACGTTTGGGGCCAACCCGGTCAAGCTGTCGTCGTACGGTCTCGATGACCGGACGGAAGAGATCAACGAACGAGCCGCTCGACTGGCGGTCGAAGCGGCCTCGAAAGCACACACGATGGACCTCGAGGAGGGCGCCACGGACGGGGGACGAATCGTCGCCGTCTCGGGTGCGATCGGGCCACTGGGGATTCGCATCGAGCCGTGGGGACCCACCTCTCTGGCCGAAGCCGAGGCGTACTTCGCACGTCAGATAGCGGGCCTCCTCGCGGGAGGTGTCGACGGCTTCGTTCTCGAGACCTTTTCGGACCTTTCGGAGCTCGAATGTGCCCTGCGGGCCCTTCGAGCGGCGTGTGACCTTCCCGTCTTCGCCCACATGACCGTCGGCCCGGACGGCAGGACGTCGCTGGGTACGGAACCGGCACACCTCGCCCGCGCACTCGAGGACTCCGGCGCTGACGTGATCGGACTGAACTGTTCGGTCGGTCCTGCGGTCATGCTCGACGCGATCGAGGACATGGCAGAGGTCACCACGTTACCGCTGAGCGCTCAGCCGAACGCCGGCCTCCCACGTACGGTTCGCGATCGCAAGATCTACCTGGCGAGCCCCGAATACATGGCGCAGTACGCCCGGCGCATGATCGACGTCGGCGTGCGCTTCGTCGGGGGATGTTGTGGGACCACGCCGGACCACACGCGAAAGATGCGTGATGCGGTGGCCGCGCTTCAGCCTCGGCATCCGACCGTCACGATCCGCGATGCTTCACGCGGGCCCGCGACGGTCGCCGATCCTGTTCCCCTGGAGCGCCGGTCCGCCTGGGGCCGGAAGCTCGCACGGGGCGAAATCGTGGCATCGGTCGAAATCGTCCCACCGCACAGCTGGGACGCGTCGGAGGTCACGACCCCCGCTCGGGAGCTCAAGGTCTCGGGCGTCGACGCGGTCAGCATCGTCGAGAGCCCCAGGTCTCGCAGCCGTATGGGCGCATTATCCGCGGCCTTGATCATCGAGAGGGATGTCGGCCTTGAGTCGATCGTCCACTATACGTGCCGGGACAAGAACATGCTCGGTATGATCTCGGACTTGCTCGGGGCCGCGGCAGCTGGGCTCCGAAATGTCCTTGTCGTCTCCGGAGACCCCCCTGCGATGGGACCGTATCCCGACGCGACCGCCGTCTTCGACATCGACTCCATCGGGCTGACCAACGTGGTTCAGGGCCTCAACCGGGGCATCGACCCGGGCGGGAACGCCATCGGCGCGCCCACGGAATTCGTCCAGGGCGTCGCGCTCAATCAGGGCGCGGTGGACCAGGAACGCGAACGGAACCGCTTCCGTTACAAGGTGGATGCAGGCGCGGACTTCGCCATCACGCAGCCCGTGTTCAATCCGGGTGCGCTCGAAGGCTTCCTGGGGGCCACCACTCCGGACATCCCGGTCGTCGCCGGAATCTGGCCCTTCGTGAGTCTGCGCGACGCCGAATTCCTGGCCAACGAAATGCCGGGGGTCGACGTACCACCCGAGTTCGTCGAGCGCATGAGGAATGCACAGGCGTCAGGGTCCGACGCGGAGCTGGAGGAGGGTGTAGCGATCGCGCTCGAAATGATCGAGGCGTCCCGCGGCCTTGTCCGGGGCTTTCACCTGACTGCTCCGCACCGGAACGTCGAGGTGGCACTCCGCGTTCTTCGCGAAAGCGGGATTCGGGCTACCGCCTGAGGACCCGACCTACACGCGCTCGAGGATCCTGCGTAGCCGACGTCCGGCCTGTCGCTCTCCCAGGTTGCTGACGTAGATCTTCTCGGCGCCCACCGACCGGAGCGCCTGAATACTACGCGCGCAGATGTCCTCGGGGCTTGCACCGGCTTCGAATTCGGCCTGGATCTCTGCGGCTGGGACGGGGAAGAACGAGCCCAGCGTGGATAGCGTGCGCGGGTTCGGTGACCGGTAATAGAACACGCCGAAGACAACCGGCTTGCTCGACCCTGCGCGATCAGCTTCCTCGAGGAAACGCTCGACAATGTCGACCGAATGGTGGGACACGATCTGGCTGAGGGCGTACTCGGCATGCGCGTCCGCGGCATTGATAAAGCCGACCTGTTCACGCGGCGATCGGTGAGGGTTCACCCAGCCGCCGAGCGTCAACGAAGGCACCCGACCCGCCAGGATTTCCCTCAGATCCCGGCCGTGCGGCACGCACCGAGGCGGCGGCACCGACACGTCGCCTCCCAGCACCGTCAGGGACTCGAAGCCGTCCGAGGCCGCCCGCACGGCGAAAGTCTCGCAGTACTCCAGGGCGTGCTTGCACGTCAGGATCGGCACGATCCGGGAACGATCGACCGAATCACCGACGTTGCCTCCCACGTGCGCCAGATTCTCCTCTTCGGCTGCTCCGACCGCGTTGTCCGTCAGAAAGACGAAGAGCTCCTGTCGGGTCAGACGGCCAAGTGTGTGGTGCAGGTCGATCCACGCGGACATGCCGTCCTCGCCGGACAGGTCGGTGCGCGGAGGCCGAAGCTCGACCGTCACGAGGGGCCCGGGCGCCCGCAGGGCGTTCATGAGCGTGCTCATCGACCCAGGAGCCCCTCCACCTCGTCGATCGCGGCAGGGAGATCCGAGGTGAGCACCTCCGCTCCGTCTTCGGTCACGACAACGTCGTCCTCGACCCGCACTCCGATCCCGGACCAGGTTTCGGCCCGGTCCCGGCAAAGCGCCGGGCGGAAGTACAGCCCGGGCTCGACGGTGAACACCATGCCGGCTTCGAGCACCCGCGAGGTGCCGTGGCGTTCGTAGTCGCCGGGATCGTGCACGTCGAGGCCGAGCCAGTGCGATGTCTGATGCGGAAAGAAATCCCGGTGGAGGCGCTGCTCCAGGACCTGATCGAGATCGCCGGAGACGACGCCGAGGTCGATAAGTCCGGCAGCGAGCACGAGGGTCGACGCGTCGTGTACGTCCCCGATGGTCGCCCCGGGTTGTACCGCCGCGATCGCGGCGCGACGGGCCCGATCGACGATCTCGTACACCGCCCGCTGTGTGTCCGAAAACCGACCGTTCGACGGGAACGTTCGCGTCACATCGCCGTGGTACAACCCGTACTCCGCCCCGGCATCCACGAGCACAAGCCCGCCATCGGGAATCGTCGCGTCGTTCGCTACGTAGTGCAGAACGCACGCATTCTCGCCTCCGCCCACGATCGAGTCGAAGCCGGGTCCGACCGCGCCGGCGGCCCGAAACGCCCGCTCCAGCTCGGCCTCGACCACCCACTCTCCGACTCCCGTGCCAATCGCACGAGCCGCGGCCCGATGACCGTCCATCGTCACGCGGCACGCCTCCCGGATGACCTGTACTTCGTGGGCCGACTTCACGAGGCGCAATTCGTCGAGAATCTCACCGGGATCGGTCACACCGCGAGGTCCCGTCCCTCGGCGTGGCCCACGCGCCCGGGCCGTTCCGAGCGCGCCGATCACCAGATCGTCGATCTCCCTTTCGCACCCCAGCCGGACATGGATTCGGTCCGCGTCACCCAGCATCGCCGGCAGTTGTGAAGCCAGCTCTTGGATGGGGTGTACCTCGTCGGCGCCGGACAAGGACTGCACACCGTCGAGTCCGAGGCGTGGACCCGACCACAGCTCGGCATCGGCATCGCGCGGGCGAGCAAAGATCTCGAGGCGAGGCTCCGAGCCGCCCCGGAGAACCGCGACGCAACCCGGCTCCGTAAGCCCGGTCAGATAGAAGAGTTCTCGGTCCGGGGCGTACGGCCGTTCCGTGTCCCGGGACGAATGCTGAACGGGCGCCGAGGGCAAAATCATGACGCCGTCGCCGAGCTCGTCGAACACCGACGAGCGCCGCGCGCCGAGCTCCCCGGACGGCATGGAAATCGTTGTCGTTGGGCACATATCGGCAACCTAGCGGTAGGGCTTTAGGTTGTCTTGACCCGCTCATCTCGCCTCATCGCTGGAGTCCTCGTGACACGTCCGAAGTGGCTGAACTCTCCGCTAGCCGGAATCGCCCTCCTCGCGGTCTTCGCTGCCCCCGCCGTGGCCCAGGATCCAGATCCGGACTCCGCGGTCGTCCTGGAGCCGATTCTGGTTCGAGTTCTCCCCAGCACCATCGGGACCCGGGCCCCCTACCCGGTATCCGTTCTAACCGGAACGCAGCTCACGAGAGGGACGGCTTCCGCGTTCATCGAGGAGGCAGTCCGCGCAGTGCCCGGGGTGCAGATCCACAACCGGTTCAACTTCGCGGTCGGGGAGCGGATCGCGGTCCGAGGCTTCGGACCCCGGTCGCAGTTCGGCGTCCGGGGGATCCGCGTTCTGGTCGATGGCATTCCCGCCACCCTCCCCGACGGACAGGCGACGCTCGATCACCTGGATCTGTCGGGCCTGGGTCGGGTGGAAGCACTTCGGGGCCCGAACGCGTCCCTCTATGGGAACGCCGCGGGTGGCGTCCTCCACTTCCGCACCACCGATCCGGCCGAGGAGCCTGCGGCCGTATCCATGCGGTGGACGGGGGGATCCTTGGGGAGCTCGACGGGCACGACGGCCGGTGAGGAGGTGTCGCACTCCATGTGGACACTTCAGGGCGTTGCGACCGGGACCGCCGGGAAAGCCGGCTATCGAGTCGGCTTCTACACCACGGATTTCGACGGATACCGCCGTGATCCCGAGGCCGACGACGGGACCGCCTACGGCGCCGCCAAGCGAACCGTTCTGAACGGAACACTGACGCTGCCGCTCGCCACCGGTCTTCTGCGTATCGTCGCGAACGCGATGGACCTCGACGCCGAAAACCCGGGCTCCCTTCCTCAGGCCGTCCTCGACGAAGGCAACCGGGCAGCGTGGGGCTTCAACGTCCGTAGCGGTGCGATCAAGGATGTCCGACAGGGCCAGGTCGGTGCGTCGTGGATGGGTCCGCTAGGATCGCTGAATGGTGAATTCGCCCTGTGGGGGATCCGCCGTGAGCTGTTCAACCCGATTCCTGGCCGCGTGATCGACCTGACTCGCAACGCGGGTGGCATTCGCACGCTGTTCCAGGGTGACGTGCCTCTCAACGACCGCACGACGTTCGGGTGGGGCGCCGGCTTCGAAGCGGAACTTCAGAGCGACAACCGCCTGAACTTCGCGAACAACGGCGGCAACCCCGGGGAGCGGATTCTCGATCAGCTCGAAGATGTCGGTACGGCCGGCATCTTCGTGCAGGGGCGCCTCGACGCCGCCGACCGCGTTTCGCTCCTCGCCGGGCTACGCTACGACAACATCAACTTCAGCGCGACAGACTTCTTCCTCGACGGAGGCGACCCCGACGATACGGGTGAGCGCACGATGAGTGCGCTGAGTCCGTCTCTTGGAGCCGTCCTCCGCGTGGGGGAGGACGCGGAGCTCTTCGCTTCGGTGGGGCGCTCCTTCGAGACCCCCACGACGACCGAACTCGCGAACCAGCCCACTGGAGCCGGCGGCTTCAACCCGGATCTCGACCCGCAGCGGGGGACGACCATCGAGGGCGGAATCCGCACGGTGCTCAGCAACATGCTGGGCCTCGAGCTCTCGCTGTTCCGCACGGGCATCACGGACGGACTGGTGCCCTTCGAGGTCGCGACCGACCCCGGACGCACCTACTTCCGCAACTCGGCAGAGTCGCACCATTCGGGCTTCGAGCTCTCGGCTGACGCGAGTCTCGGAGCCGGCGTCGGCGCACGGCTCGCATATACAGAAGTGAACGCGACCTACGACGCGTTCGTGACGGACGACAACGACGACTACTCGGGCAACCTGATCCCCGGCCTGGCTCCCCGCCGCCTGGACGGCGTGCTCATCTGGGAGCACTCGGTCGGGTATGTCGAGCTCCGCGGTCTGTGGCAGGACGTGGTTCCGGTGAACGACGCCAACACGGCCGAGTCACCGTCGTACTTCATCACCGACCTCCGAGTCGGATCTGAGGACATCGACGCGGGCCGTTTTCTGCTGGCACCCTTCGTCTCGATCCAGAATCTCGCCGACAAGGAGTACAACGCCTCGGTCGTTCCGAACGCGTTCGGGAGCCGGTTCTTCGAACCCGGTCCCAGCCGGACCCTCCGTTTCGGAATGGGCGTGACGTGGGCGAACCGCTGATCTGAACCGAAGCCCTCAGGGGCCGCTGCAACGCTCCGGACTCGTGATCAGGGCGAGTGCGTTCACCACGGCGCGCTCGCCCGTCGCGTCTGAAGGCCGGTTGATCGGTGCCCCGTGGAGAACGAGCGCGCTGGATCCGCCACCGTCGAGGTTGAGTGCCTCGTCGGTCCCCAGTGCCTCGAACAATTCGGTGAGTTCGGGAAGCGTCATCCCGCTCGAATACGGTGATTGCCGGCCGTCGACCAGGACGAGCCATATCTGACCTGTCGACGCATCGTACCCGACCGCGGAGCGGGGATGGCGCGCCGCGGCGAACGAGGGTCGCGCCCCCACCTCCAGATCACCGACTCGCTGACCACCGTCGATCAGATCGGGGAAGCCACCGACCGCTTCGGTTGCACCGTCGCCGGTCTGGAGTGGAACCGCCCAACCCAGCCGCAGAGAACCCTCCGCTTGTCGAGCCATCCCCAGCCACGGCTCTGCTCCAGGCTTCCAGGCGAATGTCGGCCGGTCCGCGGCCGCCGTGACCCGCCCATCGACCACCTCGGCGCCGACGGTATGGCCCTCCGGCGTGAAGAAGTCAGCGTTGATGGCGGCGAGGACAGTGTGCTCCGAGTCGGCCGCCATCGCCGAAACCGTCTCCCGTCCACCCCCGCCCTCCTCGCGACCCTCAGCCTGCAGGACCTCGAAGCCGAGGTCACACCGACCCGCGACCGAGGCCTGAACGATGTGGACCGCCCATGGCCCCCGGGGAGACCAGAAGTAGCGGTACGCCACGCCCGGATGAAGGTCGACCGTGCGGGCCGAGTCCGGCTGAAGCCAGGTGAGCAGCGCCTCCGGAGTGTCCAGCGCGAGGGTCGCCGGGCGATCCGGAGGGTCACACGCGGCGAGCAGTCCCGTGAGGACGGTGACCGACAGGGCCGCGCGTCCGTGGACCCGCCGACCGGGCCGTTCTATACTCCGGCGGCGATTCGACCGACCCACAGCACGCTCCGTGTCTACTGGGTCGAGCAACCCATCCGGACACCGGCCGTGACCCGCACCGTCGCAACCCTCTTCCTGCTCTGCTCGACCCTCGCCGGACCGTTGTCGGCTCAGGGACCCGATGCGGGAGACGGAATGCGGTTCGGGGTTTCCTTCGGAGGGATCAGCACGGTGGCGCTGAGCGTCGAGTTCTTCCGGGACGCACGCAGCATCGACATCGGGGTCGGCACGTGGTCGTTCCGTGACATCAGCGTTTCGACGACGGTTCGCCAGTACTTCGGTGCCTCGAACGCGAGGCCGGTCGTCGGCGCGGGACTCTGGCTGGCCGCCGCCGCGCCCTCTGCGGAGAGCGAGCGCACCGGTTTCGCACTCGTACTGCGGGCCCCGATCGGCCTCGACTGGGCCGTAGCCGACAGGCACGCGACCGGACTCGTCCTGAACGTGAATCGCGGGCTCTGGGTCAAGCGATCCGACCCTGAGGACGATCTGCCGCTGAATCGCCGTCTCGTCCCCCTCCCCGAACTCTACTACCGCTTCACCCGATAGCCCGGAGCAGGTCACCACTCCCCCTGGGGCTCGTCCCAGCTCTCGGACCAGAAGCGCTCTTCTTCGTCGTCGATCTCGTCCAGGTCGAGTGGATCGTCCTCGTCGACCCAGATCTCCCCCTGCTCGATGATCTGCTCGATGGCTGCGTCGTCGAGGACGGGTCGCCCCCGGCCGATGACGTCGGCCTGACGCGCACGCAGGCTGACGCCAGCCAGAATGGCCAGCGTCGCGAGTCCAGCGCCGAAGACGAACCAGAAGATTGCGAGCATGGGACGAGGGATCAGTCGATCGGGGTCATGCCGACATATTTGAGTCCGCTGCCCGTGTTGAACAGGACCACCTCGTCCTCCGGAGAGATGAGACCCTTCTCCATCAGCATCGGGACCGCCGCGGCGGTCGCTCCCCCCTCCGGCGCGGCGAAGATGCCGGTGTCTGCACCGAGCTTCGCGACCCACTCGGCCATCAGGTGATCGGGCACGGCCGCGGCCCCGCCGCCGGACTCTCTCAACGCACGCAGAATCAGGAAGTCTCCGACTGCGCCGGGTACGCGAAGTCCGGACGCATAGGTCTCGGCGCCCTGCCACATCTCCGCGTGCTCCTCACCCTGCTCCCACGCCCGGACCATCGGCGCGCACCCCGCCGCCTGTACCGTGAACATCTTCGGCCGCTTCGAGCCGATCCAACCGAGCGCCTCCATCTCATCGAACGCCTTCCACATACCGATCAGGCCGGTGCCCCCACCCGTCGGATAGATGATCGCGTCGGGCAGTCGGCCTCCCAGCTGCTCGACCAGCTCGTAGCCCATCGTCTTCTTGCCCTCGACGCGATAGGGCTCCTTGAGGGTGGAGAGGTCCCACCAGCCGTGTTCCTCGACCCCTTGCTTCACGACCTTCCCACAATCGCTGATGAGGCCATCCAGGAGCTGCACGTGCGCCCCGAGGGCCTGCATCTCTTCGAGGATGGGCGCCGGCGTATCGGTCGGCACCACCACGTGCACCGGGAGACCGGCCGCCGCGCCGTACGCCGCGGCGGCACTCCCGGCATTACCAGCCGAGGGCAACGCGAGCGCCTCGGCACCGAGTTCGAGCGCGCGAGAGACGGCGAGACCCAGTCCCCGAGCCTTGAAGCTTCCGGTCGGGTTCTGTCCCTCGTCCTTGATCCACACGCGGGCTACGCCCAGTCGATCCGCCGTACGGCTCGATTCGAGGAGCGGCGTCCAGCCTTCACCGAGCGCGACACGCATCGCGGGGTCTCGCACCGGGAGCACCTCGGCATATCGCCAAAGGTCGGCACGGCGGCACGCTACGTCAGCCATCTGAAACCCGGCTCGGATGGCATCGAGATCGTATCGTGCGAACAGCGGTTTCCCGGCGGCAGACAGGCCGATGAGCTGTTCGCTCTCGACTTCTTCTCCGGTCCCGGTGCATTCGAGATGTGTGGCGCCAGGCATCCGATGGTGGTCGGTCATAATGTCTCTGAAGAGGATGGGATTGGTCCCTGGGCCTCGAGCCCGGCGACCGGTGGTTCTGTCGTGCTTCGGAGCACTCGTACTCCGCCGGCGAAGATCACTAGAGCAACCGGTACGAGCCAGAGGGGCGGTGGCCGATCGGGATCCGAAAAGAGTTCCTGGAACGCGGGGACCGAGGCGAGCACGACGATCGAGCCGTTATTGAGAAAATGCATGAGCGCCCCGATCCAGATGGACCCCGTCCGCCACACACTCCACGCGATCACCATCCCGAGGGCCGCGGTCGGAAGAAATCGAACGACCGTCTCGAATGACAGGTGAAAGGCCCCGAAGGTCACCCCGTTCAGCACGATCATCCGCCACGGCTCGAGCGTCCGCGTACCCCCGAGCAGAACACCGCGGAAGACGATCTCCTCGCAGATCGCCGGCGTCACCGCGAGGAGGACCAGGAGCCATATAAGCCGCGTCGTGGTCTCGGCCCTTACCAGTTCCTGGAGTCCTTCGAGCAGGTCCCAGGGTACCGGCAGAACGAAGGTCTGGAGCCAACCGATCACCCAGACCAGCGGCATCGCGCCGAAGATGACCATGATCGCGGCTGCGGCCTGTGGCCTCGTCGGCCGCTTCAGGGAAAGAGTGCGGATCGGGTCGAAGCCCCCCAGCACCACAAAGGTCACCGCCGGCACGAACAGGAGCAGCCACTCGGCCGCCAGTAGCCCGTGCTCGCGAAAGAGAATCTGGAGTGGGATTCCACCCCAGAAGAAGGCAAGCGCGGCGAACGCGATGAAGAGTACCGACACGCCCGGACTCGGTACCTCCATGTGTCCGCAATGCGCTCGA
>Ga0181594_10000298_pt1 | contig 44013 bp, 73 predicted proteins | sample 071ome_18_FD_145603 | JGI IMG/M metagenome (GOLD analysis project Ga0181594, IMG submission 145603) | Coastal salt marsh microbial communities from the Groves Creek Marsh, Skidaway Island, Georgia - 071413BT metaG (spades assembly) | ecosystem: Environmental > Aquatic > Marine > Intertidal zone...
CCGCCGCCACGGTTTACAAGTGGAGGCGCGAGAACCAGCACCTCAAGCCGCCCCCGGTGGAGAGGACCGCCAGGGATCGCAGGGGACGACCGGAGAAGACCCGGGACGAGTTCGCGGAATGGCTCGATGAGAACCACCCCGGAGCCCGGGACCTGTGCGCGAGTAACGCAACCCACGTTGCGATTGGCAAGGCTTACGGGATCACGGGGGAGGCTGTCCGCCAGTGGCGGGTCAAGCTGAGCCGTGGGGCCTCTGTGGTGGCGTGATCGGCCTCGGGGCAGGGGCTGGCCTCCACATCATCACTCGGCGTCCTCCTGGGGGCTCTCAGGCTCTGGAGGCGGCTCCTCGGACTCCACCTCGGCCTCGGACTCCACGGCCCGGGACGCCGCCGCCGAGACGACCAGATCCCGGATCTCCGACGCACCCAGACCGGTGAACCCGAGGGCCAGGACCAGAGCGGCCCACCTCAAGGGCTTGTGATCAATCGCCTTGGACGCCACGCCCGCCCACGTCGTCTCCGAGGCCGGAGTTGGGGCTGGAGGTGGCTGGACCGGCGCGGGCGCAACATGGGGAGGTTGGGGCCGGTGGTGCTCGATGATGTGAGCGTCCACTCGCCTTGTGAGCGTGTGGACCTCGTCCCGGAGGCGCAGGGTCTCGGAGAGGTTCTCTCGGACTAGCCCCAGGACCTCGTCAGACATAGAGCCATTCTCGGCAGATCAGGAGAGCGGCCTCCCTCTGATCTGCCGTGCCACCAGAGGCGACCCATCCGGCGTCAGGGTCCGAAACCTGCACGTCGATGCCGTCGAACTCCACGACGCCACCGGACACGGGATCTACATCCCAGCCGCTACACATGATCAACGCTTGATCTAGGGTCATGTCGGCACCGTGATCTTGCCGGTTCGCCATCCGCGAACAGTCTCGGTGAACTGATTAAGGTCCGCAGCGTTACGCCAGCCACAGAACCCCCAATGGGCGTTGCCGGGCGTCCACTTCGAGGCGGTGAGTTTCGCTAAGTAGCCCGTAGGCAAGAGCTGGTATCCATAGTTCGTGCCGTTTATCGGAGTGAACGTGTCAGGGTCGGGCCAACTGCCGGGCCATGCGACCATGCGCCAACGGACCATGCCCCACTGACCAAGGATGATCTCCACCAACAGGTCGGACGGAGGGGTGATCGCCTCCGCCGGGCTGATTGTGCGCGTGCTCTCCGAGAAGTACACGATGTTCCCATTCGCGGTCCCGAACCAAACCTGTTGAATGTCTGTAGGGGTCGCATTCTCCGTGAGCGTGATGCCGCACCCGTCATAGTTGGCCGATGTGCCGTTGATCCGCGCCTGGAAGAACAGCCGTTCCGTGTACTGATCCCACGACCCCCCGACACTGGCCTGCACGTCCGCGAGGAGCATCGTCGCCGGGGCCACATCCGCATACGGGATTGAGCGGGTGGAGATTTTCGTCCGCATGACGAGCCCGGTAGACCCGTCAAGCTCCAGCGTGTCGGTAGCCGAGTCGTTGTGACTCGTCATCACGACGCCGTTCACGGTGTTGGGGTCCGTCGTTTTCCAGTCCGCAGTCGCCAACGCTGCCGCGTCGGTGCAGTCCCACTCCACGGTGAACGTGGCACCACCGCCGCCACCACCCGCCACGGGGGTTGGGAACTTCGTCACACCACCGAACGCCATCAGACGACCAGGGGGGCGAGGTAGACGAGGAGGGTGCCGTCCGTATCAGAGCCCGCGGACGCCTTCAACTGGTAGAAGATCCCGGTGCTCGCGGCGCGGTTCATGGGGAGCCCGAGGCCAATGGCCCCTGCCGTGTCCCCGTTCGCGTCCACCGTCACGGTGTCCTCATAGACACAATTACCGCTCGACGCATCGAAGAACCGCACGGTGATGGTCAGAGCCGCCTCCGCGCCGCCCGTGCGCTCCAGGGTGTACCCGTCGAGGACATAAGAGTCCAGGTCCACTGAGGCGGCGTCCAACTGGATCTCAGCCGCCGTGGAGAAGGACGTGGTGATGTTGGTAAACGTGATCGCGTCCGCGGCTCGTCTGGCCTGGGGCCTGTACGTCATCGATGCCTCCTAGGCTTTCCCGCTTGCATTATGCGGGAAAACGTGGGCCGGTGTTAGTTGAGATCGATCGCGTGGATCGCGTAGGTCCCGACGAGTCCAGCCGTGGCACCCGTCGCCATTGAGGCGTTGACGTACTCGCCCGAGCGCCACGCGCGGACGGTGTGCCCGTTCGTCCCTGGGTCCCCCAGGTTGTCCGCAGCGCCCGCACCCGAGCCCACGTCCAAGCCGTCAATGATATTGTCGTAGGAGGTAGACCCGTCGCTCCCCTCGCCCACGTCAATCGTGCAGGAGCCGGTCGCCTCCGTCGTCACAAGGATCACGATCCGCAGCACGATCAGATCGGTCCCGTAGGTGTTTTCGACCGAGAAGATCCCCGCCGCGGCATCGCTCGCGGTCAAGTTCCCCTGGATCACGAACCCGGCGAACTTGCTCATCTGGTCCCGCTGGACCCCGTTGGACTTCGAGGTGCCTGCGTCCTTGATCTCCAAGTAGCCGCTCTCCCCGTCCACGTTGAGCGAGGTACCGTCCACCGCGGTGGACTTGAGGGCCTTGTTTCCGACGCCAGGGGACACCATCTCCCCGTCCGTGAACGTAACGCCGCCGATCTTGCCTGAGTTCGCCATCTCTGCTCCTAGTCGCCGTCGCCGTCTCCACCGGTCTGGCTTGTATCGTAAAACCGCGCATGGATCGCCGTGACGTTAATCGTCTGCGACTCCAGATCGCGTTCGAGTCTGCGGATCTGCCCCACGGAATCCGGGAACCCGTGGATCTGGTACTGGATCGTGTCTCCCAGTTGAAGCCGATACCACTCCACGCCCATGTCCGCCTCCGTGTAGGTCTGGCGTTGGGAGAACTGCGCCGTTATGACCTGAGCCGCAGTCTGGAGCCCATCGGAGGTCTGGGTCTTCTGGTGATTGAAGGTCGTGTACGTCTCCGCCCTGGAGAAGACCCCACCCCCCGCGCTCGCCGCTTGCTCGGTGAGGTTGTTCCCTAGTTGGGTTCGGCTGTCCTCGGGGTTGAGGTCGTCCGAGGGGTCACCCTGGGCCAGGGACTGAGGCTCCCCGTATATCTCCGCCGAGGTCAACTCCAACCGGTTGAGATACTCGCCGCCTGGGTCCGCCTGTACCTGACCCGTGACGGGTGCAGAGCCCGCCAGATCCGAGAACCGGATCTGGTAGTCCGCGGAGGATTGGACCGCGTTCGGACGCCGCCATAGCGGGTACCAGCGGCGCTCCCCGGTCGTAGGGTCGAACCGCTGGACGAAGTCAGCCGGGGCCGTCTTGAACAGGTCAGTGAGTACGTCTCGGACCGTGGGCGGGCTCTTGGTCAAGTCCTTCGGGACCGCACACTGGACCCGTTCCCACCCCGGAGCCACGAGGGGCCGGTAGGTGGAGAAGTCCGCCAGCGCGCCCGTCCCGAATACGTCCTCCCCGAGCGAGAGAGGCCCGGGGGTCTCGATGAAGTCCTCCAGAATGTCCTCGATCCGAGCGCGGGTGGATGCGCTGGAGGACTCCTCATACTCGGTCTTTGCGCCGTTACCGACCGGCGTCGGATCGGGCTGGCCGATCTCCGGCCCCGAGATCCGCGCGAAGATGCGGAACCCCTGGGTGAACGGGAACGCGACACCCGCCCCGGTCACGAAGGTGAAGTTCGTCCCAAGAGGCCCCGCGGCGTACTCGGTATTGAGAAACGTCATGGTGGGCACGGACTTGAAGATCGAGCCAGTGGGGAGCCCTGTGACCTCCGCCGCGATCTCGTGAACGTAGACGTTTTCCTGGGCGCTCACATGGCACCAGTAGCGAGTCCCGCCTGCGACCACGCCACGCTGGCCATAAGGGAGGCACTCCCGCCAGATCGTCTCGTATGACGTGATCGACACCCCGCGACCGATCACGCCTCCCACCTCTTGGAGCCGGTGGTCTGGGTTGATGTCATATGTGCCGGGGTAGTACAGGGCGTCCACCTGACCGGCGGACCTCTTCTCCGTCCACGCGGAGTCATCCTCGGGGAACTGGACCGTGGGCCACTTGCGCTCCAGGAGTGCCACATACTCCCGTGCCACGAGGGTGAAGGTGGCCGGAGTGCTGCTCGGGGGCCGGTCCACGAAGCCGCTGAACCGCTCCTCCGCGGCTCCTGTGTCGAGGTCGATCATCCAGACCTTGAACTCGCGGCTCCGCCACCGCCCGTACAGGACGGCGTCCCGGAGGTCCGCGTCTCCGCTGTCGTCCGGGGTCTCAGAGCGCGGATCCCGGGGGTAGGAGATCGGGACCTTGATCGAGAACTGACCCGGGGGAGCGATGTACTGATCCAGCTTCCCGAGGTCCTCGATCATCGTCACGTCGAAAGACCCGCCGCGCCAGTAGTGCCTCACGGGCCACTGTGCGCCATCGTCAGGGTCTGGGGCGGTGTATCCGGTTCCCACCCTTGTGGCGGGGCCGGAGAGCCTTAGAGCGCGATCCTGGCCCCCGCTGGTGGTGTACCTGCATCGGATCAGGTACCCGAGACGGAGCCCCCGCTTGGCATAGTCGATGGGCACGCTATGGCCGCAACTGCCCGAGGCTCATCTGGCCGCTCATGTAGTCCGACTCGTTCCCGCTGTAAGCGTCCGCGGAGAACTGGCGGATCGTGCCGTAGAACAGGAATCCCTTGTCCGCCTCGTCGTCTGCCTGGAGGCTCCCGCTGAGTACGTCCGTCCAGTTGAGGGCGAAGACCATGCCGCTGGCCCTGCCGTACCGCTTCGCCTCGACCATCCAGGCCCGATAGTCCGCGGACTCCCACCGCTCCAACTCGATGGAGATCCGCCACTCGGACTTGAGGATCACCGGATGCTGGTTCTCCAAGGTGCGGGGCGGGGTACGGACGAACAGATCCTGATCCGATATCTCACGGACGGTCCTCGTGGACGAGGAGATCGCCGCCATAGCTCGGCAGATCCCGATCCGGTGGTAGGCGTGATCGTCTACATGGTTCCAGCGGACGAACCAATACCGGTACCCGGTCGCGTTGCTCGTGATCCCCACCTGGAGGGTGTTCTCTGCCTCGCTCGGACGGTCGGAGACGTTGATCGTAAGCGGTGCGCTCGCTTCCCATGCCGCCGAGGCGTTCCCGAAGTAGCTGTTCGAGGCGAAGATCGTCACGTCGTTGTAGAGCGAGGCCGCGGAGGTGTCCGTGCCCCCCACGCTTTCGAGGATGAGCGCGATCAGGTTCGGCGCGATCTCGCTCCCGAGTGGGGTCGTGTACTGGATCCACGTCTGAGTGCTACTCCGCTCAGAGTTCGCGAGGTAAACGAACGATCCGCTCACGTTCGTAGCGTCGAACCCCAAGAGGAGCGTCATCACGTTCTGGGTGGGGTTGCTCGCGTTCGGCATCGTGAAGGCGTTGTTGGAGTCGTTGGAGATGCTGAACTTCCGAGCCGTGGGGCTGTATCCGACCGAATACTGATCCGAGAGTCCCGCGCCAGACTGATTCGCCGCCGTGTTCAACTCGGCCTGGATCGCCGCCGCGAGATTGATCGCTGCGTTCCACCCCCCGTACCATCCCGCCGCGCCGGAGATGTTGATCGTGATCACCCCCCCGCCCTCGTTGATGTAGATCCGATCGTTCGTGCCAGCGGTCAACTCGAAGGACCCGCCGCCCTCCTGGGCCTCCCATTGCTGGTACATCTGCCCGGGTAGGTCCGTCTGGAGGTAGCTCCGTGGGAACTCAGGCGTCTCGCCGGAGGTGCCGGAGAGGACGCCGTCCCCGCCGAAGAGGTCGGTCAAGAAAAGGCCCGCCCGTGCCATCAGACTGCTCCCGCGTATCGGACGTTCTGCCGGAAGTCGCTACCGTCCTCGACCGACCGTGTCAAGTGTGGCCCCAGGGCGCGGGTGAGCCGCCTCCCGTCCATCTCCACGATCACCTCGGTGGGTTGGTTCGCGGAGCCCATCACGCCCGCCTCCATCTGGCGGCGCTGTAGGGCGAGCATCTTCGTGATCTCGGAGGTCCCGTTCGGGTCCATCACCATCTCATCCTGACGGACGGCGAGGACCGTGTGCCGGTTCAGCCCAGCCTCACGGAGAGCCCCGGGAGGGAGACCCGCGTCCGCCACACCCTGGATCGTCGTGGCCGCGATGGTCGCGATCTGGGCCGCTCCAGCGATCCCCGCCGCCACCGCCGCGGGCGCATTGGCCGGGGCCGGGATGTTCGCCAGAGCGTTGGAGACCGCCAGGGCGGTGTTCACCACGGCTTGAGCAATCGCCGCGGCCTTCCCAGCCACGAAGAGGGCCTTGGCCGCTCGCTTGCCCGCTAGGGTCTGGCCGAAGTAGGAGTCCTCCACCGCTTGCTGGGCGATGCCCGCGAGGGTCTCAATCGCACCGAACGACGCGAAGGCCGCTCCGATCTGCTCCTGCTTCGTCCGCTCGATGAGCGCGATCTCCTGCTCGTAGATCTCCTCCTGCCGCTTGAGGTCTTCCTTCCTCAACTGATCAAGCTGTTCCTGACGGGCGCGCTCCGCCTCTACCTTCGCCATCGTCTTGGCGTTCTCGAACTCTATGACCCCCGCTAGTTCGTCGGCCCGCCCAAAGTCCATCCCGCCGCCGATGAACGCCGCGGTCTCCCGCTCCCTTCGCGCCCTCTCAGCGGCAGATCCGGGGACAACCGGCGCGGGTCCAGACCGGCCCGCACGCCTACCAGACGGAGCCGCAGCCGGGGCCGCAGCCGAGGACTTGATCTTCGCGGCCTCGGACTCGGTGACCACTCGACCGTCCGGGAGGATCACGAGGTCCTCGGGGGCTCCCGCGGCCTCCTGGCCCGCAGCACGAGCCGCCAACTTCTGATTCTCCGCCCTCTGGCGGGCCAGAGTGGCCTCCTTACCTCGGATCCGATCTAGTGCGGCCCCGAACCCGTCGAGCCCCGGAATCGCGTCCAAGAGCGACGTGGCGAGGTCATCGAAGAAGGACGGGAGGTCCTTCACGGACTCGATGAATCTGCTGGTGGTCGGGATCCCCTCCTCGGTAAAGAACGTGATCAGGTCGGTCAAGACCGGGATCACGTCTTCCGCGAGTGCTGACTTGACCCCGATGAACGCCGTCTGGAGGTTGGCGACCGCGGTCTGATACTCCTCGGAGGCCGCGATCGCCTCCTCGCTCATGTACCCACCGAGACGCCTGAGTTCCGCGTCCGCCTGATCGAACGCCTCGGAGCCCCCGAGGAAGATGTCCGCGGTCTCCGCCCCCGCCCGTCCCAGAACGGTCATCAGGGTGGCCGTCACGTCTCCGCTCTGGCCTAGCTCCTTCATCCGGTCCGCGAGGTCCCGGGACACGTCCATCACGCTGCGGAGGCGACCGTCGGACTTCGTGACGGTGATCCCGAGACGCTCGAACGTCTCGGCCATCCGCTTGTTCCCGGTCACGCTGTCCAGCATGTTCCGCTGGAGCCTCTTGAGGCCCGCGTTCAGCTTGCTGAAGTCAACCCGAGCACGACCGGCCAGGAAGGAGAGTTGCTGGGTCTCCGCGTTCGTGACGCCGAGCACGCGCGCGGTCCTCGCGAACTCGTCCCCCATCGCCGCCACCGCCGTGGCGTTCTTGACCAGAGCCGCCGAGAGGCCGATCACCGCGGTCCCTGCCGCCGCCGCCCCCGCCGCTGCCAGCATGAACGGGGAGGACATCGCCGCCCCGAGCCGCTTCGACTGTCGATCTAGCCTTCCAAAGACCCCGCCGAGTTGCTTGATCTCCCGCTGGGCCTTGCTGGTGTCCGCTCCGATCTTGATGTCGATCGCACTAGCCACGGATCACCTCCGGTCCCGGTTCGCCTTCTCGCGTGCCTTCTCGCGCTGCGCCAGGGTGATCAACTGCCACTCCGAGTCGAGCACGCCGAACGCCGCGAAGAGCCACGCGGGCTGTCCCGAGGGGTGGCCCGCCTGGGGGAGCGTCCTCCGGCTCTCCTCCCGAGCGTCCGACCACCGACGAACGGCGGACCAGATCCGGCCCGTCATCTTGTCTGGGCATGTGTTCAGAGCCCGGTCCCGAACCTTGAGGCCCTGGGGGCGCATCGAAGGCGATGGGAGCGTGACCGGTGTACGCCACCCGTCTCCGCCCTGCTTGCATCGCTTTCCACCGCATCGTCCCCACAGCCTACACCCGTCCCAGCCCAGTTCTTCCCGCGCCGCCCTCCGCTCCTCGTCGTCCCAGTCCATCTCCGGCACGTCCAGATAGTGGAGGGCGGCTCTCAGTTTTTTGCGTCGTCCTCCGTCAGTACGCCGCCGAAGAGGACGTGGGTCATCACCTCGGCCCCGAGGTCCACCACCTCGTCCAGAAGGTCCCAGAGGGCCTCCAGGGCGATGGGAGAGCCCTCATCGGTGATCCCCTCTGCTCCGACCACATGAGCCCGAATGAACCTGGACCGGTAGGCGTTCCCGTCGATCTCCGCCGACTTGAGGATCTCCACCGTGGCCCGGGCGGTCTTGTCGGACCCCTCCCGCCGCTCCTCGTCCTGGGCGAGTAACTCGAACCACTCGTGCTGATATCCCCGGATCAGTGGCTTGTGAAGGATGGCGAAGGGCTCCGCCGCGTCTCGGTTGTTGGCGAACTTGGGGACGTACCGCTCGGGCGGTACCTCATATCCCCGGAGGGCGTTGATATCCATGACTGTGCGCTCCGCATGGATGAGCCCGGGACCCCCGGGCGGGGTCGGCACTAGCCGAGCATGATAAAGACCTCATCCTCCGTGGTGCCTCGGGCCTGTCCCGAGAAGGAGAGGCGGACCTCCCCGTCGTCGAAGGAGAAGTCGGGGACCTCCACATAGACGCTCGGGCACTCCACCGCGACGATCGATCCGGTGGTGTCTCCCTGCTGGTTGAACCACTCGATCCCGGTCCGCTGGATCGCGTCTCGGACGCGGTGCATCTCGGGGGTGTAGCGGCTCCAAGCCTCCGCGGACGCGGTCACGTTCCTCATGCCCTGGACGTAGTCCGCGACTTTGTACGCCGCGCCGTGTACGTCCTCGCGGAGGATCAGGCCGTGGTCCACCTCAACCCCGAACGTCTCCACCTCGGAGAGCACGTCCGCGAGGTAGGTGTGTCCGCCAGTCGCCGGGACGGGCGAGCCCGAGTAAGTCCCCGTGGGTTGGTATGGCTCGATCAGAGCCCCGCTACTGTGCGAGGAGGCCGACCCGGAGGGCGAGGCGCGGACGACCGTGAGCGTGTTCGTGCCGGTGTCCTTCGCCGTGACCTGGACGAACTCCTCGTCCGTCTCGCCCGCGTCGATCGTGTAGTAGTATGGATTGGAGGCGCTCACGTCGTCGGGGACGATGTCCACGTTCGCGACCACGATCGAGGTCACCAAGTTGTTGATCGACCCGTTGAGCGTGCCCGTGTACTGGAGACGCGCGGACCGGGCGCGGCCCGAGATGGTCAGGCGGATCGCTCCGTCCCCGCCACCGTTAACCCCCACCGTCGTGGCGAAGGACCCCGTGAGCCGCCACATGTGCGAGTTGTTCCCGAGCCAGATCGTGGCCCCGTCAGGGTCCGCGTCCGCGCCGTCGTGGGGCGAGAACGTGATCCCGCTGGTGACCGTGACTCCGTCCGCGGGGGCCACGGAGAGTGGAGTGGCTAGGGTGAGTTCGTCGTGGGTGCCTGGGGCGGTGTTGACCGAGGCGATCCGCCGTGTCTCTCCGCTGATCGTGACGCACGAGACGCCCGCCGTGAAGTTGGCCCCGTCCCCGTTCGTGATCGGGATCAGCGTCGTGGTTGGGGTCTCAGCCCCGCTCACCGTGTCCACCGCCGTGTCCGCAACCGCCGCGGTCTGCTGGAGGAGTCCGCAGTTCACGAGCAGATCGGCCCAGTCCGGGGCCGTGGCCGCGGTTCCGGGGGTGTAGGCGTATAGCTCCGCGGACCACTCCACCGTGGCCTTGAGCGAGATCGACCCGTTGGCGGTCGCGGTGCCGAAGGCGTCCTCCCGAGCCTGGGAGGGGTTCTTGCTCGTCACCGTGGCGTTGATGATCCGCACCGCGTCCGCGGCCACTGGGTACTGAGTCGCAGGCGTGGCGAACGTGGACTCAGGGTCCACGAACATCACGCGATAAATCGGAGAGCCTCGGTTGGGTCCAGTCATCCTCTTACTCCATCCGGCTCACGCGCCGGGGTAGTCCTCGATCACCACCACCTCAACGCCCCAGCGGAGGAGGGTGTTCGCGGTGTTCAATTCGGAAAGGAAGAGGCTCTCCGCCTCCACGATCTCGGCTCGGAGGATACGCCCCCGGGCGTTCCCCGTGGTACCTCCGTTGTTCAGCGTGTACCCGTAGGCCCCGGGCGTGGTCGAGCGGAGGAACATGGACCGCATGACCGCGTCATAGTCGAGGGACCGCTGGACCAAGGTGGCCTCATCTCCGGCCACGTCCCGATCTACGCACATCAGGAGGATGCTCAGGGTGTGCGGGACCTCGCGGGAGTTGTTCGAGGTCTCCCGAGAACTGCTCTCCCAGATCACCCCACCGTAGGGGCTCTGGGTGTCCGTCTGAGAGCCCAAAAAGACGTAGTTGTCCCATTGCACCACATCCGGGAGTTCGTCGATGGAGATGCCCTCCTGGCTCCTGTACGTTGCGAGGTGGTCATTGAAGGACGCGCGGACGCTGTCCGAGGTCGTCAAGAACGCATACAGGGCGTCCGTGACCAGTCTGGCTCCGACGATCGGCATCAGCGGGTCTTCTTGCGCGCGAGGCGCTGCATGGAGCCCTGGCGGCGCTCGAAGTCCTTGGCGTCGATGATCCCGGCGTCGGCACCGAGGGCCTGCCGTCGCTTAGCGACGATCATGGCCTGGAGGATCTGGGACACCACATAGGGGAGCGTCCCGGGCTTGATCCTCGGGTCGAACTTGATCGGAGGGCGCGCGGGCATGTACGCCGTCCCGTACTGGTGGTATGTGCCGATCTCCGCCTGCTCGCCCTTCGCCCCCACCGTGAGGGTCTTCTTCGTCTTGCGGACACGAGACCCGGAACCGCCCGTGAGCGCACTACGGAGCGCCCCAGTACGCACAAGGATCGGACGGCCCGGGAACTCTCGCGCCTTCTGGATCGCATAGGCCGGGGACAACGGAGCCCACTTGCGCCGATTCCCTGTGGCCGCGCCCTCTGACTTGAAGGTCCGCATGTTGTGACGGTGGATCAGGGTCGTGACGTGGGGCCACGCCTCGGAGGCGTCCTCGATCAGATCCGCCCACTTCTCCATGCCGCGGAGCAACTTGAGGCCCCCCGGCTCCATCGTGATCGTGAAGCCGTCCCCGACGCGCCCGCCGAACTGTGAGCGGGAGACCATTAGAGCGGCTCCGCGTCTTGGATCACCGGCCCGGGGATGTACGCCACGTTATCCCCGCCCCAAGTCTCGGAGTAGTCTGGATCTTTGCCGTCCGTCCAGTCCGAGTTGGCGAAGGGAGAGGCCGGGAGGTCATCTGCCGCGCCGTCTGCGATCAAGACCCGCCGCAACTGCCGATCCTCGCGGAGTTGCGCGAGCATCTCCATCGCGGCCTCGATCAGCCTCTGGGCCGTCGTGTCACCCTGGCCCGCGGCTCGGACGCCCTGGGCGCGCACTCCGACGCTCCCCTTGGCCTCCAGGACGCGCCCAGACGTGAGGAGGGACTCCACCTCCTTGGCCCACCCTTCCCCCGCGCTGGAGGCCGTGAAGGCGACGGAGACGCCCGCCATCTTGAGCTGAGTTCGGATGAAGTCATACGCCCGGCCCCAGAGGAACGTCCCCTGGGTGCTCGTGGGCGTGGTCGTGGAGGTCAGGGTTCCGACCTGGGGCGCGTGACTGAGGGCCTCGGAGATGCTCGCGTTAAACGGCACGGGTTAGCCCTCCTTCGGCTTGCTTGCCTTCTTCGCCTTCTTCGGCGCGGGAGCCTTGACGGCCTCCGCCTGACGACGGCGGATCATCCGCTCCGCGTCATCCTCCGAGACCTCGATCACAGCCCCAGCCGGGAGGCTCGGGACCGGGCGAGGCTCGCCCTCCACTCGGAATGCCCCACGCATGGGGCACAAGAGGCGGACCTTCATCACTCCGCCTCCAGAGCCGCCAGGGCGTCCCTGTAGACCTGTTCCGAGGCCGAGGAGACCCTGGGGTCGTTGGCCTGGAGAAAACGCACCTCGGCGGCGCTCAGGCCCTCCAGATACGCGGGCATGCTCTTGATGCTCGGCCACTTGCTAGGGACCGAGAACCCCGGAGCGGAGTCCGCACCCCCTCCCGGAGGAGAGATGGGCGAGGGTGCGGGCTCCTGGGGGGGCTCCTTCTCCACCGCTTCGTCTAGGACGATCGACCCGTCCGCTAGAAAGCGGGCGATGTCCGCGGGGGAGAGATCCGGGAGGGGATCACCCGAGCGGATGACCCCGCCCCCGTTCTGCTTTCCTACTGCCCGACCGGGCGCGACCTTATAGCGAGCCATTGGATGCGCTCCTATCCGTTGCTCTCTATCAGACCGTAGTCAGGCCGAAGCCGTCATTCGCGAGGACGCGCCAGCGGTAGGCACCTCCCACGGTGATGGCTTCCAGGCTGATGTGGTCGCCCGCATCCTGCCCGGTCAGGGTGTTGTTCCCGGTCTGGTTCACCGGCTGGGCCACGGTGATCACGATGTCGCCACCGCCGTCCGTGTCGAAGCCGATGTTCAGCCGCTGGCCGACGAACGCCGGGATCGCGAGGGTTCGCGTCTCGCCGCTGCCGCCACTGGTCAACATGCACGAGCCCGAGGAGGTCACCGGAATGGCCCCCGCATCGCCCGGGTCGTCGATCTCCTCGGTCACCAACTGCGGAGCGAGCAGATCGCCCGTGACAGTCAGGGACCGGTTGATCGTCACATCACCGAGGAACACCCGATCTACAAGAACTGGAAGGCTCATGGCCTACCTCCTCTCAGGTGTGATTAGGAGACGACCGAGGACCACAGGTAGCCCAGGGCCGGGGTCGGCACCGTGAACTGCTCGCAGTAAATCGCGTCGATCTGCTCCTGGTACGAACCGGGGAGGTCGTAGCGACGGATCTCCGGGTCACCCGCGCCGCGGAACCGGAACCGCTGGATGCAGGACTGGGGCGTGTACGGGGTCGGGCTCTGGACGATGTGGGCGAACAGGCAGAACTTGCCCCAGATGAAGGACTTGCTCTCCGTGAGCCCCTCCGCTGCGGTGTTGCTGCTCGCCGCGCCGACGATGATCCGATCCACGTCGAGGGCCGCGGCCAGGGCGTCGTCGGGGACGATCCCGCCGCTGGACGAGGTGCGGCTCCACAGTTCGAGGATCCGATCGTTGGTCCGCAGGGCCTTGTACACCTCGTATCCCATGATCGCGGTGTTGGGCTTGACCCCGGCGTTGGTCAGGACGGAGTCCTGAGCCGTCAGGGCGTCCGCCACCGGATCCGAGCCAGCCGCGTCCCACTGAGTACCCACCGCGGCGGTAAAGCCGGAGAAGGTAGTCGCGTTGAAGACGAGGTTGGCGAGGACACGCTCGCGGACGATGGAGGTGTACTTCATCAGCCGGGCGGTGTGCGCGCGGCGGAGGTCGTTACCGTTCCCCATCGCGAACTTCTGGGAGGTCTTGTTCACGAGGACGCCTTGGGCGCGCTCGTTAAGGTTCCACCCGTCCACCTCGGTGATCGACGTGCGGATCACGTTGGGGCGGTCCATGCCGGGGCCGAGGACCATATCGTCGAACGGGGACTCAGCGGCGAAGCCCAGACCCACGTCGATGAAGTTCCCGCTCATCGTGTCCACGTCGATGACGGGGCACGCGGCGCTGTTGTACGCAATGAAGGACCCATCCTCCGGCGCGAGCATGCGCGCGTAACGCTGGAGGAACCGATCCTGTGTGAAATCGCTACGATTGGCCATTGGAGACTACCCTTCCTCGTAGTAGGAGACTGACCAGAGGACGGAGATCAACTCGCCGTCTGCGCCGCCCTGGATCGCTTGTCCGAGGGCGTAGTTGCCGGTGGTGACGGGGATAGCTTCGCCCGCCGCGTTGCTCATAACGAGGGTGCCGCCCGTGACGGTGGCTCCGGCCTCAACCTTGATGACTCCGCCAACCTGTACATCGACGTACTTGTCATCGGTGTTGGCCTCGCCCACCTCGTCGGTGAGAGCGCCGAACATCAGTTCACCGGCTCCGCAGAGGTCGATATCAGCGTCCGCGGCAAACTTGACGATGTGCCAGGAGTTGGCCGAGAAGTTCGCGTTGGTCTTAAAGGACTGGATCTCTGGCTTCCACTTCTGTCCCATGATGGTCTACGCCTCCGCCTGGGTGTTGCTGCTCAGGGAGTCCCAGGCGCGGACGAATGCCTCCGCCTCGGTGATCCCGTGCTCTTTCTGGATCTTCTCCGCCAGGGCCATCGTGGCGTCGAAGTCGTCGCCCTTGGGCGCGGTCCCCTCGGAGGGAGCCGCCACCACGTCCGCCACCGGCTGGGTGGGGATGTTCTGGACGGGGAAGAGGGCGTGGGCCTCCTCCTCGCCGAGGGCGGTCAGGACGCGCCAGTAGCGGTCTTCCTGGGCCTTGGCGATCCGGCCATCGGCCACAGCCTGCCGGAGCGTCAGGGTGCGGTCACGCTCGCCAAGGGCGGCGACCTTCTCCCGCTCGGCATCACGCTCCGCGGTCACGTTCTTCAACTCGTCCTCAAGGACCACGGCCTTCTCGGCCTGCTCCTTGAGGGCCACGAGAGCGGCCAGAGCGTCCGCCTCCGTAGCACTCTCCGAAAGCGCGAGCGGGCCGCGCAAGTGCTTGATGTCCATCTGAGGGACCTCCTTTGGGTTGATCTCGGACGCCGCGATCGGGTCCATTGTGCGAACGAAGGGGCGGTTCGTGAGGGTTCCGCCGATCGGGACGTACTCGTCGATCGGGCGTCCCTTCGAGTCCAGCGCCATCCCCGGAGGGGCGAAGACCAGCGAGAACCCGCGGAACTCTCCCGCGCGGACCTTGCCTCGGCCCTCGTCGGTGTACTCGAACGAGCCCATGAGCGAGGCTGAGCCGTCCGCGTTCATGCGCTTCCGCACCTCGCGGTAGACCGCCGCCAGCCGCTTCACGTCCGCGGGGTCGATCTTCCCGTCCCGGATCGCGCTCACCTCGTCGTGCTCATAGCCCACGGGGACCGAGCCGCCGACATAGTGATCCGCTTGCTTCGCAGCCGCGAAGCCCCGAACCAGGGAGTCGATCATCTCCTCGGTGACCATGAGGGCAGAGGGGCCGGAGTGCGGCTTCCCGCCCATCATGCGGGGCCGGTGCTCGCCCGTGCGGAGTAGTTCGACCTCTACCCGCTGACCGTCCATGAGGGCCACGGCGTGGGGCTCATACGCCTCCCCGAGCATCCGGGGGGCCTTGAGGTACTCGGGCTGGGTGAAGTCGGCCCGGTTGGCCATCCCTATCTCGGGGTGGTACGCCATCTCCATCTGGTGTGGCTTGTCGGAGTGGTCGCCCATGTGGGCCTCCTCCTCCTCATGCTCGCCCATCTCGCCAGTGGCCTCCTCGATCCGGTGAGCCATCCCATGCTCCCGAAGCCATTGCTTGAACTCCTCCGCGCCCACTCGCGCCGCGTCAGCGCGGACGGACTGGATCTCGGAGCCGCCATCGGCGCGGACCCCATAGACGACGGAGAGCCACTCGGGAGCCCCTGGGAGCTTGCCCATCCGAAACCGGATGAAGCCTTCGGGGTCCCTCTGGCGTGCGGCGTGCTGATTCGGGAACGGCATCGCGGAAAGGTTGCAAGCGTAACGGGTGCGGATTCAAACGGAAAAAACGGGGACGGAGGCCCGCTCCCGGATCTTTTTCCAACTTTCTTCGCTTTTCCGCTTGCGCTGAATGTGGGGGCGTTCTATAAATAAATCGTCAGCGGGACACAACAACAACAACCCGCCCGGAGAGACACCATGAACAACGACCTGACCATCTTCCGCCGCCTCTACCGCAACCTCCAGGGCGAGGCTATCGAGGCCGGTTTCGCCGCTAGCGCCGCCGAGTTCAACCGCGCCGCCTTGTGGGGAGTCGAGGATGAGGTTAAGGCCGCAGCCCGCGGCGGTGACGTTGAGGCCGCGATGGCGCTCTGCGATGCCGCCGAGGCTTGGCTGGACGGCGAACTGGCGGCGGCTCGCAAGGCTGCGGGAGAGGACGATTGGGAGGCGGCTTGCGAGGCTGCGGGAGAGGACGATTGGGGCGATTGGGACGAGCGCGCGGCTTACCGGGCGGCGGTTTGGAAACGGGCTTGCGACGCTCAGCTATCCTACGTCGATTGAGCCCACACGGGCCGCACACAAGCCCCGCCCCGTGCGGGGTTTCGTGCTTGGGGCTCTTTTTCCAACTTTCTTCCGTTTTCCGCTTGCGTCCGGTCTGGCTGGTTTCTATAACTAACTCACTAGCGGGGCACGAAGCGCCGCGGGAGGAGAGAGTGATGTTCTGTGTCGAGTTCTTTACCGGAAGGTCTTGGGTGCTCGTGGGGGAGTACCCGTCAGAATCAGAGGCCGAGGAGAGCGCCGCCTATGTGGCTTGGCATCGGAAGTCCGGGTTCAAGTTCATGAACCTTCACGTCGAGTCCGTCTCCATTCGAGACTCGCACGGTCGCCGGTACGTCTAGCCCTTCTCCCGCCAGTCCTTCGAGCGCCGATCCCCTCCCCATCCGTGGGCCGAGGGGATCTGCGCTTTCTGGCGCATCTTCCGCACCGCGTCCGCGGTCAATCCCTCGCGGAGTGCGACCACCCGATCCGCCTCCTTGCCGATCCCGTCTGGGAGTGTGGTCCGTGGGGGTCGCGCCACTATCCGAGCCCCTCAAAGGCGTCCCAATGCACGTCGATGAACGCCACGGGGCTCCCGCCCATCTTGCTCGTGGCCTGGACGTGGAGGTAATCCCCCGCCTGGAGGTACTGGACCGCGGGGGAGGTGAAGGTCCACGCCACGGTCGTGAAGTCCCCCGAGCCCGCGGCCAAGGTCACGTTCGCGATCAGAGTCACCACCGCGCCCCGCCTCCGGTACATCTCCATAGTGGTGGAGCCCGAGGAGCCGTCCACCTCGTGGTGGAGGTGGGCGTAGGCGATGTGCCGCGCCTCCGAGGTGCCTACCCGCCCATACTCAGCCGCCGCCGTCGCCGTCAGGGTCCCTGGAGTCGGAGCTAGGGCCACGTCCTTCGTCACCGGGGACTGGAAGAAGGAGATCGTGGGGTACCAGAAGGGCCGCGGAAAGCGGTGGGACGTGAACACTCAAGACCCCCCAGATCACCCGAGGTCGGGCCGGAACTCTTCCTGCTCGGGCGGGACCGCGAGGATCAGACAGTTGCACTTGTCCCCGCCCTCGCATAGCTGGAAGGGCGTGGCGAAGAAGTCCAGTTCATCGGGGCCGAAAACGGTCCCGTCGAACTGATCGCAGAACTGGCAGGTCTGGCTCTCCAAGAGGTTGCTGAAGATGAACCGGTCCGCGCCCTCGGCCCGTTGTTGCTGGGCTCGCCCCAGGCCGAAGGTGGTATTCACATCCGCTTGCGCTTGATTGGCCTCCGTGCCGGGAGAGAGGGCGCGGATCGCGCTCGTCACCAGAGCCCCGATCCCGAGGGTGGGCAGAGCCCCGCCGATCCCGGCGTTCTGGAGGACGCTCTGGGCTCGGTTGCGGAGCCGCGCGACCATCGCCGCCACGGTCGTCCGCGCCACGGACTCGATCGCCTCGTTCGGCTCGATCTCGTCCACCTCGCTCTCAGGCTGGGCCGGGGCGGGCTTCGGCGCGCGGACCTTCCGCCTCCCTCCGGCCTTGGGCTGATCCGCCATCGCGCGGATCCGCTCCACGAGCCTCCGAGAGTCGAGGAGCGCCCCGGAAGACCCGCACCCACAGCCGGGGCCGTGGACGTGATCAGAGGACGCCACAGCCCCCGAGGACCGCTCCTGCCACTCCAGGGAGACCTCGTCCTCGGTGATGGGTCCGCCCTTCGCCCACGTTCGGCACGTCCGCGCGCTGTGGCATTTGAAGTGGTGCATGTGGCAGTACCCGAGCCGCCCGTCCTCGTCGGACACCGGCCCCGGCATACATGCCTCCATCCTGGGGGACACATCGAAGGCGACACAGTTCCCGCAGAGGCTCTCCCGCGCCGCCTCCTCGGACGTGTCCCACGCCTCCGCGATCTCCTCCCAGAAGTCCCCAGGGCGGTCCACATTGAGCGGCCCATAGCCGAACTGGCGGACCGTCGCGTCCCGGTTCCGGGTGTTGATCTGGACGCTCTGAGTCGCCGCGGGGCAAGCGGCGTGCTCAGCCATCGCGCGGGCGTCCTCGCGCTCCAAGATCCGCTCCACCCACTCGCGGCCAGGGTCGCCGCCCCAGCCCTGCCACGCTTGCCAGCCCTTGCCCTTCTCGTCCCAAGTCGCGCCCTCTTTGTCCACCTCATGGCGGGCGAAGTAGGACCTCATCCGACGCATCGTGGCGATCGTGACCGGGCGTCCGTTCGCGAGGTCCCGAGCACGGGCCAGACCCACCGCGGTCATCCCTCGCTCGCTTGGGTGTGCGTCCTTGCGGGCGCTGAGAGCGTCTCTCGCGGCCTTTCGCACCGATTCCGGGGGAATGTGTGTGTCTGACTCCGCGGAGGCCACCAGGGTCCTCTCCGGCGCTGGAATCCCCGGGGAGCCCACCTTGGCCTCACCGGTTGCGAGGTCCGCCGCCAAGGACGGGTCATCCTCCAGGCGATCCATCTCGCTCTCGACGGAGAGCCGCCCCGAGCGGTACACACGGCGGAGGGCGGTGATCAGGTTCCGCTCTAGCTCGCGCTCGTTCGGGACCGGGATGTCCGCCACGTCCCCGAGGGTCTCGGCGTCCTTCTCCAGCCTGTCCCCGTACTCCTTCGCGGTCTCCATCCGCCAGTCCACGAGGACCTTCGTCACCTCGTCCTTCCCGGCGTTCGTGACCGCGAGGGTCTCCGAGAGGCGGATCACCGTCTCGATCGGACGGACCGCGCGACCACCGGGACCGGCCACGATCCGATCCCCCATCACGCGGGACTCGGGGAGCAGATCCGCCGCGGCCTGTGGCTTGTTCGGGTGGCCCTCTGGGAGCAGATCATCGTCCTGGGGGTGGCCTCCGGTGCCAGCCACGCGGCGGAGGAACCCGTTGACGCGCCCCATTGCCCACTGGTTCCGGGTCATCCCTGGACGGTGGGAGACGGAGAAGGCACCCGCCCCGCGTCGATACACAGCCTTCAGAGCGCCCAGGTCCACCCGTCGAGCCTTCGAGGTGCGGCCATCGTTGTGGTCCTCGACCTTGGCGCGTAGGGCCTCCTCCACCGCGGGCGAGACCTCGATCCCGCCTCGCTTTCCACTGGCGGATCCCTCGGGGTTCTTCTTCGAGCCGCGGACCCGCTCCTCAGGGAGGGCGGGAGTCTTCGCGGGGTCTTCCGCCGCCGCTCGGACCTCGGACTGATCCTCCGCCTCGTCGGCCTCCTCGCCGCCCGAGTCAGTGACTCCGCCGCCGTCCCCATCGGGCGGACCTTCCGGGGGCTCGTCCGGTCCGTCTGGCTCGTCCTCCTCGCCCGTGTCCGCCTGGGTCGGCGTGATGTTCGGCGGGGCCTCGTTCTGGAGTCGCGCCTTCCACTGGGCCGAGGTCTCCATCGGCATCTCAGGCAGGTTCAGCGCATCGCGGATCGTGGCCTCGATCCCGCCGTCCAGAGTCAACGCGCCCGCGTCGGATGCCTTCGTGATCGCGGCCACGAACTCGGACGGGTCCGAGACCGGCATGGGGCCGAAGGACAGGACCGGATAGGATTCCACGTCCCGGAAATTGAGCGAGACCAGACGCTTCAAGGGGGCCGTGGAGACGGGGCCGCGCGTCAGGGTGGAGACGATGGTCCGCGCCACATACTCGGCCAGGGCGTGGAACTCCTGCTTCTGGCTCCCGTGGAGGGCCTGGGTCCCGTTGGCGGAGCCGGTCGCCACATGCTGAGCGAACATCCCGGCGAGGGCGTCCATCTTGAGTTGCTGCTTGGTCTTGTCGAGGTCGCCCGCTCTGAACGGCACCTCCCGGTAGGTGACCCGGAACCCGGGCGGGAGGGAGTACCTCGCCAGAGCCCCCGCGCGGAGGTTGGAGACGATCTGATTCACCGTGGCGATATCGCCGGGGTTCGCCTCCGCCGTCGTCTCGATCTGTGGGATCCCGAATGCCGCCTTCTGCCACCCGTTGATCTGGAGCTTGCTCAGGGTGCGCCACTGTTCCCAGAGGCTCCAGTTGGGCCGGAGGAGGCCATAGGGCGCGGGGTCGTTCCCCTGGGGCATAAAGCGCGCGTGGACTAGCTGATCCGCCCTAAATCGCACGTTGTCGTAGTTGCGGGCGCGGGTCGCCTTGGCGATCTCCTCGTCCCCTCCGACGTTGTACACCTCCACGCCCCACACGGTCCGATTGTGCGGCCCCGGCTCGGGGAGCCAATACTGGACGTTCCACGCGGGGATCGGAGCGATCTGGAGCGTGTGTGCGCCCTGTAGGACCACGGCCCCGGAGTCATCGCGGACCGTGATCGTGGGATCGACCGGATAGTATGGCTGGCCCAGGACGAAGCCATCCGTCGGGAGCGTGGCGAACTGGCTCAGGAGGCCCATCATCCCGCCGCCGCCGCCCGCGTAGTGGTCATCGATCACCGTGCGGGCGAACTCCGCGATCATCAGGTCGCGGGAATCGCCGCCCTTCGGGGGATCGATCCGCCACTGGCGCGAGAGCGTGGAGAGGCTCCAGGCCAGTTTCCCCGCCTGGAGGATCGGCCACTCGCGGACCATCTTGTCCCGGAAGCCGATGTACCCGTCGAACCCGAACCACTGATCCTGATCGAGCCGGTCGTTGTGCTCTAGCTGGACCTCACCCCCGGAGACGTAGACGCTCGGGGGCGCGTAGTCCTTCCGAGGGAGCCCGCTTGGGGCCTGAGTCGCCAGGGCGGTGATCTCGCGCGGGACGGTGATCTGGGGCTGACCCGTGGCCTTGGCGCGTTCCACCGTCGCCGCGTCAACCGCCAGGGTCCAAGTGAGTGAGCCGTTGTCTTCCACGCGAGCAAAGTACGCGCGGGCATAAGATCGCGCAACCGTCAAGGGTGCCCCGTACTAGGCCCGGGGCGGGGCTCGTGGGTTGACTTAGCGCGACACCTCGAAGAGTCCGGGCGCGGCCTCCGCCGCCGTCTGGCTGCTCTGGTAGGTGTCACCGAAAGCCATCGCACCGAGCGATCCGGGCCGCTGGTAGTACAGGTCATACACCCGCTCGCCGGAGACCTCGTCACGATAGCTACGGATCTCGCACTTGCTGTCCTTGGACCGCAGGACATCGAGACCATCGCCGCGGCGAATCGAGAACCAGTTGTTGAGGTCGGCGTAGTTGGCGGCGTTCGTGGTCATGTTCTCTCTCCTCCCGGGTGCTCCGTGCCCCCGTTGGATTATTTATAGACCCCCTCGATATTGGGCGCAAGCGGAAAAGCGAAAAAAAGCGAAAGAAAAAGCCCCGAGGATTTCCCCAGGGCCTCTCCGTCTCCTCTTTAGCCTCCGATCACGAGGCAGAAGATCGGCGTGGACGACCCCAGCACGGCCAGCGTCCGCCGCACGATCCGCACACGTTGATCCGGGTTCTCCCGCCTCAACTCCTCCCGCCACGCGGCGGCGTCCGCCCTGGAGGTGAAGGTCCAGATCGCTCCGAGTTCCCCTCCGGGGGTGATGCAATGGCCGGGGTTGTTCATGGCTCCCTCCCTAGCTCTCGGCCCTAGCGAGGGCCTCCATCGTCACGCGGGCGTCAGTCTCCGCGGCACGCTTCGTGCCGGTGTACTCGATCTCTTGCACGATCCGCCCGTTGCGGCGGATCTGGGAGCGCCAGACACGGCTCCCGGCGCGGAACGTCATCACAGACCAGTTGCTCATCTCTCTCTCCTCCTCCCGGGTACAAGGCCCCCGGGCGGGCTCTGGGTTGCTAGTCGATCAGGTAGCAGTCGGCCAGCGCGGCTTTGACCGTCGCGGCCTTGCCCTCCGCGATCACCGTGGGCGCGATCCCCGTGGTGGTCAGGGAGTAGTGGCCCGCGTCGTAGCGGAGCGAGAGCGTCCCGAGGCGGGTCTGGCCGATGAGGGCGTCCCCTTGCTTGCGGGCGAGGCGAAGGTCAGAGGCGGCGAAGCGGGCGAGGTCGGCGTCAAGTGCGGTCATGGTCTCTCTCCTCCTGGGGCGTCGTTGCCCCGTCGATGCTCTATTTATAGACGCGGGCGATATCGAGCGCAAGCGGAAAAGCGAAGAAATATCGGAAAGGCGAGGCGTCCAGCGTTTCTAGAACGAAAAAACCCCGCCTGGGCGGGGCTTGATCGGAGCGGGGCTTGTGGCCTAGAGGCTCGTGTAGAGGCCCGTGGTGGACTCGATCACGCTCTTGACGTTCGAGGCGTAGACACCGGAGAAGGACGCCACCTCCTTGATCGAGAAGTTCCGGCCCAGCTTGAGGAAGTCCATCGTGTAGGTGTCATCACCGGCCAGGGTGATCTTGAGGTAGTTGGCCTTTCGGCTCCCGCGGAACTTGAAGGACAGGGCGTCCCCGTGGTCGATCAGGTTGAAGGCTCCCATCATCACGAGAGCGCCGCCGAGTTGGGTCTGGATGGTGCGGGCGATGTTCATGGTCTCTCTCCTCCGCGGGGTTCGTCCCCGTCGATGAGTTAGTTATAGATGACCACCCACACGGGCGCAAGCGGAAAAGCGAAAAAAGACGGAAAAGGCGAGACGTACAGCGGTTAGAACCCGCCAGATCCGTCCCACATATCCCCGGAAAACCACGGGGACGCGATCTCCGGGGCCGCGGGCGTCAGCTTGATCCGCTCGGTCGGCCTCTTCCGTTGCTCCCAGATCACGCCCTGAGCCGCCGCGTCGGGAAGGTCGTTCCGCCCGGTCCCGTCTCGGCACTCAGCCTCGAACATCACGACCCACGGAACGGAGACGCGCCCCGAGTCCTTCCCGAGTGCATCCGGCCACCGGTCCCCGCGCGCCCTGGCGATAGGGAGGAGGGTGGCGATCTCCGAGTAGCTCACCGAGACGCGGCGGAGCCATGTGGCGTCGGGGTGCGGGAGGTAGACCTGCCCTGAGCGCATACGGGCCGCGAGGACGCCGATCCGGCTCTCCTTCGACTGAGACCCAGGGGAGAACCCCTCCACCCCTCGGATCACCCTCTGAAGGTCCTCCACGAGGGCGGGGCCGAGGGCCTTGGTCTCCACGATGAACGAGTCCAGCCCCGGGGACTGAGCCCGCGCGAAGTCGAGACACCGCTGGCGCATCTCGTGCCACGTCATCACGTCCGCGTCGAGGTCGTACAGGTACAGGATCGCGCCCTGGCGTCCCATAGCCTCGATCGCCACGCGGGAGGAGGTGGCCTTGGTGGTCCCGAACGTGGCGTCAATGCTGGCCCACCTCTGATCCATCGTGATCGTGGCCGGGTGCTCGAAGAATCGGGGACAAGCGTCCAGGGCCTCCGCTAGTTCGTTCCCGCCCTCCTTCTGGGGGTCCTGCCGGTATTGGGCGGCGTACTGTGACGGCCCCATCACCTCTCTCTGGCGGTTTAGGATCTCAGACGATAGGAGGACCGGGTGGAGTAACTCCCCGGGCTCAGATCGCGGATCTGACGGCGAGGCGTGGGGGTGCTCGGGGTCATACTCGGCGGGGAGGCAGAGGTGATCCCAGCCCATGCGGATCAGCCACCCTCCCACGTCCAGATCGTGGAGCCTCTGGCCGATCACCATGCGGGCGTGATGCCCGTCCCGCTGGTCATCGATCCGGTTCCATAGCTGGCCCGCGATCACGCTCCGCACCTCTAGCAGTCGGCGGGCGGTCTGATCCTCCGAGCCGCGGATCACCTCCGAGGCGTCCAGGGCATCGTCTACGCCCCACATCCCGCCACGGAGGCCGGTGATCTGGGTGCTCCGGGTGCTGAGGCACTGACGGCCCCCGCCGCTGTTTAACTCGAACCAGAGGCGCTCATTCTTGTCATCGCGGAAGGCCCACGGCTGATCCCCCGCCTGGAGGACCTCGTCCCAGGGTCCGCCCCTCCACTGGTCAAGCTCTCGGAGCCTTCGGACCTGATACCGGAGGAGCCGCTGGTATCGCTCCGAGCGGATGATGTACCGGGCGCGGCCTGAGTCCCGGGAGACCACCCGATCCGAGCCACTGAGCCAGATGCACGTCCACGTCGGATCGTGGAGCCACCGGAAGGGCGCGGAGAGGACCGAGCCCACGACGGACTTCATGGACCCGGGAGGGACCGCGAGGTAGCCGTTGGGGCGGCGGTATGTGATCCGCTCCTCGATCCAGTCACACATCACGCGCACGTAGGGAGCCGGGAGGAATGGCCGCGCGCCGTGGAGGACCGGCCACACATACAGCAGGAACCCGAACAGGCTCCCCAGGGCCTCCTCCATCTCCAGGGCCTCCTCCACGAGCCTCCGAGGCTCCCCAGAGAGCCCCGCCGCATGAGCCCGCGCGGTCTCCCCGTCGCCCTCTCGGGCCGCGAGGATCGCGCGCTGGGCTCGGATCCGGTCTAGTGTCGCGCTCATCTCAGGATGGCCGCGGTGGCGTCGGAGAGCCTGCTAAAGACCCCGTCCACGTCGCAGAGGTGGACCCGGTAGCGGGGATCCAGCGGATCCGCGTGCTGGGCGGCATGGTGGATCGCCCTGGCTTGCTCCGCGTCCTGGGTCACGATCCAGTCTCGGCACCGATCCCCGCCATAGTGGAAGGTCGCCACGACGTGGGAGCCCCGCACCTCATACCAACCCCGATCGATCTTCGTCCTCATCGTCTCCTCCTGCCCGGTACAAGGCCCCGGGCGGGGCTATGGGTGTCTGGGGTCGCGCTCATGCGATCAGGGCCTGGAGGACGATCGCCTTGGCCTCTCGGACCGTGGCCCCGTTGGGGATCTCCACGTCGGCTCCGTCCACGTCCGCGCACCAGACCCAGGGGGCCTCACGGTCCCGCACGAGTCCGCCGACCCCGTTGGCGTGCCAGCGGGTGGGGCGCTCCCGCTGGATCCTGGCGACCCACTCCCCGCCGACCTCCAGGCTCCACTCGGTGCATCCCTCGAAGGTCCCCAGGTTCTCCCACTTGCCGATCTGCTTGCTCATCTCTCTCTCCTCCTGCCCGGTACAAGGCCACGGGCGGGGCGTTCTGGCTAGTAGTAGGTGACGAGGTCGAAGGCGATAACGTTCCCGATCTCGTCGCGACCCGCTGCGGATGCGAACGTCACGCCCTTCCGCCCGTCGTCGCTCCACTCGGTGGCGGACCAACGCTCCGAGCCCTTGACAGGCAAGCGGCGGAAGTCATTGACCGCGAGCCACTCCACGGCCTCGGGGCGGGTGGCGAAGGAGACGGTGGAGATGTTGGCGCGGGTGGTGGTCATCGTCTCTCTCCTCCGGGGCTCGTCCCCGCTGTTGGATTATTTATAGACCGGGCCGAATGCACTCGCAAGCGGAAAAGCGAGAAAAGGAGCAGAAAAAGCAAAAACCCCGCTCGGGGCGGGGCTTGCTTGTGGTGGGCGGGCCGCTAGCCCTGGCACTCCCGGGGCTTAACCTCCCCCCAGGTGTCCCAGAAGGCGAGCCCGAGGTCCAGGCCGTTGGGGGTGGCGGCAATGGGGGCGTAACGGTGGCAGAGGGACCGACCGGTCCCGCGGGAGTCGATGCGGACGAGGATGGCGTTCATCTCGTCCCACACGAACAGGCGGCTATCAGTGGCGAACTTGTTGGGAAGGTCGGCGGCGTTGGTCATGGTCTCTCCTCCGTCCCCGGTACTAGGCCCCGGGGTGGGCTCGTGGTGGCTCTAGGCAATCCCGAGGTCCGTAACCGTGGCTCCGTCGAGAAGCCAGACACGGCGTCCGGTGATGTCGGTCCCGGTCATTCCGAGGTAGGCCGCGACGTGACCCGCGCCGCCCTTGCGGATCCCGCGGAGGGTGAAGTCCTTAGCGGCCACATACTCGCCGGTCGCCTTGTTGTGGAACCCGCGCTGGCGGCGGAAGGTCGCGGAGTCCGCGAGAAGATCCCCCAGGGTGGTGGAGTCGTTGAGCACGTTCACGAAGATGGTGCGGAACTCGTTGGCGCTGATCGCGATGTCGTTGGCGGCGGGGTTGGTCATGTTCTCTCTCCTCCGTGGCGGTGTGTCCCGCCGATGAGTTAGTTATAGAACTACCCCACATTCGGGCGCAAGCGGAAAACGAAAGAAAAGCGAAAAAGGCGAGGCGTCGAGCGTTTAGGGGTGCTCGCCGTCCATCGCCGCCAGGAGGACGTGGATCACGTCGTCCAGGGTCCGCCGTGCTCGCCTCCCCATCGAATAGCTCTGAGCGTCCTCGATGAGCGAGATCGCCTCCCTGAGCCTCTCGGCGGGGATCGTTAGGCCCTCGGCCACGTCATGGGCCGCGGAGGCCACATAGGCCGATACAGAGCACCCCAGACGGTCCGCCGCCCCTGAGACGACCTCCCGCCACTCCTCGGAGACTCGCATGTGGAATCGCTCAACCATCGCACCTCCTGGCGTGTGTACAGTAGAGGGTGCTGTTTTGTACGCACAACGCCAAGAAAACGGACCCCCCTGATCCTAGTGTTTCCGCGGACTTGCGCCCGAGGTCGTATAGAGGATCCTCGCGGCTCCCTTTTTGCCCCCTTCGCTCCCGCTCGGGGCCTCAGAAAAGGCCGACCTGTACCGGTGGCCTCCAGGCTGGATCCTCCGAGCACGTGACCCACTCGCGCTGTTGCTTGCTGAACGTCCTCCTCTGCCCCACCCGCTGACTCGTGATCTCCACGGCTTGCCAGCCCTCGGCCACGAGCGCCCCGATGGGCTCGGCCTCGCTGATGTAGACGCGCGCCCCCGCCTCGGACCACCTCCGCGCCATCTCCACCACGTCCTCGCGCGGGAGGTCGTTCCCATAGCCGGTCGTGCCGACGTAGGGAGGGTCGATGAATACGACCGTCCCGGGCGGGAGGTCGGCGGGCTCGATGGCTCGCGCGTCGGGGGCTTGGGTGGCGGGAACTTCTGGGGCGGCGTCAAACCTCCTCGCAAGTCCAGCCCTCTCAATGCTTGCAACCCATCCCTCTGCATGGCACGAGGAGGGGCGGTCAGGCCCCATGTATCGCCCAGAGTTCGTCCACGCTTCCCCCAGGGACCACCGCGCCACCTCCCGCGGGTCTACCGCTCGCGCGTCGGGCGTGACGGTGGCGGGGAGGGTCGGCGGCGACTCCATGCGGTTTGGCATTGACGACGCACAAAGCAACGGCCCGCCGAAGTCGCCTAGGTTCCCACCGGGGCCGCGATAGCCCGGCGCGTTGACGTCGCCTTGCGCGCACCAAGCAGCGACAAGGTTAAAGCGCGCCACCTCCCTCGGGTCTACCGCTCGCGCGTCGGGGGTGACGGTGGCGGGGAGGGTGGGGGCGGCTGCGTAATCAGTCGCAATGTTCCGCGCCGGCTTCCTGCCGCCCTCAATGATGGCCTCCTCGCCTTGCGGCACATGCACCGAACACCACCCGCTATCCGGCTCACACCTCCGGTATGACCACTGCGCCAGTGCTGAATGCCGCGCCACCTCCCGCGCCTCCCCTACCCGTATCGGACCCTCGGCCCGCAGCCGCTCCCACAGCGCGCGCGGCTCCTCGTCCTTCCACGACCGGATGATGCGCGCCGCCTCCTGCATCAACTCGCGGTCGGTGTAGGCGTGGAGCAGGGCGCGGCATCCCGGGTCGGGCTCTGCCCACAAGTACCGCTCGGCACCCTGCCCCGGTCGCAGGCCCATGACGCGGAGCAGCGCGAGCCCATAGCCGTGCTTATTGCCCATCCGCGAGACAGGCGGGCGCGCGTACTTGCCGCCCTGGAGCATGAGCGAGACGGACGCGAGCCCCGCGCATAGCTCGACGAAGAGAGGACACCTCTCGCTCACAACCCCGCCTCGAACACGTCCAGGGCGTGGCGCTCCATCTCCGTGAGCGTCCCCGCCTCCCGCCTCTCGCATAGCTCCTCCCACCGCTCCCGCCAGTGCGCGAACCACGCCAGATCCTCCGGCGTCAGGTTGATCCCCGCCGTCTCTCCTACGGTGTGCTCCACCTTCTCCGGGGCGTAGACGCCCGAGACGCGCGCCTGGAGGTCGATCCCCTTGTAGACCCGATCCAGGGCCTTCAGAGCCGTCTCCGCGTCTTCTCCCTCCCTGACAAGCCCCCACGCCACATCCAGGGCCGCGCCGATCCTGGCGTGGACTGTGGCCGCGTCCGGGTGGACAGGAGCGCCGCTCTTGGCCCATTGCTCCCGCACCACCTTGAGGTCATGCCATAGGGTCCGCTCGGAGACCCTGAGAGCCCGCGCCACCTCGGCGGAGTTGTGCTTCCCGAGCCCTCCCGGTGAGAGGTACTGAGCGAGGACCTTATGCCTCCGCGTGACTGTCTCTTCCGCTGGCTTCCCTGCCATGTGCCCACACTCCTCACCGCTCGCGTGTGATCAGGTGCCCCCGAATAGCGCGATCTGGTTTCTCATCCGCGCCTGCTCCGCGCTCTCGCCTGAGAGCCTCCTGAGCGCCCTCTGGTGCCTCTCCGCGTCGATCTCCGCCCCCACATACTCCCGGCCTAGTCGGAGGCAGCACCGGGCCAGGGAGGCGCTCTCCCCGGCGAACGGATCGAGGATCAGCCCGCCCTCCGGGGCGACGGTCCGCACGAGCAGATCGAGGGCCTCCTGGGGCTTCTCCGAGTGTCCGAGCCTGGGGGCGTGGATCGCGTTGCTCTGGCGTCCGTCCGCTGGCCTGGGGGAGCCCTTGACGTACAGGAGCCAGATCTCCGAGTCCCCGGCATGGTGGTACCCCATCCCGAAGCCCCCGTCCTTCGTCCACGCTCCGCCCGTGACGTATCGCCAGGGGATCAGGTGGTGGACGGCGAACCACTCGGACAGCTTCGGCCACGTACACCAGATCGCGAGGTAGGCGGAGGGTCCGCACAAGGGCCAGCACGAGGCGAGGACCGAGGCGATCCAGGCGTCGGACCCGGTCTGGTACAGGTGGGCGGCGGACGATGTCCCGCTCCCTCCGGTGGTGGTGTTGCCGTACTCCCAGGGCGGATCTGCGATCACGCCCGAGACGCTCCCCGGAGCTAGCGATGCGATCAGGTCTTCCGCGCCCGTGTGCCGGATCTGGATCATCCGAACAGGCTCCCTTGGCCCGGGAGGATCCCAGGCTCGGCCACCGCGCCGTGATCTCCCAAGATCGCCAGAGCCCAGCGGTGCCACTCCTCCACCCGCTCGATCGAATCGCAAGACCGGCCCAACTTCTGACACGCCCGCAAGACCGGAGCCCCGCCGCCGAATGGCTCTAGAACGCGATCCCCCGGGCGGCTGCTCGCCTTCACGATCCGCTCGATGTGCTCGGGTCGCTTCGCGCATGAGTGCCGCCGCTTGGCGCTAACAGGTGGCGCGCTCCACACGTCGGTCACGCCTTGCGGAAGGGTGAAGGGGTAGCGGAGAGCCTCGTACTCCTCCCGGAGAGCCTCGTACTCCTCCCGGAGAGCCTCGTACGACTCCCGGAGAGCCTCGTACGACTCCCGGAGCCCGCCGCGTCGTGCCCACACGTCCTCGGTCACGAGGTAGGGGCGCTCGGTCGGTGGTCCGTGCTCGCGGGCGTAGGCGGCAAGGGCTGAGAACCCCTCCCACGTCGGGAACGCCCACTGGGAGCGTGTGAAGTAGTGCGAGGCCGACGAACGATAGGCGCGATCCGTCGCGTCTCCGATGGTCAACCCCGCGCGCTCCATCCACTCCGCGCGGAGGAACGTCCTCACCGTGTTCCGCTCGTCCGCCCCCGCCGCTTCGATTAGTGACTTGTGCGCGAGTCCGTCATGCCCTGGCGCGACCCCTTGCGCCGCGAGCGCGCTGATATCCACGGCTTCGCGGACGAAGAAGTAGCAGTCTTCCGACGATACCGGCCAACCTCGGATTGCCTCAGAGTCAAGCCGACCGGCAAGCGCCGCCATGCCCTTGTGCCACCGAACCGACGAGTAGAACCGCCACCCGTACTCCTCAACCACCGGCAGCATCCGCGCGCACCCCTCGGGGGTACACCAGAAGTAGAGCGACGACGACGGGGCCGCTAGACGGTCCCACGCTTCGAGGTGTGGCCGGTACCACTCCGCCAGACCCTTCGGGGACTTCGGATCCCCTGGGAACCCGCCGATCCCATAAGCGCCGTCCGAGACGATCAGCGTGTAGGCGTCGGAGGGGAGCGTCGGGTAGATCGCGAGCCCATCGCCGTGGTGTGCCTGGAGCATCACCCGAACAAGCCCACTTGACGCGGATCAGGCACCGCGCCTACCTCCACCTCGGCGGTGTAGATCGCCTCCTCGATCCGCCCCCGCCATGACTCGGGATAGACGGCCTTGTCATGCGTCCCGCTGCCGCTGGTCTTCTGGACCAGACGCATCTCGGGGCGTCGGTCGTGCTCCGCCTCCCACATATCCCGCACCCGGGAGCCCGCCGACCACGCGACACGCTTCCCGGTGTCGCTCCCCGCGTCCATGCTCAGGTCCCGCATGACCGAGCAGACGGTGATCCTCGCTTCGTGCCTCATGCTCTCTCCTCCATCTCCTCAAGTCGTCGCCGCGTCTCGCGGGATAGCTCCCACCGGGCGCGGTTTCTCAGGGCTGGCCCGTACTGGAGGACACCCCGCCAGACGAGCCGTCTCAGGGCTTGCCACACTCGCTCCGCTTCGATCTCACAGTGGCCCGCTACCTCCATCGCCAAGAGAGGACCTCCGCCGAGTTCGATCACCGCCTCCAGGACGATGTGATCCTCGTCCCGCCACAGGTTGATCCAGTCCCGGGGGATCATCCGTCCCCTCCGATCCCCATGACCTCCAGCCCAAGGGCCAGGGCCGTGGCGTCCGACCGTTGGCCGTCCTGGGGCCTCTCTAGGGGCTCCCCAGGCTCTCCACACCGCGAGCAGTTGATCCCGCCCACGTAGAAGTGGCCGCACCCGATACAGCACCGGTCCCGCCACTCTCGGAGGGCCTCCGCCTCGTGCGGATCGAGCGCAAGCGTGATCGAGCATCCGCGGGATCTCCCCAGGGCCTCGGATAGCTTCTCCCGGTCGTCGTCATCCATCAGGGTCTCGGTCCTCCACGGGTCGGGGTGTACAGTACAGGGACACACATTGACCGGTCAAGGGTTGGGCTGTACATTTGTCGCATGAAGCGAGACATCAGACTCACGCTATACGGGGCGGATCAGGAGCGGGGCCAGACCGACGACGAGAACGCCATGATCGCGGACGCGCTGGCGTTCCTCCGTGAGAGGGGCCTCCGTGTCCCCGCCATGAGATCCGGCTCCCGGTGCTCCGAGCAGACCCTGATCCGGGAGGTCGCCTTCGGCGTCCTGGCAGATCCGCGCGACCTTGAGAGGCTGATCCAGCGGTCCCGAGAGCACGGCGTCCCGCTCCGGGAGACGGTCCGAGAGGCCGTCCGCGAGGGGTGCCGAGGCTCGAAGTGAGCCCAGGAACCCCCGGTCCGATCTAGCTCCCCATCTCCCACACCGCGATGACCTCGGCCTCCTCCGTGAGGGCCTTGTACATCGGGCGTACCACGTTCAGCCACTCGCAGAAGAAAGCCACCGGGCGGCCACCGCGGCGGATGTGGCTCGCGTCGGTCAGGGCCTCATCCTTCCGCGCTGCGATCAGAGCCTTGGCCGCTTCGTAAAGCGTCAGATCGTCAGCGTTGTGTCCGTTGGTTCCGCGGATGGAGTATCGGGCTTCGTGGGTCATGGTCTCTCTCCTCTGGGACGTTGTGTCCCGCCGTTGGACTATTTGTACTAGACCCGCCCATCACGGCGCAAGTGGAAAAGAGAGAAAAAGAGAAGAAAATATCCGGGACGCCTGAGAGCCGCTCTCGTGCGCTTTCCACCTCCAGGCATACCCCGGCAAGGGTCGAGCCCTGAAACGCGCTCTGGCGGCGTCCTGGGCGCTCTAATCGTGCAGGGCTCGCACGCCCTCCCCGAACAGATCCCGTCCGCCCGCCTCTCGGGTCTTGTCCTCGGCCATGCACCCGGGGCACTTCCGCCCCAGGTCCACCACCACGGACCACCGGTCCGGCTCTTCGTGTCCGCAAGCCCAGACGTACCGGGGCCGCGTGTCCGAGGGGTCCAGCCTGAGACGGTGGAGGGCCGTGGAGAGGTCGTACAAGCCCGAGCCCCCGAGCCCTTCGGGGTATGGTTTCGCCAGGAACACGCGCCCCGCTCGGGCCTCCAGGGCCACCTCGTGGCGTCCTCCGGGGAGGAGGGTGGCCGTGGCTCGGAAGGAGCCCCCGAAGGGGCGCAGGTTGGTCAAGATCGCCCGGCTCATTCGTAGACGTACCCTTCGCCGCCGCATCGCTCGCACCCCCGATGGCAGTCGCAGGGCACCCAGCTAAGGATCTCCTCCTCCTCCGCCATCTTGTCGTCCCAGGCGTCCTCCTGGGCGCAGGTGCAGCGGAGCACGCTGTCGATCAGGGTGGCGCAGCGTGGGTGATGGTTTTCGTTGCTCATGGTCAAGCCTCCCGCCGCTTGTGGGTGTCGCACTCGGGCATGGTGCAGATCGTCACGGAGCCGATCTTGAGGGTGGCCCACTCGCCGCACACCTCGCACGGCTGGTAGTCCTGGGTCGGGCACCCGCCCTCGACGCACGAGGCGCAAACCTCGTGCCCCTGGACCTCCGTCCAGTCTCCAGCGTGGAGGCACTCGCCGCACACCTCGCACACCTCGGGACAGTAGACGTGGTCGCAGTGCTCGCACGCGCCCTCGGGCGGGGTCGCGGTCTTCCAGGCGTCGTATCCGGTCAAGCTGGGGTACATGGTCTCTCTCCTCTAGGGCTTCGTTGCCCCCCGTTGGACTATTTATAGGCCCGGGTGATTCTCAGCGCAAGCGCATATCGAACTATTTTTGAAAAAGGCGAGCCGTGTAGCGGTCAGCCGCCCCTCCTACAGGTCCCGCGCGGCCTCTCGGGCCAGGGTCCGGTACTTGTGGACCCGCGTGGCGAGCCACAGGCGGGTGGAGGGGTTGCGCTGGGAGCGCAGGGACCGGGCGTAGAACGCGGCCTCGGTGATGTAGGTGCGGAAGATTCCGCGAGCGGTGGCGGTGTCCATGTCTCCTCCTTGCCCGGTACGAGGCCCCGGGCGGGGCGCTGGAGTGGTTAGGCGTAGAGAGCGACGTTGGTCTCCACGGCGCGGCGGATGCTCCCGGCGCGACGGCGCGCGGCGTCCGTGTTGAGGTCGGTGTTGGCGAGGAGGTAGTCCGCCTCGGCCATGTAGCGGCTCACCGAGTTGAAGGCGCATCCCTTGGGCGCGGCAACGGCGGTGCGGATGGCGGCGATGAGGTCTCGGGTCGCGATGTCGGCGTTGGTCATGGTCTCTCTCCTTGGGGCTTCGTTGCCCCCCGTTGGATTATTTATAGGACAAGCCTCATCCCAGCACAAGCGGATAGCGCGCTTTTTCCGAAAAAGGCGAGACGCACCACGATCAGCCCACGACCGGATCGAACCTCTGGAACTCTCCCCGCCACCTCATCTTGGCCCGCCCCAGGCGTCCGAACCGGGCCTTAAGGATCGACACCTCCGCCAGTCCCTTCACGCCTGACTCAGGGTTGTAGTAATCGTCCCTGTAGAGCCCGAGAGCGGTGGACGCCGCCTGAACGAGTTTCTTCCCATAGTCGATGTCTCCGAGTTTGGGCCGCTTGTCGGTCCGCTTTTTAACGTCGGAGTTCATCTGTACGCACAGGATCACGGCCACCCCGCACTTCTTCCCGATCCTCTGGGCGTACTCCGCGATCTCGGAGATCCGCTCGGGCTCGGTCATCCTGTCGTCGGAGGCGGGGACGATGTGGGCGTGATCGATCCCGATCCACTGCCAGCCCTCGGTCCTGACCCCTCGGCGGGTCCTGGCGTAGATCTCGGGCATGGTCGGGAGGTCGTCGTCCACCCAATACGGGAGCCGGTCGATCCGCTCGTGGGCTCCGACCAAGATCGCCTTCTCCTCGTCCGTGAGGCTTCCGTGCTGGATCCGGCTGTAACTGATCCGGCCCTCGTTCGCGAGGTCCCGCTCCATGTACTCGTCCCGGGTCATCTCCAGACCGAACAGGCACCCGGGATGACCGTTGGCGGCGAGTCCCTTCGCTAGCTGGCCCATGAGGGCGGACTTCCCCAAACCGGACGCTCCGAGGATGAGGATCACCTTCCCGAGCACGATCAGCCGTCCGTGCTCCTCGTCTAGCTCGCGGATCCCCGTTGGGAGGGCCTGAGCCCCCGGCTCGTCGCGGATCAGCCGGTCCACCACCCGGTGGGCCGTATCGGAGACGGGAGAGCACGTGGGGGGCTTGGGAGAGCCCTCCTCGATGGTGTCCCCGAGCATCTTGGCCGCTCCCTCGAAGTCCCCGCCCCGGCTCAGGTTGGCGTGAGCCATCACACACGAGGTCATCAGGGCGCGGGCTCGGGCGTCCATGAGGACGCGGGCTGCGTACTTGTCCACCTCCGAGGTCATCGGACAGGAGCCCAGGAGGCCGACGAGATACGGGTACCCGCCGATCTTGTCGAGCATCCCCGCCCGCTCCAGGCGTCCAGCCACTCCCACCGGATCCATCGGCTCGTTCGCCTGGGAGCACTCCAGATAGGTCCGCCAGATCAGACGATGGGGCTCGGAGTAGAACGACTCCGGGACCACTCCCTGGGCCTGTAGGTCCCAGAGCGTGTCCGGTGACATCAGGACCGCCCCGAGGCAAGCCCGCTCCGCTCCCACGTCGTGGGGGATCTTGTCCGAGATGATCACCGCTGATCCTCCCACCACCGCGCCACGATGGGACGAAGGGCTTGGACCGAGGGCGCTCCCTCCTGGCGGGCGATGTAGTCCAGGGCTTGATCGAACGTCTGGATCTGACCCAATACGCGGAGAGTGTCGATGTCGCCCCGCGCCTTCTGGGCGTGCCCGTCAACCTCCCGCCACCACCGCTCGACCTTGACCGAGGGGACGCTTGGAGCGGAGAGGACGCCCCTCGCCCTCTTGTCCAGCCGCTTGATCAGCGTGTTCCGCTTGTACTCGGAGTTGAAGCCCCACATGGCCTCTGGGCCGTTGACCTTGAATGCGTCGGATCCTCGGTCGTTCTTCCCCCGCCACCACTCATCGACGGCGAGAGCCTCCAGATCTTCCGCGATCGCTTCGTAGCCGTGGGCCTGGATCGCCTTCTTCGCACTAGAGAGCCTCAGTCCGTCAGCCTTCGAGCCCTTGGACCGCCGAGTCTTGGCGAGTTCATGCCACCGGGCGATCAGCGTCTCCGCCTGCTCTGCCCGAACCTGAGCCGCCGTTTTAGCCTTCGGCATCGGAAACAGGGTCGGCGCTCCGCCGACGTTCAAGTCTTGTGCTTCTTCTTGTGCTTCTTCTTGTGCTTCATGTGGGGGGTTCCGCACCCCCGGGGGCTGGGGGGTTCCGCACCCCGGGGGTCCCGGGGGGGCTACACCATGCGGGGCTTCGTGCCCCTGGGGGCTCTCCACCCCGGGGGGCTCCGCACCCCCGGGGGCTTGTCTCCATATGGGGCACCCGAGCGGGGCGCAGTCCCACGAATCGTAATCCTTGACCAGAGCCCACTCGGCGGGCCTGGAGGCGCGCGGGTCAGCTTCACGGACGAGGACGATCACGCCCTTCCGCCTGAGGCCGTCCAAGGCTCGCTTGCGCTGCTTCCGATCGCGGATCCCGGTCAAGGACTCGATCACCGCATGGGAGAACCTGTGCTCGGTCGTGGTCTTTCCCCAGCCCCAGGAGGCGCGGATCAGCGCGAGGACCATACGGAACTCGCTCGGGGTCAGGTCGGCATTGTTGAGGACCGCGAAGAGGTCCCGGTGGACCGGCATCGCCCGGTCTGGCTGAACGTCAGCCACCGTGGACCTCTGCCTTCTCGTCGTCGCGGAAGACCACGACGCGCCCACCAGCGCAACGGACCCGGATCTCCACGATGCTCGCCACGGGATCGTTTCCGTGTCCGGTGACGTGGTCCCACATGGCGTTGAGCAGTTGCTCCACCGTGCAGTTGATCACCGTGCCCATCTCGATACCGTCTCTGTTTTCGTTCACGGCGCACCTCTCCATTCCCGCTGTCGCGGGTGTCATGCGCTCGCCTGTAGGTGGGCGGCGCGGGGTTCGTCTTCGAGGCGGGGTTCCGCCGCCCTCCCCCGGATTGCTGGCCAGCAGTGGGGGAGGGGGCGTTCACGAAACCCGCGCTCGGCGGTGTGTCCTCTCGGACTCGATCAGTCTATGCAGGGGATCCGCTTGCGGTCAAGCGGCCTCCTCACGGACCTCCGCCCGTGCTCCCACGCCTCCCGAGCCAGGGGCGGGACCTTCTCCGGGAGAGCCTCCCCGCGGGCACCCATCGCCCATGCGTAACGCTCCACCACGAGGCACTCCGGCCCGCACGCGGCGCGGGGACCGTACAGGGCCGCGGCTTGTAGACACTTGCTATGCATCTTCGAGGCTCCTCGTCATGGCCTCGTCATACATCGCCCCGTAGATCTCGCTCACCGCTTCTTCCAAGGCGCACCATGCCGCGTCCCACATCTCATCCGGCATCGAGTCCCACACCAGGGGCCGACCGTAGGAGTCGATCAGGTCCGCTCTCTCCACCTCTGGACCCTCTTCTGGCTCCCAATATGTGCTCGGGTATCCGGGGGCATAGCTCACCACGCCTCGAACCGGGCCGATGTGCGGGAGGACCACTCCGTCCTCTGGCTTGATCTCGATCTGCATCTCTCTCACCTCCTGGCTGGACTGTACACCAGAGGCCCCCGGCGTGGGGTGGACTTTTTTCCACTTCACCACTTGACCCCCTCGCCTGTAGGTGTACAGTTCACACCGATGGAGAGAGAAACGATGAGACGCGATGACCTGTGCTCCGCCTTGCGCGCCTTCCTCCTCCTCGCGGAGCTAACCCCCGAGGAGCGGGAGCGGGTCCAGACGGTCCTCGCCGTTCTGGAGGGCGTGGCCTTCGAGCATGAGAAGGAGATGGTGCGGGAGTGGCTCGCGGGTCCACCGATGCCTCAGAGGTTCGGACGCCTTCCGGTGATCACGGAAGGTCCGCACTGTAGAAACGCCATCTGATAGGAGAGAGAGATGGAAGACAAGACACACCCGGGGGCGCTCTTTGCCGCCCTCGCCAAAGCCCAAGCCGCGATGGACAACGTGGTGAAGGACTCGGCCAACCCCCACTTCAAGAGCCGCTTCGCGTCCCTCGCCGCCGTGCGGGACGTGGTGATCCCCGCCCTCGCGGAGCAGGGGATCGCGGTGGTCCAGATGCCAGGGAACGACGAGCACGGGAGGGTCACAATCCAGACCGTCCTCCTCCATGAGTCTGGGAGCCTGGACTGTGGCACGGTCGCCACAACTGCCACCGTCCGAGGTGGGAACGAGGCACAAGCCCTTGGATCGGCTGTGAGTTACCTGAGGAGGTACTCTCTGGCGGCGATCTGTGGCGTGGCCCAGGAGGACGACGACGGGAACGCGAGCGGACCGTCTGGACGCTCCCAAGGGCGCTCTCAGGGACGCCCGCGGCCACCCGCGGGGCGGGTGCCTGAGTACAGCGTCCAGCACGTCACGAATGCGCTGATCCATGTGTTCGGGGACCTCTCCGATGAGGCCAACCGGGCGGAGGCTGAGAGCATGGTCCAGGAGACGACCGGGCTCGGCATCGAGGACATGATGGGGAGCAAGACGGGCCGGGAGGCCGTGATCTTCGCACTCCGCGAGAACGCCAGGAGGGGACGATGAGCAAGACCACAGCCCAGATCGCCAGTGAGTGCCAGTTCGTCCTCGACTTGGAGGCCCGGTGGGCTCTCGCCTGCCAGGAGGGGACCCCCGAAGGAGACCTCAAGGCCGAGGCTCTAGAGCAGGAGATCCTCGCGTGGTGGGATGACCTCGCGTCCGACGTGCCCCAGAAGGCGGAGGCGGCTCTCTACGTTCTCGCCAGGGTTGAGGGAGAGGTGGAGTCCCACCGGTCCGCGAAGAAGGCCCTCATGGCACCCCTGGACGCCAGGATCCGGCGAGCCTCCCGGGCGGTGGATCGGATCAAGCGGGAGGTGCTCCCGACCCTGATCGAGGTGGAGCGCCAGCGGACCGGGGAGCGGGACGTGGCGATCGAGACCGCCCTGGGGCGGATCAGGATGCAGAGGGCCGGATCTCCGGCTCTGATCGGGCCGTCCGACCCGAGCCAGTGGCCCGAGCAGTTCACCGAGCGGCGCACGCTGACAAGCGAGGCCAAGCGGTACTACAAGGAACACCCCGAGGAGATGGCGGACGCCGGGTTCTCCTGGGACACGAGCGAGACGATCAGGATCTACCGCTAAAGGAGGAGACATGAGCAACACGATCATCATCACCGGCAACCTCGGGCGAGACCCCGAGCGCCAGCGGGAAGGCGCGGGACCCGTGATCTTGAACCTCGCGGACTCCGTGGGCTTCGGGGACCGGAAGACCACCACATGGCGGCGTGTCGCCGTCTGGGGCAAGACCGGGGACTACTGCCTCACCGCCCTGTCCAAGGGCGACCTCGTCACCGTGACGGGCGAGGAGAGCCAGAGGGTGTGGACGGACAAGGAGGGGAAGGAGCGCACCACCTCCGAGGTGAACGCCCGAGCCGTGGACGGCCCCTTCCGCCGAGTGACCCGCGAGGAGCGGGGAGGCTACTCCGCCGCGGGGGACCGCTCGAAGCCAGCCGGATACAGCGGCGGCGGATTCGCGGACGGCGACGACATCCCGTTCTAGGACGACTTGCGCGCGGCATCTCTCTCCATCCGACACCGCGCGCCCGGGGTGGGGGCTTCGGCCCTCGCCCCGGTTTGGAGGGAGGACACGATGACGAGAGAAGAAGAGACCGCCCGCTTCATCGAGGTCTGGAATCAGGCCCAGAGCGTGGCCGAGGTGGCCGAGCACTTCGGAGTCGAGCCCATCTCCGCCCGCCGTCGTGCGTTCCGCTGGAGGCGTCGAGGGCTTGACGTGAAGCACATGCCACTCACGGACCAACTGGGACCGGGGCTCCCCGTCCTCCGCAAGGGGATGAGGGTCCGCCACGGGGAGAGGCTCGGGACGGTGATCAAGCCTCGGGTCAAGCGCACCGAAACACGGGGCGAAGTGACCCTGATCCGGTGGGATGACGGGACGATGGGAGAGACCACGAGACGAGGGAGGATCGGCGGGCGGGCCTGGATCGGTGACGACTACCTGGAGATCGTCGAGTGATCTACCGGGCCACCATCCCAGGCGAGCCGGTCCCGAAGGGACGCCCCAGGCTCGGACGCAATGGCCGCACATACACCCCCACCAAGACCCTGGCTTGGGAGAAGGCCGCGGCGTGGGCGATCCGGGAGAGCATCCCCGATAGCGGTCTGGACGAGCCCCTGGAGCTAGTCGTGGATGTGTACTGCTCTAGGCCCAAGGCGCACTCCAGGCGGCGGCGTATGGCGCGGGAGATCAAGCCCACGAAGCCCGACGCGGACAACTATGGAAAGGCCGTGTGCGATGCCTTGGAGAAGTCAGGGGTGATCGTGAACGACTCGCGGATCTGGTCCCTCACCGTGCGGAAGTGGTGGACTGCTCCCCATGAGGAGCCCAGGGTGGAGGTGGTCCTGACCCGCTCGGTGTGACTTTCTTTCTGTTTTTTCTCTTTTGCGCTTGCGCTCTGATTCGGCTTCCCTGTATAAAGAGAGTGTCAGCGGGACACAACGTCCCCGGAGGAGAGAGAAGCCATGATCAAGAACCGCCTGGACCTTCGCGACTTTGCCAACACCGACGAGGATTCGGCTGACGCCATCCGGCGAGCCGACGCCGAGGGGTGGGGCCTCAACCTCTACGCCGACCCCGAGCAGGACGGCGCGGAACTCGTGGACATTGACGACGCGATCGATGCCGCGCGCATCGACTCCGGCCTCGTCTACCTCACGCGGTAGGAGGAGAGAGAAGCCATGACCACGATCGACACCATCACCGACGAGCAGATCATCACCCTTGGCGAGGAGGCGGGGTGCGCTGGCGACCTTGCGATGGTGGCTATCTGCGAACGAGCCATCGACGGAGACGACGAGGCGCGGGCCGAGTGCGTTGAGGTCATCCGAGACGCCGAGGCCCAGCGGGAGCCCGAGAACCGAGACTTCGATCTGGTGTGGGGAGACTGATGATCGTCCGCGACGAAGAGACCGCCGCCCTAGTCCTCGACGGCTCCCGGAGGCGGGTCTTCCAGCGGGTGCGGGCGGTGGTGGGTCCTGAGATATGCCCCACCGTCTCCGCGGCTCAGATGGCTCTGATCCAGAGCGGGGCGGATGATGTGGCCTTGGAGCTAGGGACCGCCGCGGCCACCACCCACCACCTACGCCACGCCCTCGTGGCGGCTCTCATGCGTCTCCGGGACCCCTCGGGGCCATGCCCGAACTGCGGAGAGCCCTGGGACGCCCACAACGCCAAGTGCCACCTTGGGAGGCTCCTCGGTGTCTAGTTGGATCATCGTCAAGGCGTCCCGGATCCCGAAACGCCCCACCACCTCGCACGCCTACCAAGGCCCCACGGCCAGGATCGCGGGTGTAGAGCCTGGGAGGGTGTACGACACCCGCGAGGGAGCCCAGAGGGACGCGGTCAAGCTTGCCTCGTGGAACCGGTGCGGGTTCGTGGTGGTCGAGGTGAACCAATGAATGGAGGAGACATGACTAACGACGAATCGAAGGCGCTCGGGCTGCGGGCGATGGCGGCGGGGATGGAGTGGACGCGAGGCTGTCTTGACGGTTCAACCGGCATGACCGTGCTGGCCGCTTGGCACATCGGAGGCAGCACCGCCGCGATGGCTGCGTTCGGGTTGCACCAAAGCCACACGATCAGCCTGTGGCAGCAATCCAACCTCGGCTGGCCTGATCTCCGCGACCCCGCGACCCTGGGCGTGCTACTGGCCCAAGTGCGGGAGGCGTGGGAGCCGCATCGGGGCTCCGATTGCATAGCCAGCACGATGCACACCGGCACCGGCTGGGGTGTTCGCGCCCGATACGGATCTGAGGGGCTCGCGACCATTGTGGAATGCACCCACGAAACCGAAGCCGAGGCCCTCGTCGCCGCGCTGGAGTCCGCGAACTAACGCCCCAAGGGGTCTTCGTCCCTAGCTCGCTCGCGTCTCGCCTCTCCTACGTCGTGGAGCCTCTCTAGGGCGTAGATCCGCTGGCGGTCCTCCCACGCCTTCTCCCTGATGTCCGAGATCGTGGGGGGCTTCTCCGCCGCCTGATGGACCTCCCCTCGGAGTGCGTCCACCTCGGCGCGGCATACCTCCTCCGCGGCTTTCGTCGCGATGTCCGCCACGGCGCGCGAGATCGCCGTCTCCTCGTCTCTGACCATCGAGCCCACCCACCGGTCCGCCTCCATAGTCAGGACGCCTATGGCAGCGGCTACGAGCGTCAGCGTGCCCTTGTCCACGCTGGCGAGCACAGCCCACGGACCGCCCGCGGGCGGCGGGGCCTTGCTCGGCGCACCCCTACGGGCGTCGATGGCGTCCCGAGCCGCCTCCACCGCGATCGTGAGTGTGTCTTCTGGCTCCTCGCTCATTCACGCCACCCTCCACCTCTGCCTCATCTCCGCGTCGATCTGAGGGAGGCCGAGGTGGCTCGGTGAGCCCTCTTGGGGTTGCTGGATGTGGACCGGGTCCCCGATGCTCGCTAGGGAGCGGAGGCCGAGGGTCTCAGCCTCCTCCGCGTAGACCCTGTACCCCTGGACCCCGTGGTGAGTCGCTCCCGCGTCCCACTCCGCCGCGCCGTCCACGAGCCAATAGCAGTCGAGCGCAAGCCCCCACTGATGCCAGGAGAGGCCGGGGATCGCGTTGGTCGCCCATCGTCCGCTCTGCGGTCCCGCGTCGAGGATGCACTGGGCGAGGTACGGAGCCCCCGCGGCCTTTAGCTCCTCCACCTTGCGCTGGACCTCCGCGGAAGATCGGGACTGCCGCCAGAGAGCCCCTTGATCCACCGGATGGCGGGCCGTGAAGAACGGACGCATCTCCACGCCCCGGGATTTGCAGGCACTGAGCACCCGGTAGCAGACCTCGCGGAACTCTGGATCCAAGGCTCCCATGTCACGGCTCATCGTCTCGCTCCCTCCACGGCCCATCCGACCCCAGCGCACGCCCCAAACCCCACCGCAGCACCCGCCGCGAAGTCCCGAGGCTTGCTCGCCCGGCACGTCTTGATGCCCTCCACGGTGGCAGCGTGGATCCGGTCCGCGAACCGCCGATCCTCATCCCTCCACCGGTAGCAGGCCACCAGAGCCCGGGAGGCGTCCTCATACGCCTCCACCGAGCGCGCGAACCCTTGACCCGCCAGGAGCCACCCATCGAAGGGGGCGGGGTCTCCCGCTAGTACCTTCGCCCGGTCCTTCACCACGTCCCGGAGGTCCTCGGGCTCATACCGGGTCACGTCCTCCCAGGGGATCGGGTCGATCAGCCGGTGACGACCCGCACCCGTCAGAGCCAGGACCGAGACCGCCACGAGGACCCAGCGGAGATCGATCTGGACCGTCATCCGAGCGGATCCGCCCCGAGCGCCTGTGCGCGTCTCTCGCGGTCTTTCGCATCCTCGGGGGGTGCTGACTCGACGGACTCACCCAAAGCCTCTGAGGCGCGCTCTGAGGCCCTCTCCTGGCGGCTCTCGGTCTGGCGGGTCTCCACCGCTGCCGCCTCTCGGTGATCTTCGATCGCCTCGGTGGCCTCGTCCCGGGCGGCGCTCCTCCGCTGCGCGGAGCGCACACCCACAGCACCCGCGAGTACAGCGGCCACAGCCTCCACCACGAAGCCCCGAAGGGGCGGGACGAGGACGAGAAGCAGGAGGACGCCAGCCGCCGCCACGGTGGCCCAGAAGTACCAGGGCAGGGGGCGGCTCACTGGGGCGGCTCCTCGACGGGTGGAGACCCGCTCGGGCGCTCCGTCTCCCCGGAGATGTACCGGCTCCCGAGGTATGCAGCACCACCGACGAACGCGGCATAGATCCCGGCGATCTCCACGCTGGAGTCCTTCGCCAAGACGCACCCGGAGACGGCGATCACCATCCCGATGAACTTGAGCCTCCGGGACTCCTTCTCCGTGTCCTTGCGCTTGCTGGTGGTCCTCATGCGGCGGAGGGTACCACCCGAGGATCTGGCCCAAGCAAGAAACCCCGCCGAAGCGGGGTCCCTGCGGGGGCGCTAGCTCAGGGTCATCGGGCGATACCCGCCTGGAAATCGGCCAGCTCACGGGCGAGGTCAGCGCCCGGGTGCAGCGCCTCCCGGACGGTGTAGGTATCGCAGAAGCGGTAAGCCACCGCCTCGGCAGCGTCAGCCCACTCGGCGGGGGTCGGCTCGCGCTCGGTCACGACCTCATCGTTACCGCAGAGCGGGCCACCGACCACACCGACCACAACCTCAAGGTCGGCGCGGTAGTGAGCCTCCTCGCGGGCGAGGTCAGCGAACTCCGCGCCGCTGATCTCCTCCCGGTAGGCCACCGCCAGCGCGCGGCGGTAAAGGGCGAGGGCCGCACGGTAACGGGTGCGCGGGTCGGCCTTGACGTGACCCTTGCCCCAGCGGGGAGCGGCGGTGTTGAGTGCGTTGTTCATGTTGTCTCCGTGTCGTTTGTTGTTGTGTCCCGCTGACACTCTTTTTATACCCACTCCCGTTCCGATGGCGCAAGTGGAAAAGTGAAAAAAGATCAAAAAAGACCGGGGGGCCTTTCCGCTTGCGCTTTTTCATCACTTGTGCGATATAAACCCGGTCGAATGTCCGACGAAGGAGGAGAGATGACGAAGCTAGGACGCCCGCCCGCTGTGCTCCCGGAGGGGTTGAACCCGTTCACGTTGCCCGCCTGGAGGGTGGCCGAGGAGGCGGGAGTCTCCGCCGCCACGGTTTACAAGTGGAGGCGCGAGAACCAGCACCTCAAGCCGCCCCCGGTGGAGAGGACCGCCAGGGATCGCAGGGGACGACCGGAGAAGACCCGGGACGAGTTCGCGGAATGGCTCGA
>Ga0181594_10000300_pt1 | contig 43964 bp, 34 predicted proteins | sample 071ome_18_FD_145603 | JGI IMG/M metagenome (GOLD analysis project Ga0181594, IMG submission 145603) | Coastal salt marsh microbial communities from the Groves Creek Marsh, Skidaway Island, Georgia - 071413BT metaG (spades assembly) | ecosystem: Environmental > Aquatic > Marine > Intertidal zone...
AAACCCGTCTGGGCAAGGAGCTGAACATCTTCCAGGAGACGCCGGAGCATGCCGACCGCATCGTGCTGCACTCTCCGGTACTGTCGCCACGCAAGTTCTTCACCCTGCAGAATATCGACCGCCCGGGTTTTGCCGGCGCCCGCATCAGCCTGGCCTATGATCCCGAAACCGGCCTGGAACAGGCCATCCTGAACGTGATCGACGAGGCCGAACGGCATGTGCGTGAAGGCAAGGTCATGCTGTTCCTGTCCGAACGCCTGCCAGAAAAAGGCAAGCTGGTCATCAATGCACTACTGGCCACGGCTGCCGTCCATCATGCCCTGAGTGTGAAAGGCCTGCGCTGTGACACCAACCTGATTGTGGAAACCGGTTCCGCCCGCGACTCCCACCAGATCGCCTGCCTGATCGGCTATGGCGCCACCGCGGTATATCCATACCTAAGCTATGACGTCATCGACAACCTGATCAGCAAGAACATTCTGCGCATGGGCTCACTGGAAGCGCACAAGAATTACCGCAAGGGCATCAACAAGGGCCTGCTGAAAATCCTGTCGAAGATGGGCATCAGCACCATCACGTCCTATCGTGGTGCCCAGTTGTTTGAAATTGTCGGCCTGGCCGAAGATGTTGTTGACCTTTGTTTCGCCGGTGCCCCCAGCCGCATCAGTGGCGCCAACTTCACCCATTTGCAGCATGACACTGAAATGCTGGCCCGGGATGCCTGGCTGCCGCGCAAGAAAATCCAGCAGGGTGGTTTGCTCAAGTTCATTCACGGTGGCGAATACCACATGATCAACCCGGATGTAGTGCGCACCATCCAGGATGCCGTGCAGACCGGTGACTACGAAAAATACCGCGCCTTTGCGCAACTGGTAGACAACCGGCCGTTGTCCACCATCCGTGACATGTTCACCCTGAAAGAGGATGTGGAGTCGATCGATATCGACCAGGTCGAGCCCATCGAGAACATTCTCAAACGTTTTGATTCTGCCGGCATGTCGCTGGGTGCATTGTCACCGGAAGCCCATGAAGCATTGGCCCAGGGCATGAACCGCCTGGGTGGCCGCTCCAACTCCGGTGAGGGTGGGGAAGACCCGGCCCGTTACGGCACCGACCGCGTCAGCAAGATCAAGCAGATTGCCTCCGGCCGTTTCGGCGTGACCCCGCACTACCTGGTGAATGCCGAGGTGCTGCAGATCAAGATTGCCCAGGGCGCCAAGCCCGGCGAGGGCGGTCAGCTGCCCGGCGGCAAGGTCAATGAATTGATTGCGCGCCTGCGTTATTCCGTGCCTGGCGTGACCCTGATTTCACCACCGCCGCACCATGATATTTATTCCATCGAGGACCTGGCGCAGCTGATCTTTGATCTCAAGCAGGTCAACCCGGAAGCGCTCGTGAGCGTCAAGCTCGTGTCCGGTCCCGGTGTCGGCACCATTGCTGCCGGTGTCGCCAAGGCCTATGCCGACCTGATTACCATTTCCGGCCATGACGGTGGTACAGGGGCCAGCCCGCTGACCTCGATCCGTTATGCCGGCACACCTTGGGAAATGGGCCTGAGTGAGGTACAGCAGGCATTGCGTGCCAATGACCTGCGCGGCCGTATCCGCCTGCAGGCAGACGGTGGCCTGAAGACCGGCCTCGATGTCATCAAGGCCGCCATTCTCGGCGCCGAGAGTTTTGGTTTCGGCACCATGCCGATGGTGGCGCTGGGCTGCAAATACCTGCGTATCTGTCACCTGAACAACTGCGCTACTGGTGTCGCCACCCAGGACAAGCGCCTGCGTGACAAGCACTTCATTGGCCAGGCTGAGATGGTGATGAACTATTTCCGCTTCGTGGCCCGCGACACGCGTCAGTGGCTGGCGAAGCTGGGCATCGAGAAACTGACCGATATCATCGGCCGCACCGACCTGCTGGAGCGTCTGCCGGCGCAGACCGAGAAGCAGGCCAACCTGGATTTCTCCCGCCTGTTCTTCAACGACCTGATTCCGGAAGACAAGGAACGCTTCTGTATGACGCAGCGCAACGAGCCGAAGGACAAGGGTGAACTGGCAGAGCAGATGGTTGTGGATGTCCTGCCGGCCATCGAGAACAAGAACGGCGGCATCTTCAATTACCGTGTGCAGAACTTCAACCGATCCATCGGGGCACGTCTGTCCGGTGAAATTGCCCGTCGTTATGGAAACCAGGGCATGGCGGATTCACCCGTCAACCTGCGCCTGACCGGTTCCTGTGGCCAGAGCTTCGGCGTCTGGAACGCCGGCGGTCTGCACATGCACCTGACGGGTGATGCCAACGACTATGTCGGCAAAGGCATGGCCGGTGGCAAGCTGGTTGTCGTGCCTCCCCCTGGCAGCACCTTCAAGACCCAAGATACCTCCATCATTGGCAACACCTGTTTGTATGGTGCCACCGGCGGCAAACTGTTTGCCTCGGGCACGGCGGGTGAGCGCTTCGGCGTCCGTAATTCCGGCGCCCACGCCGTTGTTGAAGGGGTCGGTGATCACTGCTGTGAATATATGACCGGTGGCCTGGTGACCGTATTGGGTCGTACTGGCCACAACTTTGGTGCAGGCATGACCGGTGGTTTTGCCTATGTGCTCGATCTCGACAAGGACTTTGTCGACAAGTACAACCACGAGCTGGTGGAAGTGCACCGTATCCGCATGGAAGGCATGGAAGAATATCGCAGCCACCTGCGTGGCGTGATCGAGGAATTCGTCATCGAAACTGGCAGCGAGTGGGGCAAGCACATCCTTGAAAATTTCATGGATTTCACCCGCAAGTTCTGGCTGGTGAAGCCCAAGGCCGCCAGCCTCAAGATGCTGCTGAACGATGTGACAGTGACAGGAAACTAGTTGTATGTCGGACATTATTGCCCGGTCGAAAGACACCTTCCGCTTCGTCACCGAAGACCGTGAAGACCCGAAAAAGAAGCCGCTGGAAGTTCGCAAGAACCAGTTCGTGGAGATCTATCATCCGTTCGAAGCCGAGGATGCCCAGGTCCAGTCCGAGCGTTGCCTGGAGTGCGGCAATCCGTACTGCGAATGGAAATGCCCGGTGCATAACTACATTCCCAACTGGCTGAAGCTGGCCCAGGAAGACAATATCCTAGAAGCCGCCGAGTTATGTCACCAGACCAACACGCTGCCTGAGGTTTGTGGCCGTATCTGTCCGCAGGACCGCCTGTGTGAAGGAGCCTGTACCCTCAATGACGGTTTCGGCGCGGTCACCATCGGCAACGTCGAGAAATACATTGTCGACAAGGCCTTTGAAATGGGCTGGCGTCCGGACATGTCCGACGTCGTCCCCAATGGCAAGCGTGTCGCCATCATCGGCGCCGGGCCTGCCGGTCTTGGGTGTGCCGACATCCTGGCACGCGCCGGGGTGAAACCTGTCGTGTTCGACAAATATCCGGAAATCGGCGGCCTGCTGACCTTCGGCATTCCGATGTTCAAACTGGAAAAGAGCGTCATGCATCTGCGCCGCGAAGTCTTTGAAGGCATGGGTATCGAATTCCGTCTCAACACCGAAGTCGGCCGTGACATTACGTTCCAGAAGATCGTCGATGAGTTCGATGCCGTCTTCCTTGGCATGGGTACCTACACCTATATGAAAGGCGGTTTCCCCGGCGAAGACCTGGCCGGTGTCTATGAATCCCTGCCGTACCTGATCGGCAACACCAACCATCACATGAAGTATCAGGATGGCATGGCCGAGTACATCGACATGAAAGGCAAGAAAGTCATCGTGCTCGGTGGCGGCGACACGGCGATGGACTGTGTGCGCACCGCCATTCGCCAGGGCGCGAAAGCCGTCACCTGTGTCTATCGCCGTGACCAGGACAACATGCCGGGCTCGCGTCGCGAAGTGCGCAATGCGAAACAGGAAGGTGTGAAGTTTGTCTTCAACCATCAGCCAAAGGAAATCATTGGTGACAAGGGCAATGCCGCAGGCGTGAAGTTCGTCAAAACCCGCATGGGCAAGCCGGATGCCAACGGTCGCCGCCAAGCGGAAGAAATTCCGAACAGCAAGGTGGTGATGGAAGCCGATGCCGTATTGATTGCGTTCGGTTTCCAGCCCAGCCCCGCCCCGTGGTTTGCCGACTTCGGTATCAATATCGATGACCGTGGCCGGGTCGTGGCACCGGAGCAGGGCGCTTATGCTTTCCAGACGACCAATCCGAAAATCTTCTCCGGTGGTGACATGGTGCGTGGTGCCGACCTGGTGGTGACGGCCATCTGGGAAGGACGCCAGGCTGCCAACGGCATTCTGGATTACCTGGAAGTCTGATAGTCCTGTCCATGACAACACTTAAAAACGATCGTTTTCTCCGTGCCCTGCTCAAGCAGGATGTTGATGTTACGCCGGTCTGGATGATGCGCCAGGCCGGGCGCTATCTGCCGGAGTACCGCGAAGTGCGTGCCCAGGCCGGTGACTTCATGAGCCTGTGCCAGAATCCTGAACTGGCCTGCGAGGTCACCCTGCAGCCCCTGCGCCGCTACGCGCTGGATGCCGCCATCCTGTTTTCCGACATTCTCACCATACCCGATGCCATGGGTTGTGGCCTGTACTTTGCCCAGGGTGAAGGCCCCAGGTTCATGAAACCGGTACAGACACCTGGTGATGTCGAAGCACTGGAGGTGATCAATGCCGAAAAGGATCTGGGCTATGTCCTCGATGCCGTCAGGTTGATCCGCAAGGAGCTGAACGGCAGTGTGCCGCTGATCGGTTTTTCCGGCAGTCCCTGGACAGTGGCGACCTACATGGTGGAAGGCGGCTCCAGCAAGGAGTTCGCCATTATCAAGTCCATGATGATGAATACGCCAACCGTCATGCATGAACTGCTGGAGAAATTGGCGTTGTCAGTCATCGACTACCTCAATGCCCAGATTGATGCGGGCGTGCAGGCCGTGCAGATATTCGATACCTGGGGCGGAGCACTCAGTGCCCATGCCTACAGGGAATTCTCCCTGGCCTACATGAACAAGATCGTGGCAGGCCTGAACCGTGAAAAGGACGGCCAGAAAATACCGGTCATCCTGTTTACCAAGAACGGTGGCCACTGGCTCGAAGCCATCGTGGAAAGCGGCTGCGATTGTATCGGTCTCGACTGGACCCTGCCCATCAACGAGGCGCGTGCGCGGGTCGGGGACAGGGTTTCCCTGCAAGGCAACATGGACCCCGCTGTGCTCTATGGCGATGCCAGTGCCATTCGCCGGGAAGTTGGCCTGATTCTCGAACAGTTTGGTCATGGTAACGGGCACGTCTTCAATCTCGGTCACGGTATACACCAGCACGTGAACCCCGACCATGTCACGGCATTCGTGGATGCCGTGCATGAACTGTCCGCGCAGTATCACGCCTGACCGGCGCCATGACCATGGCGCATATCCCTGAACCTGATCGGTACGCCTTTGTTGCCCTGGGGGCGAACCTGCCGTCCGCGATCGGGGACGCCGAGGCCACTATTGACTGGGCTTTTGCCCAACTGAAAGAACTGTCATCCGGCCCGATCCTGCGCTCTTCCCTCTACCGTACCTCGCCCGTCGACAGCCCGGCCGGCACGCCTGACTTTCTCAATGCCATGGCGGGCTTCCTGCCCCTGCCGGATGAGACGCCCCTGTCACTGCTGCACAAACTGCAGGCGCTGGAGAATGCCGCCGGCCGCACTCGCAGCGGCATCATCAATGAAGCCCGTGCCCTGGACCTGGACCTGGTCGTTTTTGGCGCGGTTGAAATGCACTCCGACGAACTGATGCTGCCGCACCCGCGAGCTGCTGAACGCAAATTTGTGCTGGAGCCCTTGCTGGAAATCACGCATGACAATTTCCTTTTGCCGGGTCAGCATGAGTCCGTGAAGACGCTGCTGGGAACATTGCCTGAAACGCAACAGATCGAGAAACACTGACCGGTAAAACCGGCGCAAAAAAAAGCCCCGGGGGTTCCGGGGCTTACTTATTCAGTAACGAGTGACTAGTGAGACCAAAATCATTAGAGAATGATTTGAGGTTTATCTTACGCTTATTCCCGCGCTGTTCTGCGAATCAGCTCACATTGAGGTCTGGCGGCAGTGACCTGTTTCACACATTGGCAACAGGCCAGCTGTTTTGTCTCAGATGTCGAGTTCGCGGGTCAGGTCGAAACCGCCCTTGTCATTCAGTTCAAATTCACCGTCCATGACCGCATACAGCCATGCAGCAGACTTTTTCATGCCGCCCAGCGGATACAGGTGGCACAGGGTGATGCCGCAATCAGGGTCGTTGGCCTGGTAGTTGGCCAGGTCGCGGGTGATCTTGTCCGGCATGCGGGTGGTCATCAGCTTGGCGATATTGGCAGCCTGACGGGTCAGTACCCGCATGGACGGACCGATACCACAGGCCTTGGCGTGGGCCATCAGGGTCTTGATCGTGGCCAGGCCAGGGATACCGATATGGATTGGCAGTTCGTTGCCTTCGGCGCGGATCTTCTTGTCCCATTCGATGATCGGTTCGGCTTCGAAACAGAACTGGGTGGTGATGTACATGTTCATGCCATGTTCCTTGGCATAGGCATTCTTTTCCAGCAGGGCCTGGGTAACGTCGGCCGGCGGAATGTCAGGTGAGCCTTCCGGGTGACCGGCAACGCCGAGAGTCTTGATGCCGTATTTCTGGAACAGGTCCAGGCGCAGAATCTCCATGGAGCTGGAGAAATCACCCACCGGGTTGTCGACACCGCCACCGATCAGCAGGGCTTCCTCAACACCGCATTCGTCCTGGAAGATCTTCAGGGTGTCTTCGAAGAACTGCTTGTTGGGAATGGAGCGGGCCGCAAAATGCGGCACGGGTCTCATGTCCTCGGCATGAAGGCGCTTGACCGTGGCCACGGTGTCCTTGATATCGGAGCCGGGCAGGAAGGTCACGAACACGGTGGTCTTCGGGCGCAGCAGGTCACGAAAGTCTTCGATCTTGCCGGCACCGCCCGGAGTGACTTCCACAGAAGTGTTTTCCAGGAATTTGAGAATATTTTGTTTATCGTCTGACATGGTAATTACCCTGCATCAAGGCCTCTGTTGATTAATGGTGGGCATGCCTTCCCCGGCGCAAACAGCAGTAATCAGAGGGGTTAAAGTCGGAAGGCGGCTATTTTATAGGCTTGACCGAAGATGGGCAAACGCCGTCATAGCCCCGGTCAACAGCGTCAGGTCGGCCGGGTCGATAACGTAGGGGGGCATGATGTAGACCAGTTTGCCAAAAGGACGAATCCACACGCCCTGGTCCACGAAAAAGGCCTGGGCCTGCGCCATATCGACCGGTTCCCGCATTTCCAGGACCCCGATGGCGCCCAGCACCCGCACATCAGCAACCGCATCAATATCGCAACAGGGGGCCAGCTCACGCGCGAGCTGGGCGGCGATATTCGTGACGCTTGCCTGCCAGTCGGTGCTTTCCAGCAAGCCGATGCTGGCATTGGCACAGGCACAGGCCAGCGGGTTACCCATGAAGGTGGGGCCATGCATGAAGACCCCGCCATCCCGGGAAATGGTGCTGGCCACCGCTCCGGTGCACAGTGTGGCGGCTAGGGTCATGTAACCGCCCGTCAGGGTCTTGCCCAGGCACATGATGTCCGGTGTGATACCCGCATGATTGCAGGCGAACCAGGCGCCGGTGCGGCCAAAGCCGGTGGCGATTTCATCAGCGATCAGCAACACGCCATGGTCGTGACAGAGTTGCCTAACCTTTGCCAGGTAATCCGCGGAATAAAAGTACATGCGCCCTGCACCCTGGACGATGGGCTCCAGAATGACGGCGGCAATCTCCCGGTGGTGCGCTGCCAGCAGCTGCTGCATGCTGTGCAGATCGTCATCAATGGCAGCGCCGCCGAAACGGCATTGCGGGGCAGCGGCAAAATACTGCTGCGCCACGGCACCGGCAAAACGGTCATGCATGCCGGTGACCGGATCGCACACACTCATGGCGGCAAAAGTGTCGCCATGGTAGCCGTTGCGGATGGCCAGGAATTTGTGGCGCCCGGTTTCGCCGCGGGCCAGCCAGTACTGCACCGCCATTTTCATAGCGACTTCCACGGCGACCGAACCGCTGTCGCTGAGAAAGACTTTTTCCAGTCCTACCGGGGCATGCCGGACCAGCTTGCGGCCCAGTTCCGTGGCCGGGCCATGGGTAATGCCGCCAAACATGACATGGGCCATCTCATCCAGCTGGGTTTTGACGGCGGCATTCATGACCGGGTTGTTATAGCCGTGCAGAACGCTCCACCACGACGCCATGCCGTCAACGAGTGAGCGGCCGTCTGCCAGCGTCAGACGCACACCTTCGGCCCGCACGACAGGATAGACGGGCAGGGGGTTGTCCATGGAGGTATAGGGATGCCAGAGATGCTGGCGGTCGAAGTCGAGATCAATCATGCGGGCATTCTAGCGGAAGCGGCTCTCCAGGCGTAGGCAAACGACCCGGCGGGTCTATGCCGCCCTACAGTATTGTTCTGGCCAGCGCCCATACCTGGATGTCCCCGGCACCGGCCCGGCGCAGGGTGCGGGCCATGGCGGCCACGGTGCTGCCGGTTGTGACCACGTCATCAATGATGGCGACCCGGGCTTCCTGCGGCAGATGGGCGCCGGGATTGATCCGGAACGCGCCCCTCAAGTTGCGCCGGCGTGCTGCTGCGGACAGGCCGGTTTGCTGTGATGTGGCCTTGTGGCGCAAGACCAGGTCGGCCCAGACCGGGATAGCGAGCTGCCGGGACAGCCAGCGCGCGATCATCAGCGACTGGTTAAAACCGCGCTGGCGCAGACGTTGGCGGTGCAGCGGCACCGGCACCAGCAACTCGGGCAGCATGTGATGCCCGGTTCGGGCACCCAGGTGTTGCCCCAGCAAGTCGGTCAGTACCCGGCCGTTGACCGCATGCCCGTAGTATTTGAACCCGGCAATCATGTCCGTCACCGGGGGCTGATACGCCAGCGCGGCATGGAGGCTGTGCCAGGCCGGCGGCATGGCCAGGCACGAACCACATGGACTATTGGCCGGCATGCCGGCGGGCAAAGGCAGGGCGCAGCCAGGGCAGGGATGCACCAGGCGCGGCAGCGAGTCGCGGCAATCCAGGCAAAGGTCCTGCTGCGTATTCCCGGAACCACGGCAAAGCACGCAGACGGGTGGCAACCACCAGAACTGTATAAATTGTAACCATTGGTAAACTGCTTCTGGGATTCTGGTTGACATGATAAACTGCGCGCTGACCTGTTCAGCTCCCAGTCTAGTCGAGATCGGGATGGCTGCCAGATCACCCGTTTACTGTTTTTAACCATGGCTGTTTCACCATCTGGATAAACCACTGTTGCCTTAACAGCTGCCCAGGAAAACCCGTATGACAGATTCTCTTCGCCACGACTGGTCCTTCGAGGAAGTGCAGTCACTTTACGCCCTGCCGTTCAACGACCTGCTGTTCCGTGCCCACAGCGTGCACCGGGAAAATTTCGACCCCAATGCGGTTCAGGTCAGCACACTGCTTTCCATCAAGACCGGGGCCTGTCCGGAAGACTGCAAATACTGTTCGCAAAGTGGCCACTACAACACCGAACTGGAACGGGAAAAACTGCTGGCCGTGGAAAAGGTGCTGGAAGAGGCACGCAAGGCCAAGGCCAATGGCGCTTCACGTTTCTGCATGGGCGCGGCCTGGAAGCATCCGTCTGCCAAGGACTTTCCACACGTGCTGGACATGGTGAAAGGGGTGCGTGCCCTAGGCATGGAAACCTGCATGACGCTGGGTGCCCTGAGCAAGGAGCAGAGCGAGGCCCTGGCTGAAGCCGGACTGGATTACTACAACCACAACATCGACACCTCGCGTGATTACTACAAGACCATTATCAGCACGCGCACCTTTGAAGGCCGCCTGGATACGCTCGCCAATGTCCGAGATGCCGGCATCAAGGTCTGTTCAGGCGGTATTGTTGGCATGGGCGAAAGCGACAATGACCGTATCGAGTTCCTGCGGGAACTGGCCAACCTGCCCGTGCATCCCGACAGTGTGCCGATCAACAACCTGGTCAAGATCAAGGGTACGCCCCTGGAGGATGCCGAGGACATCGATCCCTTTGATTTCATCCGCATGATCGCCGTGGCGCGCATCCTGATGCCAAAGTCGCATGTCAGGCTGTCAGCCGGTCGCGAGCAGATGAACGACCAGATGCAGGCGATGTGTTTTTTTGCCGGTGCCAACTCGATTTTCTATGGCGAAAAACTGCTGACCACCTCCAACCCGCTGGAAAATGACGATATGCAGTTGTTCGCCAAACTGGGCATTCACCCGATGGAAATCGAGGTGCACACAGATGGTGAGCTGCTCATGGACCCGCCACGTCCTGCCGCCGCTGTCTACTACGATGCCATGAACGGGTGACGTTGCCACTGTCCTCCCCGTTGTGAACAGCTTTCGCCAGTCATTGCGCGCTGCACTCGATGAACGGCAGCAGGCTTCCCTGCTGCGTCGCCGCCGCACCCTGCACTCACCACAGGGCAGCGAAATCATTCTCGATGGCGAACACGTCACCAGTTTCTGCAGCAATGACTACCTGGGCTTGGCGGGCCATCCGGATGTGATCCAGGCCTTTCATGATGGCCTGGAACAGTTTGGCGCCGGCAGCGGGGCCTCACACCTGGTCTGTGGTCATGCCGCGCCGCACCAGGCCCTGGAAGAGGAACTGGCCGCCTTTACCGGACGCAGTCGCGCGCTGGTGTTTTCCAGCGGTTTCATGGCCAATGTTGGTGTGATCACCACGTTGCTCGGCAAGGGCGACGCCGTGTTCGAGGATCGCCTTAACCATGCCTCACTGCTTGATGGCGGCCTGTTCAGTGGCGCGGCCTTCAAGCGTTATCCGCATCTGGATGCAGAAGCGCTGGCATCCCTGCTGGAGAAAACCACCGGAAAACGCCGACTGGTCGTCACCGATGGCGTGTTCAGCATGGATGGTGACATGGCCAAACTGCCTGAGCTGATCGATGTCTCGGCAGCTGCCGATGCCCTGCTCATGGTCGATGATGCGCACGGCTTCGGCGTACTCGGGCAACAGGGCGGTGGCACCGTCGCTCACTGGCAGGAGCAGGGCTGCACGATCGATGAAGACAACCTGCCGGTACTGGTTGGTACGTTCGGCAAGGCCTTTGGTGGCAGCGGCGCTTTTGTTGCCGGCAGTACCGAGTTGATCGACACCCTGATCCAGTTCTGCCGTCCCTACATCTATACCACCGCCATGCCGCCGGCCCAGGCTGAAGCCTTGCGCATGAGTCTCAAGCTGGTAATCAAGGACAAGTGGCGAAGGCAGTACCTGGGCCAGCTGATCACCCGCTTCCGGCAGCACTGTGAAGAACTGGGCCTGTCGTTGCTGCCGTCCATGACGCCAATTCAGGCCGTCGTGCTGGGCGATGTCGAGCTCACGTTACAGGCCTGTGACCTGCTGCTGTCTGAAGGCCTGTATGTATCCGCGATTCGCCCGCCCACGGTGCCGGCTGGTACCGCGCGCCTGCGCGTGACCTTCAGCGCCATTCATACCGAAGGCCAGTTCGACAAACTGCTGGTGGGTATGGCCAGGGTTGCTCACCTGGTGGCCAGCCGTGGAGACAGGACATGACTGTTTGCCAGCCCTTGCCAGAGCTGGCCCGGGTGGCGCGCTCATTCGGCCGCGCCGCGCAACAATACGACCAGCATGCGCGTCTGCAACGGGATGTGGCGGATCGGCTGATTGCCGCAGTGGATGTGGAACACGTGCAATGCATTCTCGATGCCGGCAGTGGTACGGGTTATTGCGCGCGCCAGCTGGCATCACGTCATCCCGAAGCAACCCTGATCAACCTGGACATTGCCGAACCCATGCTTGCTTATGCACGACAGAGGTCTGCGCCTGCTTGCCAGGCATGGGTGTGCAGCGATGCGCAGGCCATGCCGTTCCGGGACAACAGTTTTGATCTGGCGGTATCCAGCCTGACCATCCAGTGGTGTCCGGATCTGGCAACCTTCTTTGCCGAACTGCATCGGGTGCTGTTACCGGGCGGGCGGGCCTGGATCAGCACGCTGGCCGTCAACACCCTGCAGGAACTGCGGGCAAGCTGGGCCGCCGTAGATGGCCATGTGCATGTGAACCGCTTTTTGCCACTGGATGTCATTCGGGCCGCGGTAGAGTCTGCGCCTTTTACCCGTATTGATGTGCATAACACGGCGGTTTGTTATTACTATGAGTCGCTGTCTGCGCTGACCACTGAACTGAAAGGAATCGGTGCCAGCAACCGTAACCCCCAACAACCGACAGGTCTGACCGGCAAACAGAAACTGCAACAGCTCAGGACCGCTTTCGAGCGCGGCCGGATTGCCGGCAAGGGCATTCCTGTCACCTATGATCTCGTGACCATTGCCGTGGAGAAGTAACCTGTTATGGCCGCCACGTTTTTTATTACCGGTACCGATACTGATGCAGGCAAAACCCACGTGGCGGGAGCCTTGCTGGCTGCAGCAAAAGCCCGGGGTCTGACAACGGCGGCCCTGAAGCCGGTTGCGGCAGGTACCGTGGCCACACCCGAAGGCATGTGCAATGAAGACGTCATGGCGCTGGCGGCACAGTGCACGGAAGAGCTTGCGCTGGCTGAAATCAATCCGGTGTGTTTCGATGAACCGATAGCGCCCCATATTGCTGCCGTCAATGTAGGCGTGGACCTGGCTGCCGCCACCCTCGCAGAACAGTGCCAACAGGTGCTGGCGCGCAAGGCTGACCTGACTGTCGTGGAAGGGGCAGGGGGCTGGAAGGTGCCGTTGAATGCCCAGGAAACCCTGGCTGACCTGGTCAGGCTGCTCGATATACCGGTCATCCTGGTGGTGGGCATGAAACTGGGCTGCCTCAATCATGCCCTGCTGACAGCGCAGGCGATCGCAGCCGATGGCCTGCCCCTGGCCGGTTGGGTAGCCAATCGTATTGATCCCGCAATGGCCCGCTACCAGGAAAACCGAGAGACCCTGGAACAGCTGCTGCCAGCACCGTTGCTGGCCGAGATGCCGCGCCTGCTGCCGGGTGATTCCGGTGCACAATACTGGAATCTGGACAGGTTGCTGACGAAAGGTTGATCCTTGTCCCATAGCCCCCAATGATGCTGCACGGCATCTGAACGCTGCCCGTCAACATGACCCGGCATGGACGCTTTGCCGCGCAAGCCGGTATAATCGCCCCCGCATTTTGCTCCGGATTTACGCTCCGAACCGCAGAAGGAACATCTCATGACATCATCACCACAACGACCTGTCGTCGTTTGTGCGCTTTATCATTTCGTCCGGCTGGACAATTTCGAAGCCCTGCGCGAACCGCTCCTGCAACAACTGAATGACCACGAGGTCAAAGGCACACTCCTGCTGGCCGAAGAAGGCATCAACGGCACCATTGCCGGCAGCCGTGAAGGCATTGATGCGGTGCTGGCCTGGCTGAAAAGTGACTCCAGGCTGTCAGGACTGGATCACAAGGAATCCTTCGATGACGAGGTGCCGTTTTACCGCGCCAAGGTCAAGCTGAAGAAGGAGATTGTCACCATGGGGGTGGAAGGTATCGATCCGAATCGCAAGGTTGGTACCCATATCAAACCGAAAGACTGGAATGCCGTGATTTCCGATCCGGATGTGCTGCTGATCGACACGCGCAATGCCTATGAAGTGGAAATAGGCACGTTCGCCAATGCCGTCGATCCGAAGACCGAGAGCTTTCGTGAATTTCCGCAATACGTGAAGGAGCACCTGGATCCGGCCAGGCATAAAAAGATTGCCATGTTCTGCACCGGCGGCATCCGCTGTGAAAAGTCCACGGCCTATCTCAAGGAACAGGGCTTCGACGAGGTCTATCACCTGGAAGGGGGCATCCTGAAATACCTGGAAGAGGTGCCCGAGGAAGAGTCCCTCTGGCGTGGCGAATGTTTTGTCTTTGATAACCGGGTGGCGGTAAACCACAGCCTGGAGAAAGGCGGATACGACCAGTGCCATGCCTGTCGCCTGCCCATCACTGAGGCAGACAAGCAAAGTGAGCAGTATGAAAAAGGGGTCAGCTGTCCGCGCTGTTATGCGCGCCAGACACCCGACCAGAAAGCGCGCTTTCGGGAACGCGAGCGCCAGATGAGCCTGGCTTCACAGCGTGGTGAAACCCACCTTGGGTCCGAGGTCACAGCCGTGATAGAGGCGCGCAAGCAGGAAAAGGAGCTGTTCAAGCAGGAGCAGCAGCGTCATGAAAAATCACGGGTGCAGCCATGAGCGCCATACGCGCTGAACGCAAGGGCCACGAACTTGATATCGATCATGCTGAAGCCGTCCAACTGCCTGAAATTTCAGGTTTTCATGATTTTTTCTTATTCCGCAGGTAGTCTTGGCAGTTCGGAAAATCCGGGCTGACGGTGACATCCCGCCAGGCCAGGCGACAACAACAAGACAACAAGACAACAACAAGAAAACGCACAACAAAACGAACGACAAAACGGGAAAGACCTTATGAATAAAAAATTCACACCACTGGTAATCATCCTGGTGATTGTCCTTGGCGGCCTGTACTGGGTGTTCGGCCTGCCGATGGTCGGCAATCCCGACATTCCGACCTCGCCGGAAGCCATCGCCCGTGGCGCCTATCTCTGGGAAGCCGGTGGTTGCGGCGCCTGTCACCAGCATGACGGTGCCCAAGCCCCTATCGGTGGCTATGTCATCGAAGTGGAAGAGCCTTTTCCGAATGTTTTCCATACGCCCAACATCACCCCGGATGAAGAAACCGGTATCGGCGGCTGGACTGGCCGGGATTTCATTCTTGCCCTCAAACATGGTCGCAGCCCGTCAGGCGGTTTTTACTGGCCATCCTTTCCGTACCGTACCTACAAGAACATGACGGATGAAGATGTGCTGGATCTGGCGGCGTTTGTCATGTCCCTGGATCCGGTCCGCAATGAAGTGCCTGACCATGAGCTGCCCTGGTGGCAGTTCGATTTCCTCATGGCAGGCTGGAACATCATGGCCGACATGATGGAAGGTGAGCCCCCGGCGTTTGATGAAAGCGATCCGCAAAAAGTCCGTGGTGCCTATCTGGCTCGTGCGCTGGGACATTGCGGTGAGTGCCACACGCCGAGAAACGGCCTGGGCATGATGGTCATGGCCGAGGAATTCACCGGTGCCGAAGGCTTTGCACCACCGGTTGATCCGGAAGCCCTGTCCAGCTGGACCCGTTTTGATTTCGTGGGCCTGCTGCAGCTCGGCATGACCGCCAGCTTTGACTTCGTCGGCGGTGAAATGGGTGATGTCATTGAACACACCAAGAACCTGACTGAGGAAGACCAGAATGCTTACGCGGCATTCTTCATTCCGGTAGAAGCTGAAGGCGGCGCTGACGATTTCAACTTTGACTGATGGCGTCGGACAGAAAAACCGAGACATAAAAAAACGCCCCTCGAGAGGGGCGTTTTTTTTGCGAGCTTGTTAAGCGAATCGCGAGGTCTGCTTAGTCCAGACGGAAACGGTCGTGGCAAGCACCACATTTCGGACCGATCTGGCCAACAGCCTGGCGGACCCCGCTGGCACCCTGGCTCTGCAGGATTTCCAGGGCAGCTTCAGCGCCTTCCTGAAGATCCATGGCCAGCTGGGCGAAGTCAGCCTGGCTGTCCCAGATGGTGTCGGCAGCACGACTCTCGACACCGTTGCTGCGAGTATCGGCAGCAAACAGGCCCGGGATCATCGGTGCCAGCATGGCAACACGCTCAGCAGCCAGTGTGGCAGCTTCGGCGTCGAAGTCACCACCACGGGCCATCTGACCCAGCGGACCGTTGGCGTATGACAGGATCTGGAAGATAGCCTGACGGCGCTTGACGGCACCTGCGGCATCTTCATCTGACATCTGGGCCATTGCCCCGGCAGAAAAAATTGAGCTGATTACGATAGCTCCGGTTACTAAGAGTTTTTTCATTATTGGTTCCCCACTCTTGGTTTGACGTGAATGTTAAGTACCTGGCAATAAGTGCTGTTCAGGTACTGTTCGTTTCAAAAAGACTGTATCTGGTTCAAGTGTTGTGCGGGCACTGGTTTGATAAAAGGCCTGCACGTTACTTCATTTGCCTGAGCCAAGTTCCGGCCGGACGCCAAATGTAATCTTTACTTTCGTATCCGACAAGTTGCGGTGAGGTGTTCAGCCGCGGACACCGCTGCAATGGCGTACGATGCAGTTTGTCGATCGCCGTTATTGTGCCATGCCCAGTCACTGCTGTCTGCATATTTCACCTTTTCGGGCCTTGTTCATAGGCCATTTAAATTTGATTTTTCAAGCGTTTACAGAAACGACGTTGTTCCTGATTCCTTGCATGACAGTATCGCGCTGTTTTTCTGAATGCCGACTGAACCCTGAAATTGGCTTCGGAAATTCCTTAATCATTGCACATTTTTTGATGGCCCTGAGCAGGCCAGATTCCGGTCCGGTGTCACTGTATTTGACCCCCAGCCCTGTCTCCGCTAAGTTTGCGCTTCCCTGCAAGAGGAACCTCAATGGCGCGTAAATCCACACCGTTTAATTTCGAAGAAGCCATGGCAACCCTAGAAGAACTGGTTGAAGCCATGGAAGAAGGAGAGCTCAGTCTTGAGGAATCCCTCAAGGCATTCGAACAGGGCATCAAGCTGACACGCGAATGCCAGTCCGCCCTGGAAAAAGCCGAACAGAAAGTACAGTTGCTGGTCAAAAGTGATGGTCTGCCGGAAGCCGAAGACTTCGATGATTCCGGCGACGATGAGGGCGTGGAATAACGTCCGCTCCCCATGGATACCCAGGCTTATATCGGCAACCTGCAGGACAGGGCATCGGCTGTGCTTCAGCAGGCCATTCCCGCGCCCGGTTTGTCACCTCGTCTTGAAGCCGCCATGCAGTATGCCGTGCATAACGGCGGTAAACGCATTCGGCCGGTTCTGGTCTATGCCAGTGCCGAGACGCTGGGCGGCACGCTGGATGCGGCCGATCCCAGTGCCTGTGCCGTCGAACTGATTCATGCCTATTCGCTGGTCCACGATGACCTGCCCGCCATGGATGATGATGACCTGCGCCGCGGCCAGCCCACCTGTCATATCAAGTTCGATGAAGCCACCGCTATTCTGGCTGGCGATGCCTTGCAGTCACTGGCTTTTGAAATCCTGGCCGGCACCGGTTCGCCGGATGCCGCAGTGATGGTCGCCACGCTTGCCAAAGCCGCCGGCTGGAACGGCATGGTAGCCGGACAGAGCATGGATATCGAAGGTGCCGGCACCGCCATGGATGAGGCAGCACTGGCCCGCATGCACCTGCTCAAGACCGGGGCACTTATTCGTGCCAGTGTCCTGCTCGGTGCCATGAGTACGGGCAGAGCCGGCAGCGATCAGCTGGCCGCCCTGGATACCTTTGCCACCCGCATTGGGCTGGCCTTCCAGGTCAAGGACGATATTCTCGATGTGGAAGGGGAGACTGCCGTTCTGGGTAAAACGCAGGGCAAGGACCAGCATAGGAACAAGCCGACATATTCCTCGTTGCTGGGTGTGGACGGGGCGCGGCGCAAAATGCAGGGCCTTTTTGAGGAGGGGCTGGACGCCCTGTCCCTATTTGGCCCTGATGCCGGAAAACTGGCTGCCATCGCCACCTATATCATTGAGCGCCAGTACTAGGCTCGGCGGGGTGCCGCTAAACAGACTGTAATCCACGCATACAAGCCACCTTTGCGGTAGAATATGCCGGTTTTTTTCGCTATTACGTTTCCTTTGCATGTTTGAAGAAATTCCATTCGAGCGGCCTAACACGCCGTTGCTCGACAGCATCGATTCCCCCGCTGATTTACGCGAGCTGGATCCCGAGCAGCTGGAACAGGTAGCCCATGAGTTACGGCATTACCTGCTGTATACCGTGGGCAAGACCGGCGGGCACTTCGGCGCCGGACTGGGTGTGGTGGAACTCACCATCGCACTCCACTACGTCTTCAATACGCCGGAAGACAAGCTGGTATGGGATGTCGGCCACCAGACCTATCCGCACAAGATTCTCACCGGCCGCCGCGAACAGATGCTGACGATGCGCCAGTCCGGTGGCCTGGCCGCCTTCACCAATCGCAGTGAAAGTGAATACGATACCTTTGGTGCCGGCCATTCCAGCACCTCGATCTCCGCCGCCTTGGGCATGATGGTCGCCGCCCAGAAACAGGAATCGGACCGCAAGACTGTTGCCGTCATCGGCGACGGCGCCATGACCGCTGGCCTGGCCTTTGAGGCCCTCAATCATGCCGGTGATCTGGAAGGCGACATCCTCATCATTCTCAATGACAACAACATGTCCATCTCCCGCAATGTGGGTGGACTGTCCAGTTACTTTGCCCGCATGTGGGCGAGCAAGCCCTACAACGTGCTGCGATCCGGCAGCAAGAAAGTGCTTTCGGCACTGCCACCGGCCTGGAAGGCGGCCCATCGCGCCGAGGAATACATGAAGGGTATGGTGTCACCGGCCACTATTTTCGAGGAACTGGGTTTTACCTATTTCGGGCTTATCGATGGCCACGATGTGGAAGGCCTGGTGCAGATCCTCAACAACATCAAGCACATCAAGGGGCCGCGCCTGCTCCACGTGGTGACCCAGAAAGGCAAGGGTTACCTGCCGGCGGAGAAAGATCCGTTCGGCATGCACGCCCTCAGCAAGATGGTGCCCGAGTCGGAAAAAACCACGCCCCCCAACGGACATGTACCCACGTACTCGAAGGTGTTCGGCAAGTGGCTCTGCGATATGGCAGCCGAAAATACCGACCTGGTGGGCATCACGCCGGCCATGAGTGAAGGCTCAGGCATGCGTGAGTTTGAGGAACAATACCCGGACCGTTTCTATGACGTGGCCATTGCCGAGCAACATGCGGTGACGTTTGCCGGAGGCATGGCCTGTGATGGCCTCAAGCCGGTGGTCGCCATTTACTCCACGTTCCTGCAACGCGGCTATGACCAGCTCATTCACGATATCTGCCTGCAGAACCTGGATGTCCTGTTTGCAATCGATCGTGCAGGCCTGGTGGGCGAAGACGGTCCCACCCATGCCGGCAGCTTTGATCTGAGCTACATGCGCTGCATTCCCAACCTGGTCATCATGACACCGAGCGATGAGCAGGAAGCCCGCTGTCTGCTCACCACCGGCTTTCACCACCCGGGGCCTGCGGCTGTGCGCTATCCTCGCGGCAAAGCCACCGGCTGTGAAACCACTGCCGAACTGACGGCCGTAGAGATAGGGAAAGCCCGGGTTTGCCGCGAGGGCGGCAACGGCATCGCCATCCTGGTTTTCGGTACCTTGCTGCAAAAGACCCGGTCTGTCGCAGAAGCGCTGGATGCCACCCTGGTCGACATGCGGTTTGTGAAACCGCTGGACGAAACCCTGCTCATCACACTGGCGCAGCAGTGCAAGCTGCTGGTGACGGTCGAGGAGAATGCGGTTAAAGGCGGAGCCGGTTCCGGCGTCAATGAATTTCTGGAAGCACAGGATTTTGACACCCCGGTGTTGAACCTGGGATTGCCGGATAGCTTTCTGGAGCATGGCAAGGCCGAGGACATGCTTGCCGACTGCGGACTCGATGCCGCCGGCATACTCCGCGCCATCGAACACCGACTCGGGTAAGGCGCTTAACCATGGCCCGCCGCACGCCGACGGACATAGAAAACCTGGATATGAAGTGGCATGTCATCCGGTTGCTGATTCCCTACCTGCTTGAATTCAGGGCGCGCACGCTGCTGGCCTTCTTCTGCCTAGCGCTGGCGAAACTGTCCAGTATCAGCCTGCCGTTTTTCATGAAGTACATCGTCGATAACCTCGACATGCAGCTGGGCAATGACAGCACCAGTGCGCCCCAGGTGCTCGTGGCAATACCGATACTGCTCATCATGGCCTATGGCGTGTTCCGTTTCTTCAATGTCATGTTCAATGAAATCCGAGACACCCTGTTCGGCCGGGTCACCGAGCGCACCATCCGCCGGGTCAGCCTCAAGACGTTCCGCCACCTGCACAGCCTGGACCTGGACTTTCACTTGAACCGCCAGACCGGTGGTCTGGCCCGGGATATCGAGCGTGGTACTTCGGGGATCAATTTCCTGATGCGCTTCATGATTTTCAACATCATCCCCACGCTGCTGGAGCTGGTCATCGTGATCGGGATTTTCCTGGGCAACTACGGCGCGTCATTTGCCCTGGTCATCCTGGCGGCCATTGCCGCCTACGTGGCCTGGTCGGTGGTCGCAACAGAAAAACGCACGCGTTTTGTTCGTGAAATGAACCAGGCGGATTCGGCCACCAATACCCGTGCCATCGACAGCCTGCTCAATTACGAGACCGTGAAATACTTTACCAACGAGGAATACGAGGCTCGCCATCTGGATGAAGGGCTGGCCAACCTGGAAACCGCCAAGCGCAATAACCGTCTCAGCCTCTTTGCCCTCAATGGCGGACAGGCCCTGATCGTGGCTACTGCTATGACCATCATGCTGCTGCTGGCGGCCAGGGGAGTGGCCAACGGCCGTATGACCCTGGGCGACTTCACCCTGGTCAACATGTTCATGATGCAACTGTTCATTCCACTGAACTTCCTGGGCTTCGTCTACCGTGAAATCAAGGGTGCGCTGGCCAATATCGAACGCCTGTTTGACCTGCTCGGGGAAAAGGCGACGGTGCTGGAAAAGACCGATGCGGTTGAAGTGCACCCGGGCAAGCCCGAGATTGCCTTTGAGGCCGTGAGTTTCCATTACCGCACGGATCGACAGATACTCGACAACATCTCGTTCACAATCCGGCCGGGTGAAAAGGTGGCGGTTGTCGGGGGCAGCGGGTCGGGCAAGTCTACCCTCGTGAAACTGCTGTTCCGCTTCTATGATTGCCAGTCTGGCAGTATCCGCATTGAGGGCTGTGACATTCGTGACCTGACGCTGCATTCCCTACGTTCGGCCATCGGCATCGTGCCCCAGGACACGGTGCTGTTCAATGACACCATCATGGAGAATATCCGCTATGGTCGCCCGGACGCCTCCGAGGCAGACATCCAGGAAGCCATTCGCCTGGCCCATCTCGACAATTTCATCGCGCAATTACCGGATGGCATGAACACCATGGTTGGGGAGCGCGGGTTGAAACTCAGCGGTGGTGAGAAACAGCGCGTGGCCATCGCCCGCACCATGCTCAAGCGTCCGGCTATCCTGGTGTTTGACGAAGCGACCTCATCGCTGGACAGCAAAACCGAACGCGCGATCCTGCAGGCCATGCGGGAAGTCTCGAAAGGTCATACCAGCCTGGTCATTGCCCACCGACTTTCCACCGTCGTCGATGCCGACCGTATCCTGGTCCTGGAGCATGGTCGGATTGTGGAGTCAGGCACACATACCGAATTGCTGTCCCAGGCAGGCCAGTACCACCACATGTGGAACCTGCAGCAGCAACAGAAAGACCAGGAGCCTGCACCACAGCTGGCAGCCCCGTAGGTCGGGATAAGCCGGAAGGGCCGTTTCCCGACATCCTGTCGGGCGCGTCAGCTACTGCGAAAGTGCTGTATTCGAGATATAAAAAAAGGGCGCTGGTATAGCGCCCTTTTTTCATTATAGAAGACTTTTACAAGCCGGCAGTCTTGTCGAAAAACGGCTGGCCGAAGTCGTCGGTCATGTCCAGGAGGAACTTGTTGTTTTCCTGGCAAATGTAATCGGCCAGTTCCTGGCCTTCAGACCAGCGGATGTTCCAGCTGACCGTCCAGGGCTCCGAGTAGGCACCCGGATCATCAATGACGGCTTCGTAATGCAGGGTTTCCTTGTCAGGGCGTGAGAAACGTTCAACGGTATGCAACTGATCGGTATGCATGTAGCCGCCGAAGTCGATCCAGGTCTTTTCGTTGAAGCCAACGGTATCAACGATCAGGGTGTCGCCTTCCCAGTAACCGGTGGAGTGGCCAAAGTATGTTGGATTCGGGTCTTCCGGATGCGGGCGTCCGTCCATGTGGATTTCACGCCACACATGTCCGCCACCCTCAAAGATGATCACGATACGGTCGCCATCCTGGATGATTTCGGCCGGGTAGGGTGTGCCCATGGAGCGCGGGCCACCAGGCGGCAGGCAGAAGCCTTCCGGATCGTATTTCACGTTGTTGTTCTTGTTGTATTCCCACATGGCCTGGGTCCAGGGCAGCATCGGCGGCAGATCGCCTTCCTGGTAACCATCCATGCGCACCGCAAAGTTGGTAATCCAGGGCAGTGACCAGACGCCATCGCCACCGAGATCCACGGTGCCGTCAGCCAGTCGTGGTGTTGGCGTGGACGGGCGGTCTTCGCTGGCGCCACGCTGGGCCTGGGCAGCAGAATGCATAAAAACAGCAGAAGCAACTGCTGAGGCCATGACGGCCATTTTGAATAATGGGTTAAGTTTCATGGGTAACCTGTGTAATCGGGTGGCAATAAAAAGCGCGCATGTCAGCGCGCTTTTTACTGCTTTTGTTACTGTTTTTGGTGACTGCAGAAAATGCAGTATCAGAGTTCGCAATCTTCCTTGGCAGCGGAGCCTTCGTCAAAGTCGCGCTGGCTGGTGCCGGCAAAAAGGCGCTGGCAGGTGTCAGCAATAACAACTGTCTGGACGTTGCCCTTGAAGCTGCCGTCACGGGCACGGGTGCCGGTAACGATTACTTCAGTACCGATTTCCAGCGTGTTACGGGTCCAGCCACGACGCATCAGGCCGTTGGGGCTGCCCATTTCAAAAGCCCATTCTTCGTAATCGCCTTCGTCGTTTTCAACTTCAACGAAGATATAGGTATGCGGGTTGGTCCAGTCGACCTTGATGACGGTACCGGTAACGTGAACAGATACATTGCCATCAAACTCGGCAGCAAAGGAGTGGTGAGCTGCAGACTGGAGAGAGACAATAGCACCAAGGATGCCGGCTGCCAGTGCAATAAGTTTGGTTTTCATAGGTAGTCTCCGTAAGAGATATTCTGGTCTTAAAAAAGCCTGAAATTTTCAGGGCAAGTGTGTTTCCTGATCAGTTCAGGGTGATGTCAAAAGTGCCTTTTTCATTTCCGAGTGTGTAGGCACCGCGGAATTTACGATTGGTCCATGAACCCAGGTTGCTGAGCTTGCCTTCCATCACCAGCAGGCCATCAGGCATGTTGGCACGGATGGTCAGCGTCCAGGATTCGGCGTCCAGTTCGACACGGCTCATTTCGACACCACGGCGACCCGGATTGATGGAGCCGGAAAGCTCACCGTTCCAGGCATCAATCAGCAGGCGAATGCGCTCCGATTCTTCTGCAGTAAACGGCGTCAGTTCACCAGACCAGGAACCCTTGGCAGGGTGTCCGGTTTGTGATGAAGCCGGCAGTGATAGGCTGATGAAGGCAGCAAGGACAAAAATTCGGGTAAGCATAAAATCTCCTGGTGTGAGGTCTGGTCGTGCCAGGTCACTTTAAATGATTCAGTTTCGCAGTCGCGAGTTTGCTGATGTTATTTTTTACAGTGTTGATTAACGCTGGCTGAAGACAGGGTAATTGATTTTTGGCTTATTTTCAGCACAGACGTCAGTTTACTAAAATCTGGTAAATGAAATACAGTGCAGGTATCCTCGCCTTTCCAAAATTCACGAAATTTGCACAAAAAAGGGGTGAAAGTGTACAAATTTACCAATATTTTCATAAGTTTAGCGCTATTTTTTCTGGTCGGTTGCGCGACCCAGAATGATGCTGAAAATGCGGCCGTAACAAATCCGGGTGAGCCGGAAAATCTTGCCCAGGACAGCGGCTCGGAACCCGATCCGAATGAGATGATTTGTCGTCGCGAACAGGTCACGGGCTCCAATTTTCGGCGCGAAGTGTGTATGACAAGGGCTCAGCGTGAAGAGTTTTCCACGCAGACCCAGGAGTTCATGGAAATCAACAGAACCAAGCAGGACTGAACCGTTTTTCCATCATGAAGGCGACTCCGTATAACTCCATATAAACTCCATATAAGTAGACGCCTCTAAAGTCATCGATCAACAAAGCGTGAGCGTGCTTTCAGACTGCAGGCAAATGTTGCAGAAGCAGAAGCACCTTCACGACACAAAGCAAGTATGCAAAAAATGACACAGAACAATATGCGGGGAGCTTTCTTCTTCCCGGTCGTACTATTGCTGCCAGCCTTCGGGTTCGCGGCGGACAGCAACATGGTGGATTGTGCGCAGATCACCGACAGTGTTGAGCGTCTCACCTGCTATGACGAGGTGATGCAGCGCGGCCCGGCGACGTCTGATTTGCCTGTCGTGCGTTTGCCCCGTGCACCCAGGCCTGTCGCTTCGCAGGAGTCCGGCGCCCCGACACCTGCTGTCGAATCGTCCGATGACTTCGGTCTCGAGGTCAAGAACGCGGACAGGGACAGCAATGCCACCAGGACCTATGTCGTGGCCTCGGCCAAACACACTGACCTGACCGGATGGACTATCGAATTCGCGAACGGCCAGGTCTGGCGCCAGGTCGGCACAGAGGATTACCGTATCCGGGAAGGCGAGCGCTACACGATCGAGCGCGGCATGTTCAACTCATTCATGTTGGGTAATGGTTCCAACAACCGGAAAATCCGTGTCACCCGTGTTGAGTAAATAATTTTTTTTTCGGCCATAAAAAAACCCGCCTGTCGCCAGGCGGGTTTTTTTGTGCTTGCTGGTAATGGCTTAGAAAGACCAGTTCAAGCCAGCACGAATCATACGACCACGTGCTTCATAAATACCAGTGTTACTGGTAGTCAGGCCATTGGCTGACAGAGGCGGCTCGCGGTCACTGGCGTTCAGGATCGCCAGTGTCGCAGTGCTCTGACCGTCAACAGGCAGGGTGTAGGTATATACCAGGTCGAGCGTTGTGAAAGACGACTCGGAAGAGCGGCCCTGCAACGGATCGGGGTTGGTAATTTCAGTACCGTCAACATAACGTACGGTGCCGCGCAGATAGTGGTTACCAGTGCGGTAATCAGCAATCAGGTTGGCACGCAGCTGCGGGTTGGTACCCACACCAGCGACGTTAAAGCCGTCAGTACCGGCAACATCCTGCAACTGACCCTGCTGGTTGGTGCCTGCATATTCATTCACATAGGCACCTGCCAGCATCAGGCCGGCTTCGCCGCCCATGAGGTTGAAGTTGTAATCAACGGAGAAGTCCAGACCATTGGTGGAAACGGAGTTCTGGTTGATGAAGCTTGACTGGAACAGACGAATGTCGAAACCGGTCATACAGCCAGCCGGCAGCGGCTGACCGGAGCCAAGACCTCCCCAACGGCCGGTGATTTCACAGACCTCATTCGGACGACCCGGGAACAGCGGATGCGAATAGGTGTCGGTTACAAAACCGTCAGCCATGTCGGCACGCAGGACCTGGTCGGGATCGGTGTTGGTTACCAGGTTGGTGAACTCGTAATCCCACCAGGTGGCTTCGATAGTCAGGCTGTCGTTGACGTCCCAGGTGAAGCCCAGCGTCCAGTTGTCAGACTCTTCCGGTTCCAGATTGGGATTACCCAGAGCACGACCGGTAGCCTGGGTTACCTCACCACCGATGGTGGCACGGCTTACTGCACCGGAGCTGATACCGTTTACGTTGTTTTCAGAGGCCAGGCGGAAAGATGAACCGGCGCTGGCACGCACGAACAGGTTGTCGGTCGGAGTCCACAGGGCACTGATTTTCGGCTCGGTTGAGCTGGTGCCTTCAGTGTCTTCCCAACGGGCTGCAAGACCAACTTCCAAGGTGTCAGTCGGGAACATGACCATTTCCGCAAACACGGCGTCCGTTTCACGCTGAGAATCCCACTCCGCCAGTACTTCAGGAGAGAAGCCGAAACCACCGTCTTTAGCGATCGGGCCGTAGTTGATGGCCAGGTTCTGCTTACGATACTGGTAACCAACAGCCAGACCAGTCGCGCCGCCTGCCATTTCAAACAGCTCGCCAGTGGTCACAGCTTCGACAGTCATCAGTTCAGCAGCACCGAAAGTCTTCGGACCAAACTGCATCCACTCCAGCAGGACCGGATCGTTGTAGAACGCATCACCTGGTTTGGCGATCAGGCGGTTGGCCATCGGGTTCCAATACATACAGTTACCGACACCAGCGCCTACAGTGGGATCGTTGGCAGCGCCAAGGATGGGGTTGAATTTACAGTCAGGACCGCCGTAACCCTGGATGGCACGAGCATAACGCTCGGTGATGGTGTCCACGGTTTCGTCGATCTGATCGTTCTGGGAGTAAGTGGTGTTTACACGCCAGTCCCAGGCGCTGTCACCGAACTGACCGTCAAGCGTAGCGGCAGCGCGGTAGGTGTACTGGGCAGCTGTGGAGTCCAGGTCACCTTCAACCGGCGATACTTGGCGGGTAAAGATGGTGCGGTAGTCCTGCAGCGGGAAGGCATCGCCAGCGACACGGTTGGCTTCAATGACACCCGGGTTGGTGGCCGGCAGAACGGCGCCAACAGAAGGCAGGGCCAGCAGGGGTACACCGGTACCGTAACCAGCGCTTACTTCTTCACGGGCAAAGCTGCCTTCGATGGTCAGTGTGTTAACCCAGTCAGTGTTGAACTGGTGGGTCATGACACTGAAGCCAGTCAGACGGGACATTTCAGGAATCAGTGAACGGGAGTGGGTCAGTGAACCACGACAGAACGGGTCAAAGCTGCGCTTCTGACCATCACTACCATGGTTGCGGGCACCAGCCGGGTTGGTGATGCTGTCAGTGCCGTCGCCACCGATGGAGGAGTCGCCACACAGCGGGTCAGGGAACCAGCCGCCAACTTCGCTACCGCCAGCATAAGAGCCCGGGTTGTAGAGGGCAGTTACCAGGCCGTTGCTGCGACGTTCTGCGCTGCGGATGTCAGCGACGTTCATGGCTTCGGCACGGTTCATGTATTCCATGGAGAATACGACACCAGTGTCGGCACCCTGAACACCGAAGATACCAGCAACCACAATTTCCGGTACGGAAGACTGGGCTTCAGCGTGCTGGGAAGAGATGCGGAACTCGGCACCTTCAAAGTTATTACGGGTAATGAAGTTGGCCACACCGGCAACCGCGTCAGAACCGTAGAGGGCGGAAGCACCGTCCAGTACCAGTTCCATACGCTCAACCATGATGGAAGGCGCCAGGTTGTTAACGTCAACCTGGGAACCGGCGTTGGCGTCGATGGTCATACGCTGGCCGTTCAACAGGACCAGGGTAGAGCGGGCACCCAGGCCACGCAGGTTGATGCTGTTGGTGGAGTTGGTCCAGTTGTTGGTGGTGTTGGCACTGGAGATCTGCGGCATGTCGCGAACCGCTTCCACGATAGAAACACGCTGCTGATTGGTGAATTCTTCGTTGTCCATAACAGATACAGGCTGGGGCCTGTCAGCAGGACGTGAAATGAAAGAACCGGTGACCTGGATTTCTTCAATTTCCTGCTGGGCCATCAAGGCACTTGATGAGGTCGTCGCGGCAGCCGCAAAGGCGACAGCCGTGGCGAGCTTTTTGTAGCTCAATTCGACAGACTTTTTCATGTAATTCCCCTTTATTGGATTTGAATGCATGACAAAATTTACGTGCAAAACCACTAATTATGAGTATGCCGAGCGGGCATGCCCGCACAGCAAAGCATATGACTCGTTAGTGGAGAGAACTGGGATATCGATCAAATACAGCAAAACCAGAACGCAATTCGGCCCGGTTAAACAGTATGAGAAACCCTTGTATTAACTATCGTTTACCCTTGACGTCCCCTTTTCATAATCACGAATAACGTCGTCAGGTAAGGGCACGATGATAGTCAACTCGGCCAAACAGTGCAAGCTTTAAAATACTTATCTTTTCGCCGATATCTTACTGATTCGAAAAGAAAAGAAGAGCCAAAATTCGCAAATTTAAGTCCTGAAAAGAGACTTAATTGATTAAAATTTGTACGCCTCTGAAACCCCCGCCTGGCGGCGTGAAAAATGCCGGCCGACGGCGTGCCGATGCTTCTGGGAATCAGTGTCGGGCGGGTATTCAGGCAGGCGGGAGGAGCCGGGTTCGGATTATTCGACCGTCCAGGTATGACCGGAGTGCAGCAGCTTGGCGAGATCACCGCCACCGCGTTTTTCACGCAGCTGCAGGCGCTGTTCAAGCAGATCGCTAACGTAGGCTGTTATCGGCTTGAAGTAGATGATGCCGACGGCCACCGGAAAATCGGGGCCATGCATGGCGGCAAGGAGTTGTGCCTGGGCCAGGTTGGTCTGGTCATGCACCAGGATGTCGTCCAGTTCGGCACCTTCACCCAGCGTGACCACTTCCAGGCTGAGCGATTCGCGGTTCAAGGCAATGCCCTTGTTCTTTTCCTTGCCGAACAGCAAGGGTTTGCCATGTTCGACTTCGATGCGGAAGTCCGGTGCGATCTTCTTGTCCTTAACCTGTTCGAAAATGCCGTCGTTGTAGATCGGGCAGTTCTGCAGGATTTCGACAAACGAGGCACCCTGATGCGCATGCGCTTCGGTGATCACGGCGCTGAGATGTTTCATTTCGGTATCGATGGAGCGGGCCACGAAGGGGGCGCCGGCACCCAGGGCAATACCGCACGGGGACAACGGGCGATCAACGGAGCCTTCCGGTGTCGACGGAGATCGCGTACCGACCTTGGATGTCGGTGAATACTGGCCCTTGGTCAGGCCGTAGATCTCATTGTTGAACAACAGAATGTTCAGATCGACGTTGCGGCGCAGGGCATGCATGGTGTGATTGCCGCCGATACTCAGGGCATCGCCATCACCGGTAATGACCCAGACATCCAGGGCCGGGTTGGCCAGTTTGACGCCGGTGGCAATGGATGGGGCGCGACCGTGAATGGTATGGAAACCATAGGTGTTCATGTAATACGGAAAACGGGAGGAGCAGCCGATACCGGAAATGAAGACCTGGCTTTCACGCGGCCGGTCGAGTTCAGGCATGAGTTTCTGAATGGTTTTCAGAATGGCGTAGTCACCACAACCCGGACACCAGCGTACTTCCTGGTCCGAGGAAAAATCGTCGATGGTCAACTTGTTGACGGCCTGGTTCATGTTGAGGTTTCCGTATCGTCCGTTAGTTGCGTGTTAAATGGATGGCCTGGCGTTAGCCTGCCAGCTCCGCCTTGATCGCATTCACGATCTCGCGAATCTTGAACGGCTGGCCGGAAACCTTGTTCAGGCCCCTGGCATCGATCAGGTATTCGGAGCGCAGTATCTTCACCAGCTGCCCGGTGTTCATTTCGGGTACAAGCACCTTGTCAAACCCGGACAGAAGGGCTTTCAGGTTAGCGGGGAAGGGCCACATGTAGCGAATATGGATGTGGGACACATCCAGGCCTTCCTGCCGGCAGCGTTTCACGCCCTGGTGAATGGCACCATAGGTGGAACCCCAGCCGACTACCGCCAGCTTGCCGCTGGTGTTGCCCATGACCACTTCCTGTGCCGGAATGTCGGCACTGATACCTGCCACCTTGTTCTTGCGGGTGTCGGTCATCTTCTGGTGGTTGTCCGGATCGTAAGAGATGTTGCCGGTATCGTAGCTCTTCTCGATTCCGCCAATACGATGTTCCAGACCGGGCGTACCCGGTTTGGCCCAGACACGGGCCAGTGACTGCGGATCCCGTATCGAAGGGCGGAAATTTTCCGGGTCGGTATGGAAGGTGACCGGGAAGGGTGTGAAATCTGCCAGGTCCGGGATCATCCAGGGCTCCGAGGCATTGGCAATATAGCCGTCTGACAGCAGCATGACCGGCGTCATGTACTTGGTGGCCAGGCGCACGGCCTCGATGGCAACTTCAAAACAGTCTGCCGATGAACTTGCCGCAATCACCGGCATCGGTGTGTCGCCATGACGGCCGTAAACGGCCTGCAGCAGGTCGGACTGTTCGGTCTTGGTGGGCAGGCCTGTGGACGGACCACCACGCTGGGTATTGATCACCAGCAGAGGCAGCTCGGCAGATACCGCCAGCGAAATGGCTTCCATCTTCAGCGCGATACCCGGGCCGGCGCTGGACGTGACACCCAGACTGCCCGCAAAGGAAGCACCAATGGCGGCACAGACCGCGGCAATTTCGTCTTCCGCCTGGAAGGTGGTGACGTTGAATTCCTTGCGCTGGGCCAGGGTGTGCAACAGGCTCGATGCCGGGGTAATCGGGTAGGAGGCAAACAGGATGTCGATGTTCGCCAGCTGGCCGCCAGCCAGCAGGCCCCAGGCCAGGCCAGTGGTGCCGTTGATGTCGCGATAGGTGCCCGGCGGCATGGTGGCGCGCGGGACCTTGTACACTTCGATGCCGCTGGGCAGCTCGGCAGTTTCGCCGTAGGCGTGACCGGCATTGAGCGCGGCGATGTTGGCACCGGCGATATCAGGCTTGCCGGCAAATTTCTTCTGCAGGTTTTCGACAGTGGCTTCCTTGTCACGGCCAAACAGCCACAGGACCAGCCCCAGGGTCCACATGTTCTTGCAGCGCAAGGAGTTTTTGTGGCCCAGGTTGAAGGGTTCAACGGCGGCAATCACCTGGCTCTGGATATCGATTTCCAGTACCCGGTAGGCATCCAGCGTCCCGTCCTCGAGAGGATTGACGTCATACTTGGCCTTGTTGAGGTTTTTCTCGTTGAAAGCGCCGGTGTCGACGACGATCAGGCCGCCGGGGACCACTTCGCTGAGGTTGGTGACCAGGGCGGCCGGATTCATGGCCACCAGCACGTCGATGGCGTCACCGGACGTGGTGATTTCGTCGGCGCCGAAGTAAATCTGGAAAGCGGAAACACCGAAAGTGGAGCCGGCCGGGGCACGAATTTCTGCCGGAAAGTCCGGAAACGTGGACAGATCGTTGCCGAACAGTGCGGTATCGTCGGTAAAGTTGGCGCCGGTGAGCTGCATGCCATCGCCGGAGTCACCGGCAAAACGGACGACGATGCTTTCAACGGTATTGGCCACCGCGTTGGCAGCGTCGCCGACGGAATCGGAATTTACGACTGGTGTTTGTGTCTCAACGCTCATGTGCAGTGTGTTCTTGTGTTTGGAAAACCAACTGTCGGTCAGGCTTGCCCGGGAAACGCTCTCCCCCTGGCGCCAGACAGCATATTCAAACGGTGGGGAATGAATACCAGGACCTGTGATCGGCCGACCCGACGGTTACCAGCCGAATTCCCGGCCGGGCCGGAAATGCGGGCGCGCATTATAGCAATCACGCTGTCCAGAATGCTAATAAAAGAAGGGGCAATGCGGCGAATGTGCAGGCAATGACAATTTCTGCGTGACGCCGGACAGCGTCACGTAAACCAAGGAATTGCCGGGCTTTTCCATCCTTGTACTGCCCGGGTTGCTGCATTATCCTGTGACGCTTTCGTGCGTCCGATACCCGTGCCACGCGATGGGCCTCTGAGAGCTCTTGATAATAAAACGCGCACAGCGCTGACATAAATTGAGAAACGCCAGCGAGCACCGGGCAGCCGAGACCCCCTGAAACCACGTTAATTACCCTGAAACAAAAAGCGTCCAAGAAGTAAGGATCTGTTATGTCCAACGGTGTTCTGGCAATACTCTCCCTCTTACCCATCATTTCGGTTGCCGTGTTCCTGGTCATGTTGCGCTGGCCCGCCAGCCGCGCCATGCCGATCTGCTACATCGTGGCCGTCCTGCTCGCCCTGTTCATCTGGCAGGTCCCGTTTGTGCGGGTGATGGCCGCCTCGGTCAACGGGCTGATCGATGCCATCGAACTGATCTACATTATTTTCGGTGCCATCCTGCTCCTGAACACCCTCATTGAAAGCGGGGCCATCCAGAGTATTCGCAAGGGCTTTTCCGATATTACGCCGGATCGCCGTATACAGGTCATCATCATTGCCTGGCTGTTCGGGTCCTTCATTGAGGGCTCTGCCGGTTTTGGTACCCCGGCGGCGGTAGCGGTACCGCTGATGGTCGGCCTGGGCTTCCCGGCCATGGCGGCGGTGGTGTCTGGCATGATCATCCAGAGTACACCGGTGTCATTCGGTGCCCTCGGCACACCGATGCTGACCGGTGTCGCCACCGGGCTGGCGGATGACAGCAGTGTGCTCGCCTTTGCTGCACAGCAGGGCATGGAGTACCTGGACCTGGTGGCCTACATTGCCGCCAAGGTCGCTTTTCTGCATGCCATTGCCGGGACCTTCATTCCGCTGATTCTCGTGGCAGTCATGACTCAGTTCTTCGGCAAGAACAGGTCCTTCGTCGAAGGTCTGAAAATCTGGAAGTTTGCGCTGTTTGCAGCGTTTTCCATGACCATCCCCTACGTGTTGGTCGCGCGCTACTTGGGCCCGGAATTTCCGTCACTGTTTGGCGGCCTGATCGGTCTGGCCATTGTCGTGACCGCAGCCAGGCAAGGTTTCCTGATGCCGAAAGAAGACGAGATCTGGGTGTTTCCGGAACGCAGCGACTGGGAGTCCCACTGGGTAGGCCAGGTGGAAATGAAAGAGAAAACCTTCGAGGGGCCGGTCATGAGTCTGGTCAAGGCCTGGATCCCCTACGTGATTGTCGCGGCCCTGCTGATCATGACCCGTCTGCCGCAACTGCCGTTCCTCGACCTGGTGCGCAGCGCGGCCGTGACCATGACCTTCAGCAATATCTTTGGCACAACCCTCGGTCAGTCGGTGCAGCTGCTGTATTCACCGGCAGCGCTGTTTATCACGGTCTCGATCATTACCTTCTTCCTGCACGGCATGGACGGTAAGTCCTACGCCAACGCCTGGAAGACATCCGGCAAGACCATGTTGTCCGCCGGCTCTGCCCTGGTCTTCACCGTGCCGATGGTGCAGGTATTCCTGAACTCCGATGGCGGTGCTGCCGGTTACCAGCAGATGCCGATTGAACTGGCCGAAGGCGTGGCCGCCCTAGCTGGCAATGCCTGGCCGTTCTTCTCCACCTTCATCGGCGGCATGGGCGCCTTCGTCGCCGGCAGTAATACCGTCAGCAACATGATGTTTTCGCTGTTTCAGTTTGGTGTCGGTGAACGCATCGGTGCCGACCCGACCTGGATAGTGGCCCTGCAGGCCGTTGGCGGCGCTGCCGGCAACACCATCTGTGTCCACAACGTCGTAGCGGCATCAGCGGTAGTCGGCCTGGTCGGCCGTGAGGGTGAAGTGATCCGCAAGACCCTGATGGTATTCATCTACTACGCCCTGTTCACCGGTGCTGTCGGCTATGGCATCATCGCCACGGCCAATGGCAGCCTGTTCAATATCGGCTATATCATTGCCGCTACGGTTGTGCTCAGCGCCATCGCCATTATCGTAAAATACGGTGTGGGCGATGATGGCCGGGCTTCCGTGTAACCACTCGATCACTGTAAACGCTATGTCCAAGAAAGAAGAACAACGCAAGATCAAGGAAGAAAAACAGGCCGTCGCGAAACGCCGGGAAAAGCGCAATGCGCTCATGGTGCGTATCGGGGCGGTCATCCTGACCCCACTGGTACTGGTAGTGCTCTACCAAGGCCTGTTCACCGGTCCGCCGGCCCTGCCGCCGGATACTATCGGTGAAGCAGACCACGTGCGTGGCAACCCGAATGCCCCGGTGACACTGACCGTGTATGCCGACTTCCAGTGCCCGGCCTGTCTGACCGAATTTGATGTGATAGCTCGTGCCTGGCCGCGTATTGAAGATGATGTCCGGCTGGTCTATCGCTACTTCCCGCTGGATACGCATCGCTTTTCATTCCAGGCGGCTCGCTTTGCCGAGGCAGCAGGTCTGCAGGGCAAGTTCTGGGAAATGCATGACATGCTGTTCCGCAACCAGCAGGGCTGGAGTTTTGTGGAAGACCCGACCCTGTTGTTTGATGCCCTGGCCGAAGAGATTGGCCTGGACCTGACGCAATTGCATGCCGACATCGAGCGCGATTCCGTGCGCGCCAAGATTGTGTCGGACCAGCAGGGCGGTGTCCGCGCCGGCGTCCGCAGCACGCCGACGCTGTTCATCAACGGCCGCATTGTTTCTAATCCGCAGAGTCCAGGAGCGTTGATCGATCTCATCGAAGAGGCCCGATCCAACGGCTAGCCATTTGCGGCCGTTAATTCACTTCCCAAGTAGCTGCTGCGCTCGGCAGCTCTTCGTTAAAAAATTTTCCGGGGCACGGGCCCGTGCTACAGCACTGTGCCCGACCTCCGGCAAAATTTTTTGCCTCGATCTGCCTTCGCTCGCGACGCTACCAAAATTTACACTTTGTTGGGCGAACTCCGGTCGCCGTGCTGTCGCCGGTCAAGTTGTCGTAGTAGGTCGGCATAGGCGCGTGCGCCGTTTGCCGACACCGCCATTACCCGATAAAACCCGATTTACGCCATGACATGATGCATTGGGAATCGTAGCGACTCATACGTGTTGTTTATTGGATTGGGGGCCAGGAAAGACATGTCGGCAAACGGCGCACGCGCCTATGCCGACCTACAGGCTTCGAAGTCGATTACAGGGTTCTTAGCTGTTCCAGTAACTCGACGTTGGCGTAGCCGTCGGTGGGCAGTCCGGCGGAAGCCTGGAAAGCTCGCACGGCGGCGCGGGTCATGGAACCGGTGATGCCGTCCGGGGTGCCGGTATTGAAGCCGTTTTCATTGAGCAGTGTCTGCAACTCGATCACTTCTGACCGGCTCAGCGGACGCTCTTCATCGGACGGCATGTTGACGATGGGACCACCGCCGACAAAGCGATCGGCCAGGTGGCCGACAGAAATGGCATAGAACGTGGAGCGGTTCCAGACCATGGTGGTGCGGTAATTCTGGTAGGCCAGGAAGGCCGGACCGCTGGCACCGGCCGGAAGCACAATGGAACCCTGCATGTCGGCATTGCCCAGTGGTGATCCGTCGACGCGCTTAACGCCTAGGCGGTTCCACTCGGTCACGGTTTTACGCACGGTGGTACCGGACTGCGTAAAGTCGAAATTTTCCGGTAGGATCACTTCCCGGCCCCAGCGCTCATCGCCCTGCCAGCCGTTCTGGGACAGGTAATTGGCGGCAGAGGTCATGACGTCAGCCACGCTGTTCCAGATATCGATGCGGCCATCGCCATCGCCGTCTTTGGCATAGCCATAGAAAGTCGAAGGCATGAACTGGCATTGCCCCATGGCGCCGGCCCATGAGCCGGTCATCTGGTCAGCGGCAATATGACCCTGGTCGACGATCTTCAGGGCGGTCAGCAGTTCACTGCGGAAAAAATCGCTGCGGCGCGGATCATAAGCGAGCGTGGCCAGGGTGTTGATGACGGAAAAGCCACCGGTGAAATCGCCAAAGTTGCTTTCTAGCGCCCAGAACGAGACCAGATAATGCGGTTGCACACCGTATTCGGCCTGAATGCGGCTGAATAGGTCGCTGTACTCTTCAAGCAGGCGCTGGCCGCGGGCGATGCGCGCATCACTGAGGCGATTGTTCATGTAACCGGCAAACGTCTGGACAAACTCCGGCTGGCTGCGGTCCAGTTCCAGTACCCGGGGAATCGGTTCCTGCACCGTGGCGAAAGAGGCCTCGATGGTGGTCGGACTGATGCCTGCCTGCAATGCTTCATTACGCAGATCCTCCAACCATTTTGCAAACGACTGTTGGGGGGCATCCTGTGCCTGCACAGCGCAGACAAGACCGAGCGCCAGCGTCATGCTGGCATAGACATTGAGAAAGTGACGACAGTAATTGACGATCATGGTGATGTAAGGCTCGTTCGCAAACGTGGCGGTTATTGCCACTCAAACTTGTAGCCGACGGCATAAAGCGAATGGATGAGCTCCACGTCCGGCAGCTTTTCCGCAATCTTCTTGCGCAGTTTCTTGATGTGGCTGTCGATAGTGCGGTCGCTGACGACACGCCCATCGTTGTAGATCTTGTCGACCAGTACACTGCGCGAAAAGATTCGACCGGGCTGATCGGACAACACTTTCAGCAACTGGAATTCCACGGCAGTCAGGTTCAGGTCCTGGCCGTTGATGGTGGCCTTGTAGGTATCAGTGTCGAGCACAAGCCCTTTTTCGGACAGTTTTTCCGAGCTTTCGGAGCGGCGTAACACGGCCTTGACCCGGGCCACGACTTCGCGCGGACTGAACGGCTTGCAGATGTAGTCATCGGCACCCAGTTCCAGCCCCAGCAAGCGGTCGATCTCCTCCACCTTGGCGGTAATCATGATGATCGGCAGGCTGGATTGCTTGCGCACATCCTTGCAGATCTCCACGCCAGGTTTGCCTGGCAGCATCAGGTCGAGGAGGATCAGGCTGGTGTTGTTTTCCCCGAGCCATGGGTCGACTTCAGAGCCGTTGTGCAGGACATCGACTTCAAAACCACTTTGAACCAGGTAGTCTTTCAGCAGAGAGGCAATCTTCACCTCGTCTTCTACGATTAATACATGCTGACTCATAATCCGGGTACCTCTATAACTCAGAAAGCTAGTCTAATTCGGGAAAAAGCACCCGGCAAATGCTCATCGGTGAATTTGCCGGGTTTTGTCTTATCGCGGTGAGCTGGTTTCAGGAGATCAGGCCGGCAGGCAGGGGAATTGGATAACCAGTTTTAGGCCACCGAGACTGGAATGCTCGCCGCGAATGGTGCCGTCATGGGCTTCCACGATGTTCTTGCAGATCGCCAGGCCCAGACCCGAACCGCCATGGGAACGGTTGCGCGAGCTGTCGACGCGGTAGAGGCGGTCGAACAGGTGGCTAAGATCCTCATCGGTGACACCTGGCTCCGAATCAAACCATTCGATCACGACAAAGTTGCCGCGGCGGGTGATATTGATGGTCAGGTCGCCGCCATCGTCCGTGTAGCGACAGGTATTGGTGAACAGATTGTCGAACAACTGGATGAGGCGGTTTTCGTCACCCAGAATCGGAATCATGTTGTTGGGCGACACTGTATACACGTTCAGCGACAGGCTGATGTTGTGTTTTTCCAGCAGGTGACGGTTCATGTCGCAGGAGTGCTCGAATACGTCATGCAGGTTGATGCGATCCTTCTGGTAAATCAAAGCTCCCTGGTCGGACATGGACAACTCGTGCAGGTCGTTGACGAGGGCGTTCAGGTGAACGACCTCGTGATGCAGCGAGTTGATGGTTTCCGGTGTCATCGGGCGGATGCCGTCCTGCAGGGATTCCAGCTCGCCCTGGAGAATGGCCAGGGGCGTGCGCAGTTCATGGGAGATGTCGGCGATCCACTGCTGCCGCGCGCGGCGGTTCTGGTCCAGGGTGTCGGCCAGGGAATTGAAATCCACGGACAGGCGGGTGAGTTCATCGGAGCCGCGGACGGGAATACGGGTCGTGTAATCGCCGTTGGCCAGTGCGCGGGTACCCTGGACGATGTTCTTGATGGGGCGGACCATGAACGTGGACAGCGGGAAAGCGATCAGTGCCGAGATCACCCCTAGGAACAAGGCGAACAGGAAAAAGGTGTTGCGCTGCTGTTCGCTGAACAGAATGTCGGCCTGTTCTGACAGCACCTGGCGGCTAGTGACTGCGAGGTAGCCGACGATCCCGCCGTCCACCACGATTTCATGCAGGTTGGCTTCAGGCATGGCATCGGCGCTGCCCCAGATGATGGTCTGGTCCGCTTCCAGCAACGCCAGGTAAGGCCGCGCCGGCGAGTATTCAGAGGTGTAATACCAGTCATTGGGCGAGAAGCGCTGGCGCAGGGGTGAAGGCCGCTGCTGGATGCCGGGCTGGCTGATGTTCAGACCGGGTTCCACGGAGCTTTCGATACTGTCCCGGATCAGGTCGCTGAACTTGCTGAAATCCTTGCGGATGGGATCCCACGAACCGGTGTGCTTGTAGAAGTTGCGCAAGCCATCCACGAGGGCCGGTACCTGGCGTTCCTCGATACGTGAAATATAGTCCAGGAATCCCCTGTCAAAGTTGTACCGACCGATGCTGTACATCGCGACGTACACAATCAGGTGTGCGGACAGAATGGCAAAAAACAGTTTGTATTTGATACTTAAACCCATGAGCCCGAGCAGATGACCAGCATTGGTTTCACACGTGAGGACAGGCTACTATACAAGCTGGCAAAAGGCATAAAAGCCATTTTTCAGAACGTTTGTTATGTTTCATAATGTTTGCACAAAACGCCCGGTTTCCGCGTTATTGCCACGCACATGTTGTTCATGATTTTGTCGGCACTTTATCTGTTAGTGGTAAGCGCCCGCGTCGAACGCGCAAGACAGCTTGACTCATAATCCCGAGCCTCACTCACAGCAAGACCTAGAGTACAGCCAACAGCCATGCATTTTTCAGGCTTCCATCCGGTCACCCGCGACTGGTTCGAACACACCCTGGGCCAGCCCACGCCGGCACAGCAGGAGGCATGGCCTGCCATTCAGTCTGGCAAGCACACCCTGATTGCCGCCCCCACGGGCAGCGGTAAAACCCTCGCGGCTTTTTATGTCGCCATTGATCGTCTGGTGCAGGCGTCCCTGGCCAATACCCTGGATGCTGTCACCCGAATCATTTATGTCTCGCCACTGAAAGCCCTGAGCAATGACATTCAGCGCAACCTGCAGGGGCCGCTGGAAGGCATTTGTGAGCGTCTGCGTGAACAGGGTTATGCCGGCATCGACATTCGCGTGGCCGTGCGTACCGGTGATACCTCCCAGTACGAACGGCAGCAGATGCTGAAAAACCCGCCGCATATCCTGGTGACCACGCCGGAGTCGCTGTACCTGCTGCTGACCAGCAGGGGCGGGCGCAATATCCTCGCCGCTGCCGATACCCTGATCATCGATGAAATCCATGCCATGCTCGGTGACAAGCGTGGTGCTCACCTGGCGCTGTCCGTGGAGCGGCTCGAGCAGCTTACCGGCAATCGGCTGCAGCGCATCGGCCTGTCGGCCACCCAGAAACCGATAGAGTCCGTGGCCCGCTATCTGGTGGGCTCGCACCAGGTGCGCCGTGATGGTTCAGCCGACTGCGTCATAGTCGACAGTGGGCATCGCAAGTCCCTCGACATCAGCCTGGAAGTACCGGGCTCACCGCTCAGCGCCCTGATGAGCAATGAAGTCTGGGAGGAACTGTATGAACGCCTGGTCGCGTTGGTGGAAAGCCATGACACCACCCTGATTTTCGTCAATACGCGACGCCTAGCGGAACGCCTGGCCCTGTCCCTGGGCGAGCGCATTGGCGAGGATGCCATTTCGTCCCATCACGGCAGCATGAGCAAGCAGCATCGATTCGAGGCAGAGCAGAAGCTCAAGGCCGGGCAGTTGCGCGTGCTGGTAGCCACGGCGTCCATGGAACTGGGTATCGATATAGGTTCGGTCAACCTGGTGGTGCAGTTTTCCTCGCCCAAGAGCATTTCCGCCTTTCTTCAGCGAGTTGGACGCAGTGGTCACCAGGTCGGCGGTGTACCCAAGGGTATTCTGTTTCCCCTGACCCGCGATGACCTGGTGGAATGCACGGCACTGATCGACAGCGTGCATCGCGGCGAGCTGGACGCACTCTGCATTCCCGATAAACCCCTGGACATCCTGTCCCAGCATATCGTCGCCGAAGCCGGCGCCCATGACGGTGACGAGGAAGGCCTGTGTCTTGATGACCTGTTCAGCCTGTATAGCCGTGCCTGGTCCTATCGCGATCTCACCCGCGAGGAATTCGACCAGCTCGTGCTAATGCTGGGTGAAGGCTACAGCTCGCGCCGCGGTCGCAGCGGCGCACTCCTGCATGTCGATCGCATCAATGGCCGGGTGCGTCCGCGCAAATCGGCCCGGCTGACCGCCCTGACCAACGGCGGCGCCATTCCCGACATGTTCGAATACCAGGTTGTGCTCGATCCGGAAGACATCGTCGTCGGCAGTCTCAACGAAGACTTTGCCCTGGAATCCCTGCCTGGTGACATTTTTACCCTAGGCCATCACAGCTGGCGCATGTTGCGCGTGGACGGCCTGAAAATCCGGGTCGCCGATGCCGATGGCCAGCCGCCAACCGTGCCGTTCTGGTTTGGCGAAGGTGCCGGGCGCAGTCGTGAGCTGTCCGAAGCGGTCTCCCGTTTGCGCAAAACCCTGCGCACCTTGCTGGACGAGTCGGACCAGGCCGCCATGGCCTGGCTCACTGAACAGGTGGGTCTGGCCCATTCCCCGGCAGACCAGCTGGTGCAATATCTCAAAGCCGGCAGTGAAGCGCTGGGCGTCATGCCGAGCCGCGACTGTGTGGTGATGGAACGCTTCTTCGATGAAGTGGGCGACATGCACCTGGTGATTCACTCGCCCTTTGGCAGCCGCATGAACCGGGCCTGGGGCCTGGCCCTGCGCAAACGCTTCTGCCGCAGTTTCAACTTCGAGCTGCAGGCGGCCGCCAACGAGGACAGTATCGTGATTTCACTGGGGCCGGTGCACAGCTTCGAGGTCAAGGATGTTTTCAAATACCTGAACCCGGCCTCTGTGCAGGATGTGCTGACCCAGGCCCTGCTGGATGCGCCCATGTTCGAGTCGCGCTGGCGCTGGAATGCCACCCGTTCGCTGGCGATCCAGCGCAACCGCAATGGCAAGCGGGTGCCGCCGCAGTTCCAGCGCATGCAGGCAGAGGACCTGATTGCCCAGGTGTTTCCTGACCAGCTCGCCTGCCAGGAAAACCTCACCGGCAACCGCGAGATTCCCGACCACCCGCTGGTCCAGCAGACCATCCATGATTGCCTGACAGAAGCGATGGATATCGGGGAGCTGAAAACCCTGCTCACGGCGATGGCCGGGGAAGAACTGGAAATGGTCGCCCGGGACCTGCGTGAACCCTCTCCCTTTGCCCAGGAAATCATCAATGCCCGACCGTATGCCTTCCTGGACGATGCGCCTTTTGAAGAGCGGCGCACCAATGCCATTCGCAATCGAAGCTGGCTCGACCCGGCGGAAACCGATGACTTCAGTGTGCTCGACCTGGCCGCCATCGACCGGGTGCGAGAGGAGGCCTGGCCTTGGATCCGCTCCAGCGAGGAACTGCACGATGCGCTGCTGGTGCTGGGTTTCATGACTCTGGCTGAAATGCAGGAAGGGCCGGAAGGGGAAAGCTACCAGGTGTACCTAGAGCCCTTGCTGGCAGCCGGCCGCGTGACCAGGGTGGCACTGCCGGAGACGACACTCTGGATTGCCGCCGAGCGCGTGCCCTGGTTCAGGCAGCTATGTGAAGCCGCGACGTTCACTCCCGAGGTCAGCCTGCCCGAGGTCATGAACAATGAGCCACTCTCGGCGCAGGAAGTGCTGGGGGAACTAGTCCGGGGTCGCCTGGAAGCGCTTGGGCCGGTGACAGCGGCACGCATGGCCAGTGATACCGGTCAGCCGCAGTCCGACATCGATTTTGCCCTGACGGCCCTGCAGGCCGAAGGCTTTGTCTTTCGCGGCCATTACACGGCGCCCGTGCCAGACGCCGGGGAACTGGGCGAAGAATGGTGTGAACGACGCCTGCTGCAACGCATTCACCGCTACACCATCGATGCCCATCGCGACAGCATCAAACCGGTCTCTCTGCAGACCTACATGGAATTCCTGTTCACCCAGCATGAGGTCCGTGACCTCAGTGAAACCGTGCCGCAACCGGCCACCCACGACACACTGCTGCGCATTCTGCAGCGCCTGGACGGCTGCAGTGCCCCGGCATCGGCCTGGGAAAGTGACATCCTGCCCACCCGGTTTGGCGGTTACGACCCGGCCTGGCTGGACATGCTGTGCCTGAGCGGGCGTATCACGTGGGGCAAATTCATTACCTCGACTGCGGGGCGGGCAGAGCGGCGCGATGAAGGGGAAAGCGCTGTACGGAAACCGAAAAACGGGCCGATCAAAACCACGCCCCTGAACCTGATCCAGCGCTACAACACATCACTGTGGCAGACCCTGGCCGGCAAGGCGGATGATGATGTGCCGCCCGTACTGAGCAGTGATGCTGACGTGGTCAGGCAGGTGCTGTCTGCGCATGGCGCCAGCTTCTTCCTGGATATTGTCAGTGCCAGTGGCCTGATCCGGACCCGGGTCGAAAATGCGCTGGCGGAACTGGTCAGCCAGGGCATGGTCACCAGTGACAGTTTCGCTGGCATGCGCGCGCTGCTGTCGCCAACCAATCGCAAGCAACGCAACGATCCCTCCGGCAGGCGCCGGCGCACGCCCTACGAAATCGAGGACGCCGGTCGCTGGACGCTGATTGCCCGACCTGCCGCTGACCAGGTCCCCGACGATGATGATTTGCTGGAAGTCCTGATCGGGACATACCTGGCACGCTGGGGCGTGATCACTCGCAAGGTGCTGGAAAAGGAAAACCGGCCGCCACCCTGGCGCGCCCTGTTGCTCAAACTGCGGCGCATGGAACTGCAGGGCAAGTTGCGGGGCGGCCGTTTCATCGCGGGCATTGGCGGTGAGCAGTTTGCCCTGCCGGAAACCGTCAAGGCACTGCGTACCTGTGCCCGGGACCTGCAGGAGCGTGCTGAAAACCGGGTTACGCGGCGAGTGATCAATGCCACTGATCCGCTGAACCTCATCGGCGTGATTCTGCCGGGACGACGGATTGCGCAAGTGGCCAAAAACCGCATCCTGTTTGAAAACGGCCTGCCGGTTGCTGTGTTGGAAAAGGATGCACTGCAGTTGTTGCGTCCCTGCCTGGATACAGAACTTGCCCTATACCGCCAGGCCCTTGAAACCCGCGTTTACCCCGCTCGCTTGCGTGCCTATTTGTAAGCACTGCAGCGTTTTTTAGAAGCTTGCCAGAATGCTACAAAAGCTGCCCAAATTCATGTTTTTGCTGACAAAATCGTGGCACCGAGCCATGAATGATAGTATTTAGGGCCTCGTATCAGTTGCTTGGGGAAACTGCTGCGAAGGACTGAAACCCCTGTTGCTTGCACACATCATCCAATGCTCTAACAGTAACTCCCAATACGGCCGTAGTATTGATAGCCCGGTAGCAGGCAGGTAAAGAATCCTTGATGAAGAGGCATGAAAAGTAAACCTTGCTCGATCTGAATATTGAGCAAATCGAGCTGAAAGAATTTTCTCGCAGTCTGACACAGATCGAATTTCTGTTATTGATACTGGTCATCCTGTATGAGGTCGTTCCCGGTACCGAAATTGCCAATCCCTTTCTGATGACCGTCTCCATGCTGGTCTACGCGGTTTTTGTGCTCGGCTTCCATTACATCAACCTGGACACGCAGCAGTCTTCTTGGAAGCTGGCCATCGAAACCTGGGCCATGATTGCCTTCATCACCTGGATGTTCTGAAACACGGGCAATGTCAACAGCCCGCTGCTCAACCCCTACTTACTGATCATCATTGCCAGTTCGATCACGCTGGACAAGTTGACGACTATCCTGGAGATCATCCTGATCTTCCTGTTCTATATTTTCCTGGCACTGCAGAACGGCTTGGTCCACGACCTGGCCGGTTTCAGCCAGATGGTGATTTACTTCTCACCGTTTGTGTTGGTGGCTTACATCACGACCTTGCTGGCCTCGGATGTGCATTACGGCAATAGGATGTTCAAGGCCTTGTCTGAAACTGATGACATGACCAGCCTGCTCAACAAGCGCTCCTTCATCCCGATGTTCAACAAGGCTGTTGAAGTCGGGATGAAGTACAACCAGCCCCTGTCTGTCATGATGTTCGATGCTGACAACCTCAAGGCAGTGAATGATAAGTAAAGGCACAAGGCCGGGGACAAACTGATCATCTCCATATCCATCGCCAACACCATTGAGGACTGCCTACGCACGTCAGACATCATCAGTCGTTTTGGCGATGACGAGTTTGTGGCTCTCCTGCCGCAGCGGCCCTCCAGTCGCGCGAAGGAAACCGGTGAGCGTCTGCGCAACGCCATCGAGAACACCTCGTTCGAGGTCGATGGCCAGAGCATCAGCTCCAAGGTCAGTATCGGTATAGCCACCTATCCGGATGAAGTCGGTAATGTCTTTGAGTTGCTGGAAAAAGCCGATGAAGCGCTCTATGAATGCAAGCGTGCAGGCCGCAACAATGTCACCAGTCATTCGACCATCTCCAACCCGA
>Ga0181594_10000301_pt1 | contig 43781 bp, 48 predicted proteins | sample 071ome_18_FD_145603 | JGI IMG/M metagenome (GOLD analysis project Ga0181594, IMG submission 145603) | Coastal salt marsh microbial communities from the Groves Creek Marsh, Skidaway Island, Georgia - 071413BT metaG (spades assembly) | ecosystem: Environmental > Aquatic > Marine > Intertidal zone...
GGACCCAATCCAGCACATCAGTTTCAAAAAAGACACCAGCCTAGCGTTATTAAACGCCGCGCAAGAGCGAGGCTGCGAACTTTGGTACATGGAGCAAAGCGACCTGTCGATTCAACAGGGTCGAGCCTACGGTCGCATGGCGCCATTAACGGTTGAAATGAATCCTGAGCACTGGGCGGACGTCGGCGACTACCGCGACCAGCCGCTGGCGGAGCTGGATATCATCATCATGCGCAAAGACCCGCCGTTCGACAGCGAGTTCGTTTACAGCACCTACATTCTCGAACGTGCGGAACAGGAAGGCGTGCTGGTCGCCAACCGCCCTCAGAGCCTGCGTGACTGCAACGAGAAAATGTTTGCAACGGCCTTCCCTGATCTCATGTCACCGACACTGGTCACCCGTCGCGCCGATCTATTGAAAGCGTTTCACGCCGAGCAAGGCGACGTGATTTTCAAACCACTGGACGGCATGGGTGGTTCGTCGATTTTCCGTTTAAAAGAAGACGATCCGAACGTCAGTGTCATCATCGAGACCCTGACCAATCACGGCAGCCAACAAATCATGGCGCAAAAGTTCATCCCGGCCATTACCGAAGGCGACAAACGCATCCTGATGATTGATGGCGAACCTGTGCCCTACACACTGGCGCGCATTCCAGCCAAAGGCGAAACCCGTGGCAACCTCGCTGCCGGTGGCCGTGGTGAAACCCGCCCACTGAGCGACGCTGACCGCAACATTGCTGAAATCGTCGGCCCGGAACTTAAACGCCGCGGCCTGTATTTTGTTGGTCTGGACGTCATTGGCGACTGCTTAACCGAAATCAACGTCACCAGCCCCACCTGTGTGCGTGAAATCTCACGCGACAGCGGCATCGATGTTGCCGGACAACTGATTGATCGTTTGTTGCAAATCCGCAGCAACGGTGTGGACAAATAACCACACCGGTAGCAGACTTGCCCCAAGATTGAAGCGTACCAAGAGAACCTGAAACACCATGACCGCCACCACTGTGTCCAGCAATGATCGCCTGATGTTTGCGCTGTTCATCGCACTCATGGTGCATGCCATGGTGGTCCTGGGGATCAGCTTCAGTGCCGAAGATCCGCCGACCTTCAGCTCAACCTTAGAAGTCACCCTGGCCGGATATCGCAGCAATAAAGCCCCCGACGACGCTGATTTTCTGGCACAGGAAAACCAACAGGGCAGCGGCACACTGGACGAGAAAAAGCTCCAGACGACCGACGTCGAAGCCGACTTTCACGCCAATGATATTCGGGAAAACGTTCAGGAAGAGCAGCGACCGTCCGCGCCTAAGAAAGTCATTACCGAGCAAACACAGCTGGTCTCCACCACGGAAAGCCCACGTAAAGTGGAGCAAACGCCACGAGAAGTGGAGCGAGCTCAGGACGTTTTACCAGACGGTCCGGAGCAATCGCTACTCGAGCGTAGCCGAGAGATTGCAAGCCTTCAGGCCAAACTGGCCAGCGATCGTCAGCTGTACGCTCGCATGCCACGCATTACACGCCTGACCGCCGCCTCGACCATGAAGGCCGCGGATGCTTACTACGTGAATAGCTGGCGCCGTAAAATCGAACAGATGGGCGCGATCAACTACCCGCAAGAAGCAGAAAACTGCTATGACAATTGTCGCTTGCGCTTATTAGTATCCATCAATCCGGATGGCAGCCTGCATGATCTGGTGGTACTGGAATCCTCTGGTCGTCGTATTCTCGATGACGCCGCCATGCGCATCGTGCGTCTGGCCTCGCCCTTTGCGCCTTTTACCAATGAAATGCGCCGCGACATGGACCGCCTTGAAATCATCCGGACCTGGCAATTCAAAGGCAACCGCTACCTGTCGGAATCCAATTAATGGAAACGCTTAACAGTCTGAAAAATCATCTGCTGATCGCGATGCCGTCATTAGAAGGCGACTTTTTTGGCGGTAGCATTACCTATTTGTGTGAGCACAATGCCGAAGGCGCCATGGGGCTGGTACTGAACAAGCCGTCAGACTTTTCATTTGCGGAAATCTGCGACCAACTGAACATTGCCCGCCGTGAGCACATCACTCCGTTGATTATGACAGGCGGCCCGGTGGGCCCGGATCAAGGCTTTGTCCTGCATCAGGAAAGCGGCAACTGGGGCGCGACCATGCACATTGACGAGAGCGCTCACCTGACCTCATCGCGCGATATTCTGCAAGCCATCGCTCAGGGCACAGGACCACAGAATTACGTTCTTGGACTGGGATACGCAGGCTGGAGTGCCGGCCAACTGGATCAGGAGTTACGCGATAACTCCTGGCTGACCTTAGAAGCTACACCGGATCTGCTGTTTAACCTCGATCACCGCGATGTGTATCAGGTAGCGCTCAGTAAGCTGGGGGTTAGCGCGGAGTTTCTGAGCAGTGAGGCCGGTCATGCCTGACACCATTCCAGACCGCATCCAACAACTATTGGCGTTCGATTTTGGCACCAAGCGAATCGGCATCGCTACGGGGCAACGCCTGACCAATGGCACACAAGCCCTGTCTCCAATTGCCGCACGCGATGGCGTGCCGGACTGGGGCCAACTGGAAAAGATTATTAACGAATGGCAGCCCGATGCCTTTGTCGTAGGCCTGCCATTAAACATGGATGGCAGCTCGTCAGACATGAGCCTGCGCGCGGCAAAATTCGCGCGCAAACTCGAAGGCCGCTTTCATAAACCGTCTTACACTCACGACGAACGCCTTAGCAGCTTTGAAGCAAAAGGCATCGTTATGCAAGAATCCGGGCATCAGGACTTTGGCGAACACTCCGTCGACGGCCTCGCCGCCTGCCTGATTCTCGAAAGCTGGATGACCGAGCACCCGCGCTCAGGAGACCCCGAATGACTCTGCCGGACATAGAACAGACCTGCACTGAACTGACCCAACAGCTCATTGAGCTGATTGAACGCGAAGGCCTTGAAAACCCGTTACTGGTGGGCATTCGCACCGGCGGTGTTTGGGTGGCTGAACGCCTCAATGCGGCGCTGCCTGGCAACGACGACGTCGCCACGCTGGACATCAGTTTTTACCGTGATGACTTCACCCGCCACGGCCTGCACCCAAAAGTGCAAGGGTCCGAATTGCCCGACAGCATTGAAGACCGCCCGGTGATCCTGATCGACGATGTCATCATGAGCGGCCGAACCATACGCGCCGCCATGAATGAGCTGTTCGACTACGGTCGCCCGGCCAGCATTCACCTGGTGTGCTTGCTGGACATTGGCCGCCGCGAACTACCGATTCAGCCCGATCTCTGTGGCGCCAAACTAACCTTAAACGACGGCCAGCTAGTGAAGCTGACTGGCCCGACTCCGCTGGAACTGACCCTCGCCTGATACAGGACGCGACCATGACTTACGACCCCGCCAAAGTACAACTGACCGACGATGGCCGCCTGAAACACTTCCTGACCACCGAAGGGCTCAGTCGTGAACTGCTCACGGAGATTCTCGATACGGCGGATTCTTTTATCAGCACTCAGGAACGTGCGGTAAAAACCGTGCCTCTGCTGCGTGGTAAAACCGTCGTGAACCTGTTTTTCGAAAACAGCACGCGTACCCGCTCGACCTTTGAGCTGGCCGCCAAGCGTTTATCAGCCGACATTCTTAACCTCGACATTGCCCGCTCGGCGACCTCCAAAGGGGAAACCCTGATGGACACCCTGTGGAATCTCGAGGCCATGTACAGCGACATGTTTGTAGTGCGCCACGCCGACTCCGGAGCTGCGCACTTTATTGCCGAGCATGTGACGCCCAACGTGGCCATCATTAACGCCGGTGACGGTCGTCACGCACACCCGACTCAGGCCATGCTCGATATGCTGACCATCCGTCGTCACAAGGGCAGCATCGAAGGCAAAATCGTAGCTATCGTTGGCGACATCCTGCACTCCCGAGTCGCTCGCTCTCAAATTCATGCTTTACGCACGTTAGGCGCCGCCGAAGTACGTGTCATCGGACCGGGCACACTGTTACCACGCGACATCGAAAGCATGGGAGCCGTGCCTCACTACGACATGAAACAAGGCCTTGCGGATTGCGATGTGGTCATCATGCTGCGTTTGCAAAAAGAACGTATGCAAAATGCGTTGCTGCCGTCGGAAGGTGAGTTTTTCAAATTGTACGGTCTCACCGAAGAGAAACTGGCGTACGCCAAACCCGACGCCATCGTGATGCACCCGGGGCCAATTAACCGCGGTGTTGAAATTGAATCCGCCGTTGCTGACGGCCCGCATTCCGTCATTCTCAACCAAGTGAGCTACGGCATTGCCGTGCGAATGGCCGTGATGGCCATGGCCATGAGTGGTCAGCAAACCCCAACGGAGGAGCCAGCCTGATGACTACCCTGCACATTCAACGGGCTCGCGTGATAGATCCCTCTCAATCCCTCGATACCGTCACCGACGTTTGGGTTCGCGATGGCCGCCTGCAAGCATTCTCAGCACCGCCTGCAGACGTGACCGCTGATACGGTGATTGATGCTGACGAACAATGGCTGCTGCCTGCACTGGTCGATCTCGGCGGCCACCTGCCAGAACCGGGTTACAGCCAGAAAGGCAGCATCGACAGCGAGACCCGCGCCGCAGCGCTCGGTGGCTTTTCTCACCTGTGCAGCCTGCCGGACACTAAGCCGGTAGCGGACACCTCCGCCGTCATTAAACTCATTCAGGAAAAAGCGCTGCGCGCTGGTCACGCCCGCGTATTGCCGCTGGGCGCCATGACTCAGGGGCTCGAAGGCGAGCAACTGGCCAGCATGGTGACGCTGCAAGAAGCCGGCGCGGTGGCCATGAGCAATGCCCGCCAGCCTATCCGCGACAGCTACGTGCTGCGTCGCCTGATGGAATACGCGGCCACCTACGACATTGCGCTGTTTCTGAACGCCAACGACCTCAGTCTGGCTCAAGGCGGCTGCATGCACGAAGGTCCAGTGGCCACCCGCATGGGCCTGTCGGGCATTCCAGAAACGGCCGAAACCATTGCTCTGGCGCAGTTACTGCTGCTCATTGAACAGACTGGCGTGCGTGCTCACATCAGCCAGATCAGCTGCCGCCGCAGCCTGAGCATGCTGGCCCAGGCCCGCGAAGGTGGCTTGCGCGTTACCGCCGATACGCCGCTGGCAAACCTGCTGTACACCGACGCTGCCGTCACGGGGTACAACAGCCTCTACAATGTGCAGCCACCGTTGCGCAGCGAGCAAGATCGCGACGCTCTGCGTGCCGCCGTCGGCGAAGGACTGCTGGCCATCAGCTCCAACCATCGTCCACACGAAATTGCCGCCAAAAAAGCACCGTTTGCGGATGCCGATGCCGGTATGAGTCAGTACGATGGTTTCTTACCTATGGTGATGTCATTGCTTGAGCAAAGCGACCTGACCGCCAGCCAGCTGATTCAGGCGACCTCCGTGCTGCCCGCACGCTTGGTCGGACTGCCGGGCGGCTTACGTCCGGGTGAGGCTTTCCATGCCACGCTGTTCAACCCGCAGGCAACGACGGAACTGTCATCAGCACGCATGGCATCACGAGGTCATAACCATCCGTTCCTGAATCAGTCATTAGCCGGCGCTGTGACCGCGACCTTTGCGGACGGTCTCGCCATCGCCTGACGCTCAATCGTCAGTCACCAGTAAGACAACCGACCAAGCAACAAGCAAAGCCGCCCGGGGCATCTATACTCAGCCAGATGACCCCGGCAATTTCTCTCCCGGACAGTGGCACACTTGATCGATGGCGCCAGAGTTTTCTGTCTTTGAACGCTCAACGCCTGCAAGCGGCCCGGGATCAACTTTCACACCGCCAACAGGCCGTTCTTGATGCGCTGCCTGCGCTGCTGCACGTCAACAGTACCCGCTTGCCTGGTTTTGTTACCCCGGACACCCCCTGCGGTATCCATGGTTTTCAACCGGGCAAAGCAGAACACAGCGCACTGCATCAGGTAGCCCGAGGCATCGCCCTACCCAAAGACCCCGGCCAACGTCGTATCGAGGGTGTCTTCCTGATGGGCAGCCTCGGCAGCATTGCGCAATCCCGGCAAAGTGACCTCGATGTCTGGCTCTGCCACGATGAATCGCTCTCCGACGCTCAGGTAGAACAACTGCAGGAGAAGTGTCAGCGCATCGAGCAATGGGCAGAGACGCAAAGTACCGAGCTGCACTTTTTTGTGATGAATCTACGGGACTTCCGTCAGGGGCAGAGCCGCTCCGCCGAAGGCGAAGACTGTGGCAGCACTCAGCAACTTCTCTTGCTTGATGAGTTTTATCGCAGCGGCCTGTGGTTAGCGGGCAAAACCCCGCAATGGTGGGTGCTGCCAAATGAGTACGAGAATCAGGCAGAAGTCACTTGGGCGCGTCTGGTGGAGCATGGGCTGATCGACGTACGCCAATGGCTGGATGTCGGTTGGCTGCCAACGATTCCCGCCGGCGAGTTCGTCGGTGCTGGCCTGTGGCAGCTCAACAAGGGCCTGAGTTCGCCCTACAAATCTCTGCTGAAACTGCTGCTGTGCTGCGAATACGCCAGCCACTATCCCAACATCCGCCCCCTGGCCTGGGATCTGAAAACTCGCGTGCATCAGGGCGATGTTGACCCCGCGCATACCGATGCCTACCTGTTGATGTTGGAGCGTCTGGAGGCCTACGCCAGCCCAGAAAACCGCGACCTGATGCGACGCGCGTTTTACATAAAAACCGGCATTCGCCTGACGCAGCTACACGCCAGTAAGCAAGGCCAGTGGCGTACTCTGGCCTTGCGTGCCTTGGTGCAACAGTGGGAATGGTCGCAAGCCACCCTGATGCACCTTGATGAACGCAAACATTGGTCACCAGCAGACGTGATGAAAGAGCGCGCTGCATTGGTGACCCTGATGTTGCAAAGCTATCGCACGCTGGCCGCCTTCAGCGACGAGCACGTCGATGCAGTACACATTCAGCCCGATGATCTGACCCTATTAGGGAATCGCCTGTACGCGGCTTTCCGGCCCACGCCGGGAAAAATTGCCGAGATCAATCCCGGTATCCGCAACGACATGGAAGAGGCCAAGCTCACACTCAATCTGGTTCGCGATCGCTGGCAGCTGATTCCCGGCGCCTGGCGTCCCGGAGAGAGCTATACCGCTCTGACCCAATCCGCATCCTTGATGGAAGTCCTGCTATTTGCGCGCCGCAACGGCCTGTTGACTCGTCACACCCACGTTGCTCTCTATCCGACATACAACCCTGTGAGCCAGTATGAGCTGCGGGCACTGCTGCATGACGTACTCACGATCACCCCCTTACCGCCACCGCCGGACGCTTTCCGGCGGGACGCACACATATTGGCGTGGCATGTATTTATCAATCCCGGGGTAAACCCACAGCACGCGCTGACGCGTCGGGGCATGCAGAAGATCAGTAATCGCGATGACGCCCTCGGCTTTGGCTCAGGTAAAGAAAATCTGGTGCATAGCATTGAATTGCTGACCATCAACAGCTGGGGCGAGTGGCAGGTCACTCATTATCAGGGGAATGAGGCCATGCACGATGCCCTGATGCAGATACTCAGTCATCGTCATCACCTGCATCGCTATCCATGGCCAAGTTACGCCGTGCACTGTCATTGTCAGGTGCGGGCGGCCGCCATCTACCAGCGTGTTCATCAGCTTCTGGAAGACGTCACGGCGCACATGAGCGCACCGCATCCACCGCCCTATCTGTTGCAGACCGGCGAGCGTTTTTATCTGCTTGAATATCGTAAAGGCGACATGATCAGTCATCGCGCGGCCGATCATACGGCGTTGATCGCTCTGTTGGCCCGCCCACGACGACGCTTTCGCCGCTGGGGGTTGGATGCCCACGCCCTGCCGGTCAGCCCGCTGCGGTGCATTCTCAGTGAAGCTCGCGGTGGTGAATGGCATGTCTGGTATTGGCGCCAACCACAGCGCACATACGTCTATGTCATGGACCACTGCGGCGCCCTGAGCTATCACCCCACCGCCAATACCGACATCCGTGCCGCGCTGGTGCCCTTACTGCGCTTTCTCCGCCAGCTGAACCAGCGCTGGAGTCAGGACCACCAACGTCCGGCCTGGCCTCTGGTGCTGTCCGAATTGCAAAGTGATCCAGAAACCGGCGCCTTCAGCAGTGCGCCGCGGCGCTTACCGCAAGAGGCGCACGCCGACCCAAGCCTGCACCTGCGCGCCCACTGCACGGATCATGGCCCGGTAACCTTTGAATTTGATCAGGACCGGCTATCCACGGCAGAACTCGGGGCCGAGGCGTTTCGTCGCACCCGCGATGCCGTCATACAGGCGCGTCCAGCGCCCGCCGACCAACCGGTCTGGCTCAGCGATCTGACCGTCAATGGCAACCAACAGCTGGTGCACCATCTGCACCTGCGCCAACGCCTCGAACACCTGCTGAATCATCCGCCAGAAAGCGGCTCGAGCGAGCGCAGACAACCCGCACAATAGCCCGTATAATGCCGGCATTCTGCGGGAGATACCGATGCCAAACAGCTTGATCACTGGATTGTTTCTGATAGCAATCAGCGTCCTGACCGTCACTGGCTGTGGCCAGAAAGGGCCACTGTATCTACCAACCACCGAACAACAAGAATCACGGTAATTTTATGTCTGTATTTACTTACCAGAACGGCAGCCTGCACGCCGAAAACGTTTCTCTGGCCGCACTGGCAGAAACCCATGGCACACCGCTGTACGTATATTCGCGTAGCGCGTTTGAGCAAGCCTATCAGGCCTACACCGATGCCTTAGGTGACTGGCCGCATCTGGTGTGTTTTGCAGTTAAAACCAACTCCAACCTCGGCGTGCTGAACGCACTGGCGCGCTTGGGCGCCGGCTTCGATATCGTCAGCATCGGCGAATTAGAACGTGTGATTGCCGCCGGTGGTGATCCAACCCGAGCCGTATTCTCAGGCGTTGGTAAGCAAGCGCATGAAATGCGCCGTGCACTGGAAGTCGGTGTGCACTGTTTCAACGTCGAGTCCGAAGCCGAGCTGGAGCGCCTCAGTGCTGTGGCCAGCGACATGGGCGTGACCGCACCGGTATCGCTGCGCGTTAACCCTGACGTAGACGCCCAGACGCACCCTTACATCTCCACCGGTCTGAAAGACAACAAGTTCGGCATCGACATTAACGATGCCGTGCGCGTGTACGAAAAAGCCGCGACGCTGCCGGGCCTGAACGTCATTGGCGTTGACTGCCACATTGGCAGCCAGCTGACTGAAATCGCCCCCTTCTTAGACGCTCTGGATCGCGTACTGGCTCTGGTCGATGAACTGGCCGGACGCGGCATCACCATCGAACACCTCGACCTGGGGGGAGGCTTGGGCGTGCAGTACCGTGACGAGCAACCGGCGACGCCAGCCGAATACATTGCCGCCGTGAAAGAACGCCTCGGCGATCGTACCTTCAAGCTGATCTTTGAACCGGGTCGCTCAATCGCCGCCAACGCTGGGGTGTTCCTGACTCAGGTCGAATTCCTGAAGCTGAACGACCACAAGAATTTTGCCATCATCGACGGCGCCATGAATGATCTGATCCGCCCAGCGCTGTACAGCGCCTGGCAGGCCATCGTGCCCGTCAGCGAAAGTTCAGACGAGCCAGAGCGTGTCTACGATCTGGTTGGCCCTGTGTGCGAAACCGGTGATTTTCTGGGTAAAGACCGCGCCCTGCGCATTACTCAGGGCGATTTGCTGGCCGTAATGTCCGCCGGTGCCTACGGCTTTGTCATGGCATCCAACTACAACAGCCGTGGTCGCCCGGCCGAAATTATGGTCGATGGCGATCAGGCCCACGTGGTTCGTGAACGTGAAACCGTTGAGTCTCTGTTCGCTGGCGAACACCGTCTGCCCGGGTAATTCTGAATGCTGCTGAAATTCACCAAAATGCATGGCATCGGCAATGACTTTGTCGTCGTTGACCTGATCACGCAACACGCCAACATTCGCCCTGAGCGCGTGGCTGAACTGGCCGACCGCAACATGGGCATTGGCTTTGATCAGTTACTGATTGTTGAACGCCCGAGCCGCCCTGACGTGGATTTCAGGTATCGCATTTTCAATGCCGATGGCAGCGAAGTAGAAAACTGCGGCAACGGGGCACGTTGTTTCGCTCGTTTCGTGGTCGACCATAACCTGACCGGCAAGCGTGACATCCGCGTTGAAACGGCAAATGGTCTGATGGAGCTGCACCTGACCGACGACCAGCAGGTAGTGGTCGACATGGGGCAGCCAATCCTGACCCCGGCCGAGATTCCGTTTAAAGCCAATGCCTTTGCCACCGAATACACCATTGATGTCGACGGTGTTGGCATCGTGAATCTGGGGGCGGTGTCGATGGGGAACCCTCATGCCGTGGTGCGCGTCGATGACATTGATACCGCGCCGGTGGACACCTGGGGCCCCGCCATCGAAAGCTGCGCCTCGTTTCCGAATAAAGTAAACGTCGGGTTTATGCAGGTCGTGAACGAACATCACGTGCGCCTGCGCGTGTTTGAACGCGGTTCTGGCGAAACTCTGGCCTGTGGCACCGGCGCCTGTGCGGCTGTCGTTTCCGGACAACTGCGCGGCTGGCTTGGTCAGGGCGTAAAAGTCTCTTTGCCGGGCGGCGATCTCTTTATTGATTGGGATGGCGAAGGTACAGTAAAAATGACCGGCCCGGCTGAGCGGGTATTTGAAGGAAAGATCAACCTCTGACGGGATCACAGTAACTATGAGCCAGACACCGAGACTGACCGAAGCCGACGTCATCGCCTACCTTGAAGATCATTCTGAATTTTTCATTGGCAAAGATGAATTACTGGCCGGCATGCGCATCCCGCACAACAGCGGCTCCGCCACCAGCCTGGTCGAGCGTCAGCTGGCGGTACACCGCGAACGTAACGTCGAACTGCGTCAGCGCCTGTCAGACCTGCTGGAAAACGCCCGTCGCAACGACCAGCTGTTTGAGAAAAGTAAACGTCTGGTACTGGCACTGATTGAAGCCAGCAGCTGGATTGATGTGCAGGCCGCCCTGGACGACTCCTTGCGCAAAGAATTTTCCGTCGACGCCTGGGCCATGCTGCACTTTACCGAACGCCAGTTAGAAGCGCCTCTGATCGCCATTCACAGCAGCGAAGTGCAGCGTTCAGTACACCGCCTGTTTAAAGGACACCGCGCAATTTGTGGCCAACTGCCGGCGGAAGATATTGCGCAACTGCTGGGAGTGGATGAATCCCCTTGTCGCTCTGTCGCCGCCGCGCATATTCGAGGCAAAGACAACCTCGGCATCCTGACCGTCGCCAGTGAAGATCCGGGCTACTACCGCAGCTCAGTAGATACGCTGTTCCTCGACTTTATTGCCGATGTACTGGCCCTGCGCCTGCCACAGATTCCGGTCAGTTAAGCGTGCCCGTCACCTTACTGAGCTTTGACCTGGATCATACGCTCTGGGACCCAACGGCCTCTCTGATCAATGCAGAGCAGGCCATGCTCGACTGGATGGCCACCCACTCCCCGGTGACCGCCGACTTTTACCCCGCGGATAAGCTGCGCGAATACCAGCAGTGGGTCGCACAGTCGTATCCGGAGTTACGTGGAAAAGTGTCTGAGCTCCGATTTCAGACATTACGCCGGGTCTTTCTGCAATCCGGTCATGACTCTGAACAAGCCGTCGAGCTGGCACGCGGTGCCTTTGGCGCCTTTTTCACGGCGCGAAGTCAGGGGCTGGAATTATTTGAAAACGTCGCGGATGTGATGGCCGAACTGGCGCAACGCTACACGCTGATTGCCATCAGCAATGGCAACGCCGATCTGTCACTGGCCGGGCACGACCATTTATTCAGTGCGCATTACAAAGCGGATGATTTCGATGCTCCCAAACCTGCCCCGGACATGTTTATCAGCGCGCTTAAAGCACACAATGTGACCGCGGACCAGGCGATTCATATCGGTGACCATCCGCAACAGGACATTCAGGCAGCCGCGGAACTTGGAATGAAAACCTGTTGGTTTAACGACAAACAGGCGGAATGGCCACTGGACACCTGCCAGCCCCACGCCGAATTCAGTCACTGGTCGCAATTGGCTCAGTGCCTGGCGTTACTGGACGACCCGGCTCAATCAGGTAATTGAGCGCAATCTGCTCAAAGTAACCGCCAGCCTGTACCTTGCGGCCATCCGGCTCTCCGATCCCGGCGGTAATAGCCAGCAGGTTCACAGACAAACGCTGCCCACTCAAGACTTCAAGATCCATGGTGAGGTCACGTTCAACCTGATACCAGCGACGAGCCTGCTGTTCAGGTGTTGATACCACCCACACATACTCAGTGTCAGACAGCGACTGACGCACGTCGCGATTGAGTGCCGGGTTCCAGACATAGTGCACGCGATACTCGCGCTCACTGTCGACGTCCTGCAACGCCACGCTCACACGCATTAGCGCGCTATCCGCCCTCTCGTTCAGATCGTCCAACGACCAGCCCCAGGACAACAGGGGCACTCGCCCTTCAGGGATGTTGTCCGCTGGAGTCACAGCATCTTCGGCGTCGGTATCTGAGGTAGGAGCGTCCGTCATCAGGCCACTGAAGCTGCTGCTGGAAAGTAAGGCGCGTCCCATGCGGGTCTCAAGGCGCACAATCTCACCTTTGAGCACATCGTATTGGGCTTCAATATCGCAGTGGCGACAGTCCGCTTGCCAGTCACTAAGACTAGACGCGTCAAGCAGTACCTCGGCCTCAGCCCGGTGCGATAGTAACCAGAGAACGGCGACCACGATCAGAGCGAACGCGGCAGGGATGGCGTGTAAACGACGACGTTGTTTGCGGGAAAGTGTGGCCATAGCGCTGCTTCCATGCATTGTGTTGAGTAGGTACAACCTGATTAAAGCGTAGCAGCTGTTTACTCGTTAACCAGTCACACCCCGACTCTGGCCTGATTTCCTCCCTGAATCAGGCCACTTTTAACCTCAGTAGCGCGTCAGATCGGGCGACTGCCGTAACTGGTCTGAGGCTTACGAGGGGGATCCGCCATGACGTTGTCATCGACCTGCTGAATGCTGCCACCGCGAGCAAGAAACGCAGCCACGTCGGCGGCCATGGACTCGCGCAATGCATTGCGTGCCGCTTCTGATCCCACAACCTCGTCATCTGGGGTGCTGGCCTGTGCGGTTTCACTATTGTCACTATCAGACGACGCCTCGAGAGAGTCGTCTTCCTGCGTGTTGCCGTCCTCGTGTTCGGCGTATTCTTCGTCGTGCATGTCTTCATGCTCTGCCATGAAAAACTCCTTATCAATTCAGGATCAGATTAGACGGGAATACTTATAGACAAGCCCCATGGAGTCGCCAGCCGCCGTCACCAACCGTTACAATTTTTCATTCAGAGCCAGAAATCAGACATCCGAGCGTCGATTCGCTGTCCATTGCATCGACGAACAAAGATTCAGTCATTATCGCGGTGACACAAATGTTTCGTCTTCGTACGAGGCAGTGAACCACACTCAAGCACCAGAAAACTGACCTCTGAACGTGTGATTTCTGTACCAATCCTTACGTGCGTGTCTTTGCAGGCTTTTCAACCACAGGTAGAGTAGTGACATCCCAGTAAGGACTCTGATCATGAAAAACCCGCTGCTGCTGTTGATGGCACTGGCACCGCTAACGGCCTGCACTCTGAAGGTCGCGGCACCAGAAAAGCCCATCACCATCAATCTCAACGTCAAAATTGAGCACGAAGTCCGTGTCAAAGTAGAAAAAGATCTCGACGCTTTGTTTGAAAGCGAAGACGGACTCTTCTGATAAGGAAATGCCCATGACTAAATTTCTGACCGTCATCACTGCCCTTATGATCAGCGCTGCTGCCTGGGCGCTGGATCTGGATAGTGCTAAAAATATGGGTTTGGTAGGCGAACAACCCAATGGCTACTTGGGTGTCGTCAGCGTCGAAAGCGTTGAAGCCGCAGCCTTAGTGGTTGATATCAACGCCCAACGTAAGGCGCGCTACCAGGCGATCGCGAATAAACAAAACACCGCACTGGCGAATATCGAACGCATCGCTGGTGAAAAACTGATTGAAAAAGCCCAGGGAGAAGGCGAGTTTTATCTTGATTCTCAGGGTCAATGGCAACGCTGAGAGGACCTCATGGCCACATCTACGATCATCACACTGGCGGTCATTGCCGCCATCGTTATTTTTCTCGTCAATATCTTCAATACGCTGGTCGCATTGCGCAACCGGCTGGATAACGGTTTCTCGCAGATCGACGTGCAGTTAAAACGCCGCTATGACCTGATTCCGAATCTTGTGGCCACCGCCAAAGAGTACCTACGCCACGAAAGCGAAACACTGGAAGCCGTGATTGCCGCACGTAACGAGGCGCTGTCTGGACTGAAAGCTGCGGCCAGCGACCCGGGCAATGCCAGTGCCGTCAAACAACTGGCAGGGGCAGAAGGCATGTTGGCCAGCGCACTGGGGCGCATGAACGTGGTGATGGAAGCCTACCCGGACCTGAAAGCCAACGAAAACATGATGCAGCTGACCGAAGAGCTGACCAGTACGGAAAACCGGATTTCCTTTGCCCGTCAGGCGTTTAACGACGCGGTCATGGAATACAACACCTACCGTCAGAGCTTTCCGACCAACCTGCTCGCCAATAGTTTTGGTCATGGCAAAGACGCCAGCATGCTTGAGTTTGAAGATCGTGCCGCTCTGGAGGTTGCACCGAGCGTCCGTTTTTAATTCTGAATCATGAACTTTTTTCGCCATCAGGAAGAGGCCCGGCGCGCAACGACGCGCCTGCTGGTCTTGTTTACCCTTGCAGTGACGGCAGTGGTGCTGGCCATCAACCTGTTCTTTATTGCTCTGGTTGCACTGGCCGTGCGCCAGAGTGATGCCTCGGTCTGGTCGCTTTATACAGGTGAACATTGGCTCGTGGTGTCTGGGACCACGGTGGCGGTCATCGCGATCTGCAGTTTCTTCCGGCAACTCTCCCTTCGCGACGGACGCTCCGTCGCCGACGCACTCGGTGCTCAGCGCCTCGATCCGGGCACCCGTGATTTCGACGAAAAACAGGTATTAAACGTGGTCGAGGAAATGGCCATCGCCTCTGGCATGCCTGTGCCCGATGTGTACCTGATGAATGACTCTGGCATCAACGCCTTTGCCGCCGGGTACCAACCCAGCGATGCCATCATTGGCATCACCCGCGGGGCAATTCAGGCACTCAACCGGGAGCAACTGCAGGGCGTTATCGCGCACGAATTCAGTCATATTTTTAACGGTGACATGCGCATGAATATGCGCTTAACCGGCACGCTCTACGGCATTGTATTTATTGGTGAAATGGGTCGCATGGTCCTGCGTGGAACACACAACAGCCGTCGCGCTGGCGGGGTTGTTCTGCTTGGGCTGGGCTTAATGACCATTGGCTATGTGGGCGAGTTTTTTGGACGTTTGATTAAGTCCGCCGTCAGTCGTCAACGCGAGTTTCTGGCCGATGCCTCCGCCGTGCAATTTACCCGCAATGTCACCGGCATCAGTGATGCCCTTCGCGTTATCGGCCATGGTTCAGGCACCCGGGTTGCCTCACCGGCAGCGCTGGAAGTCGCGCATTTTTTCTTTGGTCCTGTGGCTCGTTTTAAACGTGCCGCCCTCGCCACCCACCCGCCCATTGATGAGCGCATCCTGCGCCTGATTCCGGGCTGGGACGGACACTATCTGGCACCACGTCCACCGAAGGTCAATGCACCGAAAGACTCAGTTGAACCTATTCCGTTTACCAGTGCCCTCAACGGAGACGGCAGCGACCAACTCAGTGAGCAGGTCAGCGAACTGGCCAGTAGCCAAAGCGCAGAGGCTACGCTTGAAAGCGCCCTGAATAATGCCATGAGCGCGCAGTCTCTGGTGCTCGCGCTCTTGATGATGAACAGCGGTGAAGACACCGCACGACGCCAGCAGGATCTGGTCAGCATTCATCTGGGGCAGCCGGTATTTCTTGAGTCCTTGCGGTTACTCAACGTTGCTCGTACTCGCGCTGAGGATGAGCATCTGGAGTTACTGGAACGCGCCATGCCAGCGCTGCGTCACCTGTCACTGGCACAGTACCGCGAGTTTCATAAAACGCTGGTCGCCGCCATTAAAATGAATGGTCAGGTCAGCCTGTATGAGTGGTGCCTGTATCGTCTGGTGCTGCAATATCTGGGCAGCCATTTTGGCACACTAAAGCCCGTCACACCGCACCGCAAAAGTGCTCATGCGTTGGCTGATGACATTGCCACGCTACTGGCCTATGTCGCCCGGGCGGGGCATGCCGATGCTCACGAAGCCGAGCGCGCTTACGAAGCAGCACTCGCCAAAGGGCAGTTTCTGACTCGCCCGATGCTGCCTGAGTGGAACCCGGAACAAAGCCTGAAACCCATGAATCTGGCGCTGACGGCCATCAGTGGCAGTCCTCCTGCGGTGCGCGAGCGCGTCGTCAACGCCCTGTTTGCCTGCATCTCGTTTGACCATCAGATTACCGCCACCGAACGCAGCATGCTGAAAGCCATTGCTGCCGTGCTCGAAACGCCGGTCGGCATGTTCGAGCACACGCTGGGCTAAGCTAACGAGTGGCGTTTGAGCCTAACGAACAGCGCTGAAGCCTAACGGTCGTTAGCGATACTCTTCTTTCGACCGACAAGGGCTACAGCCCACGCAACACCGTCAAAGGTGCGACCCGAGTCACCGGGCGCAACATCCATTGCCCCGGCAGCCACAACGCCAGCACCGTCATAGGCGGCAGGATTAACCACGCCCAGCCCAGACTGCGATACGGTAAGTCCAACAGTCCCAGATACAGGCCTGCCGCTACAGCTTCGCCGCCGAGTAAAGCCAGCAGCGCCGAGACACTGCCCAGAATCACAAACTCAGTGCGTTGTGCCCGCACCAACTGCTGGCGAGAGGCGCCCAAGGTACGTAACACCGCCCCTTCTTCCAAGCGCGCCCGAGTGGTCGTCAGCAGTACCGCCAACATCACCAGAATGGCACCGGCCAGCACACACAACAGAATCAGTTCGACCGCCAGAGTCAGACGCTCAATCAGACTCTGCACCTGACTCAGCAAAGCGCGGGTATCAATCAGCGTCACGCCGGGGTATTCCTGAATCAGCGACACAAAGTCCGTTTCTTTGTCCGCCGGCAAATGAAAGCTGGTCATGTAGTTCAGCGGCAAAGTGTTCATGACATCCGCCGACAACATCATGAAAAAATTTGGCGTCATGGTCGTCCAGTCGAGAGAGCGCAGACTGCCGATGGTGACATCCACCGTCTGACCCGCTGCCCGGAACGTCAGCACATCCCCCAGCGCAAATCCCAGACGCTCAGCGACTTCCTCCTCGACAGAGACCTGTGCCGGGCCCTCTACCGTCGCCTGCCAATCCCCGGCAGTCACGGTATTGCCTTGAGGCAGACGCTCAGCCACCGAGCTGATCAGATCGCGATTGATGGAGCGATCATCGGCAATCGGTAACTCCGACACCGCCGTCTGATTCACCGCGATCAAACGCATGGGCAACACCGGATAGAGTGGCTCAGGTGTTAAGCCGCGATCACTCAAGGCCTGCTGAAACGCCTCGGTTTCGTAGGCCTGAATATTAATCGCGAACACATTGGGCGCATCCTGCGGCAAACTGCGCTGCCAATCCGCCAGCAGGTCATTGCGTAACAGGCCGATAATCAACATCACCATTAAGGTGAGGGCAAATGCCAGCACCTGCCCTGCCGTGGCCGTGCGGTGGCCACTCAGGTGTTGCCAGGCAAAACGAACGCTCAAAGGCAGCGCTCGCCCCGAGAGATAACGCCCGGTGAAACGCAGTGCACCTTGCAGCCCCGCCATCAATAGCAGCAACACGAACGCGCCACCCAGCATCAGACCGACGCTCAACAGCACATCCTGTGTCAGCAAGACCAGTAACACGGTCAATGCCGACAGCGCCAACAGGGACAATACCCAGCCATGAAGAGGCACTGGCGTGAGCTCGCGACGCAACACCCGTAATGGACTGACCGCCGACAATGGCAACAGGTGGGGCACGCCAAAGCCAAACAGACTCAAGGCTCCCGTGCTTAACCCAACGGCCCAGGCCTGCCAGCCTGCTGCCGGTAATCCTTCGGGGATTAACCCGGACAGCGCCTGCATCAGACCGGCCTGCAAGGCCAACGCTGCTAAGGCGCCGATGAGCGTCGAAACGAGGGCCAGAATGACCATCTGCCACAAAAATATCCGGAGCACCTGAGTTCGCGATAGACCGAAGGTGCGCATCAGCGCACTGGTATCGTAGTGGCGCTCAGAAAAACGTCGGGCCGTAATGGCAATTGCAATGCTGGCCAACACAACCGCGAGAATCGCGGCCAGCCCCAGATAGCGTCGCGCACGATCCAGCGACGTGGCCATGGCGCGATTACCATCCCCCAAACGCTCTAACGACTGATTAGCCTCAAGCACGATCTGCTCTGCAAACTGTTCACGAGCCGCTTCCGGGCCACTCAACAACAAACGGTAGGTTAAACGGCTGCCGGGACCCAACAGAGGGCTGCCCTGCACCTGCGACCAGTGCACCATGACACGCGGCGAGAGACTGTAAAAATTCCCGCCACGATCGCTTTCTTGTTCGATCACGCCGGTCAGGCGCAGTGTTTCGCCACCCAGACTGAGCGAGTCTCCTAAGGTCACGCCCAATAGCGCCAACACCCGAGGTTCCACCCAAGCCTCGCCTAGACCCGGGCCATGCTGTTGTAACGTGCTGGTCTTGTCGCTGGTCTTGTCGCTGTTGCTATCGTGGGTGCGGACTCGTAATTCTCCGCGCAGCGGGTAACCATCATCCACCGCCTTAATCGCCGCCAGTGTCATGCGCTCACCCGCGACCACGACACTCGGAAACTCCACGGTACGCGCCTGCTCGAGTCCGATCTCACTTGCCTGAGTTCGCCAGTCATCGGACAACGGTGTGGTCGAGCGCACACGCAAGTCCGCACCCAATAAATCCTGAGCACTGGCACTCATGGCCAGATCCAGTCGCTGGCTAAATAAGGCAATCGCGGTGGATACCATCACGGCCAACACCAATGCGACAGCCATAAGCGTCAATTCACCACTACGCGCCTCACGCCACAACAATCGAGCGGCTAAGCGCGCATTCGCGACACCGGCTAAGCCACTCATTCAACGGCCTCCCGCAAGTTGCCGCCGTCCATCACCAAACGTCGCTGGCAACGCGCGGCCAATCGGTCATCGTGCGTCACCAACACTAAGGTGGTGCCTTGTTCCTGGTTCATGGTGAACAACAGATCTTCAATTTGTAGCCCAGTCTCACGGTCGAGATTCCCGGTAGGCTCATCCGCAAAGAGAATCTTCGGCTGACCAACAAAGGCGCGAGCCAGTGCCACCCGTTGCTGTTCCCCCCCGGATAACTGGGAAGGGTAATGCCCCTGACGATGGGCCAGCCCGACCGCCTCTAACAGGCGTTCAGCCTGTGCTCGTGCATCGCGCGTTTGGCGGATATCCAATGGCAACATAACGTTCTCAAGGGCCGTCAGACCACCCAGTAACTGAAAATTCTGGAATACAAATCCAACGCCCTCGGCGCGCACAGCCGCACGCTGGTCTTCGTCAAGTTGATGCAGAGGCTGCCCAAGTAAATGAACTTCCCCATCGGTGGCCGAGTCCAACCCGGCAAGTAAGCCGAGTAGCGTTGACTTACCACTGCCCGACGCACCAACGATGGCAACGCTCTCCCCTGCCTTGATCTGTAGATTAACTCCGGTCAGGATGGTGAGCGCCGGCCCGGAGCCAGACACGGTTTTGCCAAGGCCAGAGACCACTAATGAGGATTGAGAAGTGTCAGTCACACGAACCCCGTCTGTTTGGTTATTAAGTCTGAAGAGTACCATCACTGGCATCACTGAAGGCTGGTTCATCAGAACGACAAAACGCGCCCGTATGCCCCTGCTCCTGGTGCTCGCCAGCGCGCTGGGTATCGACGCCGCTCACGCCCAGAACGCTGAGCCTGCCAACGCGCCAACCTTACTGATTGTTGGAGACAGCATCAGTGCCGGGTTTGGTGTCGCCGTTGAACAACAGTGGCCAAAACTATTAGAACAGAAGTTACAGGCGGAGTTTCCGCAACTCACTGTTGTGCCTGCAGCAATAAGCGGTGATACCACCTCAGGCGGACGAGCACGTTTACCGCAACTATTATCTCGCCACCAGCCGGATGTGGTGATGATCGCGTTGGGAGGTAACGATGGTCTGCGCGGTACGCCCGTCACGGTGATTCGTCAGAACCTGTTGGCCATGACACAGGCGGTACAGAAGAGTGGCGCCACAGCTCTGATTGCGGGGATGCAGATTCCCCCCAACTATGGCCCTCAGTATACCCAGCAGTTCCGGGATGCTTATCCCGCGGTGGCTGAGGCCACAGGCGCTGATTTGATGCCGTTTTTGCTGGATGAAGTGGCACTGACGCCGGGGATGATGCAGGAGGATGGCATTCATCCCAGTGAGGCCGCACAACCCACACTGGCGGATAACGTATTCCAGTATGTAAGTGCGGCGGTTCGCGCTAGCCAGTAACTCTGCTTATGGCTGCGGTGTCAGCAACAGCTTGCTGGTATCGACCTCAAGCGCTTCCAGCTCGCCCAGAATCATGGCGTAGGTGTTGTCATCCATGGTGGGCGTCCGGCTGAGGATAAAGAGCGTGTATTCGAACGGGTCGGTTACCGCAGCGTACTGATAATCGACGTCATCGAGGACCACGATCAGATAGTTCGGATACGGTAAATCCGGTGCGCCCGGGAAGACGACCTTCAGCTTAGCGTTCGTTTCCTCATCCCAAATAGTGGCGTTGCCGGTGATGTCGCTGACTTCACCGTCCAGTGAACCCTGTAATCCGCGGTTGTAGACCTCCACTGAACCATCGTCCAGCAAGGTATATTGCGCCGTCACACCGACCAGGCCCTCATTGAACGCGACCTCGTTAGCAGCAATCTGATACCAGGTCCCCATGTAACGAGGGACGTCAACAAAAGGAACGGTATCGACGAAACGGCACGCCGATAGCGATAGAGACACTGCGACCAGCGCCGCCATGCGAATAAGTACAGACATAGTGAATTCCTGTATAGGTTAAATAACTAAACAAAACCTATACAGAAGCACTACAAAACTCAAGTCAGCTGATGCCTCTGGCCCGAAGTGCACTAATTGCCTGGGTGCGATTGGCCACCTCCAACTTGGCAAAAAGATTCGAGGTATAATTTTTCACCGTGCCCAGGCTCAGATAGCAACGATCGGCGATTTGCTGATTGGTCATGCCGGCCACCAGGCAACGCGCCACTTCAAACTCGCGCGCTGTCAGATCATCGTGGGTACGCGCGCTCGTCAGCGCTGGGAAAACCGTTTCACCCCGAGTCACACAGTGCAGATGTTCGATCAGCTCGGTCACATCAATGCTCTTCGCCAGCCATCCCTGAGATCCTGTACGACGGGCTTCCCGGCTGAGCGCCGCATCAGCAAACGTGCTGAGAAAGACCACTGGAATAGCGCTGATCTTACGCAAACGACGCAGCGTCTCCAGACCGCCGCGCCCCGGCATATGGAAATCCAGTAATACCAGATCACTGTCCGACACAGTCGTGGTTGAACCCTCCGCGAAGGTCGCCGGCTGCCCCGATGAAGCAAACGCAGAGAGTAGCGCATCACCACTGGCAAAAGACGCCGCCACGCTGACTTCTCCGGTCAGCGACAACAGAGTCGCAATGCCCTGCTGCACCAACGCCTGATCATCGACCAATACAACCTTCATCATAATTTCACCTCCGGCAGACGCAGCCGCCACAGCAAACGCTGGTCGACGACATCCACCTCAAACGATCCATCCATGGCCGCAATGCGTTCGGCCACGCCGCTCAGACCATTCCCCGCCGACCACTCACCGCAAAAGCGAGATTCATCCAGCAAAGTAATCTGCAATTCACCATTTCGATACTGGCCAGTAATTGTTGCCCGATGGCCCCCTGAATGCTTCATGATATTGGTCAGAAACTCACGAATCAGGGATAACAGGGTGTCCGTCTGCTGGGCATCTGTCACGACTGCGGTTTCTTCCCATTGCAGCGTCACTTCCAGCGTCGAGGCCTGCTCAATCAACTCGGTCAGTGCATCGACGAAATTCCCCTGTCCGCTGGACGTCGCGCGCAAGCCGTTCACGACACTGTCCAACACCGCAAATAACCGCTTGGTCGCGGCACGCGCTTCACGTAAGGGGGTACTCAGACGCTCGGTCAAAGAGGGAGACGCTGGCGGGCTAAGTAATTGTGGGCTGAGTGATGCATGCTCGTCAGGGCCCTGCTCAAACTCGGTGTTTTCAGCAACGGTTCTCTCCAGCTGTTTCTGCAATATCTGCAGATTCATATGCAGGGTCGCGAGTTCATGTCCCATGTTGTCATGCAGGTTATGCCGCATCGAGCGACGCTCCAGTCGCCGCTCGCTTTCTGCAATCTGTGCCTGCGCCATACGCAATTCATCGCCCAAAATCCGCAGACGTTTTACCTCACTGACCTCAAGCACAATGCTCAGGCCAAAACTCCACAGCACCCATTGCTGAATCAGGCACAAGGCAAAAATCCACCCCGCCCAGATACCCGAAAACTGAGCCGCAAATGCCGCTGCGACCAGTAGGTGATAGGTCACCGCCACCGGTGCACTGAAGCGCACGGCCATGGAAGCCGAATTCACCAACAGCATGGCAACCAAAGGCCCCATCTCATCAGGCACAGACGCCACCGGGATCAGTGCGATGCCGCAGCCATGCGATAGCAGCAACAAACTCCAAAAGCGCCAGTCGCGGTTATCCACCCGCCAACTCAAGTTACGCGACAGCAATTCATGCGTCCCAAGCCAAGCCAGCAAACAGAAGGCGCTGCCATTCAGGATGATGAGCACTAAGGCCAGCAGAAAGGTCGACTGGAGGACATGCCAGAGCGCCGCCACGGCTCCCAATACCCAGGCGCTACTGCCCAATAAAATGATGATGCCGACACGCAGAATATACGGCAGCCGGACCGGAGAGGTCGCACGGTTCATAGTCTTATTATTGTTATTCCATTAAGGACAACCATGGTGGCATTCCATGCCGACGAAGACCACAGGGCATACCTCAGATTGGCGCTAATCGCGCACTGCTGATTACTTTTCGACCAATACTAAGAATAAAGGACTAGACACTATTTAAGCTGGCTAAATTTCATACATAAATAGTGCAAATATTGATCTGAAACCATGGTGCAAATCCGGTGCTTTTTGCTACAGTGCGCGCGCAAACGTATCTCGGGGGAGAGAACTATGAAACGCACCATTCTTGGCGCAGCCATTCTTGCTGCATCTGTCGCGGCTCAGGCCAGCGAATACCAGTACTACGGCACCATTGGCGCTGCTCACACTGACAACGAAGTCAGCGTTGACCACTTTGGCGATCACATCAAGCACAGCTACACCAACGAGCTGTCTCTGGGCTACATGCACAGCGATGATCTGGCACTGGAACTGAGCGTTGTGATTCCGTCCATCATTCAGGGCGACGAACGCGCAGACGTTGAACAGTTCCGCTTCAACAGCCTGTACTTCATGTCCGATGACGCACTGAAGCCTTACCTGACCGCAGCCATCGGTTTTGAAGACATGAGCACCGCCAACGGCGGCGTTTCTAACGCACTGCTGTCTCTGGGCGCGGGCGTACAGTACGACAGCACTGAGCGTCTGTTTGCGCGTGCCGAAGTACGCTACGACGACATGGTAAACGAGTACCCAGAGCACACTAACTACGTGATCGAACTGGGTTACCGCTTTGGCGCTACCGGTGCTGCAGCCACCGCAGCTGTCGCAGCAGCGGCCAGTAACATGACCGACGAGCCAGTAAAAGCAACCGAAGCTCCGGCCGAAAAAGCGGCTGAGCAAGTTGCGACTGAAATCAAAGCAGCACCAACGGCCGCGGGTATCAAGCCTGCTTCAGCGCTGACTGATGCGGACAACGATGGCATCGCCGACAGCATCGACAAGTGCAACGATTCAGCGAAAAACAGCATGGTCGACAGCCAGGGCTGTGACCTGATCAAGTCTGCTGAAGCTCTGCTGCGCTTCCCACTGAACCAGGCGGGTATGCCTGCGAAAGTTCAGAACTACCTGGACCAGATCGCGGCCAACGCCAAAGCCGATCCTAGCCTGAAAATCGTTGTGGAAGGCCACGCCGATGAAACCGGTTCCGACGAATTCAACCAGTTCATCTCTCTGGAGCGTGCTAAGACGGTGGGTAACTACCTGATCGCTCGCGGTGTCAGCAAAGATGCTATCGAAATGAAAGGGTTGAGTGATGCAGAGCCAGTGGCTGACAACAGCACTGATGCTGGTCGTGCCCAGAACCGTCGCGTTGAGTTGACGGTGAAGTAATGGCTCGACCGGGCTCGAACCAGTAAGACTGAACAAGTTCGAGCTCGTAAGACCAAAAAGGGAGGCCTTGGCCTCCCTTTTTTATTGCGCTGCGACGGGTATGAGCATACGCTCGCAGCACTCTCAGTGGTTAAGCGCGATTAACGCTTTGGCATAAACTTCTGCATGTGGAACATGCCAAACACCATCACCTGAGCGGCATCCAGCTTCACGTTAGTGCTTTTTTTACGAAACGCCACCCAGAAAAACAGCACTTCCAGTACGTGAATCCCGGCCACTACCAGTCCCACTGTTGGTAAGTAACCCAGTAATCCCTCCCAGCCCTGCACGGTCGCGGCAATGACCAGAATCCAGAACAGCAAGGTAACGGTTTTCATCAGAACAATATTCACGACTTAGCTTTCCTCAAACTACCTATAGAGTTAAGCGATCAAGATTGCCTGAGCCTCTAAACTCTGCACAGGTGCACATGCGCCAGCTTTCGGGACATTCCACGCCCGACGATTCCGAAGTGACGAATACACACAGCGAACCACAAGAAGCCGTGCACAAAAGCAGACATTCTCAATCACGGTCGTTAGAATGACGACCTGACTGGGGAGAGAGCTATGTCCGATAAGAACACCACACACTTTGGGTACGAGACCGTAGCCGTTGAGGATAAGGCCGACAAAGTCGCCGACGTTTTTCATTCTGTGGCGGCAAAATACGATGTCATGAACGACCTGATGTCGTTTGGCATTCACCGTCTGTGGAAACGCATCACTATTGATATGAGTGGCGCGCGTCCGGGTAACCAGATTCTGGATCTGGCAGGCGGCACCGGCGACCTCACGCGTAAGTTTTCCCGCATTGTCGGCCCGCAAGGCAAGGTCGTACTGGCCGACATCAACTCATCAATGTTGAACGTCGGACGTGATCGCCTGACCGACCAAGGCTATGTCGGCAACATTGAATATGTACAAGCCAATGCCGAAGCCCTGCCATTTGAAGACAACACCTTCGATGTCATCACCATTGCATTTGGCCTGCGCAACGTCACCGACAAAGACAAGGCACTGCGTTCGATGGCCCGTGTACTGAAGCCCGGTGGTCGCCTGTTGGTGCTGGAATTCTCCAAGCCGACCAACCCACTGATGAGCAAAGCCTACGATATGTACTCATTCAGCGCGCTGCCGTTCATGGGCAAATTAGTGACCCAAGACGCCGACAGCTATCGCTATCTGGCCGAGTCCATTCGCATGCACCCAGATCAGGAAACCCTGAAAGGCATGATGGAAGACGCCGGTTTAGTACGCTGCAACTACCACAATATGACCAGTGGTGTGGTGGCTCTTCATCGCGGTATTAAGCCCTGATGCTGCCTGCTGTGCTATCGCAGGCACTGTGCCTGCCCATCGAAGCACTGATTAATCGGCTCCTGGCTCAGGATCCGGTGTCTCTGGCGCGCCTTGCTCGGGAAGAAGGGCGTTTACTGAGCCTCGACATTGAGCGCGTCACCCGCGTCAACGTGCGTCTGGAACGCCATGGCGTTTCGTTAAGCCTGACGCCCGAGGCTGATGCCGAAGTGACGCTGCGTGGCGAACTGGCGGACTTTCTGGCGCTGTCACAGGCCGAAGATAAAGCCAACGCCCTGATCAATAGCAAAATCGATATCGTTGGTGATACCGACTTAGCACTGTCCCTGACCCGTACCATGCAAGCGCTGGATATCGACTGGGAGGCGGCAGTTCAACCCCTGACCGGCAGTCTCCTCGCCCACCAGCTGGGTCGTGGTGTGCGCGGCTTGCTGCGCTGGGGTAAAGACACTGGCGACACCTACCGCACCGCCGGTAAAGAATACCTTGAAGACGAACTGAAAATTGTTACGCCCGCGCCGCTGCTGACATCATTCAGCCGCTCGGTCGATGAACTGAGGCTTGCTGCTGACCGCCTGGAAGCACGCCTTTCCCGTCTGGAACAATCAAAGCACACTGAGGACTAAGCGTGGCTAACCTCTGGCGACTCTGGAAAATTCTGTTTATTTTCACCCGCTATCGACTGGATGCGCTGGTCCCGACAGAACAACTCCCTCTCAAAATCAGAGTACTGTTGTGGTTGGCTCCCTGGCGTCTGAGCCCGGTGCCGAGCAAGCTTAGCCGTGGCGCGCGATTGCGTCTGGCACTGGAAGCCTTGGGCCCGATTTTTGTGAAGTTCGGGCAGATTCTCTCCACCCGCCCGGATCTGATCCCCGACGACATCGTCAGTGAACTGAGAAACCTGCAAGACAATGTCGCCCCGTTTCCAACGGCTCAGGCTATCGCGCTGATCGAAGAGCAGCTCGGGCAGCGCATTGAGGACATGTTTACTGAGTTTTCAGATAAGCCGTTGGCGGCCGCCTCTATTGCTCAGGTTTATACCGCACGCTTGCTGAGCGATGACAGTACTGCGCCCGGTAAAGAAGTCGTGGTCAAAGTCGTTCGCCCCGGCATTGAAGACACCATTGAGCGTGACCTGCAATTACTCGAGTTTATGGCCGCTTTGCTGGTCAAGTACTCGGCGGAGGGGCGCCGCTTAAAGCCGGTTGAGGTGGTCGAAGACTATCGCCACACCATTTATGGCGAGCTTAATCTGCAGGTAGAAGCCTCTAATGCTACGCAGCTGCGCCGTAACTTCCTCGACAGCGAATCACTCTACATGCCAGAGGTGTATTGGGACTACACCCGCACTAAGGTCATGGTCAGTGAGCGCATTTACGGCATTCCCGTCGCCAATGTCGATGAGCTGAACGCGCAGAACACCAACATGAAATTACTGGCGGAACGTGGCGTTGAGATCTTCTTTACCCAAGTTTTCCGCGACAGTTTTTTCCATGCTGACATGCATCCGGGCAACATTTTTGTGTCACGTGAGCACCCTGACCGTCCGCAATACATTGCCATCGACTGCGGCATTGTCGGCAGCCTGACGGATGAAGATCTGCACTACATGGCCATGAACCTGCTGGCCTTCTTTAATCAGGACTACCATCAAGTCGCGCAGCTTCACGTGGACTCTGGCTGGGTTCCGCCATCGACCAAAGTGCATGAGTTCGCGGCCTCGATTCGTAGCGTCTGCGAGCCAATTTTTGAAAAACCCCTCTCCGAAATTTCGTTCGGTCAGGTACTGATACAGCTCTTTGCCACTGCCCGCCGCTTCAATATGGAAGTGCAGCCACAGTTAGTACTGTTGCAAAAAACCTTGCTCAATATTGAGGGGCTTGGTCGTCAGCTCTACCCCGAGCTGGACTTGTGGACCACCGCCAAGCCTTATCTGGAAAAATGGATGCGTGAACGCTTTGGGCCGAAAGCCGCATTGCGAGAATTTAAGCGTCAGTTGCCAAGCTGGGTAGAAAAAGCACCGCAGATACCGGGGTTGATGCATGGGGCGTTAACGCGCCTGAATCACCTGGACGAAAACCAAACTCTCATTCAGGAACAGCTTACGGCACTCAATACGGCGTTGGCTGAACAGCGTGCTCAGAAACGTCATCAGACGTTGGGCGTGGTGACGATGGTCTCTGGGGCCGCGTTATGGTGGCAAAGCTTTGCGTTGGGCATACCTGAATTTGCCGGGCTCGGCGTCGCCGCCACCGGCCTGCTCTGGTTGCTGGTGAAAGGCTAACCAGTACGCTATTCTCCGCCCATGACTAAGGTGAACACTATGACTTGGCTAGACGCCGTAAAATGGGACGCCGATGGCTTAGTCCCCGCCATTGCTCAAGACCACAAAACCGGCCGCATTCTGATGATGGCTTGGATGAACCGCGAAGCACTGGAATTAACCGCTCAAGAGCAGCGTGCCATTTACTACTCGCGCTCACGCCAGAAGCTGTGGCGTAAAGGGGAAGAATCCGGCCACGTACAAACGCTGCATGAGCTACGCCTGGATTGCGACAGCGATGTTGTGGTCATGCAGGTCGAACAAAAAGGCGGCATCGCCTGCCATACGGGCCGTGAGAGCTGCTTCTACAAAGTCTTTGAAAACGGTCAGTGGGTCGACGTCGACCCCGTCATAAAAGACCCAAGTGACATATACTGAGACAGTAATGAGCGATATTCTGAAAGAACTCGGTGATATTCTGGAAGCACGTAAAAACGCCGCTCCTGATTCATCGTACGTGGCCAGCCTGCACCACAAAGGATTAAACAAGATCCTGGAGAAGGTCGGCGAAGAAGCCACCGAGACCATTCTGGCGGCCAAAGACGCGCAAATCAGTGGCGACAACAAAGACGTCATCTATGAAACGGCAGACCTTTGGTTTCACAGCTTAGTGGCCTTAAGTGCCCTCGGTGAGCGCCCGGAAGTCGTCGTCAATGAACTGGCGCGCCGCTTTAATATGTCGGGGTTGGAAGAGAAAGCCTCACGAACAAAAAAATAACGGAGAACACACATGCTCGGTGGTATCAGTGTCTGGCAACTCCTGATCGTTCTGGCGATCGTCATCATGATTTTTGGCACCAAAAAACTGCGCAACATGGGCGGTGATCTCGGCGGTGCCGTCCGTGGCTTTAAGAATGCCATGAATGAAAAGCCGGATGAACAGGCGGAAAAGAACGCCGACGATAGCAAGCCTGAAGCATTGACCAACCAGTCAGCCGAGCAGGATGCTGAGTTCACCAAGAGCAAGGATCAGGATAAAGCCTGATGTTTGATGTCGGCTTTATGGAGCTGATGGTGGTCGGCGTGTTGGGGCTATTAGTCCTCGGCCCCGAGCGTCTACCCAAAGCGGCGCGAACGCTGGGATTAATTGTCGGCCGGGTTCGTCGCACCGTCAGTGGATTTCAGGAGGACCTGGAGCGTCAGGCTCGCACGGAAGAACTGAAAGCGAAGCTCAAAGACCCTGCCGCGACGTTTCTTAATGACGACATCCTGAACCCTGCCTCGCTGCGCGATCAGTATCGTTCAACCAATGAAAGTTCAACCAATGAAAGTTCAGCCGATGGCAGTCAGCCCGGCTCTAGCCCCGGCCCTGCGGCTGCGACAGAAAAAGACAAACCGGAATGACCGATCACGAACAACCCCTCGTCGCGCATTTAGTCGAGCTGCGCAACCGATTGTTACGGGCCGTGCTGGTCGTGCTCGCGTTTTTTCTTGGTCTGTTTTACTTTGCCAATGATCTGTATTTAATTCTGGTTGAGCCTCTGTCGATTCTGATGCCCAGTGATGGACAGATGATTGCCACTGGGGTCGCCTCTCCGTTTTTAGTCCCGTTTAAACTGACCTTTGTACTGGCGATTTTTCTGGCAGTGCCTTTTATTTTGCATCAGATCTGGGCGTTTATTTCTCCGGGGCTGTATCAGAATGAGAAAAAATTCGCGATTCCGCTGCTGCTATCGAGCATCCTGTTGTTTTATGCAGGCATCGCCTTCGCCTATTTTGTCGTCTTACCCTTAGTCTTTGGTTTCTTTACCGGCATCGGTCCTGCGGGTATTTCTTTCATGCCCGACATGGGCAACATTCTCGATTTTATTCTTAAAATATTTTTCGCGTTCGGCATCGCCTTCGAGATACCCGTAGCAATTTTCCTGATGGTGCTTAGTGGCATGACCACTACCGCCTCTCTGAGCGGAAAGCGCCCGTATATCTTTCTCGGTTGCTTCGTGGTCGGCATGTTAATCACGCCCCCCGATGTCATTTCTCAGACGGTGCTGGCGTTGCCCATGTACCTGCTGTTTGAAGGCGGTCTGCTGGCGTCACGACTGATTCGCCCCCGCCCAGAGAGTGAGAGCGACTCTCCGATTTCTTAAGGACGTGGCAACGCCCGTCCTCTCGTATGGTGCTCGTCCATGCTCTAGGTACTCGCCCCGGTTCCATGCTCTGGATCCATGTCCAGATTCATGCATCAGAACAGCTCCCTAAACTGACGCGCGGAGACACTGTCAGCTAATGCAGTTATTCCTTATAGTACGACCACAGGCGATCGCCTGAGTGATACTTTTCAAGGAAGTTAAAATGAAAACACTTTGCAAAACTCTGATTCCCACCCTCGTGTTACTGTCTGCCCCAGCGTTTGCTAACGATGTAACCACCACCGACTCTGCACGTGATGTGAAATTCGAGATAGGTCTGGGATTGATGTTTGGTGGCGATGAACTCAATCGTCTCGAGTTTGACGATGGCACCAGCAACACCGTCAAAGCAGGTTCAGGCATCACTATTTATGGTGGCTTATTAATTCCTGTGAAAGACCAGTGGTCCGCCCAGGTTCGACTCGGTTGGTTTAATGATTCTGCTGTTGGTGAGACCTATGGTGGAGACACCATCGAAGTATATTTTCAGCGTCTGCCGCTGGAAGGTTTAGCACGTTACGACCATGGCAAACATGGATTCGGTCTGGGCCTGACCAAGCATCTGTCACCAGAGCGCGGCTTGGAAATTAATAGCGACTCCGCCGAAATCGACATCGAATCAGGTTTGGGCCTGATTGCCGAATACCAGTATAAGTTTGGTACCAGTGGTTACTTTGGTGTGAAAGCGCAGAAAATGACCTACACCCAGGATGGCACCGACATTAACGGTGACGGCATCGGCATGACCTTTGGCGGCCTGTTCTGATCAGCCGATCAACAGCCCCAACGCTGCGACGACTGGCGTTGCCAGCGTCGCTACCACATTGAGCGCCAGAGCATCCGGGCGCTCTGCCAGATGCTCTCCCAGTTCATGCATGGATGTGACCGTTCTTAAAGTCAATGTCCACGGCAGCAACGCCAGCAATGTCCATTGCGACCAGACGCCAGTCATCACAGCCAGCACAATCACCCCCGCAGCCAGAAACATCATCGTGCTGTAAGCGCGTATCGCGGCACTGACCCCGTAATGAATCAGCATATGGCGCCGACCATGGGCCGCATCTGCCTCACGATCCGGAAACTGATTGGCCAGCAATAGATTATTCACCAAAAAGAACACCAGGACCGCTGCGAACGCCAACGATGGCCAGTTTGGTTCGGCCTGCAATAAACCCATGCCGGTCATTAGCAACAAGCCAAATCCGGTGCCGGGAGCAATCAGACACAACCATGGAAACCGATTAATTACCCGGCTGTAGGCAACAATCAGAAGTACGCCGGCACCACCCAACCACCACAGCAGCGGAACTTGTTGAGCCAGAAACGCACCGATGCTTATCACCAAAACGAGTGCGATCACGGCAAACCTAAGCACCCAAGGGGCTGCCTCAGACCGTGCTGGCAAGGCCCCACTCCCGCCACTAAAAGGAGTGCGTTGCGTGGCCAGATCTAGCCCTGAGGTGAAATCCTGATATTCGTTGAGCATGTTGACGCTGATGTGGGCTAACAGGGCGCCCAGCGCACCGAGCACGACATCCGCCGAACACATCAACGAGCCACTGGTTGCTAACGCCAGAAACACACAGACCAGAGGTAAGAGAAGAAAAGGCGGACGGGCCGTCTTAACGATGGTCATCCACATAGTCACTCCTGTGCTTATCGAGGGGGTGGTAAATCTGAAATCAGGCTGCTTTCGGTCAGCGCAGGGCTATCGATAATGACGTCTTCGCGGCAGTCCCAGCCGCTGTTTATACGCCGGTCGATCAGGATTTGAGCTTTCTCCTGACAGAAGCCCTCGCTGCGATCCGCACGCCATAAGCGGCGGCGTTCACCTGGTGTTTTCAGGTACACCTCACACGGCAGGCTCCAGCCCTGCGGATAATTGATTTCAATGTCATGGCGAATATTGCCACTTTCGCACACCGTGCGCTCGTCCGGTCCGGCCATGACAGAAACAGAAGCGGCCCCGGCCACAAGAACGAACCACCACGGACGTAAGCGCATTGCCGCCTTTAAGGGCAGAAAACGATTGAACCCGGCCTTGGCGGAGTATCGTGAGAGGGGGCGTTTTTTTATCATTGTCATCCCTTTATAAATCCTGGGCTCAGCAATTATTCAGCCAGCAACCATTCTGTTAGCCTATGTCTGGCCACCGCGTCCTGTCTTTGAATCTGCAAAGAAGCTCTAAGTTAGCGTGCTAATCGTGTGCACTCGCATACTTATCGCTCGGGCGTTCCCGCGAATACCCGGTTCAGCAACGCCGCCAAACGATCCGACGCCAGTGCCATTCGCTGACGCAGCCAACGCTGGTCATCCAGCAGGTCTGCCTCATCGATACGTTTTGACTTATTCGCCCGGTAAGACTGGTAAATACTGCGGGTTTTCTCCAGCGACTCGTTGGACCAGATCAAAAAGTCGTCGCTTTGCCCTGACACGTCCAGCGCGGTCATTCGCTTAACACTGTCAGCAGCTTGATCCAGCAGCTGTCTATCCCGTCGTAAATTTCCAGTCAGGCCAGGTACGTAACGGTCCCACAATACATGGAGGTTGGATTTTTCGCCATCGACAATCACAGGCGCGCGATTGCCACCGCGATCATCGGCGTAGCTGACATGCACGGGCTGATGCAGATCCGCGACCAAATGCCCGACAAAGGCCAGCGCCTGCCAGTCGGGTTGCGTGGTTAACTGATCGGTCATTTCTGTCAATGCGCTGAGAATACAACCACGACGATGGCAATGCTCAGGCTCGACCGACGTTGCCCGACGTGGAACGTTCACATAGTGCCAACGCTTGGTGTGCTTGTACGCTTTCTGGTCACGCACCTGATCCGGCCAGGCGCACAACTGTGCAAACAGACGCTTCGGCGACTGCTTTACTAATGCCTTTACTGTGCTGCGAGCCGCCGGCTCCAATTGCTGAAACGCGCGCTCACAAATCGCTTCGTGCGCCGCTTTGCTGAATGCCTGTGCCTGCCCAAAGGGCAATAAACACAACACAAGCCAGATCCATCCCTTAGACATACGGGGTTCCATGCTTTGATCACATCATTAACGAGAGGGCATCATGCCACATTGTCCTAATAGCTGCTGCCAGGCACCGACGTGCGCCATATGCGCTTGCTGCATTGCCTGTCGTTCTACCGAAAGCTGCTGACGCAGTGTTCGCCAGGCGTGCTCTGCTGCACCCGAGTCTGGCCTTTCAACGCCGGGGCGCTCTGCCTGCACAAGGGCAAGCAACTCCGAGACAGACTCCAAGCGCTGTTCCAGCGCATCGGCAAACCGCTCGCTACGACTCAGATACGGCTGCACCTGTCCCGCATAAAATTTATGAAAAACGGTCTGTACGATCTCCGCTTGTGGGGTTTTGTTCCCCTGCGGGCACAATTTTCGATCGCCAAGGCGCTGATGCAGCTGTTCGGTGGCCATCAAACTCATCCGCCGCAACGCGTCATTAGTAGCTCGCCAACCACCAATCGCCTCACTGGCCAGCCATTGCTGCTGATGAAACTCCATCTCCGCAGAATCATAATCGAGATGCCCTTTTGCCCAGCGCTGCCCCTGAGCGATGAGATAATCAAACGCCTGCAGCGTCGCCAATTGAGCATCGCTTGCACCCGGATCTACTTCAGACTGCGATACCGAATGCGGTAATAAAGGCGCACCAAGGCTGAGTAGTGCTTGCCACTCATGGGAGGTAAACCAGCCATTCCACCAGTACTGCATACGCGCGTCTTGTTTCGCGGTCATCATGCGGGTCAGACGTTGCGCCAGTGTTGGATCTGTTTCCTGTAAACCAGCAATACACTCAGGGGCCGCCAGTAGGATATCGCGTTGCAAGTGAAGGCGCCGACTCGGCGGTGCCAGTTTACCCAGTGAGCTGTTTCGTTCTCCCAGCGTGCGTCCAAGTTCACAGGAAGATAGCGAGAGAAACTCCAACAAATCGATGCTTTGCTCAGGTTCGGAGACGGCAAAAGCTTTGCGTGAGGGTAAGGCGGTCAGCACATCAACTTCGGAGGTGCTGCTATTGGCCCCGTCGATCGGCGCTTGTGCAGGCTTTGAAACGCGCTCAACCTGTAATGCACGCGCCAGCCGATCCAGGTAGTCGTCCAGCATCGCTTGCGGAGCGTCAGAACACCCAACCAGTCCGACCCAGATCATCGATACCCAAGCTAAACGCATTCAGTGCTCCTTGATTTAGTATGAGTCACAAAGAAACGACCTGCTATTTTCCGACCTGAAGCGATGGTCGGAGTTCAGCAACCGAGCCAGGTCGGCCGGGGGATAAACTGCTCTTGCAGCGCCTGAACAGCATCCCGGTGTGCTTCGGTCAGGTAGGCCCGTTCCAGACTGAACACCTGATAGATCCCGCCCTGTAGCATTTCCTGAGTGACGGTATCTTCCCCGGTCTTGAGTAAGTGGCAATTCAGAAACGAGAACCACGACGTCACCACAATCCAGGTATTCAGCGCCAGATCTTCGCAATCCCGATCGCTGGCCGACAAAATACCTGCCGCCGTCAATGCCTGATAGATAGACGCGATCTGCTTCAGGCAATGCCGGAAAAACGCCTGATAGCGCCCCTGTAATGCCGGGTCCTCACCAAGCAGATGCTCCATATCCCGATGCATAAATCGATATTCCCAAAGTTCGCGGAAGACGTCTGTTAAATAACGTAGCTTGTCATTGCTATCGACCATACGACCGTCCGGCAACGCCAGAATATCGAGAATACGGCGCTCATAGCGCTCGAAAAGTTCAAAGATGATCGCCCGCTTATTGCGGAAGTGGTAATACAGGTTGCCCGGTGATATCTCGAGATGGGCGGCAATGTGATTCGTGGTCACGCGTCGCTCCCCCTGTTCGTTGAATAACGTCAGGCTGGCGCTAATAATGCGTTCACGAGTGCTCATCAATGATACTCCGGGAATAATCAGGCCAGTCAGGGGCACAGATCCGGCCTTTGCAATCAACTTACTGCCCCTGGGTTGACGTTTTAGAGTAATAACTCTAATAATGCAAATACGCCCAACATCCAGGAGCCTCCGATGAGCGCCAGCCTTGCCAGTATGATCGTCCCCGATCAGGAAATGGACCGCCTGAATCAGGTGTTTGATGCCCAACGCTTCGCCTATCAGGCAGCCCCTATGCCAAGTGCCGCTGAACGGATAAGCCACCTGCGGGCCTTAAAAAGTGCCATCATTCAACATCAGGACGCACTGGCCCAAGCCATCAGCGAGGACTTCAGCAATCGCTCCCACGACGAGACGCGCATTGCCGAAATTATGACCGCGGTGCAATCCATCGGCTACATGATCAAGAACATCCGCCGCTGGATGCGCCCTTCACGTCGTCACGTGAACTGGTTATTTGCACCGGCAACCAATCAGGTGGTGTATCAGCCACTGGGCGTGATCGGCATCATGGTGCCATGGAACTACCCCCTACAGTTGGCGGTGGTTCCACTGGCAACAGCACTGGCCGCTGGCAATCGCGCCATGATCAAAATGTCGGAGTTTACTCCGGCCACTAACCGCGCGTTAAAAGCGTTATTGGCTGAGATCTTTCCAGAAGATCAGGTCGCCATCATTGAAGGCGAGGCAGAATTGTCAGCCGCCTTTTCAGCCAAGCCCTGGAATCACCTGCTGTTCACCGGCTCGACGGCTGTCGGTAAACACGTAATGGCCGCCGCCGCGAAAAATCTGACCCCGGTCACGCTGGAGCTCGGCGGAAAATCCCCGGCCATGGTGGCCCCAGACGCGAATCTGGCGCACGCCGCGGAACGGATTTGTTTCGGTAAAGCATTGAATGCCGGCCAAACCTGCATCGCACCAGACTATGTATTGATTCAGGAAGGGCGTGAAAAGGAATTTATTGCGCGTCTGAATCAGGCGTTCAGCGAGATGTACCCGTCACTGCGTGATAACCCCGATTACACTGCGGTGATTAACGACCGTCAGTATCAACGCCTGGTTAGCTGGCTGGAAGACGCCGACAGCAAAGGCGCCCGCATCACGCCGCTGAACCCAGCCGACGAGCATTTTGCCGGTACCCGTAAGTTACCACTGCACATCGTTGAGGGGGCGACCGACGAGATGACGCTGCTGCAGGAAGAGATCTTCGGCCCGATTCTGCCCATCGTCACCTACAAGACCTGGGACGATGCACTGGCCTATGTTGCTCAACGAGAGCGTCCACTGGCGTTGTACCTGTTCAGTTACAACCGCGCACTGGAACAACAAGTACTCGATTGCACCCACGCTGGCGGTGTCGCCGTGAATGACACACTCATGCACATCGCTCAGGATGACATGCCGTTCGGTGGCATCGGTCCGTCTGGCATGGGGCATTATCACGGTAAGGAAGGGTTTATTACGCTATCAAAGGCGAAGCCCGTGCATCGTAAGGGCCGCATCAACAGTGGCAAGGCGATTTACCCGCCCTACAACAGCAAACGTCACTCGCTGATTTATCGGCTTTTTATTCGGTAAAGAGAACCTTAAACAGACTAACGACGATAACCAAACCAGTTAGCCTTCCGAATTACATTTGCCGGGCGACGAATGTCTTTGCCGAGCCCGGCTGATCGTCCCAATGACCGAACATCCCGCTAACACAAAGGGAACCACCGACTGCTTGATGTTCATGACAAGCAAGCACTCTTATGTGTTAGCCCTGAGGCCTGATTGCTTAGATGCACCGCATCCGAAGACTGCGCAGCCTCTCTCACTTGAACCCCAACCATGACGAAGTGTCTATACTGACTGTCACGCTTTTCACTCTGGTTGTTTGCTGTGCGTCGCCTGTCTCGTTGTCGTGTTTTTCTGAATACCTGTCTGGTCACTCTTTCTCTTGCGCCCGTGCTCGTCGATGCCGACTTAGCCACCGATGCAGCCATCGATGTCGCCGCCCCTAATGGAGCAGTCTCTGATGTGCCAGTCCAGATTGAGGCAGCCACGAACCAACCGACAACAGAATCTCCAACCGAATCGTTAACAGAGTCGCCTGAGCAACTAGCGAATGAACAACGACCTGAGGCGTTATCGGCGCTGTCTGCCACCGTCACCCCCGGCCAATTCAGTACTTTGTCGTGGAGTCCCGGGCAGTCTTTTCCTAGCATTGACACGCCCGTTCCAGTGTTGGTCGCACACGGTGCGCGCCCCGGGCCAACGGTATGTCTTACGGCGGCCATTCATGGCGATGAGTTGAATGGTATTGAGATGGTGCGCCGCCTGATGTTTCAACTGGAGCCAGACAACATGCAGGGCACCGTGATTGGTATTCCCATCGTCAATCTCGATGGCTTTCGTCGCAGCAGCCGGTATTTATCCGACCGCCGGGATCTCAACCGACATTTCCCCGGCAGCGAAACCGGCAGCGCCGCCAGTCGCATTGCTTATTCGTTATTTCACGAGGTCATCTCACCGCATTGCGATTACCTCGTCGATCTTCACACTGGCTCTCTGAAACGTACTAACTTACCGCAAATTCGCGGTGACCTGACCAATGAATCGGTGTTTGCCTTCAGTCGTTTCTTTGGTGGGATTACGGTCCTCCACGGGGCAGGCTCGCAGGGCACCCTGCGTCGCGCCGCGGTGGATCATGGCATCCCGACGGTCACCCTAGAGGCCGGCGGGCCCAACGCACTGGAAGAGAGTGCCGTAGATGGCGGCGTGAAAGCGCTGGAAACAGTACTGCAAAATCTGGAGATTCAGCCGACGTTGCGATTCTGGGGGGCACCGCAGCCTGTGTTTTATCATTCAGAGTGGGTACGCGCGGATCAGGGCGGCATCCTGATGTCGCAAGTGAGCCTCGGAGAGCGCGTGAAACGCGGCGCGCTGCTAGGTCGGGTAATTGATCCAGTGTCGAACACCGGCAGTGACATTCTTGCGCCGTTCGATGGCCGGGTACTGGGCATGGCGGTAAACCAGGTCGTGCAGACCGGCTTTGCTGCCTATCATCTGGGGGTCGCGAAAAACGCCGAGGCGGTAAAAGAAGAAGCCGTCAAAGAGGAAGCCCTCGATCATCAGCCCGCAGCCTCCGAGCGGCCAACGCAGGACGACAGCGAAGTCATGGAAGGCGAAGAGAGCGATGACGTCACGTTAATTAAGGACAATCCCCCGCCTGTCGGCTGAGGGCATTTGCCCGTACTGCAGCCATCCATTACTATGCGCGGCAGCAATTTCCAGAAGGCGACGCCGATGAATACTGTTGTTTACCCGGGTACGTTTGACCCTATCACCAACGGCCACACTGATCTGGTCGAGCGTGCAGCACGCATGTTTGATCACATCATCCTTGCGGTGGCCGAGAGCCCGAAGAAAAAGCCTCTGATGGATCTGGAGACCCGGGTAGATCTGGCGCAAGACGTTCTTAGCCACTTACACAACGTTGAAGTGGTGGGTTTCAGCAACCTGCTTGCCGATTTCGTCAAAGAAAAGCGTGCCAACATCATTTTGCGTGGTTTGCGCGCGGTTTCGGACTTCGAATACGAGTTCCAGCTGGCCAACATGAATCGCGTATTGGCGCCGAACGTCGAGAGCCTGTTTCTGACGCCTGCCGAGCAGTACTCGTACGTGTCATCGACCATTGTCCGCGAGGTGTCATCTCTGGGAGGTGATATCAGTACATTGGTTAATCCAAAAGTCGCTGTGGCCCTGAAAAAATTTCAGGCTCAGGCATAATAGTAATCTGAATTTTTGCCCCTGACGGAGGTTATGTCATGGCGTTGATCATCACCGATGAATGCATCAACTGTGATGTATGCGAACCAGAATGTCCCAACGAAGCCATTTCGGCGGGTGAAGAAATTTATGAAATTGAGCCATCCAAGTGCACCGAATGTGTTGGTCACTACGATGAGCCTCAGTGTCAGTTAGTGTGCCCGGTTGATTGCATCCCGCAGGATGACAACAACATGGAAACGCAGGAAGAGCTCGAAGCTAAATACGAGCGTCTGACGGGCAAGAAAATCGCCTGATCTGCGTCTCTGGGTTGCAACCCAGAGTCACCATGACACACTAAAGCCTCCCGTCACCGGAGGCTTTTTTTATGCGCCACTTCTGGCTCACCAGCGCACTCGCCACTCTGTTCCTCTTGTCTGGCTGCGAGCAGACCACGCAAGACGTTTCATTGTCAGCAGCATCGACTAACAGCGCCCCTGCGCCTCAGCCCCCCCCATCCAATGCAACAGTTGGAAAAGCTGCCATCGCCAGCGCACACCCTCTGGCGACCGAAGCAGGCCTAACCATCTTGCAGCAGGGAGGGAACGCCTTCGATGCTGCTATTGCCGTGGCGGCCAGTCTGGGCGTCGTCGAGCCCTACAGTGCTGGCATTGGTGGCGGCGGCTTCTGGCTTCTTTACCGTGCGCAAGACGCCAGCTATCACTTTATCGATGCCCGCGAAACCGCACCGCAAGCGTTTCATCGGGATTATTACCTGGATGCTGAGGGCAACGTAGATCGCGATAAAGCCGTCAACGGCGCTACCGCAGGAGGCATTCCCGGACAGCCAGCGGCGTTTGCTCATCTGGCAGAAAATTACGGTAAGTTACCACTCACTCAAACGCTCAGTGCCGCGATTACTCAGGCGAGGGAGGGCTTTCCGGTAGATCCGCATTACCAGAAACTGATGGGTTTCCGACTTGATGCCGTCCAGCGCTATCCCGAGAGCGCTCGTATTTTTCTGGACGATTCCCGTATCCCAGACGAAGGCTTTGTCTTAAAACAGCCGGAACTGGCAGCCACGCTGGAGCGACTCGCAAGTGAAGGTTTTGACGGTTTTTACCGAGGCCCACTCGCCAACACCATGGTGACAGAGGTCAACGCCGAGGGAGGCAGCTGGACGTTGGATGATCTTGCTGGCTACACCGTCAAAGAGCGAGCACCGATTCGAGTCACGGTTGGCAACACCGAGTTTATCAGCGCCCCCCCGCCTTCCTCTGGAGGCATTGCCATTGCTCAGATGCTGAAAATGCTGGAGCACTTCAATTGGACGGACCTCAACGAAGCCGACCAGATCCACCTGCTAACCGAAGTAATGCGTCGTGCGTATCGCGATCGTGCGGAATATCTTGGCGACCCTGATTTTATCGACGTACCAGTAGCAGAGCTTATCAGCGACGAACGCAACACCGCCTGGGCCAAGAGCATCGACATGAACAAAGCAACGCCAAGCTTGACTCTGACAGGACCGAAAAACATCGAAGAAGGCTTTCATACCACGCATTTATCCATCGTCGATGCGGAGGGCAACCGGGTCTCTGCAACGCTGAGTATCAACCTACCCTTCGGCTCGGCGTATACCATCCCCGGCACCGGCATCCTGTTAAATAACGAAATGGACGATTTCTCTGCGAAACCGGGGGAGCCGAATGCGTACGGACTGGTCGGCAACGAGGCCAATGCCATTGCGCCAGGTAAGCGCCCACTGTCATCGATGAGTCCGTCAATGCTGGAATCCGAGGATAACATTGCCATTCTCGGCACCCCCGGCGGCAGTCGCATTATCAGCATGGTGTTTCTCGGCACGCTGGAATACCTGCAAGACAAACCGGTGCAGGACTGGGTCTCGCGCCCGCGCATTCACCATCAATATTTGCCAGACGTGATTCAGCACGAACCCGGCGTCATCGCGCCCGATGTCATGGCAACACTGGCTGAGCGTGGCCATCGCTTCAAAGATGTCGGCCGACAGTATGGCAACATGCAGGCCATTCTGATTGATAAGCAGACCGGCAAGATCAGTGCCGCAGCCGACCCGCGCGGTATCGGTTCGGCGAACGTCATGAGTCAGCCCTGATGTTTGAAGCCCAGAGTATCGCTTTCATCCTGAAGAAGCTGCTTGGCCTGACGCTGTCCCCCATTCCGCTGACGCTGCTCTGCATTCTGTTAGCACTTTGGTGGTTACCTAAAGCACGGGTGAAGTCCGCGCTGGCCATGGTGATGGCATTTTGCATTCTGGGCCTCAGCGCCTGGAACCCCATCGCAGACCACCTCATCCGCCATCATGAACAGGGGCTGGCAGTCTTTGATCTGTCGCAGCCCGTGGATGCCGTGGTGGTACTGGGTGGCCCGAATAAAAGCACGCCGGATGACAGTTCCGCTCTTATGGCTCTGGGGGGTTCCCCGGTGTACCGCTTAATGGAAGGAGTGCGTATCCTGCGCGCTAACCCGCACGCTCAGCTGATCGTGACGGGTTACAGTGGCTTATCCGCAACGCGCCCACATGCAGAATTGTTACAAGCAGCCGCCATTGAGCAAGGCATTGCCCCAGAGCGCATTACGGCCTTTCCAGAAGCTCGCGATACGGAACATGAAGCACAACTTACGGCGTCGCTGCTTCGAGGAAAGCGATTTGCGCTGGTCACCGAGGCCGCCCACCTGAAACGGGCCATGATCTTCTTCAAACAAGAACAGCTGAACCCTATCCCTGCACCCGCTGTGTTTATTGGTGCGCGATACACGGATTGGCGCCTTGATGCACGCGGAGTCAGTAAAACAGAGCGTGCGGTATACGAAACGCTCGGACGCGCATGGCAAGCGGTTAAACACGCGATCACGCACGTTTTATCTGGCAGCAATGCGGAAACAGAGTAAACAACGAATCAGGCAACGTGGCCGGCGGCTGTCTCAAGGTAGGTTTGCTGAATCAGCCAGGCGTCGTTGCTGGCTCGATGGCGGGCAATGGCTGCATTCTCTGTGACCCGTATTTTGGTGTCATCCCAAAGCAGAATCTGTGGTTCAGTCATGATCATTTCGATCGGGCTGAGCTGAAACGCCATCTCCATGCCGGCGGCATGAAATAAACGAATCAACCAGGGTTTATCCACTACCCAACCATCACTATACACAGTCATTCCAGCCAACAGATTATTCAGCTGTGCGGCAACTTCGTGCACGTCTGCGCCGTGACGCATCAGCATATCCCGGGTGATGTTATGAACCCCCTGAGCCGAGGTGTCCCAGTGATCCCAATCGGCATGGGGCCGGATCAGCGTGCAGAAACGATCACCGTTCGATAACGCCAACCCGACCTCAATCGGGTAGCTTTGCGGACCGAACCCTGAGGCTTCAAGGTCCATGATGATAGGTGTAAGGAAAGGCTTCAAGGTCGCACCGGGGCTTTGTTAGCTGGTCCCACAGTGTAGACCAGACGATCGTCTACGCACACATCAGCGCTGACACTTTGGGCAATAGACGGTCGCCCGTTGGCCTTGACGTATCTCTTTCAACGTAGTGGCGCATTTTTTACAGTCTTCGCCACCTCGCCCGTATACAAACAACTGCTGCGCAAAATACCCCGGTTTACCATCGCCACCTACAAAATCCCGCAACGTCGTACCGCCTTGCGTAATCGCGGCGCCCAGCACCTCGCGGATGGTCTCGGTTAAGCGCTGATAGCGTGCCTGACTGATTTTACCTGCGGGGGTTTGCGGGCGGATCCCGGCCAGAAACAGACTTTCGTTCGCATAAATATTGCCAACACCCACCACAACTCGCCCATCCATAATGAAGGTCTTCACCGCCTGAGTTTTGCCGCGACTGCGGTTAAATAGATGCTGTTCGTCAAAGTCGTCGGACAAAGGCTCCGGCCCGAGATGCGCCAGATGCTCACTGGACTCGCCCTTAGGCACCCACAGTAAGGCACCAAAACGGCGCGGGTCGTGGTAACGCAGTACTTTGCCATTACTCAAGTGCCAGTCGATGTGATCGTGTTTCATCACCGGCGTTTGCGGGTCGACCAGACGCAGCGACCCGGACATTCCCAAATGCCAGATGGCCGTGCCGGGCTCCGTCTCCACCAGAATGTACTTTGAACGACGGGACAATCCCCTCACTTTCTGGCCGACAAGCTGCTGCACCCCTTCATCCACCGGCCAGCGTAACTTTGACTGGCGGACGTCGATGCGAGTAATCATCTGATCATCAAGGTATGGGCTAATACCTCGCAAAGTGGTTTCGACTTCTGGGAGTTCTGGCATGGTTCTTTATCGGTCGCGTTATCAGTGTCAGTCAAAGCAGTATGCAATTATCGGCATAGTGTACCCCGCCCTAGGCACAAATCGCAGGCATAAAAAAACCCGGCCAGAGCCGGGTTCTTTCAGAAGAAGGTCAATTACTTGATCTTAGCTTCTTTGTACATCACATGCTTGCGAACCACTGGATCAAACTTTTTGATCTCGAACTTCTCAGGCATGGTGCGCTTGTTTTTGTCAGTAGTGTAGAAGTGACCGGTACCGGCACTAGACACCAGACGAATCTTATCGCGTGGCATAACAGGTCTCCTTAGACTTTTTCGCCGCGAGCACGCAGCTCGGCCAGTACGACATCGATACCTTTCTTATCGATGATGCGCATACCCTTAGTGGAGATACGCAGACGTACGAAACGGTTTTCGCTTTCTACCCAGAAGCGGTGGCTCTGCAGGTTTGGCAGAAAACGACGCTTAGTTTTGATCTGTGAGTGGGAAACGTTGTTCCCTGTAACAGGACCTT
>Ga0181594_10000302_pt1 | contig 43710 bp, 38 predicted proteins | sample 071ome_18_FD_145603 | JGI IMG/M metagenome (GOLD analysis project Ga0181594, IMG submission 145603) | Coastal salt marsh microbial communities from the Groves Creek Marsh, Skidaway Island, Georgia - 071413BT metaG (spades assembly) | ecosystem: Environmental > Aquatic > Marine > Intertidal zone...
TCGGGAGGGACCATGGCACCCACGGCCGACACCTGTTGATCGTTAATGAAAATCCCGCCCGTCAAGATAGGGTGGAACCCGGCGATCGCGCGAAGCACCGTCGTCTTGCCGCACCCGCTCGGACCCAAAAGGCAAACTTGCTCGCCCCGGTGAACCGTGAGGCTCAAATCAAAGACCACCCGTTCCAGTTCATAGTTACAGCTGATGCCGCGCACTTCAAGTAAGGGTTGGGAATCCGAGCGTACCGTGCTGGATCGGAATTGATCGGGACGATCCATCAGGCGTCTCCTGTCGACGGGCTGGGGTATAACTGGCGCGAGCGTGAAATCATTCGACTGAGGAAAGCTACCGGCAAAAGTCCCACTGCGACAATCGTTAGCGATCCCAGTGCCGCCTCGCCGAGCATTTCATCAGAGGCAAATCGATAAACATAGGTCGCCAGCGTTTCGAAATTGAATGGTCTTAATAAAAGCGTGGCGGGCAACTCTTTCATGCAGTCCACGAAGACCACCATAACAGCAGTCAGCAGACCTCCGCGAATAAGCGGCAGGTGGTACCGGATTAATGTTTGGCCCGCACGAAACCCAAGCGTCCTGGCGGCCATGTCCACGGATGGCGATATTTTCTCAAGACTCGACTCGACCTGTCCGACCGCGACCGCAAGAAACCGCACCACGTAAGCAAACATCACCGCCACGACGGTACCGCTGAGCAGCAAACCGCTGGACACCCCAAACCAGTTGCGCATAAACGCATCCAGCGCATTATCGAAGGTCGCAAAAGGGATCAAAATACCCACCGCGAGAACCGCGCCCGGCACGGCATACCCTAAAGACGCCGCTCGCGTCGCCACCCGGAGCACCCTTCCCTCTCTCAATCGCCGGGCATAGGCGATAAAAAGAGCGACGAGCAAGGCAACCAAAGCCGCTCCGGCAGAGAGGGTCAAGCTATTGAGAGCATACGATTTAAATTCAGGGGTCCACGAACGATCAAAATAAACGATCGACAACTGGCCAAGCACAAGAACCGGAACCACGAACCCTGCAATCACCGGAAGTGCGCACAACCCAAACGCAAGCGCAGACCACCAACCCTCGAGCGAGTAGGTGGGGAGCGTTTTAAATCGACTGCTTGCCTGCTGATAGACCTTCTGGTGGCGTCTGCTCATACGCTCGAGGACGATCAGCAGAATGACAAAAACGAGCATGCTACTAGCGATCTGGGCACCGCCCGCAAGACTACCCATCCCCAGCCAGACATCAATAAGGCCGGCCGTCAGGGTATAGACCGCGAAAAAATCAACCGTACCGTAGTCATTTAATGTCTCCATCAATGCGAGGGATACCCCAACCACAATCGCCGGGCGTGCCGCAGGAAAAGAAACCGTTTTAAAGGTTTGCCACGGCCCCTTACCCAATACCCGACTCACCTCCAGCACGCTTACCGACTGCTCGAGAAAAGCCGATCGGGCAAGAAGATAGACATAAGGATAAAGAACCAACCCCATAAACATGATGGCACCGCCGAGGCTGCGCACGGGCGGGAAAAAGTAATCACGAGCACTCTGCCAGCCAAAAAGCGCACGAAGCGAACTTTGCACTGGACCGGCATACTCCAGAAGATCGGTGTAGGCGTAGGCCATCACGTATGCGGGGATCGCCAGGGGAAAAAGCAAAAGCCACTCAAAGATCCGGCGTCCGGGAAATCGACACATCGTGACCAGCCAGGCGGTTGTCACACCAGTCAAGAACACACTGACACCCACCCCCAACAACAGCCAGAGTGTCGTACCTACATATTCGGGCAAGGCCGTACCGATCAAATGTGGCCATACATCGCCGGAATCTCCAAGAGACAGAAGGAGAACGGACCCTATCGGGATAAAGACGAGGATCGCCGCTAAAACCGCGCCGATGGTCCAGCGGTTCAGACGACTGAGTCGACGCAGTTTTACCGCTGCGCCAACCGTAGGCGAAACGAGGGTAGCCGTGATCATGGTTCGGGTTTCTCAACGAGGCGCGGGCAGGCCGCAACGGTGAAAGCAAGCCTAATGGTCGTACCGGACCTCGTCTGCCAGTCTGATCGCTGCGGCGCGCTGGTCCGCGACCGCCGTCAGACTGATGGTGTCCTGCTTGAACGGACCCCATGACCTCTGCAAATCATTCCAGGGGATGCCCGGGGTCACGGGGTACTCGCCGTTGTCATCGACATACCGCTTTTGTCCCTCGTCGCTGGCCAAAAACGCCATCAGTCGCACGGCAGCATCCCGATGTGGCGCATGCTTCGTCAACGCCATACCGCTGACGTTCATATGGGCGCCCCGGTCAGATTGATTAGGAAAAATCACGTTTACTGAGTTTGCCCAGGCCAACTGCTCGGGGTCCGACAGCATAAGCGCCATGTAGTAGTGATTAATGATCGCGATATCGCACTCCCCCTGGCTGATCGCCTTGACTTGCGCGCGATCATTGCCCTGAGGCTTGCGAGCCAGGTTGCGCTTTAGCCCCATGAGCCATTTCCGGGATTCTTCATGGCCTTGATGCGCAATCATGCTGGCAATCAAGGCGGTCATGTAAGGGTGCTTTCCGGAACGGGTACATATCGCACCGCGCCACTTGGGATCCGCCAGATCTTCGTATCGGGTAACGGCGCCAAAGGGCACCCGATCCTTCGCGGCCACGATTATCCGGGCGCGCGAGGTCAACCCGAACCAATGACCCTGTGGATCACGAAATTGCGCCGGTATGTTGTTGCTGATGGCTTCAGAATCAACAGACTGGGTCAAACCAGCGGCTTTCATATCCGTCAGTCGGCCAATATCGGCGGTAAAAATGAGATCCGCGGGCGAATTCTCAGCTTCGCTTTGCAGTCGCTCAAGCATGCCCTTGCTGATAAATACAGAATTTATTTTTATACCGCTCTGCTCGGTAAAGGCGGCAAAAAGCGGTTCGAGTAACTGTGGGTTTCGATAACTGTAAACATTCACCTCCTCCTGGGCGCCGACCGCGAGCGAGCCTGTTAAGCCCATTAACCACACGACCAGTAACAAGGCGACAAGACGACACCTGCGGCACCCACTACGCATAAAAACTCCTGAGCTCGCGCTCTTTGAGGGAAAAGACCAACCCTTTCGCCCACAAACGCTCAGCTCTGGGCAAAAAGGCATCGGATTTTTTTAGATAATTGTCATCGAAAGCAGCTTTAACGTTATGAATTAAAGCCTTTTTTATCGACTGGCAGTTTTTTAAATGCGAATGATTCGCATTCTATATTGATCCATGGCAGTGTCAATCTTTTTTTAACGAAGGTCGAGCGCCGCGGAGGGTGTCATCAGAGCCGACGGACAAGCGGTCGATTCACCACCAGGCGGCGGCGTTCACCTGAATATCCTCCATGGTGATGGCGAGCGATTCCTCCCGACATAAGAAGGCGATGAGCGCCCCAATTTCGGCGGGTTGAACAAGGCGCTTTTGCGGCGCCTCATTGATGTAGGTATGTATTTCCTCTGCGACAGAAGACTGTTTGGCTCTGGCTTTCGCGGCAAAGCTTTTATTCATCATTTCCGTATCAACCCAAGTGGGACTCACCATTGTCGCGCTTACCCCATGCGCGGCGCCTTCAAGCGCGACTGCGCGCGTCAGGCCCAGCAACCCGGATTTCGAGGCGCAGTAGGCCGCGTATCCTGGCATCGCCGTTCGGGCAGCCGTTGAACCGACACTCACAATACGGCCCCATTTTCGTTCCATCATACCGGGCAGGCAGGCTCGCATCGTATAAAAGCAACCGGTCAGGTTGGTATCGATTACGTCGCGCCATTTTTGTTCATCGTGATCCTGCACCTGCTGCTGCGTGCCGATACCCGCTGAATTGACCAGAATGTCCACCGGACCCAGCCGCTCTTCTACTGAGATGACAAATTTTCTGACGCTTTCTGGGTCTCGCACATCCAGCTCTTGACCGAAGACCGCCGAGCCAAATTGGGATAACTCATTCAGTCGGTCCGCTGCGACCGTTCTCCCGCCTAGGGCGACCGACACACCGTCGCGAGCCAGTTGTGTCGCCGCTGCGAAACCGATGCCAGAGAACCCGCCCGTAATGAGCGCTACTCTAGGTCGTGATCTGTCATTCATCTTTGGCTGACCCGGCTGCGCTCAAACCAGTGCACGGACCGACCGTGATTGGGCGATCTCACCGTCCCGGCAGTAGGCCTCGTGATTTTTTTCCATATCTTTTTGACGGTATCGGTAATTCACCATCAAACCGGCAGACTGAGCCTGACCGTTGCGGCTGAAATCGGCCGCAAAATTAATTCGCTCTATGCTGGCGCCGTTAGAGAGATGAAAGTTGGCGACCCGGTCTTTGGCACCTTTGCCCCGCTTGGCTTGGATCAGGTAATGCGCGCAAGCGGTCAGCAGTGGCTCGCGTAACTGGCGGAGGTTCCCGGGATCTTTTGGCCAGCTGCGGTCCGTGAAAAGTTTCTCGGGCGATCCCCAGTCGAGAATCTTCGCGAAGGCATCGTCTAAGACCCTTTCGTCTGATGGATGAGTCCGTCCAGACCCAATCTCCTGAAGCAGCCAGTTCCTAAAGCCAGGGATCGGGGACAGCGTCGCGAATGTCTTGAGCTGTTTATGCTCCGAAATGAGCACATCCACCACTCGCTTGATCAGGAAACTACCGAAGCCAACACCATCAAGGCCCGGTTGCGTTGCTGAGATAGAGTAAAAAATAGCAGCATCGGCCTTATCGACATCGACGCCTTTCTGATCGACGCGCAATAGGTCGTCGATCCTTCCGGCCACGCCATCGGTCAGTGCTACCCAAACGAAAATCAGGGGCTGATCTGGAAGCTGCTCATGGGTAAATGCGAAGCAGTGCCGATCCACAGCTGCTAGCCGGTGCTTTATATCCTGCCAGGACCGAATCGAATGAACCGCTTCATGTTCAGCGAGCGCTTCTAGCAATGAAGCGGGCGCATCCCAGGTAATTCGCTCGAGCTTCAAGAAACCAATGTCAAACCATGAAGCAAGCAATTCTTTGAATTCTTCATCGAACGCCAGTAAGGATTCATTACCTCGGGCAATGCGTAGCAGTTGCGCTCGCATCTCGCACAGGAACTTAAGCCCCTGGGGCAAGACATTGAATTGAGTAAGCAAACGCATGCGAGGCGAGCGAAGGGCGGAGCGAAGTTGCGATTCGGCTTGGAAGCGATCATTAACCGAGGAGGCTTCTGCGGATTGACCAGTCGCGAGCCAGTGCTCGACAGACAGGAGCAGGCGCTGGCGATCCACACCATATTCATCGGCTAAAAGACGCAGGAACTGATCGCGTCCTTCAGGGTTGAGATCCAGATACTGTCGTCCTACCCGGGCCGCTCGGGCCCTCGCGACCACAGCGCCGCCGCTCTCCGAAAGGCACTCGTTGATCTGTCGTCGAATGATCTCGAGATCTTCCTTGGGAAGACTCGGCCTGACTCGACCGGTGAGACGACTGAGAGCGCCCTGCTCTATTTCGGTCCACGCCTTACTCAAATGCTTGAGGTTGGCAAGGCCAAGGCGGGATCCTAAATTCATGAGTTCAGCCGGATTGCGAACGGCTCTCGAAACGCGTCTTTATCACCAAAGTTGCAGTTATCACTCTAATGACAAGCCGACTTTTTCGCCCACCCACCGATGAAACTGGGCAGTCGCGGTTTCCATAATTGGCGTTAATACGCCGCCATCAAAGCCGGTGGATTGCCGGCCCGCCTGCATTCCCGTTACGACTCCAATATCCTCGGCAAACACTTCCGTCCAGAATGTATGCTGCCCCTTGCGCAAGCTTTCGAAGCGCGGTTCCAGAGCTTCATCGCCCACGCAGTAAAGTCGAGTTTCCTCGCGGGTCCGGTCGCAGGCTTCAGGAATCACAACCATCACAAAAAGATGATCGGCTTGTATGCCGAGCAGCGTATTGGGAAATAAAACCGGATACTCCGCCTCGCTATATATCGCCGGGGGCCAATCGGGGAACACGGGCAGGTGCTCACCCTTACCGACGCCGAGGCTGTAGCAGTGGGAAATCTGACCGGCAAATCGCTCATCGAGGTGAATCTCGTGATCCGCTAGAGGGGAGACGCGATTGAGCTCCGGATGCACCGTCGGCAGATGATAGGCCTCAAGATAATTTTCGACGGCGAGTTTCCAGTTGGCGTTCAGATCCAAATGGATGCGGCTGAATGTCTCCGGGAGGCGTAAAAACGATGCGCCTGTCTTGCCCCAGAGCTTCGCCCATCGCTTTTCCAGAGGCTCTATGAATGATTCGAAAGACGATGCGGTTCCCGAAAGATTTATAAAGACAAGATCATTCCAGATCGCGGTGGCAATCTCGTTCAGTCCATACTGTGAGCGATCAAAATCGCTGGCGTCATGGACGCCGTAACCCCCGATGTGGGGCGTGCGCTTCAGGCAACCCTCCAAATCGTATGTCCAGGAGTGATAAGGACAGCGAATACTTTGTTTTACCGTCCCTGGTTCGCTGACCAAAATATGTCCCCGATGCCGACAGACATTGTGAAAAACCCGCAGAGTCAAATCTTCGCCCCGAACCAAAAGCAGGGGAAGCTCCATGAACGTGACAGGCTTTACGTCTCCTGCGTTTGGCGCATCACTGGCGAACCCGATACACGTCCACATGGGAGCAAATACGCGTTCGCGCTCCTCGATGAATTTCTCTCTCGAGATGTAGAAATCGTTACTAAGCGCTCTCATTAGGATTGAACCGATCCAGTGGCCTTGATAGGGCCGATACTATCTCATCGCTGCGCGAAATAGGCACTCGGCGCAACAACAAAGAAGACCAAAATCCGGGGATTACAAGGACCACTCAAAGGTCGCTTTCAAGAAAAAGATGTCGCGCACACAACTGAGCGAATCCCAGAGGCCAGCAAAAAATACCTCGTCAAGCCCTTTCAGGAAAACTCTGATGGCACTTAATCCGCAGAATTTGCTTGTCGATCGTTACTGGCAAGAGGGTTTCATAGACGGCATTGAGGTACTTTCCGCCGACGATGTAAGGATCCATCGTGCCCATCTTGAAAATGCCGAGCGCGCTCTGGGTCACTCACTTCATTATATGAGCCGGGTGCACACCGTTTTGCGGTCGCCGTTTGAACTTGCTACTCACCCGGCGCTGGTTAATCTCGTTGAAAAGATTATCGGGCCCGATATTCTTCTGCACAATGTGACCTACATCATTAAAGAGCCACATACCAAAAATTTTGCCAGTTTCCATCAGGATCTGACCTACTGGGGTTTCGATGGCACCGAACAGGTTTCCGCATGGCTTGCTCTTTCGCCGGCGACTGCCGAGAGCGGCTGCATGCGGTTTATCCCACGCAGTCATCGTTCAGGTCTTCGTGATCAGGTGACCGGGGATGATCCGGATAACGTGCTTTTTCAATCACAGACCATCGAAGACGTGAATGAACAGGAGGCGGTGTACTCGACGCTTCTGCCCGGAAGAGCATCTTTGCATCACGGCTGGGCGATTCACGCCTCAGGCCCAAACCTCAGCGATGACCGGCGAATCGGCCTTAATGTTCAATACATCAGCCCAAAGATGAAGCAAACTAAAGACGCGTCGGACTCGGCAATTCTTATCCGAGGCGAAGATCGCTACGGTCATTTCATTGCCGATCAGCCGGCTACCGAGTGGCTGCCCGAGCAGGCATCGGCACGGCTGCGCGCGCTTACAGAAAAATACGTCTCAATTGCCGGAACGCAATAAAGTATCGATCGCTTTTATTCATCCGGGTCGACGCGGTTAAAATCATCTTCGAGTCGCTCGATGTCATCCTCCCCAAGATAGTCCCCGGTCTGCACCTCAATAATCTCAAGGGCCTCAAGTCCTGGATTAGCCAGTCGGTGCACCACACCGGCAGCGATATACGTTGATTGATTGGCGGTCAGACGTGTCACCACCTCGCCTACGGTAACCTCCGCTTCTCCTTTAACCACCACCCAATGCTCGGAGCGATGCTTGTGCCGCTGGAGCGAGAGTTTTTTGCCGGGGTCAACAAAGATTCGCTTTACCTGAAACCCCGACCCCTGATCGATAGAATCGTAACTGCCCCACGGCCGATACACGCGACGATGAAGACTCGCCTCATTCCTGTCGTCTGAGGATATTCGCGCCACCAGGCGCTTCAGTTCTTCGGCCCGACGGCGATCCGCCACTAGCACGGCGTCCGGCGTGTTAACAATCACCAGATCAGAGACGCCAAGCGTCGCCACCAGACCGCTATCGGACAAGATCAGGGAATTCTGGGTATCCTCGCAAACCACGTCACCCTGGACGGCGTTCAAGCCATCGTCTTTTTTACTGGCGTCCCAGTATGCTTCCCAGGAACCGACATCGTCCCAGCCCGCCTCGAGCATAACCATCATCGTGCCTTGGGCTTTTTCCATCACCGCATAGTCGATCGACTCGTTTCGGCACTGCCCGAACGCCTCTGTGAGGAGTCGAACAAACAGGCCATCTTGCGATGCGCCTGCCGCCGCGGCTCGACAGGCGTTCAAAATGTCCGGCGCGTGAATTTCAAAGGCTTCAAGAATGGCATCCGCCCGGAAAACGAACATGCCGCTATTCCAGAAGAAATCACCTCGTGAAAGATACCGCTTAGCCGTCTCTTCATCGGGTTTCTCAACAAACGCATTGATTGGCGTGCCATCCTTTGCGCCCTCGGCTGCCGCTTGCAAGTAGCCGTAGCCAGTATGCGGACTTCGAGGCGCAATCCCAAAGGTGACCAAACGTCCCCCTTTGGCCAGATCCACGGCCTGATCAAGAGCCAGACGAAAACGGTCCTGGTCCTTTATCAAGTGATCGGCCGGGAAAAGCCCCATCACGGTCTCTGGTCCATGATGCTCAGCAATCAGACAGGCCGCCGCAGCAATAGCAGGCGCGGTTCCGCGCGCGGCGGGCTCGAGCATGATAGACGAAGGCGCCAAACCGACCTCTTCCAACTGTCCAGCGACCATAAAACGATGGGCCTCGTTGCAAAGGACCCATGGCGACGTCCAGTAGCCCGCGCTCTCGAGGCGGCTCGCCGTTTCCTGAATCATCGTCCGAGTCGTCAGCAAACGGTGAAACTGTTTCGGATGCAATGATCGCGACAGCGGCCATAAGCGCGTTCCGGATCCGCCGGACAAAATAATGGGAATCATCTCGTCTTATTCATTAGGACAGCGTTAAGATCTGACGCTATCTTTCACGTGCATTGTACAGACGGCGGGTAATCCGCAGGTCGTGACGCATCAACCCGTAACATTAGAAATGAAGACTATCAGTTATTTCCTCGCCGGAGTATCCATCGGTATCATCGTTTTTCAAAGCGCCTTCGTCGCGCCGATCGTCTTCAAGCAGCTTAAAGACGGCGCAAGCGGGCCTTTCTTGCGCGCCCTCTTCCCACGCTTTTTTGCGGCGCTTGCTGTTCTGGGTATCGGCCTTGCCATCGATGCCTGGTTGTCGACCTTTATGATCGGCTGGGTGGCAGGGCTTGCGGCCTTTGCTGCGGGCGCAATGGCTTACTTGATTATCCCGGCAACCAACAAAGCCAGAGACCAGGGCCACGCCGGTAAATTCAAACGACTGCATACCGTAAGCGTGCTCCTTATGCTCATCATCGCAGGCGCTAATCTGGTCGTCGTCTTTAACTAGCGGTTTCAACTGCTCGGTGGGTTAAAAGCGTTCCTGGCAAAAGTTCAGGAATTGGTCAGCGGGCAGGGGTTTGGAAAAATAATAGCCCTGCATCTGGTCACAGCCCATGGCAACCAGGGCGCTGACGTCAGCTTCCGTCTCCACCCCTTCTGCGACGACCTCCATATCCAAAGACTGGGCGATCAGGATAACGGCCCTAACAAGAGCGTCTTGCCCACTGCCGATTTGCTCCACAAAGCGCTTATCGATCTTTAGACGATCGAAAGGCAGGTCGGCGAGTTGAGCCAACGACGAATAGCCGGTCCCAAAATCATCAATGGCAAGCCTGATACCTAATGCTCGAATTTGCTCAAGGTTTTTGCTCACTGTTATAAGGTTCTCGGCGAGAACCGATTCGGTGAGCTCGAGCTCCAGATTGGCCGCCGGCAACCCACTGATCTGAAGGGCGTCTTCAACCGTTTTTGAAAAGGCCGGATCCTGGGCTTGAAGCCGCGAGACATTTACGCAGAGGACCATGTTGGGAAGGCCTGAATCCCGCCACGCCATGGCCTGAGTGCACGCGTCAACAAGCGCTTTTTTTCCAAGCTCCTGAATGAGGCCAACCTCTTCAGCGATCGGGATAAATCGATCCGGGGACACGTCGCCCAGGTCCGGGTGCTCCCAGCGCATCAGCGCCTCGCAGCCCAATAGTCGATGGTTAGAGGCCTGTACCTGCGGCTGATACTTCAGGAAGAACTCACCCTGCCGTAAAGCCCTCCTCATATCTTCCGCTAACTGGAGATTTTCCTTCGCGCGACGGGCAAACTTAGCATCCAGCTTTCCCGTATAAAACCGTGCCTGATTCTCGCCCTCGCTGATGGCCTCAAGCATGATCTGACGATTCTTTCGCCACAGATCGCCGAGCGTCGTACCGTCTTTCGGGTAACGCGACATCCCAAGACTCACTGAAAGGGTAATGGAATGCGGCGACCCTCCCTGCTTGAGGATGATCGGTAATTTCAACGCCTCCAAAATGGCCTTTGATAGGGACACTCCGAGGTTATGTGCATCCCGGGTCAGGGAAAAGATTCCAAATTCGCTCCCACCGGCCCTAAAAAACACAGCGTCCTTATCCAGCAGAGCCTCGATTTTTTTAACAAACCGCTTTATCAGTCGATTAGTAAACCCGATACCAAAAGCCGATTCGTACTGACCCAGCCTTAGGATCCTAAGGCGTAGCCCAAGCCCCTCGGACCCACTGCCCTCTGAACCGTCAATCAGCGACTGGGCCATTCTTTCACCCGCCTCGGCGCTGGGCAGACCTGTGATCGGATCGTTTTCAGCCAGAGTGCGCTCGTAGGCCCGAAACCCGCTGACATCCGTATGCAAAATGACCTTCCCGCCTTTCGCCAGTGGCGCGTGTCGCATTTCCATCACACGTCCATCAGGCAAGCGGTAATCAAGGAGCATCTTGTCCGCCCGGTTCAGAAATCTTGCGTGCTCGAGCTTGACTTGCTCCTCGGGTGATCTGTCGCCGTAAAGACCGATAGAGGCGAAGTGGCGCAGATGCTCCAGTATGGGCGCGCCCTCTTCCATGAGATGTTCGGGTAGACCATAGAAGTCCCGATAAGCGGTATTGGCCCAGGACAGCTTATCGACGGCATCCCATATGGCGATTCCTACCTCGACTTCGTTCAGGGCATCAGAGTCAAACACAGCGACAGGAGGGGGTGAAGAGCTGAAGGCAGCGCCGAAAACGCCTATTTGCCTCGTAATTGCTTACGTCGCTCAAGGTCCTTAGCGGCGGGCGGCAATACCTTGCTGCTCTCCGGAAGCCCATCGAGGATTGAGGCCATCACGATCCAGGAGCGAACCGACTCGCGGTAATAAGTCGGTAACGCAGCCCAAGCGCGAGCAATGGCCAGCGCTTCTTCAGGGAGATCTTCCGAACGATCCCACTCCTGAACGGCATAACGTGGGCCTACACCATTGGCCAGCCACTCCGGCCTGACCCGAAGCCAGTCCGCGACGGCCTCAAGTCGCTCACGCCTAGGCAAGGCCTCTCCCTCGAGATACTTGCGGGCTGTCGTCAAGCTTTTGGCGCCAGCGTTCCTTCGGAGAGGCTCGATTTCGACAGGAATCCTCGACCAACTTCCCTCTTTAGCGGCATATCCCGCCTCCTCCATCGCCGAGATCAGGCGTTTGGAAAATTCCCGATTAGCTATTTGCTCAGGGTTCTTTTTTGTCACGGTCTCGGCCCGCTCTTCGTTGTGGTGACAAGAATATCCTCTAAAGAGGTAACTCTATCGCGAGCGTGAGGAGAGGTCAAAACCATCGATCAGGCAGCCAATCGGTAGCGGTCGAGGTTATCCTCGAACTCGTGAAGGCGCTTCCAAATCGAGCGCAATTCGGTAATCGTCGTCCAGTTGTTCAGAAACAACGAGAACCCGCCGTGCACTCGAGAGAAGGCATTTGATACCTGCACCATCACCCCGAGCGTCAGCACGCCCGTAAAAAGACCCGGACCCATGACCAGGTACGGGACAATCGTCATAAATTGATCGTAAGACGTTGACCACGCATCGAAGTAGCCGTAGTGAAAATACAACCGATGGTAGTTTCGTTTGATGTCAGCAAAAAAGCCCCGTAGCTTGCCCAACTCGGCGTAGTTGACCTTATCGTCCTCACCAAGAACCAGATCCTTACGAAACGCAGCTTCTACCTTTTGGTTGTTGTACTCAAGGCCCGGCAGCTTCCAGCCCACCAGCCAGGAGATAAACAACCCCCCGATCGAAATGACCAATGATCCCCAAACGAGCGACCCCTCGATATCGCGCAAAATAGGCACGTCGACTTTGTCCGAGAGCTCATACAAGACCGGAATAAATGCGATCAGGGTCATGACCGCGCGCACAATCTGCAGTCCAAGCGATTCAACAATTCTCGCGAAGCGGTTGCAGTCCTCCTGAATGCGCTGTGACGCGCCCTCGATTTCATGTTCAACATCGCGCCATCGAGGAATGTAGTTAAAGGTAATGGCCTCGCGCCAGCGAAGGCCATAGATTCGGGTGAACCAGCCGGTAAAAATCGCCAGCAGAATATAAGGAAACGCGATCACCATAAATGACGGCGACCCTTCAAAACCACTGCTCACGTACTCCAGAGAAATCAATTCGGCAAAGAACTGACTGATTCCATCCTGCGGGTTCTCCTTAAAGTTAGCGGCGTTTTGCAGCAGATCGTAAAAACCGCCGTACCACTCATTAATCGCCACCGTCATTTGGACCTGAAGCCATAGAGAAAGCACCAAAAGCGCCCCTCCGCCGTAGGCCCAAAGCGCCCACTCACGCGATCGATAAAAAGCTTTGATCATGACTAGTCTCCATAGGTCGGGCGGTGTCCCACAGCTGCAGAATGATTTACGGCGACGGTTTTATCACAGCGGCCCCTGAGACAGGCATTAAAATTCATGTAATGTTTAGCGACCGTCAACTTCCGCCGGGCAGCACCGGTGCCTGAGTACGATTACATCATCATCGGCGCGGGATCCGCCGGCTGTGTGCTGGCCAGTCGGCTGAGCGAGGATCCTGCCAATCGCGTTTTGATCCTCGAGGCCGGGCCCATGGATCGCAAGCTGATGATCCATATTCCTGCCGGGGTATACCACGCCTATAAAGATCCATCGATTAACTGGAACTACTTTAGCGAACCGGAGAGCGAGTGCGCACAGCGCGAAATTGACTTACCCCGTGGTCGGGTCATTGGCGGATCGTCTTCCATTAATTCCATGGTTTATATGCGAGGGCATCCTCTCGATTATGATCGATGGGCTGACGAGTTCGATCTGCCGCAATGGCGATATGCCAACTGTCTGCCCTACTTCAAGCGTTGCGAAGGATCGGATCGCGGGGAAAATGCCTGGCACGGTGCATCGGGCCCGCTAGGCGTCACACAAAGCCAACTCCAAAACCCTCTATATGACGCCATGATGGAGGCCGGCGCACAATCTGGACAGGGTACATCGGAAGACCTGAACGGCTACAAGCCTGAGGGTATTGCACGACTCGACAGCACGACCCGGCACGGGCGCCGTTGCAGCGCAGCGATCGCGCACCTAAAGCCCAGTTTAAAGCGCCGCAACCTTTCACTGATTACGGGCGCTCTCACTCACCGCATCGATACCGTGCACGGCCGGGCAACCGGCGTCACCTACAGCAAAAACGGACAACTGCGGTCCGTGGCCGCGCGCCGGGAGGTCATTGTCAGTTGTGGCGCCATCAAGTCACCGCAACTCCTGATGCTTTCAGGAATCGGTCCCGCTGAGCATTTAAAGGAGATGGGTCAGCCTGTTGTTACCCCACTCCCCGGGGTTGGGCAAAACCTGATGGATCATTTGTGCGTCGAGACCGCTTTCCATTGCAAGAAACCCGTAACGCTCCATACCCTGACGAATCCGATTAAGAAACTGGGCGTGGGTCTTGAGTGGCTTTTCAAACGATCCGGTATGGGTATCTCGAACATTTGGGAGATGGGGGGTCTGGTCTATGGGAATCAAGAAGCCGCGCACCCTAATCTTCAGTATCACTTTGCTCCGGTTTTTACTGAGTGGCAAGGGCGCAACATTCGACTGCATCAGGGCTTCGTACTGCAGGCCGACCAGTTAAGACCCAAAAGCCGGGGCGAAATACGGCTTCACTCGCTTAATCCCAGCGATCGGCCAGCGGCACACTTCAACTACCTGAGTCATCCTGACGACCTTAAAGAGTTGGTCGAAGCGATGAGAGTGAAGGACGACTTGCTGAGACAGCCGGCGTTCGACGAGTTCAGGGGGGAGCGAATAAAGCCCGCCCCTGATCTCTCCTCCGATCAGGATCTGGCCCGTTGGATTCGTGCTACCACATCAACGGACTACCATCCGTGCGGTACGTGTCGGATGGGTTCAGACCCAATGGCGGTCGTGGACTTTGAGATGAAAGTCCACGGGATGGAGAACCTACGGGTTGTTGATGCATCGGTTATGCCGGACATCGTGAGCGGCAATCTGAATGCGCCGACCCAGATGATGGCCGAGCGGGCCGCGGACTGGATCCTCGGAAAATCACAACTGCCTCCCCAAAACGCGCCTTTCCACTTCCATTCACCCGCCTGAAATAGACCATGCAACCCTCTCTAGGCAAGAGGCACTGGCGTCTTTGAACGCCCGTCAACCCAAACTACAAGACCACCCGCGACAATCAAACCGATACCCGTTAAGGCGAGCAGGTTCGGAAACTCGTTAAAAAATAAAAGCCCCCACAGCAGCACAAAAGGTAAAACGGCATACTCAAACGGTGACAGGAACGACGCCTCTGCGTTTCGATATGCGTAAGAAATAGAGAGCGCAATCACCGATGAGATCACGCCTAAACCCACAAAGTAGATGACGTCTCCCTCGACCGGCCACCGCCACGCCCGAAAAAGAAATTCAAGGCCCGCGTCAGACTGGCCCGCCCACTGACCTTTTCCTAACGTGAGGCCGATCAGGCCACTGACCAGAATAAAGGAGACCTGCGCCATGACCGCGAGCATGGGCGCGGACTCAGTTTCGCGCAAATAACGCGTGGCGGTGTTGAAGCCCGCGTAACAAAAAGCAGCGACCAACGGCCAGAGGTAAGCCCATTGGAGATCTCCAGTAAAGGGCTGCACGACGCAGACCATTCCCGCCAGCCCCACCAATACGGCAATCCAGCGAACCGGCCCGAAACGCTCGCCCAGAAAAGACCACGAAAAGAAAGTCACAAAAACGGGTGACAAAAAGACGATCGCGGACGCCTCCGCCAAAGGCAAACTGGCAAGCCCCGTGTAGAAGCACATGTTGGCAATGACCAGCAATAAGCCGCGAACCAGGTGAGCTATCGGACGGCGCGTTCGCGCCCCACTCAAACCATAGCGCAAAAGAAGCGGGAGCAGTATGCTCAGGCTAATTACGGCCCGGATAAAAACAATCTGATGTAAGGCGTAGTCGCCGCTCAGCATCTTGATTAGCGCGTCCATAAACGAGATGGCAAACACACCCAAAAGAAGCACGCCGACTGCCTTAAGGTTCATCGACCAGCATCCTCGCTTAAAAAGCGGTGCGCAGATATCCAATACACGCTACGGGTGATACTCAAAACACGAAGGGCCATAAAATAAAGTTACCGTGACGCTGACAGCAGACATCGAGACTAAAACATTGGCAATCGCAAAGAATACCCTCAAAGCCCTCCATAGGCCCGCTCGGTGGAGTCGCTAATCAGAACATAAAGATGAATATTCTTTTTATCATGTGTGATCAGCTGCGTGCCGACTATCTTTCCTGCTACGGGCATCCGTTTCTGAAGACACCCCATATTGATGAGCTTGCAAGAGGGGGTGTTCGATTTGAACGGGCCTATTGCCAGGACCCCCTCTGCGGCCCCTCAAGAGCCAGCTTCTATACCGGTCGATACGTATCGTCACATGGTGTCATGGCGAACGCCGATCCCCTTAAGGCTAGCGAATGGACTCTGGGAGACTACCTGCGCGAAATAGGCATGCAGGCCGTGGTGGTGGGCAAATCGGAGGGTCGCTTTAATGCCCGGGCTGCCGCACGCATGAACTTGAGCGAATCATCCGAACAGGCAGTCGCGTTGAGAAATAACGGCTTTGTGCCGTATGAGTTATTTGCTGGACTCTATCCTGATCCGATTCTCCCTGAGGATCTTGGATACAGCGACTACCTTCGGAAGCATGGCTTTGGTGGTGAGAATCCCTGGGAGACCTGGGCCAACAGCGCGCTTGACGATCAGGGTCGTGTGGTTTCCGGCTGGCAGATGCGAAACGCGCGCTTTGCCGCTCGGGTGCCCGAGCAACACTCCGAGACTGCTTTTATTACCGATCGGGCGATCGAGTTCATAAACAGCAGGGGCCCGACAGAACGCTGGTGCATGCACTTAAGCTACATCAAGCCCCACTGGCCCTATCTGGCACCGGCCCCCTACCATGAGATCTATAACGCCCATCACGTGATCGATCCGATTCGTAATCCTTCCGAACGCATTAACGCTCATCCAGTTTTCAACGCCTTCATGGCGCAGGACTACAGCGAGAATTTCTCTCGAGATGAAGTCAGGCAGACCGTCATTCCGATTTATATGGGGCTTATTGCCCAACTGGATCACCACATCGGGCGCGTCATCCATGCACTGGAAGCGCGTAACCTTCGGCAGAACACGCTGATCGTGTTCACCAGCGACCATGGAGACTACCTGGGTGATCATTGGCTGGGCGAGAAAGATCTTTATCATGAGAGCGCGATTCGTATTCCACTGATTGTTAATGATCCTTCTTCTTCGGCTGATCATTCACGCGGCACCGCAAGTGACGCCTTCGTCGAATCGGTGGACCTGGTACCCACGCTGGTGGAAAGCGCCGGCGGTGAGCCCTCTCAGGAAAGGTTGGAGGGTCGATCGCTTCTGCCTCTGATCCACCAATCCCGAGACGACACCGGCTGGCGCGATTACGTTGTGAGTGAGATCGACTACGGTGATCGAGGCCCTCGATCACTACTCAACGTTCATCCCTACCAATGCCATGCGTGGGTGATACGCACCGACCATTGGAAATATGTCCTCCATGAACCGTTCAGGCCTCAGCTATTTAATCTCAAAGACGATCCTGGCGAATTTATCGACCTAGGCGACGACCCGGCGTACGAAAAAGAGCGTGCCCAACTGCATGAGCGTTTATTCGCCTGGCAACGCTGTCTGAAGACGCGAACGGAAGTGCCCACCAATGAACTGTTCCGGCGCGGCCCCGAACGTGATGAAAACGAGTTTGGCATCATGATCGGCCACTGGTGACAGCCCGGCACCCACTGGAAACACGCCAGTTGATCGGACCGACGGGTGATAATCTGACCTGTCGGTCGAACCCTAAATCTTCAAAACGGAAAAGCACCCCATGTTTCCTGAACGCATGAGCGCACTTAAGCGTCGTCTGGCAGACGCAGGCATCGATATTGCCGTGATCACCGATGACGACAGCGTGTACTACTACTCCGGCTATTACGGCTACCTGCACATGGACTTCGGTCGACCCACGATGCTGGTTGTTTCTGCCCACGGAGGAACAGTACTCATCACGCCGACAATGGAAGAAGATCTCGCCAGCGCCTGCGCCGTGGTGGATCGCGTTGATCTCTGGAACGATGGCATGGGTAATGAATGGCGAGAATCTCTTCCCGCACTTTTAGGCGATACTGCCGTGATTGGGATCGAACCCGACCTTATTCCTCCACGCGTTCGCGCGTACCTCGACGGCATTGTCGAGACTACCCGATTTGCCGACGTCACGCCCATTGTGAGCGCGATGCGAATGATCAAATCCGAAGCCGAACTTCAGCTTGCACGTCACGCCGGTCAAGTAGGGATTGCGATGATGAACGCGGCACGAGCCGTGATCGGTGAGGGTGTGCCGGAATACGAGATTGCTCTGGCCGCCACCACTGCAGGCACAAAAAAAGCGGCAGAGATTCTTGAGGCGCATTACCAGGGCAGCATGATGTCGCCCAGTATCCACTTTATGCAGATCATGGCCTCCGGCGATCAGATCACCATGACCCATCACCGAAACAGCACAAAAAAACTGAAAAGGGGCGAGCCTGTTTTCCTGTGCTTCTGCGGAATGACCAACTTCCACCGCTTCAAACTCGGGTTTGACCGCACCTTTTGGGTCGGCGAGATCGCAGACGAATCACAAATTCAGGCTTACGAAACCGCTGTGGCCAGTCAGGCGGCGGCTTTGTCTGTTCTGGGTCCGGACGTGCCGGCTGAAGATGTGCATCGCGCATATGCCGAAGTCATCCAGACTGCGGGCTATGAGTATCCGTTTCGCTGTGGCCGCGCGACGGGGTTCAGTTTCCTGGAGACCCCACAGCTGGTGTTTGGAGATACCACGCGGCTTCAGCCGGGAATGGTCTTTGCCGTCGACGGATCCGTAACGGTTCCGGGCAAATTCCGAGCCCAAGTCGGCGACAGTTTCATCATTACGGAAGACGGCTACGAGCAGATTACCTCACACCCAAAAACGATCGCGGAAGTTATTGTTTAACACCCCACGCGCTGACAAATGACAGCACGTGGGATGATGACTCTTAGATCAAAGACAACATGGTCGCAGCATCGCTGATCTTGAACTCTCGCGGCTCTTCAACATTCAGATGCGTCACCACGCCATCATCGACGATCATGGCGTAACGTACGGATCGCTCACCGTAACCTGCAGCGCTCATATCGGCGTTGAGGCCAACCGCACGAGTAAATTCGCCGTTACCGTCCGCAACCATGGATACCTTACCTTCCGCACCCAGTGATTTTCCCCATGCGCTCATCACCCACGCGTCGTTGACGGACAGACACACAATCTCGTCAACGCCTTTGTCGCGAAAGCCCTGGGCGTGCTCGACATAGCCTGGCAGATGGTTGCGTGAGCAGGTCGGCGTGAAGGCGCCCGGCAGCGCAAAAAGAACGACTTTCCGGCCAGCGAACATCTCAGCAGAGCTTCGCGGCTCTGGTGCACTCTCGCCCATTACATACACGGTAACGTCGGGAAGTCTGTCTCCAACGGAAATAGTCATTTCGGATCCTCTGAAAGATTTAAATACGGATGAGCCGCCGAATTCTACGGTTGACGTGTGCGCCACGCAAAACCTGACAAAAAAGCTCGAATTTATGGAGATTCCCCATAAACTCGCTCCTCCGACCAAGAGACGGATGGGCACTAAACACTCACCGTCCGCCTCGAAACTCGCTATAGTATCTTGAGGCTCCGGGATTCATCAGAGCCCAAGAGGAGCAGCGCTTTTTCAAAAAGGGCTGTCTATCGTTTTGTCCTAAGGAGGAATATTAATGAAAGAGAAATCATCTCAGGTTGAGAGTTCTCGCCGAAAGTTTCTGAAAGGTGCTGGGGCGGCCAGCGTAGCCGCGTCAACGATCGCGGCGCCTGCGATCGTCAAAGGCGCTGGCCATACGGTCCTTAAAGTCCAGGCGGCCTGGGGCGGCGGCATTTTTCTTGAGAACGCTCAAAGCTATGTAAAGCGCGTAGAGGAAATGTCCGGAGGCAGTCTCAAGATTGATCTCTTAGGTGTCAATGCGGTCGTGAAAACCAGTCAAATGCAGGATGCGGTTCACCGCGGCGTGCTTGATGGCGCTCACTACGTAACCGCCTATTGGTATTCAAAATCCAAAGCGGCGTCGCTGTTCGGCACAGGCCCCTGCTACGGCTGGTCTGCTCAGGAGCTGCTGGGCTGGATTGCCTACGGTGGCGGTATGGAGCTCTTTAATGAACTCAACGAAAGCCTTGGTCTTGACCTGATCAGCTTCTTTAACAGCCCGATGCCAGCGCAACCTCTCGGCTGGTTCAAGAAGCAGATTACCGATGCGTCCCAGATGAAGGGTCTGAAGTATCGGACTGTGGGTCTGGCGGCAGACGTTCTGATGGAAATGGGAATGTCCGTCGTGCAGCTGCCGGGTGGCGAAATTCAGCCCGCGATGAAATCCGGCCTGATTGACGCGGCGGAGTTTAACAACCCGCGTTCTGACCGTGACTTTGGTATGCAGGATGTCTCCAAGCACTACCACCTGGCGAGCTATCACCAATCGCAGGAATCCTTCGAGATCACCTTCAACAGAAGTCGATACAACAAACTGTCCAAAGAGCATCAGGCAATCCTGAAATACGCTTCCGAGGCAGAAAACTCCAACTTCTACTGGCACAACACACTGAACTACGCCGACAACCTGGTGGAGTTGCAGGAGAAGATGGGTGTCAACGTGTATCGCACGCCGGACAGCATCATGCAGGAACAGCTGAAGGCATGGGATATCGTGATCGAGCGTATCGAAAAAGAAGATCCGTTCTTTGCGAAGGTCGTTGCCTCACAGCGCGCGTATGCCAAGAAAGTGATGCGCTACCTGCTGCTTAATGCGCCGGATTATGGTATGGCTTACCGTCACTATTTCGGTGATCCGACCGCATAATCTCAGAGTAAACGGTGTACCTCACCAGGGGCGGCAACTGCCGCCCCTGGTATCTTCTGACATGATCGACGTATAGGTCTTTCTCACGGGTTGAATCGACATGACAAAATTTATTCATTCGATTGAGAGCCTCAGCATCTGGATTGGGCGCGCCTTCGGCTGGTGTATTCTGATCTTGACGCTCTCCGTCTCCTACGAAGTCTTCGTTCGATACGTGCTCAACTCACCGACCGTCTGGGCTTTTGACATGATGGTCCAGATGTATGGCGCCCTGTTCTTAATGGCCGGTGCTTACGCTCTTGCGCAGGACACTCACGTTCGCGGTGACGTGATTTATCGATTGATCCCAAAACGCTGGCAGGCGGGGATTGATTTTTTTCTTTACGTGACTTTCTTCTTTCCGGGGATGCTCGCGCTCTTTTGGTATGGCGCGGAAATTGCCTCCGACTCATGGCGGTATAAAGAAGTGAGTTGGAACAGTCCTGCCCGGATTCAGATCTATTTCTTCAAGACCTTAATTCCCATTGCAGCCGGTCTTCTGATTCTGCAGGGCATCAGCGAATGCATGCGGTGCTACCTGTGCCTTAAAAACGGGCGCTGGCTGAATCGTCTTGAGGACGTTCAGGAAACCGAGAAGGCTCTCGCTGAGCAAGCTCAGGAAGTCCGCAGTTAACGCAACCCTGTCCTGAGACCAACCTGGAGAACCCGTCCCGATGACGAACCCTGAAGTCGCCATTTTGATGCTGACGATGTTTATCGGCCTTGTCCTTCTGGGATTCCCGATTGCCTTTACGCTCATCGCGATGGGTGTGGGTTTTGGCTACTACGCCTATTACCAGTCGGACCGAATTGAATTTTTCAGCGATCTGTTTAACAACCAGATTTTTTACCTGCTGAATCAGAACACCTATTCGGTGATGGAAAACGACACGCTCGTTGCCATCCCGCTGTTTTTATTTATGGGCTACGTTGTCGAGCGTGCCAACATCGTTAACCGACTGTTCTTCTCCCTGCAGATGGCGTCTCGCAATTTGCCCGGCTCAATGGCGGTGGCGGCGCTGATTACCTGTGCGGTGTTCTCAACCGCAAGCGGGATCGTGGGCGCGGTGGTAACGCTGATGGGCCTGCTTGCTTTTCCTGCCATGCTTCAGGCCCGCTACGATCGACAGTTTGCCTCAGGTGTCATCTGCGCAGGAGGCACCCTGGGTATTCTCATTCCGCCATCGATCATGCTGATCGTATATGCGGCGATTGCTGAACTTTCACCATTACGTTTGTACGCCGCCGCCGTATTCCCTGGGTTCCTTCTCGCCGGCTTATACATTGTCTACGTGGTCTCACGAGCGGCGATTAGTCCTTCCATAGCGCCCAAACCACTGGATGAAGACGTCCCCCCGCGAGGGCAGGTTTACCTTGAACTGTTGAAGTCGTTTGTTCCCCTGACCACCCTGATTATTCTTGTTCTTGGCTCGATCTTAGGCGGCCTAGCCACTCCTGCGGAGGCCGCAGCGATGGGTGCGCTGGGTGGCCTTGTGCTCGCATTTTTCTACCGCTCGTTAACCTGGGAGCGCCTGAAGGAATCGGTTTATCTCACCGCTAAATCAACGGCGATGGTGTGCTGGCTGTTTGTGGGCTCTTGGACTTTCGCCTCGGTGTTCTCTTACCTTGGCGGGCATGACGTTATTGAGGCATGGTTCCTGTCGCATAACCTGGAGCCATGGCAATTTCTCATTCTGGTCCAGCTGATTATCTTTATCCTTGGCTGGCCGCTCGAATGGTCTGAGATTCTCATCATCTTCGTGCCGATATTCCTGCCGATGCTGGATAACTTCAATGTGAATCCGTATTTCTTCGCGATGCTGATAGCGCTGAACCTGCAAACGTCATTCCTGACGCCACCGATGGCCATGTCGGCCTATTATTTAAAGGGTGTTGTGGGCGATCAGATTGAGCTGGTACAAATCTTTAAAGGCATCATGCCGTATCTCGCGATCGTTATTTTCTCGATGGTGCTCCTGTATCTTTTTCCGGGCATTGCGCTGTGGCTTCCGGATGCGCTGTTCGGCGAATACATTCCCTAAGCATTCTGCGGCACCATGAGCGAACTTTTTGAGCTGTCCGCAACGGAGGCTGCGCGTGGAATTCAAGAAGGCCGATTCTCGTCCGTAGAATTGGTCGACGCCTGTCTCCAGCGCATCAGCGATACCGACAGCGCGATCGGGGCATGGGCGTTTCTTGATCCCGATTTGGCCCGCTCTCAAGCCAAGGCAATGGATGAATTGCGTCAGCACGGGAAACCCACCGGACCGCTGCACGGCGTTCCCGTAGGAATAAAGGATATTTTTGACACGGCCGACATGCCGACCGCATACGGCTCTCCGATCTTTGAGAAGCGCCAACCCACCGAGGACAGTACCGTGGTCAGCCGCCTTCGGGAAGCAGGCGCCGTGATTCTCGGAAAGACGGTCACTACGGAATTCGCCTTCTTGGCACCCGCGCGCACGCAAAACCCGCATCGCTCTGGGCATTCGCCGGGCGGCTCGTCGAGCGGTTCAGCAGCGGCGGTGGCTGCACAGCAGGTGCCGTTAGCGGTAGGTAGCCAGTCAAATGGGTCGGTCATACGCCCCGCCTCATTCTGCGGAGTCTATGGCCTGAAGCCGAGTTATGGTCTGGTCTCGCGCCGCGGCGTCCTTCATACCTCTGATGGTCTGGATCAGGTTGGTGTATTCGCACGATCTGTCGAGGATGCCGCCTTGATCGTTGATCAAGTCACGGGTTTTGATATCGACGATAGCGCTACCCGGGCGGTCCCCAAGCCGCGTCTTGTATCGGGCTTTCAGGAAGAGGTACCAGTTGAACCGCGATTTGCATTCCTGAATGCCGCTTACGACGATCGCCTCAGCGAGGACGCACGGGAAGGCTTCCAAGAACTGCGTGAAGTCTTGGGGAATTTTGGTGACGTGGTGGATCTGCCTGAGAGCTACATCCACCTGCTGGGGCATCATAAGGTGCTTTACGAGTCTGATATCGCAAAAGCCCTGGGCGACACGCTCCCACCGAGTCTTGAAGGAGTGAGCGCCCAGATGCGCGAGACGTTGACCCGAGGCAGCTCCTACGGGGCCGAGGCCTATCAGGAGGCACTCGAGGCTCAAAAGATGTCTCGACTTTTTTTTGAGGACTTCTTCAACGACTACGACGCCATCGTTGCCCCATGTGTTCCCGGAGAAGCGCCCAGCACGCTCGAGAGCACGGGCGACCCGACGTTCTGTACGCTATGGACTTTACTCGGCTTACCCTGTCTCGCACTGCCCTTAATGCAGGGTGCTTCTGGACTACCGATCGGTGTGCAATTAATCGCCGGGTGGGAAGAAGATGGTCGCCTGATGCGGACCGCGCGCTGGCTGGAACATACCCTTCGTGACGAGTGAGCCAACTTTCGCTAGGATAAGCCCATGAAACAAATGAGCATCGACAAAATCACCGGCAGCATCGCGCTGCTCGTTCTGATCTGGTTTATTACCGGACTTGCTGCCAGTATCAGCAGTGGATTTGCCGGATTCTGGGGAGGCCTCCCTTTCTGGATCATCAGCGTGACCATTCTGCTGATGGTGGTCTTCGACTTTTGGCGCGCGGTCTTTCGCAAGAGCACCTAACGTCGGTCGTTAGCTGTCGACCTCATTCGTCGATTCTGTGGCGCGCCCCACCAAAGCTAGGGGCTTTCCCCTTCAGCGAGACTCGCGCGAAATAACCCCCAGCGCGGCACTCGCTAGTCGCGCTGCGGCAGGATCCGCCCGACTCGTTAGAAGGATGGGAACCTTGCCGCCCAGTACAAGGCCGGCTGCACAAGCACCCATGAAGTACACCATCATCTTAAAGAGGGCATTGCCCGTCTCAATGGTGGGAACCACAATGATGTCGGCGTGACCCGCTACGGGGCTGCTTATACCTTTTAACTGCGCCGACTCCTCCGAAACGACATTATCAAAAGCAAGCGGCCCGTCAATTTCCATAGGCAGTTGATGTTCGGACCGCTGCTTAAAGTGCTCGATAATTTCTTTGCACTCGCCTGTAATCGGCATTGCCGCGCTCACGCTCTCAGAGGCCGCCAGCAATGCAACACGAGGCCGCTCAGTACCGAGGCGGTGCGCAAGGATCGCCGCATTTTCCACAATCGCCCCTCGCGTCATGACGGTGGGCGCGACATTCAGCGCACAGTCGGTTAGCAGAAGTGACTTTTGCTCACCTGGAAGAGACATGTGAAACACATGCGACAAACGAGCGGCGGTTCTGACGCCGTTATGCTTATCCAGTAAGGGGCGCATAAAAGTGTCGGAGTGAATGTGCCCTTTCATCACCATCTGGACCTCGCCAGAAGCCGCCAACGCCGCACCGGCGGCAGCCACAGACTCCTCTCCAACCGCCTCCTCTAGCCTGAAAGAAGAGATATCCCATCGGATCGCCGCCGCGCTTTCCTCAATGGCTTGTCGTTCACCAACAAGCACCGGCTCGATGAGACCGTGCTCAAAAGCCTGTCGCGCGCTTTCGAGCGCCAGTACATGTCCCGCACCGACGATTGCCGTAATTGCCCGGCCCCGTCCGCTTGCTTTCTCCAGAAGCGCCGGCGGACAGATTGGTTTTTGCTGGCTTAGAAAAATTCCCATTCGCTCTTTGATCTCAGACTGAGTCAGTGGTCTAGAGTTTTCCTAGCAGTTGGGCTTATTCAGGCTCTCTACCAACTTGAGCCGCTGAATCTTTCCAGACGGACCTTTTGGCAACTCATCCATGACGTGGAAAGCCGACGGCGTCTTAAAGCGCCCGAGATTCTGTTCACAATGGGCGCGCAACCCGTCAAGGTCGATAACAGTTCCCGGACTGGGAACGACGCAGGCAGCCACGTCTTCTCCATAATTGGAGTCGGGCATACCGATCGCCGCAGCCTCCAAGATCCCGGGAAACTGGTAGAGGACATCATCAATCTCTCTCGGCGCTATGTTTTCGCCCCCTTTAATGATCAATTCCTTTATACGACCCGTGACAAAAACATAGCCATCGGAATCCATTCGACCAAGATCGCCTGTGCGATACCATCCGTCTTCCGTAAAGGCTTCCTTTGTTTTCTCAGGCTCTTTGAGGTAGCGCATCATCAGGTTCGCGCCGCGCACCTGAATCTCGCCTTCTGTATTTGCCTGCGTCACCGCTTGACTCTCTTTGGCAATTCGCACGTCATTCCCGCATGCTCTGCCGGGAGATCCAATTCGGTGTCCTTGTGGATTCAGCGGGTTACTCAAAATGGGAGCGGCGGTTTCCGTGATCCCCATGGTCTCAACGAGTGGGATTCCAAAGCGCTCTACAAAAGCCTCATGAACCGCCGGCGGCAATGCCGCTGACGCAGAGCGCCCGAACCGCATTTGCTTTAACGATTCGATAGACGGATCGGCGGCTCGATCATCCGCGCCCAGCAGATAGGAAATAATCGTTGGAACCGCACTGAACCAAGTGCAGTCGTTAGTAATGATCCAGTCCCAGAACCGCGAAACCCTGAAGCGATGCGGCATCACTACCGATGAGCCACTCAAGAGCGGTGCCATTACGGTTACCACTTGGCCGTTAATATGGCAGAGCGGGAGCACGCACAACGCCCGATCATCGCGCGTCAGGTGATGCGCAGCAGCGGTGTTCGCGCCCCCCGCGAGAAGACTCGCGTGCGAGTGAATGACGCCCTTGGGTCGACCGGTAGTCCCCGACGTGTAAATCAGTAATGCATCATCATCTGCCTTTGGAGCAACAAGCTCGCTACCGTCATCGATATGGGGTAACTCAAGGCCCTCGCGAGACACACCTATCTCAATCCTGAGCGAAGGGATCTGCTCCTTTCTGATTTTCTCAGCCAACGCCTGGTTAGCCTCATCAACAAAAACAATGGGCACTTCCGAGTGTTCAAAAACGTAACGCAGCGCACTCTCCCCCGCTACCGGGTTGAAGGTCGCGATCGTGTAGCCGCCGTACATCGCTCCGAGGAAAAGCTCAAGCGCGGCCTGGCCGTTGGCACGGAGCATGCCCACGCGAGCACCTGGAGAAACGCCCTTTGCGGCCAAGTAACGCGACAGCTGTACTGACGTCTTCCGCAGATCACCCCAGGTTATCTCTGAGGCAGCATCTGGAAAAATGGCAAAGACTTTATCCGGATGCTCCGCCGCGTAGTAGTCGATCAGCGCGCGTACCGTCAGCTGCGTGCAATCCCGGACCGCCGCAAAATCAAGCGGCTCACTATTTGCCATAGCGCGCCCAATAATCTGTCAGCAGATCATCCGGCGAGATCTCTTGCGGTGGAATTTTTGAGACCACCCGAACGGTGTTCAGATAATGGCGGAAATTCATATTTTCGCTGATGCTGTTGCCGCCCCAACTGCCGCAGCCCATCGATAGCGAGAAGGGTAGCGCATTATCGAAGCTCCCGCCTGTTGCAAAACAATGCGCCTGGTTGACGATTACCCGACACGTGGGCAAGTCGAGCCCGATCTTTAGAGGGCGATCCTCGGTACGGGTATGTATCCCCACTGAATGCCCGGCGCCCTGATGGGCATAGATAGCACGGACTGTATCCAATGCCGTGGAAAAATCCTTAGCCCGGTACACAGCTAAAACGGGACTTAACTTCTCACCTGAAAACAGATACTCCGGGCCAGCACCCGTCTCTTCCACGAGCAAGACTTTGATGGGTTGACCGTTGTCTCGCGAGATACCCGCCATCGTCGCAATCTCTTCGGCGCTTTTGGCAATCACCCGAGGATTGAGTTTGCCATCGACCCACATGAGCGCCTGAAGCGCCGCTTTCTCTTCGGCGCTCAACAGAACCGCTCCGTGCGCTGCGAGCCCTCCGAGCATCCGCTCATAATTCCCTTCCACCAAGACCAGACTGTTCTCCGAGGAACAACTGGTGGCGTTATCGAACGTTTTGGAAGCAATCACGAGACGAACAGCTTCATCACAGTCTGCCGTCTCGTCCACGATCACAGACACGTTTCCCGCACCCACCCCAACGGCTGGTGTACCGCTCGAGTAGGCGGAGCGTATATTGTTCTGAGATCCAGTCGCCACAATCAGATCCACTGACTTCATCAGACTTTCAGTGTCTGCCTTGTTGACGGGCTTGGGCAACTTCTGAACCAGCTCACGAGGCGCACCCACATGCTCAAGAGCATCCTGAAAAAATACCACCAGTTCTTCACAGACCGCCTCCCCCCTGGGGGAGGGGGCAAGGATAATCGCGTTACGCCCCTTTAGGGCGTTCATCACCTTGTTCGTGGGGGTCGCGACCGGATTCGTCGATGGCGTGATCGCCCCTACCACGCCTACCGGGCGGGCGATTTCAATGATCCCCTTGCTTTTGTCCTCCGAGATCACACCTACCGATCGAGCGCCGGACAGATCGCGAAGCAGGCCCAGTGTCTTCCGGTAATTTTTTGTGAATTTATCTTCGACATCACCAAGCCCTGTGTCCTCTACCGCTCGCTTCGATAAATACCGATTACGGTCTGGCTCCAGCACTACCCAGGCGATCGCCGCGACGACGTCATCAACTTGCGCCTGATCGAAGGTCTCGTAGATTCTTTGGGCTTCGCGCGCCTGGCGAATAAGGTCAGCAACAGCAGAATCTTGAGTCATAGCAATCCTACAAAATAATCCAAAAAGCCAACATCCAGAAAAGCGGCAACTACCGCTTCTGAGCCCTAGAAATTAAGCGACACGTCCTTATGATGGGAATTGCAGCTCGCAACAAATAACGCCTGCTCTCTGGTCATTTTTGCCTGCTGCCGCAGGCCAATGGTTTCGCTGATGAGGGCGTCAATCTCTTCCAAAGGTTTAGCCATCTCGGCAAACGCTTTTTCTCTCCAAGCAACTTCAGCAAGGAAGAGATCAATTGCTTTTTCCATTTGCGCAAGGGCTTCATTGATATCTGGATCACCCCCTTTGACCGCTCGGCGCGCCTTATTAATTCCCGACTTTATCTTGCTCGTACCGCTTACCTCCCCGACGAGATTACCAAGATCCTTCAACGCGTCGGAAGCGTCATCTGCACCGAGGCCGGGTAGCGCCCGGTAGACCCGATCCAGCTCAGGGCCCAACTGCTTAAGGGCGGGCGTGGCAAGAACAACACCCTTAACGTCGTTAAAGGCCGTATAGGCTTCGTCCACACCGCGGCGGTATTGGTTAACTTTCGTTTTGTCCTCACGCAACAGAGTCACATACGTTTTGTGCTCGCGCTCCCAACTCTCGGGGATAGCGGCTTCATAATCGGCTTTCTCTGAGATTAGCGCATCACGGCGCTCATTCAGTTGATCAACGGTCAGATCCGTCTCTTCGCCTCGACCGGCGCGCAACAGCGCCTGATCCATCTCTTGAATTTTCGGATCCAACTTTCGCATTTGATTCTGATTAAACCGAGCAGCTCTGTGCAGCGACCGATAATCCACCTCAAAAGCGGCTTTTGCCGCGTGCGCCGCCTGCACCTCGGCCACCCTTTCAAAAGTTCCGCGAATACCCTCTGCCGCCTCGTTGAGCTTCTTGGTGAGATTCTTAGGTAAGACATCGGACCCCAGCCCCTCCAAGCGTCGCGCGGCCGCCAGCAACTCGTCCTTCTCGCCTACATAGCGCTCAAATACGTAATCTTCCAAACACTCCTGCAGTTTTGGATTCATCGGCGGGGGCGACACATCTGAGGTGAGATATACCCTCGACGGCAGATAGTTCACCAAACTGGGCAGATAGCCAACAATCGCGAGCCCTGTCAACTGTAACGCAATAAAAGGAATAACCCCTTTGTAGATCTCCACCGTCTTCACAACTTTTGAGGCGACGCCTCGAAGATAGAAGAGCGCGAACCCAAAAGGCGGCGTCAGGAATGACGTCTGAATGTTCAATCCAATCATTACGCCAAGCCACACTGCCGTGATGTTGGCGCTCGGGTCCATCATCAGAATCGGTGCCACGATTGGCACAACAACCACCGCGATCTCAATGAAATCGAGGAAGAACCCCAGCACGAAGATGACCGCCATCACCACAATGAACTGGGTCCAGAAACCTCCGGGCATTCCCGTGAGAAATTCCTTAACGTACACCTCCCCACCGAAGCCTCGGAAGGCTGACGTCAGCATCGCCGCGCCAATCAGGATAATAAACACCATTGACGTGGTCTTTGCCGTCTCGATCATGACGCCATTGAGAATGTCGTAAGTCTTGTGAACGCGCCACAGACTTATCCCAATCGAAAGGGCTAAACCCAATACAGCGAGACTCGCAACGACCACCGCGATCACTTCGCCGGATGAGTCGATCGTTCGCACATTGATCGGCACAACCTTCAAGGTGAAGAAGAGCACGGCAACCGATATCACCGCAAGGATCGCCGGAAAGAATGCGCCGCGTTTACCTTCTGCGAGCCGATAGCCGCTCATAATCAGCGCGCCGATGGCACCGATGGAACCTGCCTGGTTTACCGTCGCAATGCCCAAAATGATGGACCCCAAGACAGCAAAAATAAGAGCGAGCGGCGGTATTAAAGATAAGCCGACATTTCCCCAAAATTTGACATCAAATCGCCCCTCGTAAGGCACGGGCGGCGCGGACTTAGGCCGGATCAGCGCGGTGATCAGAATGTAGAGCATGTAAAGCCCCACCAAAACAAGCCCGGGAATAAATGCCCCCATAAACATCTCGCCCGCGCTTGTGGACACGACATCAAGAGTAGACGGCATTGAAAATTCGCCCGTTGATGCCTTATAGAGGGCTTTGCGCGCCGTGCTGGCAATGTCAGATGCGCTCGATAACTGGTCTGCAAGCAAAATCAGCACGATGGATGGCGGAATAATCTGCCCAAGGGTTCCCGAGGCGCAGATGGTGCCGGTCGCCAACGGCCGGGAATAATTGTGCCGGAGCATCGCAGGCAGTGAGATAAGACCCATCGCGATAACCGTGGCGCCAACGATGCCGGTCGTCGCAGCCAGCAGCGTTCCCACAAACACCACCGAAATCCCTAAACCACCCGGGATCGGTCCGAATAGCCGCGCCATCGTAACCAGCAGATCTTCTGCAATCTTCGAGCGCTCCAGCATGATCCCCATGAAGATAAACAGCGGAATCGCAATCAGCGTATCTCGTTCAACATCCCAGTAGAGGCTTCTGAAATTGGTGACGCCAGCCGTGAGCCACTCAATCGGGCCTGACTCCATGAAATAAGCGCTGGCGTTGCCTTCGACAAAATAGCCAAAGAACGCAGCGAGGCCGATACTGATGATGGCCGAACCCGGCAGCGCAAACGCAACCGGAAACCCGGAACTGAGCGCTATGACCATCAGCACGAAGAGAATAATGAGGAAGAAAAGTTCCATGAGAAGTTGCGATGTAGGCTCAGGTCAAGCTCACGCCTCGTTAGGTAGCTCCGCGGTTTGGACCACTCCGTCTTCTTCCTCATCCGAGGGCTCGCCCAATAAGTCCGCCACGTTACTCAACAAATACGCGCAGAATTGAAAAAGCATAGAGACCGCGAAAATAACCAAAAAGCCGACCATCAGATATTTGACGTACATGCCAAATCCCTGCTGATAAATTTCGAAACTCATAAGAGGGCTGTTCAGGCTGCTGCCCTTTCCCCACATTCCCGTGGTGAGAATGATCCAGCATAAGGGGAGCCCCAGCAGCAGGATGCCGAAAGTATTGGCCCAGGCCTTACCCCGCCTCGAGAAATTCGTATACAGCACGTCCACCCGGACATGCCCTTCGGTTAGCAACGCGTAGGCGCTCGCGAACAGAAAAAGACCCGCGTACCAGAAACGTACGAGGTCGCCCTGAAAGGCCTGCTCATAAGAGTACACAAATCGGCTGATCACAATCGAAAACTCTGCAAGCACTACCAATAGGGTCAGCCAAATGAATCCGAGCCGTCTCGTAAAAAAGGCGATGACAAAGCCGATCAACAGCAGGGGGTAGTGAACATACGTCCCTCGGAATATAGGTCGGCCCAGCTCTTTGCCGATGGTTTCGCCAAGTACTGGCTCCAGTAATTCCTCTACGCGCAGGAACGAGATAATGATGTCGCAGATCCCAATGAGGACAATGCCCCAAAAACTGCCTCGTATGATGAACGCCGCAATCGCGCTTAGACGGTCCGCGTCCGCGCGAAGCAACCTTTGGCCTTGCTTAGCCGAGTAAAGCCCGACGAGCGCCAATAGGACAGCCCAGCTGATCAGCTGACTCCAGCCCAGTGTCGCCATCTCCGATGGAACGGCCGAGCCCGCATCCGAGATGCCTTGGATTGTCGACAACGCGCCCGGCCAACCCTGCCAAAAAATCAGGTAGTTGTGGATAACAAAGAAAACACCGAACAGAGGCACCAGCCACGCGAAGAACCGGGTAAGGAATTGCGTCATGGGTTTAACTCTGCGGGCGTAAGCGCTGTGCGGTTCGAGGTACGGTGGAGGCGTAGGTCAATTGCATCGAAGCCACAACGAGAAAGGGCGGGGCATATTGCCCCGCCCTTTCTTAACCCACAAGATCCATTTAGACCTTAACGCCCAGCACTCGGTTGCGCTGACGCAGATAAGGCTGGTCGGACAGGTTCATCCAGCGACCGACATCCGCTCGAGATTTTGCAAAACTCTCGTGGACCCGGTTCGCCAGATCACTGTGAGCCCGAACTTCCTCGAAGACGGCCTCAGCGGCTTCGCCGAATGCATCGTACACGTCATCGTTAAATTCGCGCACCTGAATACCCTGCTCGGTGATCAACTTATCAAGATAAGCACCGTTATTAGCGTTGTATTCCGCAGGAGAGCGGTCGTTTTCTTGGTGCGCTGCGGCACGGATGAGCGCCTGATCAGACTTTGAAAGGCTCTCCCACCAGCTCTTGTTCATACCCACCGCGAGCATTGAAGCAGGCTCATGCATACCGGGGAAGTAATAGTACTTCGCAGCTTCGTAGAACTTCAGGAAGTAATCATTCCACGGACCCACCCACTCGGTCGCATCGATCGCGCCGGACATCAGGTTCTCGTAGATCTGGCCGCCAGGCAAAGACACCGGAGAGGCACCCAGTTTCGCCATGACGTCACCGCCAAGACCCGGGATACGCATCTTCAGGCCTTTGAGATCGTCCGCTGAGTTGATCTCTTTTCGGAACCAGCCGCCCATCTGAACGCCCGTGTTTCCGCAGCTGAAGCACTTAAGGCCAAATTCGCCCGCGACTTCATCCCACAACTCCTGACCGCCGCCAAACTGAATCCAGGCATTAATCTCGGCCAGCACCATACCGAACGGCACAGCCGTAAAGTACGCCCAGGCCGGGTGTTTACCTTTCCAGTAGTAGTCGGCCGCGTGATACATCTGAGCGTTTCCGGAAGCCACTTCGTCAAACGAATCGAAAGGTTTTACTCGCTCGCCCGCCGCGTAGTAGGTCACGTTCATTCGGCCGTCGGACAGCTCCGCCAGGCTTGCGGCAAAGCGCTGCGCGCCAGTGCCAAGGCCCGGAAAATCCCGCGGCCATGTCGAGACCATCGCGATCTCAGTTCGCGCCTTCACGATCGCCGGTGCAGCCAGCGTCCCCGCGGCTACCGCCGTACCGGCGCCCGCTTTTTTAAGAAAATCACGTCTTTCCATGATTCCTCCTCAATGGTTGGTAGATATCTTGCAGTCTGCCGGATGATGGCAATGCAGACCGGCAAATATTAGTATCGCAAGTCTCAGGTGCGAAAACAATATAAGCACGCGCAATTTTGGCGCTGTAACCAAGGCTTTTGCCTATAAATCAGGCTTTAACCGGTAACGTCCTGTCATGGAGTCGACTCCAGCTGGGCCGCCCAAAACCCCGAGGTCTCAATCTATGAACCAGCCCGCAGACAAAACATCCAATCGCACGGCTCGCACGATGGCAATGAAAAGCGGGGGCTACTACAGCGAGCGAACCCGAGGCGCCAAAGACGTTATCGATAACGCAACCGGGATGCTGCTGGAGGCCGTGGACGCGATTGCCCCGCCCTCGGATCACCAGCCGATCCGGCTTGCCGATTTTGGTGCCGCCGACGGCGGTACATCCGCCACAGCCTGGTATCGCTGTATCGAGCATCTAAGGGATCGGTTTCCGGGTGTGCAAGTCCAGGTGACCTATACCGATCTGCCGAGTAACGATTTCAGCACGCTTTTTAAGAACCTTCTCGGCTTTGGCGCGCTGGATGCCAAAACCTACCTAACGGACATTAAAGATGTATTCGTAAGCGCCTGCGGCATCGGATTTCATCAGCAACTTCTTCCTGATGCCACCCTAGACATTGGTTTTTCTGCCACTGCAATGCACTACATATCCGAAAAACCATGCCCCATTGAAAACCATGTGCATATGGTAGGCGCAACGGGCGATACGCTCGCTGCCTACGCCCAACAGGCAAAGCACAACTGGGACGATCTGCTGACCGCCCGGGCAAAAGAGCTTCGTCCGGGCGGGCGGCTGGTGATGCTCAACTTTGGGATTGATGAACAGGGCCGCTATCTGGGCAACACCGGTGGCGTTAACATGTTTGACACCTTCTCACTGCTTTGGCGACAAATGGCCAACGAGGGGATCATTTCAGAAGACGAATTTATTCAAACCGCTTTCCCTCAGTACTATCGAACGATCGAAGAATTCTGTGCGCCTCTCAAAGATGAAGCGTCAGACCCATTCAAGGCGGGGCTGCGGCTGGTTGCCGCGAAAACGGGAGTCGTCGGTTGCCCATACCGAAGGGCCTTTGATGAGGCGGGCGGAGCCATGTCGGCTCGTGAATTTGCGGTTAGTTACATCCCCACGCTGCGCTCGTGGAGCGAGGCGGTGTTTTTAAACGGCCTATCCGCTGAGCGTTCCCCAGATGACAAAGCGAAAATTGTGGATACCTTCTACCAGCGGTACGAGGACCAAGTGGCCGAGAATCCAGACGGCCACGCCATGGACTACGTTCACTGTTATCTTGCCATTGAGAAAACGGCTTGAGGGAACCAGCTCGCCGTTCGATAGCGGCCTGACACAACCATTCAGGATAAGGCCTAACCCTGTTGTACGGTTTATCGAGTTAGATCAGTGACCCGAACAGGCCGGCGAGCTCAGGTCTAAAAATAGGCGCTCGATGTCGACCGGTATCTAAGCGTCCATCCGAGGCGCTGCTACGATTGCCCTTCTCCACAGGCACGCATCAGTCGCATGCCGCTTAAATACGTAACGACATTCTCGAAGTCCTCTTCCGTCCAGCTTTCAAGAATCCTCCGCATCATCGGTGCCGCCCGTACCCCCGATTTAAATTGCGACAGCGATAGTCTTAGGTAATCCGCCTTCTGGCCCATGATGCGGGGCGCATAATGATGAAAACTCTCATGACAGTGCGCGCAATTTGATTCCGAGTATTTAGTCCGGCCCGCGGAGAACGCCTCGCGGAATCCATCTTTAGCGAAATCGATATCGATATCGATTTCGCACGCATCCTGACCGCCCAGATACTGAGATACGGCAATAATCTCTTCATTAGAAAGACCTGCAGCGATCCCATTCATGCTGGACATGATCTGATCAATACGGCTGCCCAGTTGAAAAGCCTCTAGGGAACGAATCAGATAAGTTGATTCCTGACCGTGAAGCAAAGGCGTCTTCAATTCCACGCCGGGGTTGCCGTGACAGGCCATGCATTGGCTTTCATAAATGGCGCGCCCCTGATCGTCCGCGATCACACGTGTCGCAAGAAGGATCAACATTACGGCGGATAAAAACGTTTTTGCAATTTGCATATCTTTAATGGGATCTCACAGGCTGGGTCAGCAGAATTCTTACATCCTTTGGTGAACCGACTTTTTCAGCTTACCCGAAGGTCCACCTCCTATTTTCAGTTGGGCCAGAATCACTCCAACAATCACAATGCCAGCACCCAAGGCCCGGCGGGCCTCCAAATCACCATGGGAAAGCGTGACGAGGATAAGCATCACATAAAACGGCGCGGCGTTCATGTGAAAAGACGCAATCATAATCCCGAGGCGTCCCGCCCCAAAAATCCACAGCAACTGAGCGATCCCGGAAGAGGGTATCAAATAGATTAAAAACGGCAGTAGCACATCCACCGTAACCACGCTCCCTCGCGCCTCGTCAGAACCCGAAACGAGAAAGCCGAAGTAAAGCGCGCAGGAGAACAGCGCCCCACCCATCATCGTCACCGTGGTTTGACCGGTGGGGCTTAACTCGTCGAGTTGCCGCGTGGTGGCTCTCGTTGCCCAAGCAAAAAGAAATATAGCCGCTAAACAAAGCAGGATGCCGACTCCAATTTCGGTGTCGCGAATCGACACCCCCGTCGCGAGATAGCCCCCATACAGCGCTAACAAGATCCCAAATGAAACGTTGGCAGACAATTGACGTTTATCAAACGCAATCTCAATAGCCGCTCCCGCCAGCGGCATCATCGCTACCACTATTGTCGTGGTCACCGGATCCGAAAGCCGTTGCCCCAAGAACAGCATCAAGGAGCCTAAGCCCCAACCGATCGCGCCGACGGACAGTGCCCGACTCCACGGGACGCCGCTCAAGGACCCCCACCCTTCTCTCAGCATCCACCACAGGAATAAGACGAGCGCCGATACGGCAAGCCGCAATGCGTTAAGAGACACTGCGCCCCAATCATCCAACAGAAACTCGAGCGCCACAAACCCGCTGGCCCACATGAATATGGAAAAAAAACATTGAATGTTAGAGACAACAGGTCGTGTCTCTTGGGGCGGGAGGCTCACCGGGCAAACACCGTCTTTCGCTGCATGGCGCGATTTCAGCCCAAAGACTTACGCGAGGCTAGCCTAAGGACGACAAAGACCGGCAGGAAGCGACCCTGACCGCATAAAAAAGCCCCGCCTGAGCGGGGCGAGAACAGCTTAATCGCAACCGCCTTTAGTCTTTGGCAAAGGTGGCTGCCGTTTGGCTATCAAACTCAATCATCACGCACGGCTCATTGCCCACGACCTGCGCCTGATGCCCGGGTTTGCACTGATAGACGTCACCCGGGCTCAGGGTCTCGCTGCTGCCGTCTTCGTGATCAACCCGTAACTGACCCGATTGCACCACGCCAAGATGATGCGCCTGGCAACTGCTGGTTCCCACAACCGGCGCGATACATTCCGACCATACCCAGCCGGGCTGTGCGGTCAATCGCGCGACCTTAACTGAGCCCACATTGACAATCTCCATGGTGGTTTTTTCCGGGGCCCGCAGTTCATCGGGTGATGAAAAATCAATTTTCTGTACGCCTGTACCCATGATTACTCTCCGTTGTTATTGCCCTTCGACGTTAACACAAAAGGAGGTCGTGAATCTGAGGCCGACCCACTAAGCGCCTGGATCTGATCCCAGGTAGAAGCGGGTATTGAGAGGACCCCGGTCGTGCGCTGCCGATGTTCACGCTCTCTCTCACCTGGAATTTCCACCCTGTCAAAACCCGGAGCCGGCGGACAAGCGCGCAGCTCAGCGAGAATTTCCTCTGCCACAGCCCCGACCCCCTGTCGTTCTCGAAAATGGGCAGCGTTCATCGTAATCAATAGCCAATGACACTCGGTCGTCGCAGGGCCCAACATGGCTTCACCGATCAACTCGCCGACCAGTGCAAGAGCGTACCCTTTATGCTCTCCTGACGGCAGGATAGCGCCACCTAAGAAATAGTCCTCAGGCTTTCGGGTTGGACGCCCATCAGAATCAATGACGCAATTTTCAGGCAACAGAGCGCCAGCGCTTCTTGCTGCGTAAATCCAACCGCCCGCAATTTTCGAGGTCGCAAAATCCAGCACGACGGGACCCCGGTGGCCGCCAGGAATACCGACACACCAGGGGTTGGTGGGTAGCATCGCCTTCGCGCCGCCGTGAGGCGCCACCTGGCGCCAGATTTTCCTATTACCACCGCCTACGCATATGGTCAGAAAGCCGGCTTGTGCCGCATGATCCGCGAACGCACCATGACGACCCGTGTGACCCACATGGCGTACCGCGAGCGCCGAGATCCCTGTCTTCTCGGCCTTACTCATGCCCTGTGCATAAGCAAGATGCATCGCGGGGATACCAATGCCCTCATGGCCGTCCACCTCCCACACGCCCGGAGCGCGCTCACAAAACTCGGGTTCACCTCGTGGATTCATGTAGCCACTCTTGAACTGTTCGACATATTGAAGAGTGCGCATGACACCATGACTTTCAACCCCGCAAAGACTGGCATCTATCAGGTGCTCAGCAATCTGCCGGCTGATATTTTCACTGCAGCCCGAGGCACAGAAGATGCGCTTAAGCACCTCAAAGGCTTGGTCCGACGCAACAGAAACCCGGGGGGTATCAGGGTCGAGCTTCGTGTTAAAGGAGGACACAGGCAGGTTCTAGATTTGCGGATAAAAATACTGCAAAGCGATAAATAGCCCCACTCCAATGATGACACCCGGAAAAATGCGCTTTCCCGTCAAGAAAAAACAGGCGAGGCCAGTTGCAAACGACAGGAGACGGACGGTGAGCGAGACTTCAACCAGTGGGCCAATCGGCATCACAATCATTCGAGCAATCAAACCACCCAGCATGGCATAGGACACCACAGTCACCCATAAAAACACCGGACTGTCCGTAGTGATTTTTGTCGCAAAGATCACACCAACTGCCCGCCAGACGTAGGTGGCCCCTATTCCGCCGAGGGTCAGCAAGATAAGCGTGATGGACCTATCCATCATCAAAGCGCTTTGGAGCGTCCTCGTCTGTCAATTAAAAACGCAAGCGTGCCGCCCACCGCTCCGGTTAGCAGAAGATCAAGATCCGGCGCGATCGCATGAAAAAAAAGGCCCAGTGGCGCGCCCACCAGTAAGGCCGTGACAGCGGATCGGCTGGTCACGCCGGCGAGCAATACGGCGAAGAAAAGCGGATTCATGAAAATGAGCCCCAAGGCTATCTCATGCGGCACCAGCTTCACAGTGACAAAACCGATGACGGTTCCCAATACCCCGGAACCCATGCAAATAACACCAAACAGCACGTAATACCTACGGCGAAGCTCAGGCGTGATGTCCGGAAAACGCCTCAGACCTGCCGCCCACGAATTAATAGAGAGCATCTGTGCCAGTACAAAGCGCGACGCCACGTTGGAGGAGCGACTCGGCATCAGAGGCATAAACGAAACAACCATGGGCAGAAATCTTGCGTTAGCAAGGGCTACGCCCAAAACGACAAAAAATAGTGAGGCACCCGCGACATGCATCTCGACCAGGGTCAACTGTCCCGGTAAACCCCATATGCCCGCGGTCAACGCAACCGCCATCAGCAGCGGCAGATCGCTCTGGTGAACAAGCGATCCAAAGCCAATCATGCTAAAGAGAAGCGTGAACGCCGGAAAGCTAATGGCATCACGACACGCCAGGCGTGATACCTCGCTGGGATCAACGATCATGCCAACCCGCGCCCGCTGTCGAGTCATACGACTGCCGATCGCTAGAAGCGACCGGAATTAAAGTCCCGTATAGCCTGCTCGATTTCGCTTCGGGTATTCATAACAAACGGGCCATACCGAGCAACCGGCTCATGCAACGCCCTCGCTGCAACCAGCAGAAACCGTGCGCCTGTCGATCCGGCATGAATCATCACGCGCTCGCCTTCTCCCAGAATACCGAGTTCCCGCGAGCGAAGTGTGCCGTCGCCGTCAGATTCACCAAACTGCACATCACCCTCAATAGCGAACACAAACGCGCTGTGCTGTGCTGGGATCATTTCCTCAAAAATGGCGCCGGCGGGTAATTCGACATCAAGGTAGAGCGGACGAGTTACGACGCCGCTCACCGGGCCAGTCGTGCCAGCGGATGTGGTGCCGGTGATGACGCGAACCGTGCCGCCAGACGAATGACGCTCAGCGGGTATCTGCGCAGCGGGATACTCGTGATACGCCGGCTCACACAGCTTATCCGATGCAGGCAGGTTCACCCACAGCTGGAAGCCGGCCAGGCGTCCGTCTTCCTGCTCGGGCATTTCCGAGTGCACGATACCCCGCCCGGCGGTCATCCATTGGATACCGCCTGTTTCTATAACGCCGCTGTGTCCGGCGTTGTCGCCGTGACGCATTTTTCCGGCCAGAAGATACGTGACCGTCTCGAAGCCGCGATGCGGGTGAGAAGGAAACCCCGCGATGTAATCATCCGGATCGTCCGATTCAAAGAAATCGAGCAGTAAAAATGGATCGAGTTCGGATAAAAAGTGAGACCCGATGTAGCGCGTCAAGCTTACACCGGCGCCATCCGATGTGGCCTGACCGGGCACGACTCCTTCCAGACGGCGAATGTTTCCTGTTTCACTCATAACACGCGCTCCTTCTTTGATTGGGTTTGCCGGGCTACCGCAACATGCGACCTGGGCTCTTTAAGCGAGACCGCATTAGGCTTGAATTCTTGATCAGGCTAGCTGTCGAACCATAATCCATCCGGATCGTCAGGCCAGACGCCCAGATGGGGGCCATGGGCCTGGAATCCAAGCAACCGTTGGACTTCGTCGGATTGGCTGGCGACCGCTTCCGGACTCAGAGCCAGATACTGATTCTCTTCTTGACGCAACCAGCCTAGGGCATAGGTGTTCACTACCGCCTTTCTGGGCTGAGATGAATGATTGGCGCCACCACCATGGATAGTTGATCCTAGATACATAACCACGGAACCTTTTGGCATGATCGCCTGAGCAACGGGCAACGAATCATCATCCGACAGCGCATCAAGATCCGAAGTGCCCATCACGATGCGTGTCGCGCCGTTTTCCTCGCTAAAGTCATCCAGAGCCCAAAGGGCTGAAATCTGAAGCTCAAAAGACAATAGATCCACTGGATAAATACTGTCGTCTCGATGCAGAACCTGCTCTTTCTCCCCGGGAAGAATCTCGATCGCCGACGTGCTTCCCACTTGCACAACCTCGCAGTTGGGTTTCAGAACCGCCTCTGCAGCCGCGACCACTACCGGATTGGCCAGCATCGTGCCAAATGTCTCTGAATGACCGGCGAGGGCGCCGAGCCGTCGCGTGCTGTATCCATTGAAGTCATTTTCAAAGACATGGCCTTGATGATCGAAAGCCGGGCGCAAATCATTGCTGATGGCGTCAATGATCCCGGACTCCAAGAGCGATTCAACAATCACCGCACCGTGATGGATAAGCGCATTTGAAATGTCTTGCCGGTCGTGCCCGGCTGCAAACGTTGGAATCACTTGGTTTGTTTCCCAATTACTTCGATACCGGCGTGCGGCTATCCAGTGATCCTATCCGCTGGGGTGCACAGACGGCAACCTCAGCCTTTCCGAAGGGAATCGCGAGCGACCTGCAATAAACCAATGAGTGCCGGTCGAATCTCTTCCGCTGAGTGTAGAACTTGGGGAAACGCGATAAAGATCTCCTTTGATCCCTTCGGTGTTTCGACCAGTAAAGACATTCCCTCGCCCCGGATGGCCGTTAGAGACGCGGAAAGGGCATCGGCAACACCGCCCAGGCCGCGGGCGTAATCTAGGTTGGCTGGTGCATGGTCTTCGTTCATGTGCGCGATGACCGAATCGCTCACTTCAGAGATAAAGTCTTTGCTCATTTGTCGTTGCAGGTTTGATTTGCGCTTGCCGGAAACATCCTCCCGATTAAGCCAGATCTATCGAGTGGTGATCGCTTAGCAGCCCATCGGGCCGTCGCCTCACGCTGCTTTTCTAGTAGGCTTGGTAGCACGGGACTTTGTACGCTTCGTCGCGGGCTTAGATTTTCGCCAACTGCCGGGCTTATAGGGAGCGGCGCCACTGGCATCGTTCGCACTCATTTTGCTTTTCTTGGTCTTTTTGGTCTGTGCGGTTTTCGCGGTCTTGAGTCGGGACTTTGCGCGAGCAACAGGCCTGGCCCTGGCCTTTGGCGTCTTGCGTGGCTCACCGCTGGTGGGCTCAAGACCATCGACAATCTCTCTTTTAACCTTTTCGCCAATCAGTTTTTCAATCTGTGAGAGTTTGTTCCAATCAGCGGGGCCAACGAGCGATATCGCGTATCCGGTCGCGCTGGCTCGTCCCGTGCGACCTATCCGATGAATGTAATCTTCCGCTACGGTGGGAAGGTCAAAATTGATAACGTGACTAATGTCCTTGATATCGAGCCCTCTTGCGGCCACGTCCGTCGCGACCAGAGTCTCAATACGCCCCTTGCGCAGATTTTCGACCATTTGTCGTCGCTTGTTTTGGCTCATATCCCCGTGCAAAGCAGCGCTCTTGATCTCTTTAACTTGGAGCGCCCTTGCCATCTGTTCGGCCCCCCGTTTGGTTGCGGTAAAAATCAGCGATTTAAAAATTCGACCGCTTTTTAGGTGAAATTCCAGTAGCTTCTGCTTATGCGCTTTACTATCCGCGTGATACATCACCTGCTGGATAAGTTGGTGACGCTGATTATTTGCGGCTAGCGATAGCCGCTTGGGGCTTTTTAAAAGCTGGTTCGCCACCTTCAGCACAGGGCCTTCGAGGGTGGCAGAGAAAAGAAGCGTCTGACGATCTTTGGGCATCGCCGCAGCAATCTCAGTTACGGCGTCAATAAAGCCCATATCGAGCATCCGGTCTGCCTCATCCAATACCAGTATCTCGATTCGGGAAAAGTCCACTTTCCGTTGCTCCATATGGTCGAGCAATCGGCCGGGTGTCGCCACCAGGAAATCCAAGCGACCTCGGAGCATTTTCAATTGCGGGTGATACGCCATCCCACCCACAATCGATCCCGAGGAGATTTTTGAGCCACGACTGAGCTGACGCACATGCTGATTGATCTGAAGTGCGAGCTCTCGGGTCGGTGTCAAAACCAACGCCCGAGGCCCGTTGCCGGGCTTCTTCGACGCCTTCAGCAGCCGGTTTAGCGCAGGCAAAACAAAAGCCGCCGTCTTACCCGTGCCCGTTTGAGCCGAAGCCATCAAATCCGAGCCGGCGAGCACAATGGGAATCGCCCGACTCTGAATTTCTGTCGGTTTTGTAAAGCCTGCGCCCAGGATTGCACTTTGTATCCGAGCATCAAGCTTGAGGTCCTTAAATTCCAAAATATATTCCTCGCAGCGCTACGCTGCTGTGCGTAATCGGTGAATAAAACATCCTCGGAGCGCGCGACGACACGCTTAACGAACTGGCCAGGGCAGGAACAGCGACCCTGTCGTGTCGAGCCATGAGCCGCACCGGACTAAAAAATGAGAGCGGCGCGGCCTGCTCATCGCTTTTAAAAACGTTCGGCACGTGGGCTTTGGTATGCAAAACCAGACAGGCCGAAAAAAGGAGTAGCGTGCCGAGCCAAGTTTGGTGGGCCGTGCAGGGATCGAACCTGCGACCACCTGATTAAAAGTCAGATGCTCTACCGACTGAGCTAACGGCCCTCGAAAACGTCTGCGGGCCGCATTATACCCGCCTGAGCACTTCCTGAGCTTGATCCAACCACGTCCGACGTTGGTCGGGTTCAGGATTTCCTTGGCATCAGCCTGAGATCCGCGAGCGCCTGGTGTAAGGACGCCCAGAATCCATCATCGAGCATGTAGTACTGGGTCTTCATCGTCAGCGCGGAGCCAAAGAGAATAGAGACGAGGGTCAGGAGCGAACCTATTGCCAGCGTGGACATGCCTGAAACACCTTGGCCGATCGTACAACCAAAAGACAGCACGCCTCCAAAACCCATCAGCACGCCTGCCACGAGGTGGTTGCGCATATCCCCCCCACTCGCAAAGGTCTCGATACGGAAGTTGCCTGTGAAAATGGCGTAAATGAACGAGCCGGCGATCATGCCGCAAACCACCGCTATGCCAAAGTTAATCTGCGACCCGGTCCACGTCATCAGATAGTTCAGAAGGTTGCCTGACGGCGCAATAAAGGTAATCGCTTCAACCGGCACCGGCTCAAAATCATCGTTGCCAATCACACCGGTAACGTACCACGCCCCACAAACGAGAACACCGATGGTCACTCCCGCCAG
>Ga0181594_10000304_pt1 | contig 43533 bp, 40 predicted proteins | sample 071ome_18_FD_145603 | JGI IMG/M metagenome (GOLD analysis project Ga0181594, IMG submission 145603) | Coastal salt marsh microbial communities from the Groves Creek Marsh, Skidaway Island, Georgia - 071413BT metaG (spades assembly) | ecosystem: Environmental > Aquatic > Marine > Intertidal zone...
GGGATGGTCGCGTCCACGTAGGTCGACTGATCCAGAACTGTCGCCGGGTCGAAAACCGTGATGTCTGCGTCCATTCCCACCTTGAGACGTCCTTTGCGGGCCAGCATCGGAGCGCGGCCCTCGAGCCGCTGCGCAGGCATGATCGTCATCTTAGCAACCGCCTCCTCCAGGCTGAGCAGCCCTTCGTCGCGGACGTAGCGGCCCAGAACCTTGGCGTAGCTGCCTGAGGTGCGCGGGTGTCCGCGACCGTTCTCCATCCCGCCATCGCTCGCGATCATGGTGATCGGGCTCGCCACTGCGGCGCGGGTCATCTCCTCCGTTCGGCTGTGAATGATGACCAGACCTCCCGCCTCTCTCGCTGCCTGAAACGATGCTCGGTCGAGTCGCTCGCCCGTCGAGACCAGCTGGTGCCTCGCGTATCGGCCGTCGTCCCAGGAGGCCCAGTCATCGAAGAGCGCCGAGGTGATTTCGGTCATCCCTGCGCCGTATGGATACGTTTCGGTGGTGACGTCTTGGCCGGATGCCTGCGCATCCTGGATGGCTGAGAGGAACTCCGAAATCGCGGCGCCCGAGCTGGAGTTGACGTGCACGATGTGCAGAGGAGCGTTCTCCAAGCGTGCGGCGGTCAGGGTGGAGTCGAGGCCCGCAAGACCGCCACGCATGTGGATGTGTGACGGGGCTTCGTATTCTGCTCCAACTGCGAAGAGTCGCTGGATTTCGGACATCTCGGCGCCGGGTGTGTAGGCGCTTCCGAAGCCGACGGCCAGTGCACCCTGGTCCAGCCCAAGTCGGACCCGTCGCTCGATCTCATCGAGCTGCGCCTCGGTCGCCGATCCGAACCCACCGATGCCCGCGGGTACGAGCCCGGTGCCCGGATCGTCCATGACGTCCATGCGCACCTGGACGTGCCCGATGCTCACCCCGTAGTTCACGATCTGTCCGCCGTCGCGCTCGGCGTACCACTGGTCGATGTCACTCGTCCCGACCTCGAGCTCGAGCGCCGTGGTGACGCCGTCCCGCACCATGAGCGCGTACGATTCTTCGTTCTGACCATGCTCGTGCAGGTCGACGAAGCCGGGCGCCACCACGTGACCGGACGCATCGATCTCGCGAACACCGTTCAGAGCTTCGTCGGAGATGGTGGCGATGATCCCGTCCCGGACTCCCACGTTCGCGGTTTCGAAGAATCCGGTCTCCGGGTCGATGACCCGGCCGTTGGCGATGACCACGTCGTACGGCTCCGGTGTCGAGCATGCTGCCGTGGAGCAGCAGAGTGCGAAGACGACGAGTGACGGACGAATCCTCATGGTCATTCTCCTCTCCACCGGTGGGTCACTGCCTCGGTCCGAACTCGGACTCGAACAGCGTCTTCACGTTGGGATCCAGGGTCACATTCGTGGGCTGGTTGTCGACCGGGATCACGAATCGATGGAAGCGCTCGTCGACGGAGAGGGTTTCGATCATGGTGGGCAGGGTCGCGCCGTCGAAGTGAATCCCGACCTCGAGAGGCAAGTCGAACGTCGGGCCTGCAGTCTGGGTCTGATTGATCTCGATGCGGACTGCCTGGGCGTCAGGGTCGTAGGTCCACCAGCCCTCGATCCTGGGGTTTCCGCCATTGTAGAGCCACTGCTCGAAATAGAGCTCCAGATCCAGCCCCGACGCCTCTTCCATCACGGTCCTGAATTCCGCCGTCGTCGCGTTGGCGTTCATGTAACGGGCGTAATAGGCGCGGATGCCTTCCCAGAATGCCTCGTCACCCATGCGGTTGCGGAGCATGTGCAGGATCCAGGATCCCTTCTGGTACGTTGCACCACTGGTGACCCGTCTCATATCCGAGAGATCGTCGTGGACGATTCGGTATTCGGGGTCGGTCTCGTACTGGGCGAACACACGCTCCGCCGAACTCCGGAGCCCCGCGACGAACTCGTCTCTTCCGTAGGCGTGCTCGATGAAGAGGAGGGTGAAGTACGTCGCGAATCCCTCGCTCAGCCAGATGTCGTCCCAGTCGGACTCGGTTACGGCGTTTCCGAACCACTGATGCGCGACTTCGTGGATGATCACGTTGCGCCACCGTACCGATCGGTTCCCGGTCACTGAGCTCTCGTGATACATGATGGCCGTCGCTGCCTCCATCCCGCCGCCCGTCACCGGCGAGGTGATGTTCGCGAGCCTCTCGTAGGCAAAGGGTCCCACGTAATCGTCGTAGAAGTCCATCGCCGCTTTCGTGGGCACTGCGAAGTCATAGAAGCCCGGGTCCCGGTCCTGTCGGTAGACCCATGTTTCGATCGGGCGACCGTCGAAGTCGTCCACGTGCTGCACCGCGAACTCGGCTACGCCGAGAACGTAGAGCCACGTTGCGACTGGCACCGAGTTCTTCCAATGCGTCATCCGGGTGCCGTTGCCCTGATCGGTCTGCTCGATCAGAACACCGTTGGAGACCACCTGGTAGTGAGCCGGCGCGGTGACCACCATCTCGCTCATTGCCTTGTCGTAGGGATGATCGATGGTCGGCAGCCAGTTTCGAGCACGGTTCGGCCAGTTGTCGCTGAAAAAGGTTCGGTCGCCGTACTTGTTCGGACCGGCGACAAGGCCCGAGGCCGGCACGCCGGAATACTCGACAACGACGTCGACCCGGAGCCCGGACCGTCCAGCTTCTGCGAGGCTGATGGTGAGCAGGTCGGCTTCGTGCACCCAGTCCAGTTCGGCACCCTGCGCCGATACTCGTTGAACGGACATGCCCCGATCGTCCTCGCCCACTCCGATCAGGTCGAGCGGAAGTTCGGTGACTCCGTTGTTCGTGAACCGGAGAGACACCGTCGTGCGGCCGAGGACGACGTCCGTCTCGTCGGATAGGGTCAGCTCGAAACGATAGTTTTCGATGTCGATCCCGGTCCGGCGGGGATAGTCGTCGAGAACGGGCGCCTCGGGGCTTCCGGTTAGGAGGGCGCTAAGGAGTAGAAGGTTTAGCATGCGCGGGCGTGTCTCCAGTATTCGGGGGGACGCCAACATGGAGTGTTGCGCAGTTTACGGGCAAACGGCGTCGGAACTTCTCTCCAGGACCTGTGGCAGACGCACCGCCGAGGGGCATCGCTCAACACAATTCGAGCGACAGGTGATATCATTGCGTAGGTTGAGCTTACGTGACCAGCGGTCCCGCCGCCTCCTGCTTGTCGCGTAGGACACGTATCGACGAAAACGAACGGTGTAGATGACCGAGTATCTGGAACGAGAATCAGCGAACGAAGCTGGTGGGGTGGATGAGCTCGCCTCGGACACGAATGCCGGTGAGGGCCGGCGAAGCTTTCTGACCGGGGTGTCGGCGCTCGCCGTCGGCGCGCTTGCCACGTTGGCGCCGGTCGGCGCAGCGATCGCTGCGATCTTCGATCCCCTTCGAAGAGCGTCCGACGAGCGTGATCTGGTGCTGGTGGCTCGACTCTCCGCCGTCCCCGAAGACGGCTCACCCCGCAAGTTCACCGTCACGGCCGATCGCACCGACGCATGGGCGACGTATTCCGAGACTCCTGTGGGTGCGGTCTATCTTCGCCGGGTAGGCGAGGACATCCGCGCGCTCAACGTGGTCTGTCCGCACGCCGGCTGTTTCGTCGGTATCGCGCCGGACAGATCTCGCTTCGCGTGCCCCTGCCACCGTAGCAGTTTCGACCTCGACGGTGTCGTCAATGATCCGTCCAGTCCGAGTCCGCGCGACATGGACACTCTGGACGTCGAGATTCGGAACGAGGACGAGGTGTGGGTCCAGTTCCAGAATTTCCTGCCGGGCCGCAAAGACAAGACGCCCGTCTGATGCGCGACCTCCTCGACTGGCTCGATCACCGAACGGGGTACCGCGCCCTCCTGCGAGGTGCTCTGTACGAGCGGATTCCCGGAGGTGCTCGCTGGCGCTACATCTGGGGGAGTACGCTCGTCTTCGCGATGGTCGTGCAGCTGATCACCGGCCTGGTTCTTTGGTCCGCGTACAGCGCGAATGCGCAGGGCGCATGGGAGAGCGTCTGGTTCATTCAGAACCAGATGACGGGTGGGTGGCTTCTCCGCGGCATTCACCACTACATGGCCCAGGTCACGATCGTGCTCCTGGTCCTGCACCTCATGCAGGTGCTCATCGATGGTGCCTATCGGGCACCGAGAGAGGTCAATTTCTGGTTCGGCCTCATTCTGCTACAGCTGGTCCTGGCCCTTTCACTGACCGGTTATCTCCTGCCCTGGGACCAGAAGGGGTACTGGGCGACGAAGGTGGCGACGAGCATCGCGTCCATGACCCCGGTGGTGGGCCCATCGCTCCAGCAACTCCTGGTGGGCGGCTCGGAATACGGACATCACACGCTGACCCGCTTCTTCGTTCTGCACGCGGGGGTGCTTCCCGCCGGCGTGGCGCTGCTCATCGTCGGCCACATCTATCTGTTCCGCCGCCACGGGGTCACGGTGCCGAAGAACGCGGCCGAAAAGCCGGACGGATACTTCTGGCCTGAACAGGTCCTCAAGGACAGTGTCGCTTCCTTGATCGTGATGGCCACCGTGCTCGGCCTCGTCCTGTGGAGTGGTGGAGCTCACCTGGGCGCTCCAGCGGATCCGGCCGAACCGTATGCGGCGGCGCGTCCTGACTGGTACTTCCTCTTCCTGTTCCAGTGGTTGAAGTACTTCCCCGCCGGTTGGGAGGTCGTGGGCGCGCAAGTCATCCCGGGGCTGGTTCTGGCGCTCGTCGCCGCCATGCCCATCATCGGCGGATGGAGATACGGGCATCGCTTCAATCTGGGCGTGGGTGCGGCACTCCTGGCCGGGGTGGTGATGCTGACCTGGCAGGCACGGGTCGAGGATGCGGCCGATCCGGACTTCGCCGTGGCCAAGGCCGAGGCGGACGCCCTGGCACATCGAGCATCGGAGCTGGCAGGCGCTTCGACAGGCATCCCGGCGGCGGGTGGGCTTGCGATGATGCGCTCCGATCCTCTGACCCAGGGTCCGAAGATCTTCGAGGCGAATTGCGCTCAGTGCCATCGCTTCGACGGACACGACGGGCTGGGAGGTCAGCCGTCCGAAGCCGCGTCGGCATCCGACCTCGCCGGCTTCGGGAGCCGTGCCTGGCTCGCAGGGCTGCTCGACCCGGCCCGTGTGGCCACCGATGAATACTTCGGTGGAACCGCTCACGATCGTGGCCGGATGGTCCGCTTCGTCCAGCGCGGGGTGGCCGGGTTCACGCCCGAGGTTCGCGATGACCTCGACAAGGTGATCATGGCTGTATCGGCGGAGGCGGCCCTGCCGGGCCAGGCTGAGCTGGACGCGGCGCAGGAGGCCGAGATCCTGGAAGGCCGAGCACTGATCGCCAGTGAGGCGATCAACTGCGTCCGGTGTCATACGTTCCGGGATATGACGGAGGGAGACGTCGGTCCGGTCCTGACCGGTTGGGGTTCACGCGCGTGGATGCTGGGGATGCTGCATGACCCGACAGACGAGCGATACTACGGGGAAGACAACGACCGGATGCCGTCGTTCGGGGCCGACGAGAGTCTGACGTCTGCGGAGATGGGACTGGTCGTAGATTGGCTCCGGGGCGACTGGACCAGCCAGCACACCCCGGAGCCCTAACCGCGACCGCCAGGCAGTCAGCGTCGTGTAGCGAGCCGCCGCTTCAGCGGTGCTCCGATGGGCTCAGTTGTTCAGAGCTCCCTCGGCGACCCATGCCTTGATCACGTCGATTTCTTCGGCCGGCACGGGATCTCCACCGTCGGGCATATCGCCGGAAACCATCATATCCACGAGAAGGCTGCCGTCGGCATCTCCGGCCTCTACGACCGTGCCGTAGTCCGACCCGGCCATAACACCCTCGTACGTGTCCAGCTTGAGGCCGAGTTCAGCGCTGTCCTCGCTGTGACACTCCCAGCAGTGCCGCTCGAGGATGGGCATGACCTCCGTGGCAAAGCTGACCTCGAGGTGAGCGTCTGGCGCGATCGTCGTGGCCCTCAGCGGGGCATCGGCGCCGCTCTGTACGGCCAGACCGATGCCCGCAGTCACGGCGAGAGCCGCAATCAAGTCGGAGCGGAGAAGCATGGAACGTATCCCTTCGGCGATCGAACGGTCGCCTCTTGTGTCGTGAGTACCCCGGATTCTACTGGCTTCGGGCGAGAGCTGTTCCCGCCATCATTCCGTTTCGGAGTGGAACAGGTCCGTCGATATGTAGCGTTCCGCGAAGCTTGGCAAGACCGCGACGATGGTCTTCCCGGCCATGCCGTCGCGCTTTCCGACCTGGAGAGCAGCCCAGATCGCGGCCCCGCCGGAGATACCACAGGGAAGCCCCTCGGTACGCGCTGCGTCTCTGGCCATGGCGAATGCGTCGTCGTTCTCGATCGCCATCACCTCATCAACGAGGTCCATATCGAGGACCTCGGGAATGAAGCCGGCACCGATACCCTGGATCATGTTTCCGGGACCCGGCTCTCCTCCCCCCATGACCGGGCTTGTCGCCGGCTCCAGCGCGACGGAGTGGAGTTCCGGGTTACGCTGCTTGAGCACGTCGGATACGCCGGTGATCGTCCCTCCGGTCCCCACGCCGGCCACGAACACGTCGACCCTCCCGGTGGTGTCACGCCAGATCTCCTCGGCAGTCGTACGTCTGTGCACGTCGGGGTTGGCGGGGTTCACGAACTGCCCGGCCTGGACGGCGCCGTCGATCTCCTCGGTGAGGCGATCCGCGGCTGTGAACGCCCCGCCGATCCCCTCCTCTTTTGGGGTCAGCACCACCTCGGCCCCCAGATGCTCGAGCATCCGCACGCGCTCGACCGACATCGTCTCGGGCATCGTGAGGATGCAGCGATACCCGCGGGACGCGGCCATGAATGCGAGGGCAATTCCCGTATTCCCGGACGTGGGTTCCACGAGCGTCTTGCCCGGTCCGAGGACGCCCCTGGCTTCCATCTCCTCGACCATGGCGATCCCGATGCGGTCCTTGACCGAGGACATCGGGTTGAAGAATTCGCACTTGAGAAGGATGTCGGCCTGCGCGCCGTGCTTCTCGGCGAGCCGGGGAATCCGCACCAACGGCGTATCACCCATCGTCGCTGCGAAGTTGTCGTAGATCCGGCCGCGGCCAGGCTGCTGCTCACTCATCGTCGTCCTCCTCGTGGGATACAGGTGCGCACCATATGGGCACCGAGTCCTATCGCAAAGCCTGTTGGGCGCGGCGGTCCGCTCGACCTATCATGTGTGCCGATCCACCCGAACCCCGAGCTGTCATGTACCGTCCCTCTCGTCTCGCCGGAATGTCGCTGGCCGCGCTGGCCTCCCTCGCCCCTCTCGGCTGCGCTGCACCCGCCGAGGATGATTCGAGTGGCGCTGTGTCGGAGATGACCGCTGCCGCCGAGTCACGCGTGCCACTCGCGCCGACCGGTCCCGGGGAAATGCCGCCTGCCATTCTAGGGAATGGAGGCGAGCTGCTCGGGATGGATGTTCATTACGTCGAGGGAGACGTTGCGACGATGGGTTACCTCGCCGTGCCCTAGGGTGACGGCCCGTTCCCCGCGCTGGTGATCATTCACGAGTGGAACGGTCTCGTGGACCGGGTCCGTCAGGTCGCAGACGACTTCGCAGCCGAAGGATACGTGACGCTGGCGGTAGATCGCTATCAGGGTCGTACCGGGGCGAATCCGGAGCAGAACATGGCGCTGGTGCAGGAGGCCATGGCCGACATGCCGTCGGTCGTAGCCAACCTGAACACGGCCGTGGCCTTCCTGAACGCACGCCCTGACGTCACGGGGCGGGTCGGTGCAATGGGGTGGTGCTTTGGCGGGGGAATCGCCCTCTCCTTCGGTCTCGACGGCGAAGACCATGACGCGACCGCGATCTTCTACGGCCGCCTCGTGGATGACCCCGCGGTGCTCGCGAACATGGATCACGAGGTCTATGGCACGTTTGCGCGGGAGGACTCGGGTCCTTCGCCCGAACAGGTGGAGGCCTTCGAGGCCGCACTCCGGTCGGCGGGAATCGAGAACGACCTCCACATCTACGACGAGGTCAACCACGGATTCTGGCTTCGGGTCGACGGGAACCCCGAGCTCCGCAGCTCGGCAGGCCTGGACGCGTGGGAGCGCCTGAAGGCCTATCTGGACCGGACGCTGCGGTAAGCTCAGCCGCCCCTGAGTCGGCGTCGCTGTTCCCGGCGGAGCTGTTTTCTGCGGCGTCGTGCGTCTCGGGCCGACTCGCCGGGGTACCGGGTGTTCACGTCGACGCCGCCCATGCACGCGACGCCGGTGATACGGAGGGTCGGTGCCGTGGGGTCGTGTTGTACTGATTCGTCGGTCTGGTGATCGAAGCCACCCATGAGGGCAAGACCGTTGACCTCGACGTTCATGCCGGGTGGCACGATGACCTCCGTTCCACCGAAGAGGGCGAAGACCTGGACCTCGGTGACGCCCGGGCCCAGCACTGCCTCACGGAAGTCGAGCTCGGCACCCCCCATGATGGTCACGACGGTGTTCTTTCTGGCTGGCCGCCATCGCCCCCGACGGCTCCCCCCGCCCATCATGGCCAGGATGAACTCCTTCTCCTTGACGTTCGCGGCCGTGGTTACCTGGTAGCTCGGAATCCGGGCCTCGGCGGGGAGCGTCTCCCCTCCTGGTACGGCGGGCAGGTTGCGGTTCCCAGGAAGGTCGTGCAGAAGAGCCTTGAGCTCTTCGCTCGTGCGCGCAGCGTGTGCCGCCCCGACACGACGCTCGAACTCGTCGACGTCCATGACGTCGTTCGCGAAGTGTTCCATCAATGCGTCGATGGTCACGTCCCGTGTGTGCTTCAGCGGGGCTGATCCGCCCGTCATCCCCTCGGTCATCGTGGGTTGCCCCCGTCTCGAGTCACCACGCCGGCAAGAATGTACAGCTGTGAGCGTACGACCTGGTACCGGGTGCCTTTGGTCTCACACCGACTACGTCTGGCGGTGGCGTAACCATCAAGCGCCCTTCATCTTGTCGACCCATTTCTGAGAACGGGAAAGGAGCCCGCCCATGCGGTCACATAAGTCAAGAATCTCGATGGTGTTCGCACTCGCGCTCGCCTTCGGCCTGGTCGGCTGTGCGTCTGGCGGTGGTGGAAGCAGTCGTCCTGCCGGATCGTCCATGACGCGCATCGTCCGTGCCGAGCTCGCAGAGCTTCCCGAGATGAACGCTTTTCAGGCCATCGAGCGCCTGCGCCCGCGGTGGCTTCAGTCCCGCGCCGGCGATGCCGTACAGCTCTACGTCGACGGATCACGTCGCGGCAACGTCGGGGACCTGCAAGCGATTCGAGTCATCGAGATCGAGCAGATGGAGTACATGAGCGCGAGTGACGCCACGACCCGGTATGGGACGGGCCACGCCGGGGGTGCCATTCTGGTGTCGAGTCGCCGCTCCAGATAAGCGCTTCAGAATCACGACGACGCCGGGCTGCCATCGGGGTGGCCCGGCGTTCGCCGTGTGCAGAGGTCCGCGGCGTCTCGAAGGGGTGTCAGTTCACGAGATCTCGGGCGAACTGCTCGAGGACGTCCGCGCACGTGCCGATCTCGCGCACATCGACCCACTCAGCGTCGGTGTGCGCCTGCTCGATGCTTCCCGGGCCGTAACATACGGCCGGGATGCCTGCCTCGTTGAGGAATGCGGCATCAACCCAGGCGGTCATCCCTTCCACGATCGGCTCGACCCCGGATGCTTCTCCTGCGGCGAGCAAACCCTGGACGAGGCGGTGATCGCGTGCGACCTCCGTACCCGGTCGCTCGAGTGTCATGTCGAGGGTTGCGGAGAGCGTCGGATCTCTCCGTTCCAGCGTGTCCAGAGCGGCCTGGAACTCGGCGACGACCTCCTGGGGTGATTCGCCGGGCATGGTCCGGCGTTCCAGGAGCAGCTCACACCGGTCAGGGTACACGGACTCCGCACTACCTCCCCGAATCGTCCCCGCGTGAAATGACCCGTACTCGAGCAGCGGGTGCGCCGGACGTCGTCGAAGTTCTTCGGCATATCCCTCGAGCTCTGCCAGGTACAGAGCTGCATGCCGGATGGCATCGATGCCGATGTCAGGCCGCGATCCGTGCGCTGCGACCCCTTCGAACAGGGCGCGGATCCACACAAAGCCCTTATGGGCCGGCATGACGCGGAGACTCGTCGGCTCGCATACGACGGCGAGGTCCGCGCCCGGGCCACTCCCCGCGACGAGGTCTGCCATGCCAACGCTCGCATGCTCCTCGTCGGAGGTGAGAGCCACGATGAGCCCGGGCCGGGGGCCTTCGGTCGCGAGTCGATGAGCCGCCGCCAGCAACGCGGCATCCCCGGCCTTCATGTCGCACGAACCACGCCCGTACATCCGGTGACCATCCATATCGGCACCGAACGGATCAACCGTCATTCCGGCAACGCCGACCGTGTCGAGGTGGCCGTTCAGGAGCAGTGTAGGCCCACTTCCCTCCAGTCGCCCGATCACATTGGGTCGGCCCGGAGACGGCTCGGTAATCGTGGTCTCGAACCCCCACGCCTCGAGTAGTTCGGCGCAAGCTTCGGCGATCTGTACCTCCCCGGCGCCACCCTCCTCGAGTACGGGATTCACCGATGGGATCGAGACGAGCCACCCCGTGAGAGCGACGGGGTCCCCGTTTCGCGCGGCCTCAGTAAACCGAGCCCTTGCTTTGTCCATGTTGTTACACGCCAGGGTGAAACCAGAAACGGTTTCGATAGTATGTCTTTAGGAGCGTGCGCGCGTCGATTCCGATATCCCCCGGATACGATTCACCTGAAAGGAGGCGTCATGAAGCACTTCGTGGTCGGGCTGTTTAGTGCAGCCGCTATTGCCACGACGATCCTTCTGGTGCGCCAGCAGAAAGAGGAAGACATGAAGCTCCCGCGCCTCGTTCCGGCAGGTGAGACTCAGGCTCCGATTTCGCTCGAGCGTATCAGGGAGCTCGGCCTATAAAGCCGAACGTCGTCAGCATCAGGAAAGAAAGAGCGGCGGAGGCCTCGAGTGCCTCCGCCGCTTTTTTGTCGTCCTCGGTGTTCTTCCGCCGAGCGGGACCTTACTCGAAGTGCTCCGCGTTCTTGGCGACGTAGCTCGTCCACTCGCTGGGTACGTCGGTGTCGGGGAAGATGGCCTGAACCGGGCACTCAGGCTCGCATGCTCCGCAATCGATGCACTCGTCCGGGTGGATGTAGTATTGATCCTCGCCCTCGTATATGCAGTCGACGGGGCAAACCTCGACGCAGCTCGCGTCTTTCGTGTCGATGCAGGGCTCGACGATGATGTAGGTCATGGATCCTGTGCGTACGGATGAGTTCCTCGGGCGCCAAGAAGCTGTACAGTTGCGTCGGGCGTGGCAAGCATGTTCTGCCGGCCCTGCGTGACCTGTATGAAAGTGCCACGGGCCGCGTATGGTACGGTGTGCGCCTCGACCCATGAGGCCACTACCTCAGGAAGTTTCTTGCCCTACCGGATGCCCCGAATCTTCGTCGCTGTCGCGATCATGCTGCTCGGCCTGCCTGTGACGAGGGCAGACCATGCCGAGGTGCGCGCGCAGGAGAAGGCCGATGCTTCCACCGGGGTCGTAACGGGCTCTGTGTGGGACTCGATTTCCGGGGCGCCCCTGGAGGATGCGGCCGTCTTCCTCTGGGACACGCCGTACCGTGGAGTGTCAGACGCTCGGGGCGAGTACCGCATCGAGGGCGTGCCGGAGGGGGAGTACAGTCTCCTCTTCTTTCACACCCGCCTTGGTGAAATGGGCATATCTCCTGGCCCGGTGACGATCACGGTATCCGAGGTGCCGATCGAGGTCGATCTGGCGACGCCGTCGCGGGCGACGGTAGCCCAGTCACAGTGTTTGCTCGAGCGCCCATCCCCTGACGCGAGCATCTTTGCGGGTCGGGCATACGACGGAGAATCCGGAGTGCCGCTGGGCGGGGCACGCGTGACCCTCTCGTGGGAGACCGATGAGCGCGCCAGGTCGGCATCGACCTACGTGCGGACCGACTCCGACGGCTGGTTCCGGGCTTGCGATGTGCCTTCCGACCGGCCTGTTCTGGCTGGCGTGGACTACATCGGCCGGCAAAGCCGCAGGCGGGAACTCGACGGACACGAGGGCTATGTCGAGATCGACCTTCCTCTCTACTCCCTCTTCCCGACCCATATCACGGGCACGCTGAAGGACGCGACATCGGGGGGCGGTATCGAGGGCGCGGTTGTCTGGATTCGTGGAACGGCGTTCTCGGCGCTCAGCGATGGCGGTGGCCACTTCGAGTTCGATGATGTGCCACCTGGCACCTACATGCTCATGACCGAGCACATCGGGTACGGGACGAAGATGGACACGCTCGTCGTGCCGACGGGGCAGCGCCTTCTGGTCGACATGATACTGGACACCCGACCGATTCCCATCGCTCCGGTCACGGTATCGATCGAGGCTCCACCGGTGGAGATGGCGCGGCGCAGGGGAGGTATCGTGATCACTCGGGACCAAATCGACTCGGTACGTCAGACGTCCCGCGACGCGTCGGACGTCGTCCGCTCTCTCCGCGTTCCCGGAATCATCGTCCGTCATCAGTCCAATGGGGTGATCTGTGTCGGGTACACGACCGGACAGGTGAAGATGAACCGGGCGGGGTGTGTGGAGATGATGGTCTACGTCAACGACGTGCGCGCGACTGATCCCGATCTGGCCCTCCGCCTGCCTCCGGACGCCATTGAACGCATGGTGATCTACAAGCCGCTCGAGGCCGGGAACCTCTTTGGGCTCGGCGGCGGGAACGGCGTCTGGCTCATCTACACGAGAGGGAACTGAGCGACCTCCCCGACGGCCGGGCCTTTACAGTGTCGAGAAGCCGGCGCTCGTCAAACGCGCCGTGCGAACGTTCTCACCCAATGAGCGTAACGTCTCCCGAGCGTGCCGTCGGTCCTCGCCGCGAACGGGAGCCACGCTGTGGACACCTCCGTGTGGATGTCGGCCCAGTGTTCGATCACATCGTCCCGGAGGTGCAGGTGCCGAAGTTGATCGAGTCGTTCAGCCAGGGCGGCGAGGGCCAGCCCCGGGCCCAGGAGCAGAAGGCGCTCGACGAGTCGTTCGTCTCCCGGCATGGGAATCTGCCGGAGAGCCTGTGCCGTCGCGGAACCTACGTTGCGTTCGACCTCGGGCAGGGGTAGGCGGAGATGCGCATCCAGCGATTCGTGAAGGGCCGCCACGATCAAGACGGCGGGGTCTACGGGCTCGACGTCGTGCAGGAGGATCAGAGCGGAGCGGGCGGGGTGCAGCCAGGCTGGATGGTGATCGTCGTCCCACATGGCGAGGCGCGGTGCCATGGCGAGTGAGAAGACGCGCAGAACCGCGTCCTGCTCGTCGGGCACCATCCCCCGGGCGCGCAGGGCAGCGCGCAGAGAACGCGCCATCTGCTCCGCGCGTCCGGTCAGAGCTGGGGGTTCTTCTCCCACTCGACGTCGCCCGTGCCGTGTCGCTCATTCTCCAGTCTCGCGAGCGTGAATAGGAGATCCGACAGGCGATTCAGGTAGGTGAGGACGTCTGCGTCCACCGATTCGTCTGCAGCGAGATGCACCACGGCGCGCTCGGCACGGCGGCAGATGGTCCGTGCGACGTGAAGTGCAGCGGCCCCGGGCGTCCCTCCGGGCAGCACGAACGCACGAAGCTCGGGGAGTTCGGAGTCGGCGAGGTCCATCCACGCTTCCATCTCACCGATCCGCCCGATGGGCAGGAGAGGTACCTCCGGTCGAGTCCTGCCCTCCCGAGAGGGTGGCGTGGCCAGCTCCGAGCCGATCGTGAAGAGATCGTGCTGCAGGAGGGAGAGGCGTGCCCGGATGTCCGCATCGACCACCTGAGTGACCGCCCACCCGATCGAGGCGTTCAGCTCATCGACCGTGCCGTAGGTGGCAACGCGGATGTGGTCCTTTCCTACCCGACCGCCGCCGAAGAGGGCAGTCTCACCGGCATCGCCGGTCTTCGTGTAAATCTTCACGTCATCGGAGCTTGGTCAGCTTGCGAATGTTCTGTGCCTTCTCGAGGAGCGAGATCGTTCGATCGGCCGAATCTTCCGGCTCGGGGCTGAGCAGATCGCGGATGTCCAGGAGCACTTCCAGCTGCAGCTGATCTCGCTGGTACTCCAGATCGAGCGTCTCCATGCGCTCCGTGTCTCCAGCCCCCTCCGCAGCGTTGAACGCGGTGCGGTAGACGTTCTCGAGGCTCTGCAGGACGCGGTCCCGATTACGCATGTCCCCCTCCGGTCAGATGGCGGCCAGAAGCCTCGCTCCCGGGCCAGCATCATAGTATCCCCGAACAGCGGTCCGAAGTTCTTCCAGCTTCCCTTCGAAGTAGTGATCGGTGTCTGGAATTCGGACGGTGGTAATGTGGCTTCCGAGGGGAGCGAGGGTTCGAGCTACCTGCTCGCCCGAGCCGAACTCATCCTGCTCGCCCTGCACCACGAGGATCGGCTTCTCCGCCGTGGCGAGGTATCCGTAGTCATAGCGATCGTCCAGCTCGACCGGCAGGCCTATGCCGAGCATTCCGACGACCCGGTCGTCCGATGCCCCCACGGAGAGGCCCACCATCGAGCCGAAAGAAAAGCCTCCGACGACGAGCGGCAGGTGTGGGAACTTTCCCTCGAGCCAGTCGAGAACGGCCCTGAGGTCATCCTGCTCCCCGATGCCCTCGTCGTGGCTCCCCGTGCTCAGTCCCACACCACGAAAGTTGAAGCGGAGTGTCACCAGGCCGGCGTCGTTGAGCCCCTGAGCCGAGCGATACACGGCCTTCGTGTGCATCGTGCCCCCGTGGAGGGGATGCGGATGACACATGACTGCGGCGCCACGAATCGTGCCCTCCGGCTCTTTGACCAGAGCTTCGAGGTGACCGTGCGAGACAGGTATTCTTTGTGCGCCGAAGGCCAAGGCAGCGAAGGGGTTGCAGGCGGAACTGTGGGTCGGAAGCCGACTTACGGCCGTGCACCATGAGGCACCGGAGGTTATGTTCTCGTAACGAGCAAGACCGGTCAAGGCAGGAGAGAAGACACGATGCACGCCTCCGAGGTCACGCCAGAGATCGCTGCGAATGCGAATGAGCTGTACTGGGGCTCGACCCGCAGCGTCAACCAGATCGCAGAGGAGCTCGATCTCTCGAAAGGAGCGCTCTACGCGGCTCTCGTCCATCTTCCGAGTGGCATGGGATGCCCCCTGTGTGGAGACGAAGTCGGGTGGGCGAATCGGACGGCGAGAGACCGAGACCAACTCACGTGTCAGACGTGTGACTGGTCTGGAACATCCAGTCAGACCGTTAGTTACAGTGACGGGCACTCTGGCGAAGAGGGGATTGGCACAGGCGTAGACGTCACGGATTTCGGTGCAGAACCCGTGGTGCCCCCTGCCCCGTTGCTCACTCCGCGCATGAGCACGGTCGCGGGTGGAGCGATCATCGGAGCTGCAGTGGGGCTCGTACTCGTTTTCTGGGCCCGGCGCCGCTGAGCGAAGCTCGAATGGCTACGTCGACCCACGCTGACCCGCGCAGCATCATCACCCCTGATGCGTTCGAGGTGTCGGAAGAGCTGATCGGGATGCCACTCGCGTCACCTCGCCGCAGGGCGGTGGCGTTGTTGATCGACGGGGTGGTCATAGGGTTCATCACCGCGCTGACGAAAAGCTTTTCCCTGATTCTCGGCGTTGTGGCGGCAGCCTTCTTCATGCGGGCGGGCTTCAAACGGACGAAGGTGCGCAACAGCGTATTCGGGCGGGCGATGCGTTTTTCCGTGGGTTGCCTCGGAATCTTCATCGCCATGATCACGGCGTCTCTGTGGTTCGCCTTCGGACCCTCGTTCGGGCGGGGATCAGGGGAATCCCGGGCCGAAACGGTGTCGGGCGTCGTCACGTCGGCAGGCACCGTGTTCACAGGCCTCCAGGCGGCTGCACTCGCCGGGGAGCTGGGGGAGGCCCGCTCGATCGAAGAGGCCGAGGCGCTCGCGAGTCAGCTCGTTGGTCTGGCTCGGAGTCAGGGGTGGGACGAGGAGAACCTTCGCGCTGCGCTGCTCGCGCTCTCCCCGACAGACCGGGAATGGAGTGGACAGTGGGTCGCCACGGTCGAACGGCTGCTCGCCGAGGGAGAAGAGCGGGATCGGCTCGCCGCCGATCGGGTTGCCCTGGAGGATGCGGAGGCGCGTGTGACCGGTCTCTCCGATGAGGACGCGCTGACCGCGTACGCGGCTCTGCTGGGCGACGAGGGTTCGGATACGGTGTTCAGGGCAGCGTTGGAGCGCCGGCTGAGCTCCATGATCGCATCGGATACGCTGTCCGTTCTCGAGGCTCGATCCGAAGAGCTGGTTCGCCGCCTCGACGCTAACGAGGAGGCCCTTGCCGCCGCCGAGGACGACCTGGCCGAGGCCTCTGGGCGTGGCTTGTTCGGATGGCTTCGCGACCGGCTCGATGAGCTTGGCTTCGGCTTTGGCTGGGCGGCCCTGTATATGAGCGTGTTCCTGTCGTGGTGGAACGGGCAGACGGTTGGAAAGCGGGTGATGGGTGTACGCGTCGTGCGGTTGGACGGGGAGGCCATCACGTGGTGGACGGCCTTCGAACGCGCAGGAGGCTACGCGGCGGGGCTGGCGACGGGTCTGCTCGGCTTCGCCCAGGTGTGGTGGGACGCCAACCGTCAGGCCATTCATGATCGGATCGTAGGGACCGTGGTCGTTCGGGAAGGCGCGGAGAAGGTCGTGGACTGGGAGTCGGCGTTGTGACTGTGATTCCCGAGCTCAGGCTCCTGACTGGCTTCGGCGTCTAGGGCGAGCGTGGAGATCCAGATTTCGCTTCCGCTGGCCTTCCTGGCAGGCTTCGTCTCGTTCCTTTCGCCGTGCATTCTGCCGGTTGTGCCCAGCTATCTGGCCTTCGTGTCCGGCCTGACGCTCGGCGAGCTCTCCGATCATGCGACGAAAGAAGTGCGCAGGCGGGCCGCCATCCACTCCACCCTCTTCGTGCTCGGCTTTTCGCTGGTGTTCATGACGATGGGGCTTGTCGCGACGTCGTTCGGGACGGCCGTCGCTCAGGCGCTGCCCCTGGTGAATCGGATCGGCGGGGGCGTCATGATCCTTTTCGGTCTCTTCGTGCTCGGCGTTGTGAGGCTCCCTGCCCTGTACCGTGAGCTTCGGGTCCACGTGCGCTCACAGCCGGTCAGTGCGTTGGGCTCGCTCGTCGTCGGGGTGGCGTTCGGCGCAGGGTGGACGCCGTGCATCGGGCCGATCCTGGGGTCGATTCTTCTCTATGCGAGTCTGGAGACCACGATGATGGAGGGAACGATTCTCCTGGCGGCGTACGCGCTTGGACTCGGTATTCCTTTCGTGGTGGCGTCCGTCGCGCTCAACTGGTTTCTCGCAGGAAGTGAGCGGGCGCGGGCCTGGATGGTGCCGCTGCAACGCGCGGCGGGAACCGTGCTCATCGTAATCGGTTTACTTATGGTTACCGGTCGTTTCGCGAGCTTGACGGCATTCCTCGCCGGGATGGGTCAGCTCATCAACCTGGATCTCTGATGAACGCAGGACTCCGAGCGCTTCTCCTCTTCGCCCTGGTGGGCGCTGCTGCCTGTGCGTCCGGTGACGCCGAGGCCGATGGGACCGAGGACCTCACGCGCAGCCTGCTCGCCCAGCCCGCAGGCGATGGCATGTCCACTCCGCTGGCCGTGGATCCGTCCATGGCGTCTGAGGGGCCCCGCGTGTCCGTGGCTCAAGTCGGCTTCAACCGGGGTGACACGACCGCCCTGGTGAAGGTGGTCGAGATGTCGGACTACGGCTGCGGGTACTGCCGGCAATTCCATGAGGAAAGCTTTGGTGCGATCCGTGAGGAGTTCATCGAGACCGGAATGGTCGAGTGGAAGTTCGTGCCGTACATCACGGGAATGTTCGAGAATTCGCTCGTGGTGACCGAGGCCGTGGAGTGCGCATACGCTCAAAGCCCGGAGGCCTTCGAGGCCTTGAATGCTCGCCTCTGGACCGACCAGGCGGTCTGGAAACGCTCCTCCGATCCCGAGTCGGTCGTGCAAGGGTGGGCACGCGAACTCGACATCGACATGACCACGTTCAATGGATGTCTGGATGGTGACGAGCGCATCCCGCGGATCGCGTCCGCGACGACATTGGCGGGGCAGATCGGAGTTCGTGGCACCCCGACCTTCGTGGTTCTGGGATGGCCTCCGCTTCAGGGAGCATTGCCGCTGGACATGTTCCGTGACGTGCTGACGGCGGCGCACGCCCAGCTGGAGATCCTCGAGGCTGCGGAGGGCGATCCGGGCGAAGGCTGACCGGAGATTCCGCTCACATCAGACCGGAGAGACGCGTGGCGAGGTCCGCGGGCATCTGACGATCGTTCAGGTAGGTCGCGATGCGCTCGAGGGCAGCGTCGGGCTGACTCAACCCCAGGAAGCGGATCAGGTACGAGAGGTCCCGGTCGGTGGTCCTGGGTTGCCCCGAGCCCCAGGCGATCGTCAGGCACTTCATCGCGAGGACGTAGCCCGCCGGAGGCTCCAGGACGGAGAGGTTAGGGCCTGCGTAGAAGCGTGCTTCACTGATCCGTGTGACATGTAACGCCGCCCGATTCACCCACGTGGTGTCGAGTTCCGGGCAGGCCTGGTCTGTCGCCGCGGCAAGGTGTTCGCCGGATGCCAGCAGCGCACCGGGTCGACGGCTCTCAGGATTCGCATGGAAGACGAAGGGTATGACGGCCCCGCCCACCAGGCAGAGCTCCGCAGCCACGCCACGTCCGTGCAGCTCCTCGCCGAGGCGGGCAAGCCGCTCTTCATGCTCATTGCGGGGAGCCGGCGCCGGGTGCCGCGGCCGCGTGCGACCGTCGGGCGACCGCTCATCCCAGAGCATGAAGACGTTACGTCGCTTGAGCGCAGGAGGGGCTGCGCACAGGAGGTAGGGACGAAGGCTGGGGAGCCGTGGCCGGAATGAGGGGTCCTCCGCGACGGGCACCGAACGTGTCCAGGAGGGTGGCGCACACCCCCGAAGCTGGGCCTCATGCTCGAACGCGGCTGCGGCCAGAGCCTGCTGAAGGAGCGGAAGCCCGCGTACCTCTACGCCGGCCGCGGTTTCGTCGAACTCATGGGTCGGGATGCGGGAGAGGTCGGTACGAAGTTCGAGGAGCGCTTTGTGCCGATGCGTCATGTCCGGGAGGGCATCGACGTGTCGCTTCAGGGCCCCGCTCGCGCTCGGAAGGGCCGCGGCCAGCACGTACTCGGATACTGACATGCCGGATGCTCCAGCGAGCTTCTTCAGCAGCCCCTTCTGTTCAGGGCTGACACGGACCTGGAGCTGGCGCGTCTTCTGGCTCATGACCGCAAATCTGCCTGCGCCATAATGTCAATACAAGATGTTGACATATGGGCAGTGTGCGGAGGCTCGCTCAGGTGTTCGAATCCTGTACCTTGACGCATGACGCGTGCGCTTCTGGTTATCGGATCCCTGCTGATCGCCGCGGCACTGACCTTTGCCGGTGCCGCCGAGGCACCCCCGTTGGAACCCGTGGTCGTGCTGATGGACCCGGAGATTTCCTGGGTGCCGGAATCACCCGATGAGGGCACGCTGTTCCGGTTACGTGTGACTGCATCCCCGTACACTCCCATCCTGGGTGTCCACGGGGAGGCCGCGGGAGAAGAGCTCCACTTCCGTTCGATCGGAGACGGTCTGTTCGAGACGTTCGCTGCAGCACCGGTCGGCGCGGGGGCGGAGATCGATGCCTCGGTTCGGGTCTTGTACGCTGCGGGCGGCGAAGAACGGTTTGCCGTCGCGATCCCGATCGCGCCCGGCTCGTACGACCACGAGCAACTCCGTGTGGCGCCCCGTTTTGGGGCACCCCCTAATGAAGAGGACCAGGCACAACTCGAGCAAGACCGGGCCCGGGCCCGCGAGGCTTCTGCGCGCGCCCACCGGACGCCTCCGTTGTGGGGTGACCGCGTCGTCATGCCCCGGGCCAGTCGCGTGACGAGTGGCTTCGGGCAGGGGCGGGTCTTCAATGGACGTGTGTCCAGCCGACATATGGGCCTGGACCTGCGCGGCGCCCTTGGTGACACCGTCGTTGCAGCGGCCGACGGGCACGTGCTCCTCGTCGAGCCGTTCCTCCTGGCCGGTAACGTCGTCTATCTGAACCACGGGGCGGGCCTCCTGAGCGCCTATTTCCACCTCAGCGAACAACTGGTCAAAGCGGGGGATCGAGTCTCCGCCGGTGACCCGGTCGGTCTCGTGGGAGCGACGGGCCGAGTCACGGGGCCGCATCTGCACTGGGTCGTCCGATATGGGCGGACCAGCGTCGATCCCCGGTCGCTCCTGGCGGTGATGGACGAGCTCGACCCGTCACGGTAAGCCGAAAAGCACACATGAGTTGACCACATCGAGCCCAAGAATAATAGTTGGTTATGCCAACTACTAATGTATCCGACGCCGAGCGTGGGCCGTCTTCTGCGTCGGGCGACGGCCCTTCGGTGTCAGATGCGAGGAGCCTTGCCGCCAACCTCAGCGAACTCATCAGGGTCGTGCAGTTCCGTGATCGTGACCGAGCCTGTTGCTACGATGTCAGTGTCAGCCAGTGTTACGCCCTGAAAGGCGTTGTCGAAGCCGGTGCGATGACCGTGAACGACCTGGCGGCCTTCCTGTATCTCGACAAGAGCACGGCGAGTCGCATTTCGAACGGCCTTGTGCAGAAGGGCCTGATCAGGCGGACGAGGGCTGCCACGGACGGTCGCATCGTCCTCCTCGCTCCCACCGAACGTGGCGCGGTCCTTCATCACGAGATCGAGGCTGATCTCCTGTCGGACTATGCGACCCTGCTCGGCGATTTCGATCCTGAGGTCCAGGAGGCCCTGACCACGCTTGTGGGCCGCCTGAGCCGTGCCTTCGCCGCTCGCGTCGACACCTCGAACGGCAGCTGCTGTGCCCTGCCGCCGAGGGCGACCACCCCCATGCTTCTTCCGTGAATCGTTGCGTGTCACAACCAAAAGAGGATATATGAGCCAACATCACTCAGCTTCGGACGTGAAGAAGGCGGTTCGTGACCGGTACGCACGCGCCGCCACCAGCGACGCCGGATGCTGCGAGCCGAGTTCCTGTGGTGACGGCGTCGCGAGCGCGGGTGAAATCAGCGAGTCGATCGGCTATTCAGCACGTCAACTGACGCAGGTACCCGAAGCGGCCAACCTGGGGCTCGGATGCGGAAACCCGACCGCGATCGCGTCCCTGTCGGAGGGTGAGGTCGTTCTGGACCTCGGGTCCGGTGCGGGTCTCGATTGCTTCCTGGCCTCGGCCCAGGTCGGCTCCTCGGGGAGGGTCATCGGCGTCGACATGACGCCCGAGATGCTGGAGCGCGCGAGGAGTAACGCCGAGACCGGCGGCTACGCGAACGTCGAATTCCGGCTGGGCGAGATCGAGGCCCTTCCGGTGGCCGATGGTTCCGTGGATGTCATCATCTCCAACTGCGTGCTGAATCTGTCGGCGGACAAGCCGAAAGTGCTCTCGGAGGCGTTCCGCGTCCTCAAGTCGGGTGGACGCATCGTCGTCTCGGACATGGTCTCGGACGTCGAGGTGCCCGATGTCATGGAGAAGCGGCTGGACTCGGTGGCCGCATGCCTGCCGACCTTCCGGGACGTCTACATTCAGCAGTTCAGAGACGCCGGCTTCGAAGAGGTCCGCATCTCGGACGAGCGCCCCTACCCTGCCGCGTTCATCCTGGAAGACCCCGGGGTGCGGGCGTACGTCGCGCGCCACCCCGAGCAACAAGCGGAGATGGCGCGCTTCGCGGATTCCATATACGGTGCCCACTTTGAGGCGTCGAAGCCGTAGGGTCTTGCCCGGCTGACTTGCCTTAGGGGAGGGTGGGGCCTATCCCTGCTCGCCCCTTTCTCCTAGCCCCGGCTCGTGTCGACCGATCGGGCCAACAGGACGGTCCAGTCGCAAATGGTGCCGAAAGACCTTCGACGACGCGTGCCAGCGCGACTTCTCGCTGTCGTGGTGGGTGGAGGTTCTGCGTTCGCCTCTCAAGGTTGCGAGGCCACGCCCCCCGCGGAGTGGCTCACGGAGTCGGTCCCGCGCCCGGAGGTCTTTGCGCCCGACGTGGTCTCAACCCGGATGCGGGAGTACGGCATCACCTTCAGTCCCGATGGACGGGAGGCTTACTTCACCCGGCGTGGACGGAGAGGGCCTCCCCAGATCGTCGTCACCCGGTTCGAAGAGGGTGCCTGGACCGATGCGTCCCCCATTCCGTTCGCCGCGGAGTACGACGAGTCACCGAGCCTCTCGCATGATGGTGAGACGATGCTCTTCGCATCCCGCCGACTCATGCCCGGTTCGGGGGACCGAAGTGACAATCTGTGGGTCGTTCACCGAAACGGTGGGGAATGGGGGGCACCTCTTCCCGTGCCCGGTCGTGTCAATCAGCCACGCTCCGAGGTCGATGGCTTTACCATGGGCACGGAGCTGGGGCCCACGCTGCTGGCGGACAGCTCGCTTCTGTACTGGTCCCGCCTCGACCCCGACTGGGGTGCGGATATGGTCCGTGCGGAGGTCCAGTCCGACGGGAGGTACGGACCACCCGTCCCATTGAGGATCAACTCCACCGGTGATGAGACGAACGCGGTGCTGACACCCGACGAGGGATTCATCGTGTTTCAGGCCTATCGGGATGCGTCCGCCCCGGGCGGCCAGGATCTTTATGTTTCCAGGCGAAACGAATACGGCTGGGACGCCCCCGTCCTACTCCCCGAGCCGTTCAATTCTCCCGCCAACGATGGCTATCCGAGCTTCTCCCCCGACGGTCGCTTCTTCTTCTTCGCGACCGACCGCGACGATCAGAGTGGCTATTACGACATCTGGTACGTCGAAGCTGCCGCTCTCGACCTCGATGCCCTGGCCGACCGCCGTTAAGAGAAGCTCCGCGCCACGAGTCTCCCCCGACCTCTAGCGAACCAGTCCGGCGGCCTTCAGTCGCGCCCGCAGCTCTTCGACCCGGGCCCGGTTGACCCCCAGGTCACTGCGGCCGACGCGGGACGAGGAGCGGACGAGGACCTCGTTGCCGTCGCCGATCCCGATCTCGAGGTCGTCGACGAATCGCAGAATCAGACTCGTAACCTCCGCGTGCAGGTACGCACTGTTCTGCGTCATGACCTTCGTCCGTGGCATCTCCGAGACCACGCCGGCGATCCGCTCCATCAGCTCATCCAGCGGGACCCGCGCATCGGCGAACATCCCCTCCATCCCGTCCGGGTGCCTCAAGCCAGTGTGGACGCAGTTCGGAGAGGAGGGGCAGGGTGCCAGCGTGCCGCCCTGCATACCCAGCGTGTGCTTCGCCCCCCCCCAGCAACCGGACATCAACATGGCTGCGAGCAGGAGACCCAAAGGTCGTGCGCCGTACGACATGGGCGTGCGGAGGTAGGGTTCGAGAGTGAGGTCAGCGTGTGTAGATGGCCACCACGCCGTTTCCGGCGGCGGTCCCGAACTGGAACTGTGCGTCGATCGGGCTGAGAATCTCGATCCGATCGATGATGTTCGGATCGAGGTCCTGAAGGAACTGTTCAGGGAAGGGAATCAGCACATCGTTGAGCGCCACCGCAGCGGGCTGACAGCCCTCGCCCCCCGCACGTCGGCTCACCTCGATACAGAGAGCCGGCACCATCACGCCCGTCAGCTGATCCATCTGGTAGACGTTCCGGATCCGCATGCCCGGCGTGTTCATGTTGCGGAGGAGGTCCTCCGTCGCTGTCACGCGGGGCAGTAGAGCCTCGATCTCCTCACGCGAGATGAAGTCGGCGCGCTTCGCGTCACCGGCCAGACTCGTTCTTCCGAATCGCGTGCGTGCGGTTACGACCAGCCCCTCCACCTCGAGCGCCTCCGTCGCCATACGGACCTCGATGTCGACCGTCTCCTCGCTGAAGATCGTGACCGAGTCCGTCCGCTCTTCGAACGCGATGTGATCCGTGGTAACGAGGTGTCGGCCCGGCGGAAGCCCGTCGAGAACAAAGCGCCCCGTGATGTCCGTCAGGGTCGAGCCTGTGGTCCCGGCTACGGAGACTACGGCGCCCGAGACCGGATCATTGGTCACATAGTCCCGGACATATCCCGACAGGGTGCCTTCCGCCGACATGAGCAGGACCAGGTCCTGCAGCCGGGCGGTACCAGAAGGAACGTAAACCTCCACGCTTCGGCCCGAACTCGTCCCGAACGACGCCTGCAACCTCACGTCGACGTCTCCCCGGACCGCGCACATGCGGAAGTATCCGGCGTCGTCCGTGCGCACCTCGACGGGCCGTAACCCGGGAATTCCGCCAATCCGCTCCGCGGTTACGATCGCCCGAGGCATCGGTACCCCGGTGATGGAGTCCGTGACGAAGCCGGCGATCGCGGCAGAACCGGCCGGGGGCTGTTCGGCTAGACACCATCCGAGCAACAGCGTCTCCTCGGACGGTACGGAAAGGATGGCATTCGCCGTACTACCCGCGGTCAGCTCGAGCTGGCGCGGGGGCGCGCTCACGCCGAGTTCCTGGAGGCGCGGATGGAAGAATGAGATCCAGTATTCACCCGTTGGCACGTCACGGAGCAGAAAGCGGCCGCCTTCGTCCGTGGTTCCGACGGCGCTCGTCCCCATTACGGCGACGCGGGCGCCAACGAGTGGCCGCATCGCGGTGCTGTCGAACACAAGACCTGCGACTGCGGCCGTCGGTGGATCCTGCGCGGCAGCGGCTGGCGCACCCAGTGCAATCGCGGACACCGCGATAGCGACTGCGCGCCATGCTGCTCGTGTAACGCCGAACTTCATGCTCACCCGTGTTGCCTTGATTCAATGAACCCGTCGATGAACGGTCACTCCGCTCGTCGGCAGGAAGTCATACGCCGGACTCTTCGAAGGGTTGCCGTCGGAGACGGCATCGCGACGAGATTCTCAAGATAAGACACTTGGGAATGAAAAAGGTTATTCCACGCCCTTGTCAGCCCCACACGTCGAAGAAGTCGACGCCCCCCGTACGCCCTTCACCGGCATCGCCGGTCAGGTACCCCATGAGCATGGAGCGGCACTCTTCGATCAGCACGTCGCGTGAAAGCCGGCCTCCAGTTGCACGGAACTCCGAGTCGACCACACCGAGCACCCCGCGCAGCCCAAGGCGTGCGGCAAGCTCGGGATCGTCATGTGCGATCTCGCTCCGGTGCTGCAGGATCAGGATCTGCAGGCCCAGGAGCAGCTCATTACGGAATGCCTCGTAGGCGTCACTCTGTCGTCCGGAGGCCCAGTCCAGGGCCTTGAGGTATGCGGACCGCGAACGCTGAGCGTCAATCAGCAGGCCCACCGCTCCTTCTACGACCTCAGCCAGATCCAGGGTCGACCAGTCCCTCGTTTGGAGTGCGGACTCCCAACGCTCGAGGGCTTCGGTCCACACGCGCTCCCCGAGATAGTCCAGCAGCTCGTCTTTTCCATCGAAGCGCGCGTAAAACGAGCCGATGGACGAGTTCGCCTTTGCGACGACCTTGTGCACGGTCAGGCCCGAGAGGCCTTCGGTGGCGAGAAGCTCCAGTGAAGCCTCCACGATTCTCTCGAGGGTTCGCCTCGAACGGGATTGCTTCGGTGGGCGAATCTGAGCGGGTATCGGTGCAGCCACACATCCTCCTTGAAACAGAATTCTAGTTCTGCTTCAGAGAGTCGCAACCCTGAATGGTAAGCGAAATCAGGGGAGGTGATCGGGGCTGGCCGCCGCCGGACCACCGATCACCGTGGAACGCCGGACCGCGGATGGGCGCTCAGGGGCGGAATCGAAGGATTCCGCCCCCGGGCGCCCGGCCTCGATCAGCTGAAGTCGACTCCGAAAAAGAGCACCGCGATGATGATCGCGGCGACAGCCGCTGGAGAGACGAAGCGGATGAAGAACCGCCAGACGTCGTAGGTGAACCAGCCTGGGGTCGTCTCATCGACCAGCTCGGCCTGTGAGGACTCCTTCGTCATGAACCAACCGGCCGCGATCGTGATCGCGAGGCCTCCGGTCGGCAGCATCCAGTTGGAGACGAAGTGATCGGCCATCCCGAACCAGCTCGTCTTCCCGGCGAAGAAGAGATCGCCGACGAAGCCCCCCACGGAGAGGTTGCTCGCGAAGCTCGCGCCACCGAAGGAAAGCGCCGCGAGAATCGTGAAGACGAAGACCGCACCGCCGCACATGAGGGTCGCCTTGCCTCGCTCGATCCCGTGTTCGTCAATCACGTACGAGGCGACCACCTCGAGGAGCGACATCGTCGACGTCAGCGCGGCGAGGGCGACGAGCACGTAGAAGAGCGGCGCGAGCACGGTGCCGCCGGGCACGATCCCTTCGGCGAAGAAGAGTTGCGGCAGTGAAATGAAGAGCATGCCTACGGTTCCGGTCTCGCTGACCTGATCCTGCATGCCCGCCGTGAAGATCACGGTGAACATGATCACGGTGGCGACCAGGGCGATGACCGTATCGAGCAGAACGATCACGCCGGATGCCTTCACGATCGACTGGTTTCGGGCGATGTACGACCCATAGGTGATCATCGCGCCCATGCCGAGCGAGAGCGTGAAGAAGGCGTGGCCGAGCGCCTCGAGTACGCTGCTACCGTCCAGTTCGCTGAAGCTGGGTCGGAAGATGAAGCTCAGCGCTTCGCCCGAGCCCTCCATCGCGAACGAGACGAAGAAGAGCAGCGCGAGGATGCAAAAGAGGATTGGCAGGAAAAGCCGCGCGATCTTCTCGATGCCCTTCTGGACCCCGAAGTACACGACCGTGACCGTGGCGATGCTGAACCCGAGAGAGAGCCCCAGCTGAAGGCCACCATTCGCCGCCTGCTCCGTGAAGACGTCCCCGAGCGTCGTGCCCGCGGGGAAGCCTCCGACCATCCAGCCCGCAGTCTTCGCGAAAAAGAAGAGAGACCAGCCTGCGATGACCGTGTAGTAGCTCAGGAGTGTGAAGCCACACAGGACACCCCAGAGTCCAACCAGCCCCCAGGCGGGTCCGACGGCCTCTTTCAGCGCACCTACGGCGCTCTTCTGCGTCTTTCGACCGATGAGCAACTCGGCCATCATGATCGGCAGACCGACGGCTGCGATACACACCAGGTATACCAGGACGAACGCGCCGCCGTTGTTCTCCCACGTAATGAAGGGAAATTTCCACAGGTTGCCGAGCCCGATGGCGCTCCCTGTGGCGGCGAGGATGAAGCCTGCGCTGGAGGTCCAGTTTCCGCGCTGCTCAGTCATGTGGTCTCCGAGTAGTAACGGTGGCGGCACGCAACGGGTACGTTGTCCCCTGGCGGGGGGTGCGGCCCGAACATATCCGGCGGGCTGAACCTCCGACAGACACCGGTTTATTCAACCTCCTTCCACACCTTCTGCCGGGAAAGAACGGTCATGCAGCTCGTCACTGGGCGTCGTCGCCCCTGGCGGACCCGGTCCGCCGTCACCCTGCTGGCTGCAGGGCTACTCGCCGGGTGCGGCGCGGACGCGGGTGAGTCATCGACTTCACTTCGGGTCGCCCTCCTCACCTCCGGTCCCGTGAGCGACGCGGGTTGGTATGCGGGCGCGTATGACGGGCTCCTTCTGATCGAGGACTCACTCGGGGCGTCGGTGAGTCATCAGCAGACGGCGACCCCGGCCGAATTCGACGAGGCGTTCATCGCATACGCTTCATCAGGGTACGACATCATCTTCGCGCACGGGAACGAGTACCAGGACGCCGCGATCCGGGCGGGCGAACAGTTTCCGGACGTAACGATCGTCGTCTCGGGTGGCGGTCGGATCTCGGAGAATGTCGCCCCGTTGATCTTCCGGCTCGAGGAGGGGAGTTACCTGGCAGGTATGGCTGCCGCGTATATGACGGAGTCGAGGGTCGTCGGGATGGTCGGGGGCGTTGCGATCCCCCCGGCTCGTGGGACGTTCCTCGCGTTCGAGGCGGGCGTCCGTGCTGTCGATCCTAAGATCGAGGTTCTCGAGGTCTTCACCGGGGACTGGAACGACGTGGCGGCGGCGAAGGAGGCGACCGTCGCGCAACTCAGCCGGGGCGCGGATGTCATCATCCACAATCTCGATGCGGCATCCTTTGCCGTTTTTCAGGCCGTTCGAGAGGTCGTCGACGAGGGTGAGGTGGCATACGCGATCGGCATGAACAGTGATCAGAATGCGGTCGCGCCCGACGTGATTCTGGGGAGTGCGGTCATTCGCATCGCCGACGCATTCCTGACCACCGCGCGACTCTGGCAGGAGAATCGTGTCGGTGGAGCACCGATCTACGCCAACACGGAACAGGAGGTGATCGACTTCGTGTTCAATCCGGCGCTCGTCGATCGCGTACCCGCCGACGCGATCGAACGGATCGCATCCACCAAGGCGGCGATTCGTGCCGGTGACGTCGACATCCCGCGCGTGGTCTTCGTGGAGGGCGAGGACGAAGGCCGGTAGGTGAGCGATCCCCTCGTCCGGCTTCGCGATGTCCAGCGGCGGTTCGGGCACGTTCAGGCTCTCGCAGGCGCCGACCTGGACCTCTTCGCCGGTGAGGTGCACGGTGTGCTCGGAGCCAACGGCGCCGGGAAGTCGACGCTCTTCAATGTTCTCGGTGGGCTGCTGGCCCCGGACGGGGGCTCGATCCACGTCGACGGTTTGCCCGTCTCTCTGGAGAGCCCGCGCGACGCCTGGGCGCTGCGCATCGGGTTGGTCCACCAGCACTTCACCCTGGTGCCGGCCCTGTCGGTCCGTGAGAACCTGGCGCTGGGGACTCGGGGTCGCTCGCTCGAAGAGATCGATCGCGCTGTTGAGGCCACGATGGACCGGACGGGTCTCCGGGTGCCGCTCGACGACACCGTCGCCTCGATCGGAGTCGGCGACCGTCAGCGGACGGAAATCCTCAAAACGCTTCTTCGGAATCCGAAGGTGCTCGTTCTCGATGAGCCCACAGCGGTTCTGACACCCGAGGAGGTCGGCGGATTCTTCGAACTGTTGCGTGACCTGGCCGGAGAGGGTCGGGCTGTCGCCCTCGTCGCTCACAAGCTTGACGAGGTGCTCGCCGTGTCCGACCGCCTCACGGTCCTCCGGGACGGGCGGACCGTCCTGAGCGCGGATCGGGGCGACGTGTCTGAACGAAGGCTGGTGTCCGCCATGGTCGGTGATGGAATCGCCGATGCGATCGCCCTCGGAGTTCACGGGGATGCGACGACTGGGATCGGGGCGGAGACCCAGTCGGCCATGGGCACCGAACCCGATCCTGATGCACGCCCGGTCGTCGGGCAGCTGAGCCGCGTGTATGGGGAGCGGCTTGAGGACGTGACGCTCGAGGTGCGTGCCGGTGAGGTGCTCGGTGTGGCCGGCGTCGAAGGAAACGGGCAGCACGAGCTCGCGCTCGTGCTCGCCGGTCGTCGCCTCCCCGCCACGGGACGAGCGCAGGTGCCCCGAGAGGTTGCCTATATCCCCCAGGACCGGCGTACCGAGGGTCTCGTGTCGGACTTCGATCTGACGGAGAACATTGCCCTCGGGCTTGCTCGTCTCGACCGCTTCGGGTCGGGATGGCTGATGCCGTGGGATGAGATGCAGAAGGAAGCCGAGGGCATTCGGGCGCGTTTTCAGGTGGCCGCCCCGTCTACCGCCACGCTCGCGAGTGCTCTCTCGGGAGGAAATCAGCAGCGGGTCATCATCGGGAGAGAGCTCGCGTTGGGTGCACCGATGCTGGTGGCAGAGAACCCGACTCGTGGGCTCGACATAGCCGCCGCCTCATACGTCCATGGCGAGCTCGACCGCCTGGCCGGCGAGGGGGTGGCCATCGTGCTGATCTCGACCGACCTCGATGAGGTGCTGGGGCTGGCCGGCCGGGTCGTCGTCATGTCTCGCGGTCATGTGATCCAAGTGCCGGATCACGAGCGAACCCGCGAGGGAGTCGGGGCTCTCATGCTCTCCGGTGGGGGTGAGGTGGCGTGAGCGGTGGTATCGCTCCGGCCAGAGCGCGTGAGGTGGCCTTTTTGGGTGCTGGCGCGGTGCTTCTCACTCTGGGTGCCGGCGCGCTGCTCCTGCTCGCTGGAGGGTACGATCCGGTCGCGGCAGGAGCGGCTATGCTGCGGGGATCTATCGGGAGCTGGAACACCTTTGTCTCCATCACGCTCGTGCGCTCAGTTCCGCTGCTTTTCGCGGGACTCGCGGTGGCGCTGGCCTTCCGCGCGGGCGTTTGGAACATCGGCGCCGAGGGTCAGTTGTATGCGGGTGCGGTTGCCGGCGTCTGGGTGGCGCTGACGTTCAGCGGCCTTCCTCGCCCGATTCTGATCCCCGCGGTTCTCGGCGTCTCGTGTGTCGCAGGGGCCGCGTGGGCACTCGTGCCGACTCTGATGCGACTCAGGCTCGGCATCGGTGAGGTGATCACGACGATCCTCATGAACTTCGTCGGGATCTACATGGCGGCGTGGATGGTGCACGGTCCTCTCCAAGAGGAGCGGGGCGTCTTTCCGCAGACGGACAGGATCGTCGAGGCGGCGCGTTTACCGACCCTCATCCCGGGTACGCGCCTCCACATCGGCTTCGCACTCGGCCTCGCAGTCGCGGTGGCGCTGGCCTTCATGATGCGTCGCACACGCTTCGGCTTTCACATCCGCGCGGTCGGTGCGGCTCCGGAAGCCGCCGCCGTGGCAGGTCGTATCGATCCGGCTCGCGTCATCTTCATCGCCTTCCTCACTTCGGGCGCGATCGCGGGGCTGGCCGGCGCCGTCGAGGTCTCTGGCCTCACCTATGCACTCTACGAGAATCTTTCCGAGGGCTGGGGCTACACCGCGATCGCGGTGGCTCTGCTCGCGGGGCTCCGCCCGGGAGGGGTGGTGGTCACCGCGATATTCTTCGGCGCGCTGCGGGCCGGCGCGGGTGCGATGCAGCGGGACGCAGGCATCCCGGCGGCGTGGGTGGATGTTGTCGAGGCGCTCGTGATTCTCGCGGTGCTCGGTCTGGAGCGTGTGCGGGCCGCCCGCGTGGGCTCTGATCCCGGGGAGGGGGAGAGATGAGCCAGGTCGAACTCGTCCTCTTTCTCGAGTCGGCGGTCCGCCTCGGTATCCCCCTCGCGCTCGCCGCGATGGGTGAGACCATCACCGAGCGGAGTGGCGTGATCAACATCGGCCTGGAGGGATCGATCATTGCGGGAGCGCTGGGAGGAGCCCTGGGCGCGCTGGCCTTCGATGGAGCCGGTCTGGGTGTGATGGCGGGCGCCATGGCCGGCCTCGTGGTCGCGCTCGTGTTCGCGGTGTTCGCGATCGGTTTGGGGGCGGACCAGATCATCACGGGTACGGCCGTCACGATCGGTGGACTCGGTATGACGGGCGCCGTCTATCAGGCTCGGTTCGGGGTTACGGGCGCGGAGCTCTCTCTACCGACACTGGCTCCCTTGGCCATTCCAGGTCTCTCCGAGATCCCGATCATCGGGAGCGCGCTGTTCGCTCAGGCCCCGACCGCGTACGTGGCCTACCTGATGGCCCCCGTCGCCTGGTACGTCCTCTTCCACACTCCATGGGGACTCGAGCTGCGGGCGACCGGTGAGGCGCCGAGTGCGGCGGAAGCCGCAGGCGTCCGGGTACGCACGGTTCGCTTCGCAGCCACACTCTTCGGGGGTGCGATGGCCGGAATCGCCGGTGCCCATCTAGCGCTGGCCCATGCAGGCACGTTTGCGGAGAACATGAGTGCCGGTAAGGGATTCATCGCCATCGCCGTCGTCGTGCTGGGGCGCTGGAATCCGATTCTGGTTCTCTTCGCCGCGCTCTTCTTCGGGGCTGCGTCCGCCCTCCAGTTCTTCCTCCAGGCCCTCGGCTTCGACTTGGCGTACCAGATCTTCCTGGCCTTCCCGTACGTGCTGACGCTTGCGGCCCTCGCGGGATGGGTCGGCAGGTCGCGCGCGCCCGCGGCACTCGCTCTCCCGTGGGAGCCCCACCGCTGAGACGCTCTGACCCTTCGGATGAGCGCACTCGGAGCGTGGGGTGTCCACGTTCAGGAGCGCCTCTACCTTTCGTGGCTGGACGGTGCGGATGTGACCCGTTGGAGTGCACAATGACGTCATTCAAGATCCGGGCGACGAGCTGGTCCGTGGCTGCCCTCGTTTTCGGCCTGTCGATATTCGTCACCCCTGCAGAGGCTCAACGCCTCGACGGCACAGGGACGGTGGCCACCGGCCTGCTGCTGCGGCAGATGGACGGGGTGAAGCGCGTTCTGATGATTGCCGCGCACCCGGACGACGAGGACACGAGCTTGCTGACCACGCTCGCACGGGGGCAGGGCGCCGAGACGGCATACCTGGCGCTGACGCGGGGAGATGGTGGGCAGAACCTTATCGGGCCCGAACTCTGGGAAGGACTCGGCATTGTCCGAACCGGCGAGCTCCTGGCGGCGCGTGACCTGGACGGCGGGCGGCAGTTCTTCACTCGAGCCTTCGACTACGGCTACTCGAAGAGTGCGGAGGAAGCGCTGTCGTTCTGGCCGCGTGACGAGCTCCTCGCGGACGTCGTCTGGGTCGTGCGGTCCTTTCGCCCGCACGTGATCGTGTCCGTGTTCAGCGGCACGCCGTCGGACGGTCACGGTCAGCATCAGGCCGCGGGCATCATGGCCCGGGAAGCGTTCGCGGCCGCGGGCGACCCCTCCCGTTTCCCGGAGCAGCTCGAGATGGGCGTCGAGGCTTGGGCTCCCTCGAAGCTGTACCAGTCGTCGCGGCGTCGCTTTTTCGCCCCTCAGGGGCGTGTGGACGACGGATCCCTCGATGTCCAGACCGGAGTGCACGACCCGTTGCTCGGGCGTTCGCTGCTCCAGCTATCCATGGAAAGTCGAAGCCAGCACCGTTCGCAGAACATGGGCGCCGGTCAGCCTCCGGGCCCGAGTCTGACCGGTGTGATCCTCGTCGAGAGCCGCGTCGGAGACGAAGCGGACGAGATCTTCGCGGGTATCGACACGACCCTGGTCGGCCTTACCGCCGGTGTCCGCGGGGCTGCGGCTGCTTCGGCGCGCGGGCATCTCGAGGCGTACCGGCGCTCCGTGCTGGCAGCGGTCGAGGAGTTCGGTCTGGATCCGATGCCGATCGCTCCGCACCTCCTCGAGGCGAGGACTCATTTGCGCATGGCCCTGGAGGCTGTCGAGGATGCCGGGGATGCCGAGTTCAACGGCGCAATCGCGGCGAGGTTGCAGATCACGGATCGTGCCGTCTTCGCAGCGACCGGAGTATCGTTCGATGTCCGGTCCGAGGACGATCTGCTGGTACCGGGGCAGCACGTGACCGTGCGTGCGCAGCTCTGGAACGGTGGGACGTACACCGTCGTGAATCCCGAAACGTCTCTGGCCCTCCCCGAGGGCTGGACGGCAACGCTCGTCGAATCGGACGGCGTGGCTGCGGACGGAGCACTCGCCCCTGGCCGACTCGCGGTCTTCACGTACGACCTGACGGTACCGGAGGACGCGGCGGCGTCCCGACCATACTTCCTGCGTGAGGCACGCGACGGAGCGCGGTACGTCTGGCCCGATGATCCCGGTCTGTGGGGCCTCGCCCGCGACCCGGAACTGGTACATGGCTCGGCGTCGTTCGGGTTCGTCTCGGACGATCCTGCGATCGCGAACACGATACAGAGCACGGGACGGGTCACGGTCAGCTCGGACTGGCGCTACGTCGGAGTGAACCCGGCACTCGGAGAGTTCGACAAGCCGGTACTCGTGGTTCCGGCGGTGTCGGTCTCGGTGGCCCCGGCGGGCGTCACGTGGCCCCAAAGCAAGTCGAGCGCTCAGGATGTGTCCGTGGTCGTCCGGACCGAGGCGGAGCAGGGCAGTCGTGGCTCGGTCACGATGTCGGCTCCGGCAGGCTGGACCGTCACGCCCGCCTCTCAGGCGTTCGCGCTGGACGAAGCAGGGGCTGAGAGGTCGATGACCTTTCAGGTCCGACCGGATGGGACCGCGTCCGCCGGCCGGCACACCTTCGACGTGAGCGCTCGTACGGACGATGGTCGGATCTACGGCGAGGGGTACGCGCTGATCGATTACGAGCATATCGAGCGGACTGCGCTGTATGCGGAGGCCGAGGCCACGGTGTCCGTCGTGCCGGTAGCCGTTCGGGAGGGTGTCCGGGTGGGGTACATCATGGGGTCGGGTGACGACGGGCCCGAGGCGATTCGCCAGATGGGCGCCGAGGTCGACCTGCTCGATGAAGCACGTGTCCGGGACGGCGACTTCGGCGACTTCACGACGATCGTCCTGGGTGTGCGCGCCTACGAGACGCGTCCCGACCTGCAGGCTGCATCCGCACAGCTGCTCGACTTCGCCCGCGCCGGCGGGACCGTGATCGTGCAGTACAACCGCGGTCCACTGGGAAGCCTTGCTCCCTGGGAGATGACGGTTGGACGTGGCTCACCCCGCGTTTCGGACGAGACCGCTCCGGTGCGCATGCTCGAGCCGGATGCTCCGGTCTTCACCTCACCGAATCGCATCGATGACGCAGACTTCGACGGTTGGGTTCAGGAGCGGGGACTGTACTTCGCATCCAACTGGGACGAGCGGTACACACCGCTGCTGGAGCTGAACGACCCTGGCGAAGAGCCGCGTCACGGCTCGATGCTGGCCACATCTGTCGGGGACGGTGTCTTCGTCTACTCGGCGCTTTCCTTCTTCCGGCAGTGGGCGGGGCAGGTTCCGGGAGCCTACCGGCTCTTCGCGAACCTGATTTCGCTCGATGCCGGAGCGTGGGCGGCGTTCTCGGCGAGGTAGTCGTGATGGTACGTCGGATCGCAGTTCTCGGAACGCTTCTCGCCGTCGCATGTGTGGGGGAGCGCCGCCCGATCGTTCTCGACGTACGGACCGATCTTCCGACGGGGCTGCGGGATTACGTCGAAGAGACGTTTGAGGCTGCCTACACGGACATCGACGTGCGTTTCAGCGACGGGACCGCCAGTGAGGTGCTCGAGGAGCTACGAGCCGCTGTCGGGGACGGGGCTGAACTCGCCGGCGAGCCCTTCGACGTCTGGTGGGGGGCGGACGTCGCGGTCCTGCACGCGGCCACCGAGGCCGACCTCCTGACACCCTACCGGCCTTCGTGGGTCGAGCGCCCCAGTCTGGTAGAGGCGCCGGGTCTGGAGGAGGCGACCGTCCAGGACGCGTGGCATCCGCTGTTGATCACGCCATGGGTCATCGCGTTCAGCAGAGACGACCTGGAGCTGAGCCGGGCACCGACGGACTGGAACGACCTTCGTCACTTCCGCTGGGTCGACGAGATCGAGGTCCTCGACCCCCAACGGTCCGAGGCTGGCTTGTGGTTCATGACGTCGATGCTTGCCTATCACGAGCGCGAGACGGAGGTGGAGGCGGGATTCGACTGGCTGATCGCACTCGACCAGCAGGTGGAGACCTACGCGGGGAGCGTGGCCGCCGCCGTCCGGGCCCTCGATGCCGGTCGCTCCAGGCTCGCCCTACTTCCGCAAGCGGACGTGGAGTTGGCCCGAGCCGACGAGGCGCCGTGGCTCTACTACCGGGTGCCCGAGTCCGGATCACCGGTGCTCGCGCGAGGTGTGGCGGTGGTTGCGGGGACGGGGGAGCGTGAGAGCGCCCAGCTGTTCGTGGAGTATCTCGGCACGCAGGATATCGTCACCGCAGCGAAACTGGAGACGAGATGGCAGCCCGCGTTCGGTGACGCCGACCCAGCCCGCGTTCCCATGGATTTCGAGCTTGCACAGTCGTGGCGGCCGTATCCTCTGGACGTCGATCGGATCCAGCGCGAAGGAGCTGGCTGGCTCGATCGGTGGGAGCGTGAGGTCAGAGCGCGATAGAGAGCCGTCCGGTGGCAGAATCGCTCACGATGCGGCCGGGTCCTGAGCGCCACCGCTGAACACCACCCCGACAGCCAGGACCACGACGGCACCGATGACGTTCTGCCACAGGTAGGCGACGTCGGTCCCGAAGTTCACGATGCCGACGACGGTCATGCCCGCGATGAGCCCGATGAACGCACCGTTCCCTCTCGCCCTCGGGATCATGGCCAGCAGGAAGACGCCGAGGATCGAGCCGTAGAAGAACGAGCCGAAGCGGTTCACGACCTCGATCAGTGACCCGAGTGTCGCGGCATATGTGGCGACCACGCAGGCAAAGAACCCCCAGAACACGGTCGCCCCCTTCGACACGGCGAGATAGTGCGCGTCCGTGGCTTCGGGGCGCACCCAGCGCCGGTAGAAGTCGATCACACTCGTCGTTGCGAGTGAATTCAGCTCGGACGAGATGCTCGACATGGCCGCGGCGATGACGCCCGCGATGAACAGGCCGACGAGCCCGATCGGAAGCTCGTTCAGCACGAAGCGGGGGATGATGTAGTTCACATCTCTGGACGATTCACCCGTGACCTCCTCGGCCATCGAGAGGGCTTCGACTCGGATCGTCTGGATGTCGGCTTCACGGGCGAGGAAGACCTCCATTGCCGCAGCAGCACTCGCATCGTCGCTCGCATCCGCGACTTCGAGGGCCGCGGTTTCGCGGAGCGTGAATGCCGCCGTGTACTCGCTCTGCAGAGCATCGTATGCGAGACCGCGCTCGGCCATGACGGCCTCCTCGTGCGCGGGGTTGTACAGCAGAGGTGGCTGAACGAACTGGTAGTACACGAACACACCCACGCCGACGAAGAGCACGAGTGCCTGGAGCGGGATTTTCCAGTAGGCGCTCATGAGCAGCGAGGTCTTCGCCTGTTCCACGGAGCGGGCGGCGAGGTAGCGCTGGACCTGGCTCTGGTCTGTCCCGAAGTATGAGAGCATCAGAAAGGTCCCGCCGATGACGCCGGACCAGAAGGTGTATTGCTCGTTGATGTCGAAGCGGAAGTCGAACGTCTTGAGGCGTCCGGTCGATCCGGCGATCTGAAGCGCGTCATGCGGGTTCACCGGCATCTGCACCAGCAGGACGACCATGATCGCGAGAAGTGCCACGACGATGAGCACCATCTGCTTCACGTCGGCCCACGCGACGGCCTGCACGCCGCCGATCATCGTGTAGATCACGGTCGGGACGCCGATGAGCGCCACGGCCCACACGAGCGGAATTCCAAAGACGGCGCTGAACACCACGCCGGGTGCGGCCATGATGGTGCCCACGCTCATCCCTCGGGAGAGGAGGAAGAGGAAGGCGGTGAAGGACCGGGTCTTCGCGTCGAATCTACGCTCCAGATACTCGTACGCCGTGTAGACGCCGGAGCCGTGGAGCAGGGGTACCAGCGTGACGCCGAGAATCACCATGGCGAGCGGCAGCCCGAAGTAGAGCTGTACGAACCGCAGCCCGTCTGTCGCGCCCTGGCCCGTCGTTCCGATCATCGTGACCGCAGAAAGCTGCGTCGCCATGACGGAAAGACCGACGACCCACCAGGAGAGTGACTTGTTCGCCGCGAAGTAGCCGGAAATGGTGTCGGTGTCCTTCGATTTCCGGATACCGTCGACGACGACGTAGGTCAGGTACGCAACGACGATCGCCCAGTTGATCCAGTGCATGGCCCGGTCCTCAGGAGTACAGGTACTGGAGCAGGCCGAGGGCGCTGAGCGCGATGACCTGGACGATGAGAACCTGAATCAGAGTCCGTCGGAATCGATCAGGCGTCGACTCTCCGTTCTGGGCGGGGTCGGTCATGCGATGCGGGGTCGATGCGAGTGGGGTTCGCAGGGAAGCTCCCGTTGCGGCCGTGGCCACGCAACAGGGCCACGCCGGGGCCTACGGCGCACGGTCCGTGGGTTGCGCGACACCGACACCGGCGATGGCCCATCCGCTACTCGTCGCCCAGGCAGATTCCGAGGGACCGCGCCGTCTGAATGATGTCCGAGTCGAGAGGTACGGTCTTGATGCGGGAGACCGCCTCGGCGAGCGGGACCGCGAGGACGTGCGGTGGGTCCAGCGCCACCATGGTCCCGAACCGACCCTGCTGGACCATACGGACCGCGGCGGCTCCGAAGCGGAGGGCCAGCAGGCGATCGTACGCATTGGGCCCGCCACCGCGCTGAAGGTGGCCGAGGACCAGCTCCCGTGTCTCCCGTCCCGTGAGCTCGTGGATCTGCTCGGAGATCATCTTTCCGATTCCTCCCAGACGGTGCTGACCCTCGGCGGTCTCCTTGTACTTCATCGAACCCTCGGCCGTGTGGGCGCCCTCGGCCACGACGACGATCGCGAACTGGGACCGCTGCGACGCATAGCGCTCCTCGATCTTTCGGCATACGACGTCCATGTCGTACGGGATCTCGGGAATAAGGATCACGTCGGCTGTGCCGGCGACGCCTGCGTGGAGCGCGATCCAGCCTGCGGTCCGCCCCATGAGTTCGACCACCATGGTGCGCTCGTGCGATTCCGCAGTGGAGTGGAGCCTTCCGATGGCATCGGTCGCGGTCTCGACAGCGGTCGTGAAGCCGAAGGTCAGATTCGTCGCAGCCAGGTCGTTGTCGATCGTCTTCGGAACACCGACGACCGGAAGCCCCAGCTCGGACAGCGCGTGGGCGATTCTCAGGGAGCCGTCACCGCCGATCGCGATCAGGGCGTCGACGTCGTGTTTCTCGATCAGGTCGACCACCTGTTGAGATCGGTCCTCGTGGGTGACGGTTCCGTCGGGAGCTTCGACCGGCCAGTTGAGGGGATCACCACGGTTTGTCGTCCCGAGGATCGTTCCCCCGAGGTGCGTGATCCCGCGGACCGAGCGACGGTCCAGCCGAACGACGCCATCCTCTTCGAACAACCCGTCGTAGCTGTCCTTGAAGCCGACCACTTCCCAGCCGAGTCGCTCGGCAGACAGGACCACGGCGCGGATGACGGCGTTGAGCCCGGGGGCGTCACCGCCTCCCGTGTTTACGGCGATACGTCGGATTTCGGACATGGCGGCGGGAGCGAGGCGGTCGACAGGAATGGATGTGGGCCGGAAAAAGAAAGCGTCCGACCCCTGGGGGGTCGGACGCCCATTGTAAGTGCTACCGGCCGATTACGGCATCGGCTCGCGTATCAGGTCTTGGTCAGAAGTTGAATCGGAAGGTGCCCTTGAATTCCATGCCCACCGTACTGATGTCCGTGCCTGTGATATCTCTGATCGAGCCGAAGTACACGCGGGCTTTCGGGAAGAACTCCGTTCCGGCGAGTCGGATCGGGATGTCACCACCGGCGGCGAGCATCCAGCCCGAACCGGCGTCGTTGCCGTCGGTCTCTTCCCGCCTCTGGTACTTGTAGTCGATGTGCGGCCGGAAGACGTAGCCACCGCCGATGCCGATCGTCCCGATTACACCACCGACAATCAGATTCTGCTTCGCCGTCACTACCGTGGTGTCACCGACGAAGTCACCGTTCTGATCCACGATGTCCAGCGTCAGATCGCCGTTCTCGCGCATCAGGTCCGCCGCGTAGATCGACCAGGCACCGGCACCGGCACGGAAGGCGTAGCTGGCGTCGAACCGCAGGCGATTCCCGGCCTGGAAGAGGTTCCTGCCACGAGCCTTGTCGTCGGTGTAGGTGACGAACGTCGCGCCCGCGGTCAGCGTGCTCGTTCCGAAGTTCCGGTCGAGGCCGACGCGGACCCGTGACTCGTTGCCCGGCTGGTAGGTCAGGGTCGGATCGTCCGCGCTCGGTTCGAACTCGGCCCGGACGGCATAGGCCGCGGCGACGCCGATGCCGAAGCCGCCAGCCGTAGCCGCCGACGCGACCGATGTCGTTACCGCGCCGCCGGTCCCCCACGTCGTCTCCCGGAAGCCCAGAAGATCGGTGGAGAGCACGGAAGCGACGATCGCCTCCTCGCCATTATGAGCCGAGTTCCCTGTGGGGACGTTCGCCGACACCGAGACCAGCGCCCAGGGCGTAGCCTGGAGCGAGGCCTTCACACTTGTGTCGACGGGTCCAGACAGTCCGAAGACCTGATTGTCCTGCTCCACGCGACCCTCTGCCCACGCGCCGAATACGTCGAACATGAGACGGTCGCCGGCCGGGATCCGGACGGCGATCGGAACCATGAAGAGCTGTGCCGCGTCCGCGCCCAGTCCCTCGTCGAAGGAGTACCCTAGATAATCGACGCCACCTCCGGCGACGACCTGACCCTCAGCCGGAACCGCCAGTGCGAGCGTCAGGGCCAGCGTGGCCCCGGCGCGGAGCGATCGAACGATCACTGTTCACCTCCGGGACGGCGAATCACGATCCGGATCTGGGCCTGGGCCGTGCCGGGGACCGTCTCCTGGTTTTGACCCTCCTGAACCGGCTCGCGCGTCGTCGGCTGCGTCTGCGTCGACGTCGGGTTCTGGATCTGCTCCGACGTCGACACACCCAGCGTCCCGGTGGTGGGTGTCGGATCGACGCCCTCGAACACGTTGGTCAGCGTCTGCGTCGTGGTGCTGGTCGTCGTGGTGGGGACAACTTGCCCGGTCTCGGGATCCGTGGTCACGTCGTCCTCGGGGTCGGAGCCGGATCCGATCGGCTGCTGTGGTGAAATGCCGATGCCCGAGAAATCCTGCGTCGTCGTGGCTGGAGGTGGCGCAATGATGGCTCCACCGGTCTCGCCGGTGGCGACCGCGATTCCTTCGACCTCCGCGGTGTTCACCGTGGACGCATCCAGCAGGGCCGAAGCTTCGGCCGAGGCGAGCTCGACGGCGAAGTAGCCGGGGTCCAGCGACTCGGCAAGGCTGAACTCCTCCTGAGCCGCATCGTAGTTGCCGCCGTCCAGCTCGCGAAGACCGCGACCGTACGCGAGGAAGGCGAGGACGTTGCTCATGCGGTTGTCGAGGATTCGTTGCTCCTCGGCTGGCGTCAGCGTGACGCCGAGGACCTCACGAATCGTCCGGATGACGATGGCCTTCTCCATGTCGAAGATCTGCTCGAGGATCGCCGATTCCGTGAGCTGACCGGCCGATGCCGTGTTCGGAATGTTCAGAACGTCCGCGTCGGCCTGAAGATCGTCTTCCCCGAGGGTCGTGAGTACGCCCTGGAAGACATGCTCCGTGCGAAGCAGTCGACCTGCGCGCGCGCCGGACTCCGTGTCGGCGTACCCGGACGACGTCAGGGCCATCTCGTCCAGCAGCGTCTGTACTTCGGCGCGTTCGAGCACGACGAGAGCGTTCGAGAACGCGAAGTCGGTGATCATCATGTCCGACAGCGCGTAGATCAGCGGTTCGAGGTCGTCCCGGTTCGAGTTGAACCCCATCGGCATGACCGCGATCGACTGCGGCGTGACCTGCCCCGTTGCCGTGATCTCCGTCTCCTGCGCCAAGGCCTGCTGAGCCCGGGCGCGGAGGAGGTTACGCCCGATCATTGTGAGGCGTTTTCTCACCTCGTCACGGGCCGGGCCGGATGTCCCGACGACCAGGTAGCGGTCGTACGCGTTTCGGGCAGCGGACCAATCTTCCAGTTCTTCCTGTACAAAGCCCAGGTACAGGAACGCGGGACCACTTTCGTTGCCGGCGTCGACCGCACTTTGCAGGGAGACTCGGGCTGCTTCGTAGTCCTCGGCCTTGAACTGGGCCATGCCCAACTGTACCTGCAGGTTGGAATCATCCGGGTTGTTGGCGATTTCCTGCTGCAAGCGCGGAATGTCGACAGGTGAGACGTCGGGCAGGGAGCCCGCGCAGGCGGCCGCTCCAACTCCGACAGCGAGAGACAGGAGGCCCCGTGAGAGGCGTCTGGATGCGAGCTTTATGGCGTGGCTCCTTGGGGCGCAGCAGTCGGACCTTGTAGACAAAACAAGGGGTGGCGAAGAGCACAGAATCTCCTCGCATCCCCGACAGTACTAGCATAAACTATAGGAGGGCCAGAATCGGCGGGCAAAGAGAAACTTTCGCTCTTGCCGGCTGTTCTCTACCCTCAAAAACGAGCTGTTTGGGGGCCCCCGGCCCTGTTTTCGGAGATACGAATGCGTAAAGCCTGCTTCGCCTTCGTGACTGTTCTGACGGTCGCGGCGTTGAGCTTGACCGTGACCGAGGCGAAGGGCCAGCAGGATGTCGCGACCGTCGCGGTCATGGACTTCAATGCGTTCATGATGGGCGAGGGTGGTGCGTCGGTGAACCTGGGGAAGGCCATCAGCTCCATGCTCGTCACCGAGTTCAGCGGACGCGAGGGGATGCGTATCGTCGAGCGCCGCCAGCTGATGGATCTCATCCAGGAGCAGGATCTGTCCCTCTCGGGTCGCGTCGACGACAACGTCGCCATCGAGGTCGGGAAGATGTTGGGCGTTCAGTATGTGCTGCTTGGTCAGGCCATGAGCATCGTGGACAATCTCCGGATCGACATCCGCGCCGTCGACGTTGAGACGTCCGAGGTCGTCGCGGTCATGAAGAAGACCGATGCGACCATCCACCTTCTGAACGTGGTTGTGGAGTTGGCCGACGAGTTCAGCGAGGCGCTCTCGCTGACACCTCCGTCGAGCCGGCCAGAGGTGGAGGAGGTTCCCGTCGCCGCCACAATCGCTCTCAGTCGCGCACTTACCTATGAGGATGACGGGCAGATCGAGCAGGCCATCGAGCAGTACGAGGCCGTGCTCGCGATCCACCCCACTCACCGGGACGCCCAGCGGGCTCTGGAGCGTCTGCGAGGAGAAACCTAGATGAATTCGATCGCGATTTTGCGTGTACCGAGGCTGGCGATGCTGTTCACCGCCGGCCTCGTCTCAGCTCCGGCCTTTGCGTCGGGGCAGGACATCGTCTTCGAGGGGGAGCTTCCCCGAACTATGGTCTTCATTCAGGAAGAGGGACGGGGCAAGGTCGCGTCCCGAGAGATGACCTCGTTCCTGCTGGAGGCAGGCTTCCCCGTGATCGATCCCGCGCTCGCGATCGACGAATCTGCTCAGGCGCTCGTCATGGCCGCCATGAACGGAAACGACGGAGCCGCGACTCAGCTCGGGCGTGACTGGGGTGCTCAGGTGCTTGTGCTCGGTGTCGCGGACTACGCGACGCGAGACAATCCTGGGCCGGGTGACCTCATTACGGCGACGACGGAAGTCGCGGTGAGGGCTCTCAGGCTCGACTTCGGCGAGGTCGTCTCGGACGCTGTAGCGGACGCGAGAGCGATCGAAGCCACCGGCCAGGCCGCGCGTGCATTGGCGATCCGTGAGGCCACTCAGGATGTCATACGGGAGTTTATCGGGCCGGTCGTGAATGACTGGGTCGCCCGCTCATGGCAGGAAGCCATGTACTGGGCGCCCGATCCGGGCTCCATTCAGTCTGCCGTCGGCGGGGGTGCGACATCCGTGACCGCGTCGGCCAGCGCCCGTCCGGTCCAGTCGAGTGGTTCGACAGAGGCGCCCGGGCTGGCCGTCATCCGTGCCGATGTCCTTCCCGACGATGGGGCGGCGACACGCGGCATCGGTGTCGTTCGGCGCCAGGAGGCCGGGATGTCCAACGTACAGAACCTCGTGCGTCTCGAGGGTGTCGTCGTCGGGGACGCGACCTCCGTCGAGGTGCAGGGGCAGCCGGCGATGATGGAAGAGATCTCGGCTGAGGAGCTCGCCCTGCTGGGGATCGAAGATCAGCGCGCGCTGCGCTTCTCCCGTGACTTCTCGCTCCCGATCAGCACCGATACGGTCGAGATCGTGGCCGAAGGTTCCGGCGGGCAGCCCCTCCAGACCATTGC
>Ga0181594_10000305_pt1 | contig 43495 bp, 47 predicted proteins | sample 071ome_18_FD_145603 | JGI IMG/M metagenome (GOLD analysis project Ga0181594, IMG submission 145603) | Coastal salt marsh microbial communities from the Groves Creek Marsh, Skidaway Island, Georgia - 071413BT metaG (spades assembly) | ecosystem: Environmental > Aquatic > Marine > Intertidal zone...
TGCCGTGCACAAAGAAATCAGTCAGCATGCCCGGCGCGACGTCGTTATCGCGTCCAGCTCCTCCGGACTGCTGCCCAGCCGTTTGCAGACGCAGTGTGAGCATCCCGAGCGGCTTCTCATTGGTCATCCGTTCGCCCCGGTCTATCTTTTGCCGCTGGTTGAGGTCGTGGGCAGTGAGCAGACGTCGATGGAGGCCATCCGTCAGGCCGGCGCTTTTTATCGCGCTGTGGGGATGCGCCCGTTGCATGTCCGGCGGGAGATTGAGGCCTATATTGCCGATCGTCTGCAGGAGTCTTTGTATCGCGAGGCGCTTCATCTCATTAATGATGGGATCGCGACTGTGTCGGAAATCGACGCCGCAGTGACCGGCGGCCCGGGTCTGAGATGGGCCTTCATGGGTACTTTCCTCGCCTGGCACCTGGGTGGTGGACCCGGCGGCATGCGGCACACCATTGAGCAGTTTGGGCCCGCACTGGAATTGCCTTGGTCGCACATGAAGGCCCCCGAGTTGACCGAGGAGTTGAAACGGCGCATTGTGGTCGGCTGTGAAGAGGAGTCCGGGGTGCGGAAATTCAGCGAGATGGAAAAGCGTCGGGACCGATGCCTCGCGGAAATCCAGAAAGTCCTAAAGACGCATTGGTATTCAGAAGAAGAGGATGGCTGGCCAAAAATGGCCTGAGGCTAAACCGCTCAAACAAGAACGGTCACTACAAATAACATTGTGAAACAGTGAAGGAGAGTTGAGGATGGCAATGAACACCAACGTGGTCGTGACCTGTGCGGTGACGGGTGCTGGCGATACGGTCGATAAACACCCGGCCATTCCGGTCACGCCGGAGCAGATTGCACAGTCGGCGATTGAGGCGGCAGATGCTGGTGCGGCTATTGTCCATCTGCATGTACGGGATCCGCAAACCGGCAAGGGCAGTCGCGATATCAATCTTTTTAAGGAAACCGTCGAGCTTGTGCGGGCCAGTGGTCGCAACGTGCTGATCAACCTGACGGCAGGTATGGGCGGTGATCTCATCGTGGATGACGAGAATCCGCACATTCCCGGTGAGGGAACGGATTTGATCGGGGCCAAAGAGCGCATGGCGCATGTGGAACTGTTGCGACCGGATATCGCCACTCTAGATTGCGGCACGATTAACTTTGACAACTCCAACTATGTGTACGTGCAGACGCCTAATATGCTTCGCGAGATGGCGACCCGCTACGCGGAGATAGGCGTCAAGCCGGAGATGGAGGTGTTTGATCTTGGGCATCTGCGTTTCGCCAACCAAATGGTGGCCGAGGGCCTCATCAAAGGGCCGGCTATGTATCAGGTGTGTCTGGGTATTCCCTGGGGCGCGGGGGCTGATCCGGCCACAATGAACGCGATGGTCAGTCAGTTACCGCAGGATGTATTTTGGTCGGGATTTGGCATCAGCCGTGCGCAAATGCCGATGGCGGCACAAGCGATGCTCTTGGGTGGAAACGTCCGGGTCGGACTGGAGGACAACCTCTATCTTGAAAAGGGCGTGCCGGCGAGTAACGCTCAACTGGTGGAGAAAGCCGTGCGCATCATCCGGGACCTCGGCGGGCGGATCTGTGACGCCGACGAGGCTCGAGAAAAACTGGGAATTCGCTAACCCGTAGCGGGCGCGGCGGCGCGGGAGCTGCAGGGCGGGAAAAAAACAATAACGGCGCAGACGTGCTGCGCCGTTATTTGTGGTCGCTCAGGCCTCAGCGAACTCAGGCATCACCTCGTTAATGAAGAGCTCCAGAGAACGTTTTTGTTCTTTAAGGCCCAAACCGAGGCTGGCGTAATAGGTAAACTGATCGACCCCGAGATCGTCATACAGGCGTAACTTGTTGATGACTTCTTCAGAGGTGCCGAACATCAGATTCTGATCAAGCATCTTGGGGTCGTATTCGTCACGGTTTTCAATGGTCGCAAGATCAATCATTGCGGGGAAGCCGTTGGTGACGCCTCCGGCATTCTTGAACAGATTCTCAAACTGCGCCAACTGTCGGCGCGCCGCTTCGATAGGAACCATCCAGTCTTTTTTGTCATCGTATACACAGGTATGGCGCATGGCCGAAAAAACGGGTCGGGGTTTGCCGGGATTCTCATCCAAAGCGGTTTGCAGTCGTCCCAGATACGTTTCGACTTCGCTCATCGGTCGGGTGAGCGGCCAGGACATGATGTTGCAACCGTGCTTCACCGCGTAGTCGTAGGTGATTGGGGCGCGGGCCGCCACCCAGATGGGGGGATGGGGTTGCTGTAAGGGTTTGGGCACTGAGGTGGCTTCGGGAAAGCGCCAGTATTCGCCCTCGTGGGCGTAATCGCCCTGCCACAGGGCTTTAACGGCCGGCAGCATCTCCTGCATGTAACGCCAGGCGTCCGTTTGCTTCAGGCCGGCATGCATCCGGTCAAATTCGCGCTGGTATGCGCCCGAGCCGATTCCGAATTCAAGCCGTCCGTTGCTGTAGAGATCGAGCAGCGCCGCCTCTCCCGCCACGTTGATGGGATGCCAGTAGGGTGCGACCACCACCCCCGTTCCCAGACGAATGCGATCGGTATGAGCGGCCCACCACGTCAAAATCTGAAATGGATTGGGCGCAATGGTCATCTCAAGGGCGTGATGCTCTGCCGCCCACACAATATGAAAGCCGCCCTGATCAGCCATCTGCACCATCTCGAGCGTATGGCGTTCGACGTCGCGCATATCCGTGTGGGAGGTGATGCGTTCCATGTTGATGGCTAACTGAAATTTCATAGCGATGCGTCTTGGAGAGGGAATTCGGACCGGCAGTCTAGCACCCGACCGGTGAACCGTGAAAAGAACATAACCCTTAACATCCGGGCTTTTTCAGCCTAGGCGTCATTGCATTACGAAGGGGTCAGCAATCGGTTGGGCTGAGGTATTGAGCCAAACGGTTTTGGGTCGGGTGTAATCGTAAATGGCCTCCATGCCGGACTCCCGCCCGTAACCGCTGTCCTTAAAGCCGCCAAACGGGGCCACCGGCGAGACCGCGCGGTAGGTGTTCACCCAGACAATGCCCGCCCGGATGGCCTTGCTGACCCTGAGTGCGCGACCCACATCCCGCGTGAAGATACCGCTGGCGAGGCCGAAGTTGGTGTCGTTTGCGATTCGCAGGGCCTCTTCTTCGCTTCGAAAGGTCAGTGCGCTGACCACCGGACCGAAGAGCTCATTTCGCACTACGCCGATATCCTGACTGGGGCAATCCACAATCGTAGGTTCCATATACCAACCGGCATCGAGCCCTTTTGGTGTGTTTCCGCCATGCAGAATATTTGCGCCATGGGCCGTGGCATCGGCCAAGGTCGTTTTTATGTTGTGGAGTTGGGCCTCAGTGGCAAGTGGCCCCATCTGGCTTGCGTCGTCCAGAGGATCGCCGATCCTGATCTGACGGGCTTTTTCTGTGACCCGCGCAAGCACGTCTTCTTTAACGGATTCATGCAGCAGCAGTCGCGAGCCGGCCACGCAGCTTTGGCCACTGGCGCTGAAAATGCTGAGCAGGATGCCATTCACCGCGCTTTCGATGTCCGCATCTTCAAAGACCATCACCGGCGATTTGCCGCCGAGTTCAAGCGAGACCTGAGCAAAATTTTCCGCCGAGTTCCGGATGACGTGGCGGGCGGTGTGGGGTCCGCCCGTGAAGCTAATCCGGTCTACGAGAGGATGACTTGTGAGCGCCCGGCCGCACGGCTCGCCGTGCCCTGTGACGACGTTAAATACGCCAGGAGGGAAACCGGCTTCCTCAAACACTTTGGCAAATTCAAGCATGGGTGCTGAGGCGTGCTCTGAGGCTTTCAGCACTACGGTATTGCCCGCGGCCAGCGCCGGCCCGATTTTTACCGCCACCAGGAAGAGTTGAGAGTTCCAGGGCACGACGGCTGCCACCACGCCCAGCGGTTCGCGCAGGGTCATGGTCATCATGTCCGGTTTATCGATCGGCAGGGTCTCGCCGCTGACTTTATCGGCCAGTCCCGCGTAGTAGTGAAAGAAGTCAGATATGTAGTTGGCCTGCCAGCGGGTTTCCTTGAATAGTTTTCCGGTATCCACGGTTTCACATCGACCGAGGGCCTCAGAATGTTGAGCGAGGATATCCGCCAGGCGTCTTAACATCTTCCCACGGGCCGTGGCCGTGAGTGTGGCCCAAGGACCCTCTTTGAAGGCGCGGTGGGCGGCTTCAACCGCGCGGTTGACATCGGCCTCGGAGGCTTCAGGCACTTCGGCCCAGGCCTGTCCGGTGGCGGGATTGGTGCTGGTGAATGTGGCGCCGTCCTGGGCATCCGTCCATTCACCATTGATGTACATCTGATAGCGTTTAAGCGTCGACATAAAAAGATTCTCCTGTGAACTAATCCTGCGGGTGATAGGCGATGCACTCGATTTCTACCCGGATATCAACCAGAAAATCACTGACCAGGGCAGACCGCGCAGGCGGGCCATCGGGGAAGAATTCGGCATAGACCGAATCGAAGCCCGGAAAATCGTCCCGTGACTTGAGCCAGATCATGGACTTCACCACGGCGGATAACGGACACCCCGCTTCCGAGAGCGTCTCGCGAATGCGCTCGAGGCAAGCTCGGGTCTGATCTTCGATGGTGCCGTGGGTCATCACGACGCCGTTATCCATGGGAACCTGACCGGTCAGGAAGATGAAGTCACCCGCCCGAACGGCTCGCGACAGCGACAGCTGTCGACCATTGATAACGAGCGGTTTGCCGATGACTTCTTTGCGAGGGCGGCCCATGGTGATACCCAGAAAAAATGGAAAGTTAAAGTACCATAGTTAATCTAACGGCGTATGCGTCTGTCCAGGTTTTCAGACGGAGGAGATTTTAGGTTGGATCACGACATCACACCGGAGGGTACGGCCTATGACGTCTCCGGACCTGGCTCGACGGGCGACACGATTGTGCTTGTTCACGGCGTTGGACTGGATCGCACCATGTGGGACCTGCAAATGGCCGCGCTGGCGCCCAAGTATCGTGTGGTGCGCTACGACCTTCTTGGCCATGGCCAGTCGGCGGACCAACCCATATCGGATATCCGTACCTTTATCGACCAGCTCGAAGAACTGCTTTCGAGCCTTTCGATAGACCGATTCCATCTGATTGGATTATCGATGGGGGGCGTGATTGCCCAGGGCTTTGCGGGAAGACACAGCGATCGCCTGAAGACGATGATTCTGATGAACACCGTTTACCGACGCGACACAACGGAGTTGACGGGTATGCGCTCTCGGCTTGCGCTCACTCGTGAGCAAGGGCTTGGGCCAGTGGCAGATGCGGCGCTATCGCGTTGGTTTGATTCAGCCTTCCGCGCCGCATTTCCAGAGCGCGTTGCAATCATCCGGCAGAAGATGCTTTCCAATCGACTCGAGCCCTACATTGCCGCGTATTCAGCGCTTATTGATGCAGACACGATCATTCAAGATGCGCTCACGCAAGTCACCTGCCCAACATTGGTTATTGCAGGTGAGCATGATCCCGGATCCACGCCGGACATCGCACGGCGGATGGTGGCCGACCTGAGGCAGGGCGAGCTTCTGATCCTTCCGGGGCTTCACCATCTCACCCCTTGGGAAGCCCCAGAGCTTGTCAGCGAAACGATTCTCGACTTCCTCGAGGCCCATGGGCATGTGGACTCCTAGCGCTAAGGATCGTTGGCTGGTCGAAGATCTGACGCGGTCATATTCCTTATAGGATCAGGGCATAATCCCCCTCTCAATTTAAGGAGATTAACGATGGATAAAGAGCGTTTTGAAAAGGGTCTGGCGGTTCGCAGTGACGTGCTGGGCGCTGAATATGTGAAAAACACCCTCGCGAACGCGAGTGATTTTGCGCGTGACTTTCAGGAACTTCTGACGGAGTACTGCTGGGGCGCGGTGTGGGGTGATGACACTCTCGATCGTAAAACGCGCAGCATGCTGAATGTCACCATGATTGCGGCCCTAAACCGGATGCATGAGTGGGAGCTTCACTTTCGTGGCGCGCTGGTGAACGGCGTGAGTCGCGACGAGCTCAAGGCAATCCTTAATCAGATTGCGATCTACTGCGGTGTGCCGGTGGCTGTGGAATGCCATCGGATTGCCAAGCGGGTCTTTGAAGAGCTGGATGGCAAGTAGGCTGCATAGAGCGTGGTTATTCGATTAATGCATGATCTGAGATTTTCATTCGTCCATGCGCGATAATTTTGAAACCATTCTGGTAGAGCGCGAAGACCATATTACCTGGGTGAAGCTGAACCGCCCGGAGGTGGCCAATGCGTTCAACACGCAAATGGCGGAAGAGCTGCTGGAGGTGTTTCGTGACTTCGGGTCCGGCGCCCGCGAGGCGCGGTGCGTGATTCTCACCGGGATGGGTGAGCGGGCGTTTTGCGCGGGAGGCGATCTCAAACAGCGTAACGGGATGACCGATGAGGCCTGGTTTGCCCAACATCTTGTCTTTGAGGATCTGGCTCGAGCATTAATGGATGCGCCGATGCCGTTGATAGGCGCAATCAACGGCGCGGCATACGGTGGTGGGACGGAGCTTACGCTCGCTTGTGATTTTGCATACGCGGCAACGCACGCTCGGTTTGCTCTGACCGAAACGACCCTCGGCATCATGCCGGGGATGGCGGGCACGCAGTATCTGCCGCGGTCGGTAGGTATCCGAAGGGCAAAGGAAATCATCTTAAGCGGTGCCCCGTTTGACGCGCAGCAGGCGCTGGCCTGGGGTCTGGTGAATGAGGTCTGTGAGCCGACTGAGCTGCTGGACGCCGTGCGCAACGTAGCGTTGCGGATCGCTGCCAACGGCCCGCTGGCGGTTCGCGCGGCGCTTCGGGCGATGAACCATGCCGAGTTTTCCAACCTGAAAGCCGATTACGAAGCAGAACTCGCTGCCTATAACGAGCTGGTCCCAACCGAGGATCGGCGCGAGGGCATTCTCGCTTTTAATGAAAAGCGAAAAGCGGACTTCAAGGGGCACTAGATTGGTTTTTTACCATCGCTTTTGCCACGAGGCACAGGGATGACGGGCTTGCGCGTTACGGACATTCTTAGCGAGTTTGCCAGCGGCCTGTCGAGGGAGACCATTCCTGCGCACGTCATGGAGCGCGCGTGCCTGCTGGTCACGGACAGTGTGGGCATCGCCATTCGTGCGCGCCAAGAGGCGGAATCGACGCCCGCCCTGCTGGCGGCTGTAGAAGCCATGGGTATGACTCGTGGCAAGGGCGGTGTATTTGCCGATCCGGCTGGATACAGCTTCCCGGCGGCGGCCCTTTTGAACGGCAGTTTGATCCACAGCCTGGATTTTGATGACACGCATATTGCGGCTACCGTTCATCCGACGGCACCGGTGTTTGCGGCGGCACTCGCTGCCGGACAGATGGCGAACGCTTCCGGCGCTGACGTCATGGCTGGGGTGGTCGCAGGCTATGAGGTGATGTGTCGACTCGGCCGGGCGCTCAAACCCGCTGACCACTACGATCGAGGATTTCATCCCACCGCGACGACCGGCGCGTTTGGTGCAACCATCGCCGCCGGCCGAGCTATGGGGCTCAGTTCGCAGCAGCTGGCGATGGGTATGGGCATTTGTTTAAGTCAGGCGGCCGGGTCTATGCAATTTCTTGTGAACAGCGCCTGGACGAAACGGTTTCAGGTGGGCAACGCCGCGATGGTCGGTGTCGTTGCTTCCTCATTGGCAGCTAAGGGCTTTGTCGGTGCGAGTGAGGCGGTCGAGGGTGACTGCGGCTTCTTGAAAAGCTACGCACCAAATCCCGATCCGGCGCTGGCGGTCGCGCGGCTGGGCGACGAATGGGAGACCATGCAAATCGGTGTAAAGCCGTATCCGTCCTGCCGGTTCAGTCATTCCGCAATCGATGGCGTGGTGGACATTGTGGGTGACGGGGTGAGCGCGAGCGACATCGAATCAATTTCTATCGGATTGCCCCGTAAGGGCATGGACCTTACCGCGCTGCCACAGGATTACCGACGCAAGCCCAACGGCGTGGTCGGCGGCCAGTTTTCGATGCACTTTACAGCGGCCGTGGCGGCTCAGACCGGCGCGTTGACCTGGGACGACTACGCCCGCTATCTGAGCGACCCGACCACGCTGGAGCTCGCCCAGCGGATCGATGTTCAGGAAGATGCGGAGATGGATGCGATTTATCCCGAGCGCATGGGCGGCAAAGTCACCGTTCGTTTTACCCATGGAGCGAGCGAAAGTCGCTGCGTGAAGATTCCCAAAGGCGAGCCGGAAAACTTCCCTGAAGCGGGTCTGCATCAGGCCAAGTTCCTGTCGCTGGCGCAGCCTGTGCTGGGTGACCACGCGGCTGAGCTGCATCAGAAACTGATTCGGCTCAATGAGGTGCAAAACCTGATCGATCTGTTTCCTGCAGCCTCCAGCGGCTGAGGGCGCTAGCCCAGCACCGACAGGCTGCTGGCGGGGTTGGGCTCGCGGTTGCGTGAAAAAAATCCCAGGTTGATGGCGTGTCCAGTATACGGAAGGGTGTACTGGACGGGATCGGCGTCATGGTCCACGCCGTCCTCACAGGCCTGGATCAAGGCGGCCATCAGCGCGCCGACGGCGGGTGCGGTTTTGAATTGATTGCCGCTTGTGCCGATCGCCAAATAAAAGCCACCAAGATCGGTTTGATCATAGACGGGTATCCAGTCGTCACTCACGTCCCACAGATCTGCCACACCGGCGAGCGTGTTGGGAATGCCTATGGACGGAATACGTTGTGCGAGACGGTATAGCGGCTCAATCGCTTCAGGCGAGAGATTTCGGTCAAAGCGAGTCGGATCCGCGGGTTCCTCCTTCTCGCCCTTCGCGCCGAGACTGCCCAGCAGAATGTGGGTGCCCGTATCGTCACGAATGTAACTGCCCACATCGGTGTCGTACAGCATGATGCGAGAGGCGTCGGCCGTTTTCGCATCGGGGCAATTGATATGCACCGTCTGATGGCGCACTACGCGGGTCAGGATGTTTTGCCGGTCGCTGAGTCCCGCCATCGCGATGACAGCCTGGGAGTAGGGCCCAGCGGCATTCACCACGATGCGGCAATCGATCGTCTCACCGCTTGACAGACGAACGCCGCTGATCCGGTTGTGTGCTTGATAAATCTCGCTCACCGATACGTTGAATCGAAATTGAGCCCCCCTCGATTCTGCCGCGCGCTGCAGGTTTCGTGCCGCGAACTGCGGGTCGGGACAGTAGCCGCCGCAGGGGAAGAATACCGCTTCCAGTGGCTGGTCCGAGGTCGTTCCAAAGTCGGGATCGTCGGAAATCACGGGGGGGCCAAAGCTGGAGAAGTCCCAGGATGGAAAAGTCGCGCGGAGTTTTTCAGCAGACCACGACTCGTAAGGGATTCCGAGCGCTTCCGAGAATTGCAGCGGATGCTCGAGATAGCCGTTGTTTGGCGTTTTGAAGGTCAAGACACCGGCCAGATGAAATGGCGCGACTGGCTCATCGGAGGGCAGACCAAGAAAGCCCGGCCAGTCTTTCCAACAGTGATAGCCCTCCCAGGCAAGCGCCGTGCCCTCACGCGTGGAGTACTGCGTCCGGATCATCGCCAGCGAGCTGCTGGTGGCGCCTTGGCCGGCGCCGGGCAGAGCATCGATAACCAGGACGCGAAAGCCCTTTTGCGTGAGCGCGAGGGCAGTCGACGTGCCAATGATGCCAGCGCCGATTACGACGGCGTCAATGGAAGGGTGCGCCATGGGCGGGGGTTCTCTATCTGGTTTAGTGGCGAATGGGTGCGTGGAGCGAGGGCATGCTGAAAAATGCCCGAATGAAGCGCTCCGGGGATTGATTTTAAAGATTAGTAATTTATAATATAGTGATTGTTAACTCAAATCTCTGGATGCGCTCATGACTGAATTTACACCGGTTTCCGCTTTGGTAGGCGGGTTTCTGCTGGGGGCAGCGGCGCTCTCGCTACTCTTCTTTAACGGTCGGGTCGCCGGCATCAGCGGCATCTTCGGCGGTTTTCTTGGATTCAAGCGAGGCGACACACTGTGGCGTTCGGTCTTTATTGCCGGGCTTCTGGTCGGTGGCGCGATGCTGACCGCGTTTTATCCCGACGCCCTTCAATTCGAGATGAAGCATTCGGCATCCACCGTGATGCTTGCCGGATTACTGGTGGGTATTGGAAGTCGCATGGGTAGCGGTTGCACCAGTGGGCACGGCATCTGCGGCATCGGTCGTGTCTCACCCCGATCTTTGGTCGCTGTCGCTACGTTTATGGCGACAGGGATTGCCGCAGCGGTGGCGGTAGATCTTATCTTTGGAGGACGTATCTGATGGCCCTCGTGATGATTTTTATTTCCGGTGTGGTATTCGCATTGGGTCTGGGAGTATCCGGCATGACACAGCCTGAGAAAGTCACGTCGTTTTTAAATATCGCGGGAAATTGGGATCCCAGTCTCGCTCTTGTGATGTTGGGCGCCACAGTCACCTATTTGATCGGCCATATCCTGATCCTGAGGCGGCCTGCTCCTGCGCTGGCTAAGACCTTTACCTTACCCTCGCGTCGCGATATTGATCGGCCCCTCGTGATCGGGTCTGCACTCTTTGGTGTGGGGTGGGGTCTGGTGGGCTTTTGCCCGGGGCCGGCGCTAGTGGCCCTGGTTACGGGTTACGAGTCGGTGATTATTTTTGTGCTCGCCATGGGCGTGGGCATGTACGCATTTGAAGTTTTAGATCTGCGCTTTGCAAAAGAGCCCGACGGTGGGGCCGGATTAATTGTGAAGTCCTGATCTGAGCAAGTTGCCATGTTGCTCAAGCGGATATTCCCTTTTCTGCGCTGGCGCCGATTGGTCACGTCCGAAACCCTTCGGGTAGATGGGTTAGCGGGTTTGGCCGGAGCGATTCTGGTCGTGCCCCAAGGCGTCGCTTTCGCCGCCATCGCAGGGATGCCTCTTGAGTACGGTCTCTATGCGGCGATTGTGCCTGCAGTCGTCGCCGCACTTTTCGGCTCGAGTTTTCATCTGGTCTCCGGACCGACCACCGCAGCGTCGGTGGTCATGTTCTCTGCGCTCAGTCAGATAGCCGAGCCGGGAAGTGCCCACTATGTCAGTCTGGCTATTACCGTTGCCTTTCTGGTTGGTGTGGTGCAAGCGGTGCTGGGGTTTGCGCGCCTTGGCGTCATTGTGAATTTCGTCTCGCATACGGTGGTCGTGGCCTTTACCGCCGGGGCGGCAGTGCTGATTGCCACAAAACAACTGGGTGCCTTTCTGGGGGTGACCTTGCCGAAAGGATTGGCTTTTTACGAGACCGTGCACCAGGCGGTTAGCGCCTGGCAGACCTGGCAACCCGCTACGATCGCGGTAGGCCTCATGACGATTGCTTCAGGCGTTTTGAGTCGACGCTTTTTGCCACAGATTCCCTACATGATCAGCGCTTTGCTGGGCGGGAGTCTCGCGGGTGTTTTGATCAGCACCGTTCATCCTCAAGCGGCTATTGCCACCATTGGAGCGCTTCCACAGCAGCTGCCACCATTGTCTATGCCGATCTTTTCCTTAGGCCTCTGGTCGGATCTCGCGGGTTTGGTGTTCGCCATGACGATTCTGGGATTGACTGAGGCCGTGTCGATATCGCGCTCTATTGCGACACGTTCGGGTCAGGTTCTGGACGCCAATCAGGAATTCATCGGCCAAGGTTTTTCAAACATCGTGGGCAGTTTTTTTTCCTCATTCACAGCGACCGGTTCGTTCAATCGCAGCGCTGCAAACTTCGAGGCCGGGGCGAAAACGCCCGTTGCGGCAGGACTCGCCGGCCTGCTGGTGATCCCGGTTCTCTTTGTCGTCGCGCCAGTGACGGCCTATTTGCCCTACGCTGCGATGTCGGGTTTGCTGTTGATGATCGCCTGGAGTCTGGTCGACCTCAAAGCGCTGAGAAAGATCATCAGGGCCTCAAAAGCGGAAGCCGCCATTATTGGAATCACGCTGGGCAGTGCGGTGCTCGTCGATCTGGAGCGGGCGATCCTGTTTGGCGTGTTGCTGTCGCTGCTGCTTTATCTGCGCCGCACGTCCCGGCCACGAATTTTAAGCCGGGCCCCTGACCCGGCCTCGCCGAAACGCAAGTTTTCGACCAGTACCAGCCTACCGGAATGCCCCCAGCTCAAAATGATTCGAGTCGATGACTCGCTGTATTTTGGTGCCGTCAATTATGTGCGTGAAATATTTCAGAGATTGCGCGAGCACTATCCCGATCAGAGGCACCTTCTGCTTTTGAGTCAGGGTATCGCTCAGGTCGATGTCGCCGGAGCAGAGCTGCTCGTGGAGGAGGCTCGCGCTCGCCGTGCGATCGGTGGAAGTCTGTCGCTCTATCAATTGAAAGAGAGTGCCCGCGACGTCATTAATCAGGGGGGCTACATGGAACAGATACAGCCCGCCGGGGATTACCTCTCGAAAGGCGAGGCGATAAAAAGTATTTTGCCTACTTTAGATCCCCAGGTCTGCGCGAGCTGCACCCAGCGGATTTTTTTGGAGTGCGCCAAGCGACCCGGGGGCGCCGCCTCAAAATAATCGCTTAGCCAGTCTTGAAAAAGCTGGGATCGTCGCCATTTTCTAAACATGACAAACCGCCGCCTACGGCGGCTATCCTGAAACAAGGAGCATGTGATGAACAATATGGTGAGACCGATGGAGCGATCCCGTGGGTGGGATGTATTCGGTGATTTTGATGATCTGATGGGCAACTGGTTCCGCTCTCCGACAGTGGTTCGACGCGAGGAGGCGGCCCGAACGCCGGCGATTGATGTGAGCGAGACCGAGAGCGCGTACCTCGTGAAAGCGGAGTTACCCGGAGTGGCTCGCGATGGTCTTAATGTGACGATTAATGATGGCGTGCTGACGATCAACGCGGAGCGCAAGGAAGAAAAGAAAGATGAGAAAGACGGCCGACTCATCCGTCAGGAGCGCTACTATGGAAAATTTGTCCGATCGTTGAGACTGGGCTCCGATATTGATGAGGCCAGGATCGATGCGCGGTACGAAGACGGCGTGCTTCACCTCACGCTGCCAAAGACCGCGGAGATCAAGCCGCGAAAAGTGGATATCAAGATCAGCTGAGGCCGATCGTCTCCTCTGAAAGGGCCGCATCAGCGGCCCTTTTTTTGGCCTGTACTTCACCCGGCTCGTATTTCCCCGGGCGTTGTTTTTAAGTCCGGTAGAGGACGAACGGTATACTTGCGGCCCCGGATGAGGCCACCTTGGAAAAAATGAATTCAGTTAAAGATCCCGCGCTGATGGCGGGCCTCCTTGCGGAGGCGCTGCCGTACATACAGCACTTTCATGGCCAGACCATCGTCATAAAGTACGGTGGTAATGCCATGACCGATGAGTCACTTAAAAGGGGCTTCGCGCGGGACGTGGTCCTGATGAAGCTGGTGGGTATGAATCCGGTGGTTGTCCACGGTGGTGGCCCCCAGATCGGTCAGTTGCTGGAGCGGATCGGAAAAAAAAGCGAGTTTGTGGATGGTCTTCGGGTAACCGATAGCGAGACTATCGATGTAGTGGAGATGGTTCTGGGTGGGCTGGTCAACAAAAATATTGTCGCGCTGATTAACGCGCACGGCGGCCGGGCGGTAGGTTTGTCTGGCAAGGATGGTGACATGATCCGTGCGCGAAAATTGGTGCTGAAAAAAGGAGCGGCGTCCGACACAGAAGATCCTGTCGAACTGGGTTTCGTCGGGGAAATCGAGTCGATTAATCCAAGCGTTGTGGACGTATTGGACGAAGGTGACTTTATCCCCGTGATCGCTCCGATTGGGGTCGGCGTCGACGGCAGGGCGTACAACATAAATGCCGATACGGTCGCGGGAAAACTGGCAGTGACTTTAGGCGCGGAGAAACTGATTCTGCTGACGAATACCCCCGGCGTCCTGGATAAAGAGGGAAATCTACTTACGGGTCTTTCAGAGGCGCGGGTTCAGGAGCTGATTGATGAGGGTGTGATTACCGGTGGCATGCTGCCCAAAGTCCGCTGCGCGCTTGACGCGGTCGCGGGGGGCGTACGTACAGCCACTATCTCAGATGGTCGGGTACCCCACTCGACCTTGCTGGAAACCCTGACAGACGAGGGCGTCGGGACCCAGATCGGACGGTCTCGAGAAGTGGTTCGCCCCGCGTAGTCGAAGGCTCGCTCTCGAAAACGGCTGTGGGTTCGGTGGGCCTTGATTTTCGTTTTAACGGGCGTCGGGTCAGCGGCGCCATAAATGCTGGAAGGGTCGATGTCCGAATCGTTTGAATTGCTGCCGCTGACCGTTGAATCCCTTGGATTTGCTGTCGGCAAAAAGCGACTGATCGATAACGTCTCTTTTAAGTTACACCCTTCAGGGCCGACCTGCGTCGTGGGTCCAAACGGCGCGGGTAAAAGCTTGTTGCTGCGCCTTTGCCATGGCTTGCTGACACCAACGTCTGGTGTGATTCGTTGGGCAGGGGGTGAGGTCGATGAGCAACGTCGGGCTCAGGCCATGGTCTTTCAAAGACCGATACTCCTGCGTCGCTCGGTTAGGGCAAATATGGAGCACGCCCTGTCTGTTCGTCGGGTGCCTAAGCCAGAAAGACAGGAGCGGACGCAGTGGGCGCTGGAAAGGACGGGTCTATGGGATATCGCTGAGCGGGACGCGAAAGTTCTGTCGGGCGGGGAGCAACAGCGTTTGGCGTTGGCTCGGGCGTGGGCGCTCAAACCGCGAGTCCTTTTTCTTGATGAGCCAACGGCGCATCTCGACCCTGCGGCAGCGGCGTCGGTTGAGCAGATCATTCGCGAGATGGATGAAGATCAGATTCGTATCGTCATGGTCTCCCATGATTTGGGTCAGGTCCGACGCGTTGGTGTCGATGTGCTGTTCATGCACAACGGGCAGTTGGTCGAACATACGCCAACCGACCGCTTTTTTGATGCGCCGAGTTCAGACCTCGCCCGCGCCTTCATCCAGGGCGAGTTGTTGTGGTGATTCGGAGCTAGGCCGTCTGACGAAGCCAGGCCTCGACGGCCTCACTGAAACCGGCTCGCTCATAGTCCGCGACCGTGGGAAATTCATCCGTCAGCGCTTTGGGTGAGTTTGACACCACTCGCGCGATGGGGGCCCAACGAAGCATATCGACGTCATTAAAGTCGTTACCGATGGCCAGAGCGGATCCGGCGTCGAGTCTCAACGTCTCGCAGATCCATCGTGCGGCCTGCGCCTTGCCCACCGACTTGGGGAAAATCTCAAACCATGTCGATTTATGATCGAGCGGGGACGTGGTACGAATGACATGGTGCTCAGGCAACTGATCGCGGAGCAGTTCGTGTTGCTGAGTAGCGGATGATGCCTGACTGATGGCAAGAAGCTGCGCCCCAGCCGATGGTAAAGGCGCCGCAGGATCCAGCATCTCGTGGTGTCCCGCGTAGAGCGCCAGTCGACGGTCAAAATCAGAATTCACAGCGCCAAAGCGCCGCCAGCGAAAGCGGTGATTATCCGGGACCGTATCGTGAAGCATGAAATCCAGCTCGAGCGTTTGAAGCACCTTCACCGCCGTTTTAATCTCAGACGGGCTAAGTCCAAAGTGGTGCAATAACGTTCGTGGCTGGTGCCTGAAGATCCCGGCACCAGAAGAGGTCACCAGGAAATCAATCGGGAAGTCAGGGTCGATGACACGGTCGCAGGAGAGCAGCGACCGACCCGTAATCACAACACGAGTGATGCCTCGCGACGCGAGTTCAATGAGCGTCGAGCGATTTTTTTCACCAAGCGCCTGATCGGCGTTAAGCAGCGTGCCGTCTAAGTCCGTAAAAACAACCCGCCTATCGTCAGACGCTGTAGCCATGGCGCTATGTTAACTGCCGATGGCCGGACCACAGCAAAGGCTAAAGCAGGGATTCGATTTTCGCGATCAGCTCGCCGTTGTCGGGTGCCACGGTGGGTCCAAAACTGCCAACCACGTGACCTTGCTTATCGAGGAGGTACTTGTGGAAATTCCACTTGGGAAACTGCCCGGCCTCTTTGCCCAGCGCTTCGTAAAGCGGCTCGGCATGCCGTTTGGCCACTTTGGACTTTTCGAACATGGGGAATTTGACCTCATAGGTGAGATCGCAAAACTCCCGAATTTTTTCTTCCGAGCGGGGGTCCTGAAAAAAATCATTCGATGGAAAGCCCAGAACCGAAAACCCTCGATCGGCGTATTTTTTCTGAAGCGCTTCCAGACCTTCAAACTGGGATGTGAAACCACAATAACTGGCAGTATTGACGATCAACAGGACTTTATCGGAATAGGCATCGCACAGACGGACCGATTCGTCACTGGCAAGATAGCGTTTGGTGAAATCAAGATTCACGGAACAGGTTCCCCCATCAGCAAAGGCAGAAAGCGAAAGCGCAGAGATTAAAAACAGGGCAGCCGCTCGGACGTGCATGGCAACGTTCTCAGAACAATTTGTTTAGAAGTCGTAAGTGTAATGCGCCTGTGTGAACTCCAGGTAGCGATTCAGCTCCGCATGCTGGGGGTCGGCCAGCAGTTCGACGGTCGGGCCATGTTCCAGAACCCGGCCGTCGTGCATGAACGCCGTCGTCTCGGCGAGCGGTGCGATTTCATTTGGCAGGTGGGTGACCACAATCACCGTCAGCTCGTTAGCCTTTCGCAGGGAATCGACCAGTGCGTGCATTTGATGACGCAATCGCGGGTCCAGGCTCGCAAAGGGCTCGTCCAGAAGCAGCAGCGGGCGGTCCTGAACTAGGCAGCGTGCCAGAGCGGCGCGTTGGCGCTCACCGCCCGAGACATCGGCCGGCAGGCGGGTGGCGATTGCAGTCAGCTCGGTCGCAGTCATCGCGATATGGATACGGTCTTTGTCCGACGAGCTCAACTTCAGACCCGGGTGACAGCCAAGCGCAATGTTGTCGTAGAGGTTCAGATGATTGAACAAATTGTTTTCCTGAAACATCATGGTGACAGGACGGAATGCCGGATCGAGTTGATTCACAGGGTCCCCGTTGATCCGGATGGTCCCGCGAGAGGGTGTTTCAAATCCGGCGATCAGCGAGAGCAACGTCGATTTCCCGGCCCCGCTGGGGCCGATGAGCGCAAGGCATTGGCCCTGCTCAAGACACAGCGACACCTGAAGTCGCCAGTGGCCCAGAGAGAACTCGACATCATCAAGCTCAAGAAACATTATCGGCCTACCGATCGGTCGATCAGCCAGAACAACGACACGCTCAACAGCATCAGGATAACGGCAGTCACCGAAGCTTCATCAAAACGGTACGCACCCATCTGGTGAAACAGCAAGACCGGAAGGGTGGTGTCGCCCTGGGTGTCAAAAAGCGCCGCAACGCCCATGTCGCCAAAAGACAGTGCCCCGCCGATGCCGAGTGAGAAGCCGATCGGGCGGCGGATTGCGGGCCAATCAACCACCCGAAAGCGTGACCAGCCCCTTAGTCCCAGTTGGGCGCACAGGCGATCGTATTGCTGGCTGGAGCGCATGAGCGTGGGAGCGATACTGCGAATAAGGTAAGGCAAAATCATCAGCGCGTTCACTGCGCAGATCACCAGCAGTGTGCCGCGATCCAGCGCGCCGGCTTGTAATAGCACAATAAATAAACCCGTGCCGATGATCATGGCCGGAATAGCGAGACTGAGTGAGCCCATCAGGATCAACATCTCTGACGCGCGAGGCATCCGAAGCGAAAACCTCAGAAAGCGGGCAGACAGCGCAAGACCCAGTGCAAGCCCGCACGCGGTGCCGGTAGCGCCCAGAGCAATGAGCAGACTGCGAAGTACCGCCCACCATAAGTCAGGGTTGCTGATGACTGATGTGATCGGCCCACGAATGCCCTGAATAAACACCGCCAGAACAGGAATGAACAAAAAGCAGGCGGTCGTGAGGATAAGCGAGATGTCCAGGGTACGCCCAATGGGGTTTTTGAGATCCGGTCGATGACGGGCGTCGATTCGCCGTCCGGAGGAGTGGGCCAGCAAGGGGATCCACTTGACCAGAACGAGCGCGATTGACGTGCAAAGCGTGAACTGAATTAACGCCAGCATGGCAGCCTGTGCCGGATCGAAGTCGTAGCGCAAAGACTGATAAATGGCCACCTCAATAGTGGTGCTGGCGGGCCCGCCGCCTAGTGTTAGCACCACGGCAAAGCTGGTAAAGCAAAGCAGGAACACAATCAGGCAGACACCGGGTAAGAAGGGGCTGATCGCTGGCCATTCAATAAAGCGCACCAGTAAGCGACTTGATAAGCCCAGGCTCGACGCCAGTTTCCAACTCTCTTCAGGAATGGTTTGCCAGGCCGGCAGCAAAAGTCTGACAGCCAAAGGCAGGTTGAAAAAAACGTGGGCCATTAAGATTCCCGTGAGCCCGTATAGCGATAGGGCGGTCTCACCACCAAGGTAAGCGACCCAGGTGTTGATCAAACCGCTTTTGCCGTAGACGGCGACCAGTCCCAGGACGGCGACGATAACCGGCATAACCACGGGCAGGCCCAGGAAGGTCACCAGCAACCTCCGGCCGGGAAACTGATCACGGCGGGCCAGCGCGCGCGCGACCGGCAGGGCAAGACCCACGCTCAGCGTGGTGGATAAGATGGCCTGCCAGAGCGTAAAACGGACGACTTTCCCGATATAGGGATCCTGAAGAATTGCCACGGGCCGGATGGGCGGCGCAACGCTGAAGATGGCCGCCAGTGCGCCGCCCATGAGCGTCAGCAAAACGGCAAGGCTAAGAGCGCCGGGCAAAAGAGCCCAGACGCCTGTCTGGGCAGATCGGGCCTTCACCGTTCGACCGCGGCTAGCCACCGTTTGATCCACTCCTTTCGATTCGTCTTCACGTCGTCAGGCGTGAAACTCAAGATCCGCGCGGGCAACTCCGCCTCCAAGAACGCCTCTGGCAGCGCTTGATTCGTCCGTACCGCCGGTAGCATCCAATTTGTCGTCGGCAGGAGCTGCTGCACAACATCGGACAGCATGAAGCGAAGAAAATCCTGAGCGCGCTCGGGCTGAGTGGAGGTCGTTACCCGCGCGGCGACTTCGACCTGTTGGTAATGTCCCTCATCGAACATAGCGACCTTGAAGCGATCGGTTTGTTCAACGTGTCGGTGATACGCCGGCGAGGTCGTGTAACTCAGAACCATAGGCGCTTCACCCTCCAGAAAAAGACCATATGCTTCGGACCATCCTTTTGTCACGGTGACGATGCGTGGCGATAAACGAGCCCATGCCGCCATCTCCTCGTCGCCAAAAACGCTACGCATCCAGAGCAACAGTCCAAGTCCGGGCGTGCTGGTTCGGGGATCCTGGATGATGATCGGGGGAGAATCGGGGTTATCCACCAACTCTTTCAGGCTGGCCGGGGGCGTCCCGACAGACTCGCTGTCATAGACAAAGCCGAAATAGCCTAGATCAAAGGGAAGAAAAACCGGATCGTTCCATGGGGTCGCAAACGCAATGGTCTTCAGGTCGATGTCGTGAGGCATTAAGAGGCCCGTATCCATGGCCTCCATCGTGAGGCTGGTATCCAGGCCGAGGATGACGTCGGCTGAAGTGCGTGCCCCCTCAAGCTTCAGTCGCCCCAGTAACGCCGCGCCATCTTCCAGCGCAACGAATTTAAGATCACATCCGCAGTGTGCCTCGTAGGCCGGTTCTATCAGGGGGCCCGGACCCCATTCAGAGGCAAACGAGGAATAGGTATAAACGGTGAGGATAGGAACGTCGGCCCTGCTCGTCGCGGTAGCGATTAGCAAGAGAACGCCCGACAGAAAGGACCAGGTGGGTGACAGTCGCGGCAGCATCATCGGTTAACTCCTTCGAGGATCGAAGAGCGGAGGGGCCGCGAGGCCACTATCCACATCCCTCCGCCGGCATGATCCGGGTCAGGTTCAGCGGGTCATTCTCAGCCCGGCCTCTTGCCGGACACCCCGTTGGATAGCCAAGGCACTGTAGACCGTGCGGTTTTTTAAGTCAATCGAATTAACGCGCGTGCGCTCGTTGCCTCAAGGCCATGGTAAGCGCTTCGATAGCTGACTGGGTTCGGGACTCGCCCGTGCCGCGGATAAGGCACCATGACAGCTGCTCTCGATCGAGCAGGTCAACAAAGCGATTGTGTAGATCGTCCCGTTCCTTCGGCTTGCCCTGATCCCGAAAAAAAGGTTCGGCAACCCATGGTAGATCAATGTCGCACAAGAGGTATAGATCCGCCGAGAGCTGCCGCGCGTTGCTCAAGAGGCGCTCGGATCGAAACCGGTAGTAATGATCGGCGTAGATAACGGTGGACCATAAATCCGTATCGTGAAGGACCAGCTCTTCGGCAGACGCCATGGCGGATCGAAGGAGTGCCTGCTGCTGAGAGGCAATCGGTTCCACATCATCCACTGTCAGTGGGCGTCGATGATCTTCCACGTAAAGTCGTGCCGCCTCTTGCGAGAACGAGCAGCCAAAAAAAGCGGACAGCTCAGCTGTCAGCGTGGATTTTCCGGTGGATTCGGTACCGGTGACCACCGCTCGAAAACCGACCTTGCCTGGGCTCATTTAGCCCGCCACAGTTCATTGTTATTCATAACGTTGAGCCCATGACCCAAATTGCTTAAAGTGGTGAGCGTAACGTACACCGACAAACAATGATCAACAGAGCCTAAATTTATGGAAGAGATGTTCACAATCGTCAATCATCCCCTGGTCCAGCACAAACTGACGCTGATGAGAGATAAAACCTGTTCCACCGCTCATTTCCGACAATTGCTCAGGGAGATTTCCCTTTTGTTGGCCTATGAAGTGACCCGCGACCTTCCGCTGGAAGAAACCGAAGTGGAGACGCCTCTCGAGAAAATGGCGGCGCCCATCCTCTCCGGAAAAAAACTTTGCTTTGTCTCAATTCTGCGTGCCGGAAACGGGCTGCTGGAGGGAATGCTTGATTTGATTCCGTCGGCTCGGGTGGGTCACATCGGTCTTTATCGTGATCCGCAGTCTCTGCAGGCGGTGGAGTATTACTACAAGGTTCCGAGCGATATCAGTGAGCGCCAGGCCATTGTGGTTGATCCGATGCTGGCCACGGCCAATTCCTTAAGCGCCGCGGTGTCGCGGTTAAAGAAGGATGCGCCGCGGAAGATAAAGGTGGTCTGCCTGCTTGCTGCACCCGAGGGCGTCGAGGCTTTTCAGAAAGCGCATCCAGATGTTTGCGTCTACACAGCAGCACTCGATCGTGAATTGAATGATCACGGCTACATTCTTCCGGGTCTGGGTGACGCGGGCGACCGTATCTTCGGCACGCAGTAGCCCGCTCACTTTGTTGCTCAATCGCTTTCGAGGCCAGATGAGGCATCAGCGCGCTCTGGGGAGGTTGCTTGCGTCGGTCGCTGCGACGATGTCTTTGATCTTAGGTCCCGCGCTCGCAGAGTCGCTGAGCGTCTATGGCCTGATCCAGCAGGGTTGGCAGATCATTGAGCAATCCGAGCGTCAGGAAGCGCAGCCCGGGACGGCGCCCTATGAGCATCTGACGCGTATGGTTCTTATCACTGAATACCATCTCGTGAAGGCAGATCAGAAGGTGCGCTGCCAAATTGCTTACGACAGCCAGGCCGATATGCAAACGGAAGTGTGCCAGTACCTCTGATCCCTCGCGTCGTCTTATTTGTCACGACAGGTCGCCTTCACCATGATCGACGCCATTCAACAATTTTTTCGCGAGCGCGTGATGAGCGCCGACGAGTCCAGACCTACAGACGAGGCGTTGCGCATCGCGGCGGCCGCGTTGCTTTTTGAAACGGCGTTATCCGATTACGAACTGGATGATTCGGAGCGGGACAAAATAAAGGATCTGATCAAAGCCCAGTTTTCCCTCGCCGATGCGGAGATCGAGTCTCTCTCGGTTCTCGCTGAGCAGCAGGCGCTTCAGGCAACGGATCTGCACCAGTTCACCTCATTAATCAACGCGCACTGGAGCGAGGAGCGCCGCTCCATACTAATGGATCATATGTGGCAAGTGGTGTTTGCAGATGGTCGGCTCGATGATCATGAGCTGCACCTGATGAGGAAAATTCAGCGTTTGCTGCATATTCCACAAGCCGAGTACGTGGCCGCCAAACTGCGGCATAAACCCCGTTAGTCCGGTGGGCGTCTGGGCCGCTTGGTGTCGCGTTTGGCCTTATCGCCATCGACCGAGCGTCTTGATTGGGCTGCTGTTACTCAGCGTGCTGACACACATCGCAGCGGCCTACTTCAGTGAAGGACGAATCCATCCTGATTCCGATTACCAGATTCTGGAGTTTGCCCAATTTAAGCTAGGGCCGTCATCCGACCTTACGCTACCCTGGGAGTTTTTCGAAGCCATCCGTCCCGCTTTGCAGCCAGCGATAGTGCTGATGGTTCACGAAGGCCTGGCGCATGGCGATCCATTCAAAACCAGTCTGCTGCTTCGCTTCATCTCCGCAGGCCTGGGTTTGCTTAGCGCATGGTTGCTCTGCGGGTACGCGTTTCGTTGGGTAAGGAAAGAGCGCTTTCGTCTGGCGCTAGTGGTGCTGATCAGTACGTTCTGGATGCTGCCCTGGTTTCACGTGCGATTCTCCTCCGAGAGTTGGGCCGCGAGTTTGCTGGCTATAGCGATCGTCTGTGTGTCGATCGCATGCGAACGCTCCGTGGAGAGACGGTGGTTACTTGCCACGCTGGGTGGACTGACCCTGGGCATGGTGTTTTTTCTTCGCTTTCCAAGCGCGTTCGCCATTTTGGGACTTGGGCTATGGGTGCTGTTCATCGGTCGACCGGGTGTAAAAATATTGCTGGCGATCGCCGTTGGGTTTTCCATTTCGCTGCTGGCCAATGTCATGCTGGACCGATGGTTCTACGGCGAATGGGTTTTCACCCCTTGGAATTATCTGGTGGCGAACATCGTTGAGGGGCGGGCGGCGGAGTTTGGCGTCGACCCGTGGTGGTATTACATCGAGAAGCTCTTGTTGGTGCTGGTTCCGCCCGTCAGCCTCTTGCTATTGGTCGCCCTGGTGGCGGCCGTTATTCTGAAACCTCGACATGTGCTGACGTGGGTGAGTGTGTGTTTTCTTATCGGTCACTCGCTGATCGGTCATAAAGAAACACGTTTTCTGATTCCGATTATCACGCCGCTTCTGATTCTTGGCATTTTGGGCATGGAGGCGCTGAGCGATCGATTCAAAGCGTATTCGAAACGGCGGTTCGTAATCCGTGGTCGTGTAGTCATGACAGGGCTCTTCCTGGCCATCAATAGCTTTGCCCTTGCCTATGTCAGCGTGGCGCCCGCGCAGCAGGAGGCAGTGATTCATAAATGGATTTACCAAACGGCTGCCCAACGTCCAGTGACGATCTTTACCTGGAATCAGCATCCGTATCACGATGGACGCGGCATGGTGAGTTTCTTCCGCTCCCCGGATGTGCACTTCGAGCCGATCAACGCGGACACCGACCTGGACATGATTTTGCAGACTCATGACCTTCCTCTCTATATCTTTACCCCGTCGGTTGAGGCGCCTGATCTTCTGCGGCGGCAGTGCCCTGCGCTGGCTCTGGCGTCCAGCGCGTTGCCGACCTGGTTGCGTCGATGGGATACAGCCGGTCGACTCGCCTCGGCGCGGATATGGAGTATTTACCGGTGCGGGAAGGACGCCTCGTCTTAAAATACCGCCATGGCGTTTAGAGCTCTTTTTAACTGGTGGCGTACACCCTCGGCTCGGTGGGCGCTGCTGGGACTGGGCGTGGTCGGAGTGGGGTTTCTTTTTTACCGTTACATGGTGCACGACGGGGATTTTGATGTTTATTGGGCTGCGACATTTCGATATCTGCATGGTCTCAAGATTCATGTGCAAGAGCAGAATGTTTTTACCTACCCAACCTTTGCTTCGTTCTTGCTCCTTCCGGTCTATCCACTGGGTTATTCGGCGGGAAAGATAATATTTTTTGTGATGAATGTGGTGATGCTGATCGTGGGCGTCATCATTTGCCAGCGCCAGATTGTGGGAAACAGTCCAGCCAAAACAGCGGCTCTCGTCGTTGCTTTGTTTTTCTCGTTTCGCTCGATTCTGGATGTTTTCAACAATCAGCAGACAGATATCCTGATTTTTGGGCTGGTAATTATTGGACTGGCGTTTTTCACCCGCGTGCCAGTCTTAGGGTCAGCTGTGATGGCGATAGCCGCGGGCCTCAAGGCGAATCCGCTATTTATGGTGCTGCTGCCGATCTTTAAAAAGCGCTGGAGCGCTGCCATCGTCTTTATTCTGGTCACCGTGGGACTGGTGATTGCGCCCGATCTTGCCAAGTATTCGGTCAGCGATCTGTGGACAGATAGCGAGTTCACGGTTCCGGGATCGGTGATGCCAAAGCGCGATGAGATTCCTCAGGGAACGTTTCGCGCCGAAGCCCGGGACTCAGACACCTGGGGCTATCTTAAGGAACACTACCAAATGACATTATCGACCTCGTTGGATGAGGTTCGTTGGTGGCAGGATCGGGGCAGTGCCGGGAATCAATCCCTGTATCGGATTGTGGCATCTCATCTTGGCAGAGCCGTTCCTTCAAATTTTGTTTTGCTTGGATTGTGCGCAGCTTTTGGTGTGGCACTGTTGCTGGTCACTCGTCGCCGGGGCGAGGCGGTGTTTGTGCTGGGTCTTTTGTTTTATGGCGCGTTTGTCCTGATCGGACCGCAATCATCAAAAGCACATTTCATCGCGTTTTTTGGTTTGCTGCTATTTGCGTGGCACGACGCGTTGGCCAATAACTCATGGCTGAAAAGTATTTTGCTCGCTGTACTGAGTGGACTTTTTGGCATCAAGGCGGCGGGTCTGTTGGTACCTGTCGGGTGGATCTCCCGCGATATCGTTGGCCTGTCTGCGCTTGGGATCTGGCTTTACAGTTATCTCCTCTTGATGATCTCAGGCCATCGCCGTTAGCTCATCGTCCAAGACGCAGTCGCCAGACCAATATCAACGCTTCTTTAAACGTCTGACCGGACATCTTTGATTCGCCAATCGTTCGGTCCGTAAAGTGGATCGGCACTTCGGTTACCGATAGACCTGCTCGCAGAGCGCGCCAGGTCGTCTCTATCTGAAATCCGTATCCCACGGAGCGCACGCGATTAAGGCCAAGTCTTAGAAGCGCATGGCGGGTAAAGCATTTGAAGCCTCCCGTAAGGTCGCGATACGGCACCCCCAAAATCAGCCGCGCGTAAAAATTTCCCCCTCGCGACAGCAGTAATCGGCGCAAAGGCCAACCCGAAACTCCACCGCCAGGAATCCAGCGGGAGCCGAGGGCGATATCCGCGTGTGCTGTCGCTTCAAGCAGTCGCGGCAGATCTTGGGGATTGTGGCTGAAGTCGGCATCAATCTCGAACACATGCGAGTAGTCACGATCGAGTGCCCACGCGAACCCAGCCAGATACGCTTTGCCAAGCCCTTCCTTGCCTGCGCGATGCATCACATGCACCTTTGCGTCCTCGCCTGCAATTCGGTCTGCCAGCGCGCCGGTGCCGTCCGGTGAGTTGTCGTCGATGATCAGGATATCGCCCTCTGGCAGGCGGGAGCGCACTTTAGAGACGAATGCTTCAAGATTGCCCAACTCGTTGTAGGTGGGCACCAGAACCAGAGGAGAAGACATATGCTGTTGGGGTATTGCGTCGAAAACCATCAGGACGGTGGTGCTAATCTTAACCGCTCATCCTAGAGACAAGTAGTCTTGGCTCTTAAAGTACCCCTTAAAGTACGCCATGAATCGATACGCGTTTCTTGAACACCCCGGGATCCTTGCCTTCGCGCATCGAGGCGATGGCGACGCAGCGCCAGAGAATACGGCGGCTGCTTTTCAGAGCGCGGTCAGTATGGGCTTTCGCTACCTCGAGACCGACGTGCACTGCACGAAGGACGGCGTATTGATCGCCTTTCACGATGACCGCCTCGATAGAGTAACCAATGCCCGTGGCCGGATCCGCGATCTTGATTATGGTGAGGTGAAAAGGGCCCGCGTTCATGATCGTGAACCTATCCCGCTTATGGAGGCCTTGCTCGGCGATTTTCCGACGACCCGGTTTAATATTGATCCTAAATCCGATGCGGCAGTCGGCCCACTGATTGATGTTATCAAGCGAACCGGCTCGGCCGATCGGGTCTGTATCGGGTCATTCTCGGATCATCGGCTTCGCCAAGTTCGTGCGGCACTGCCCGAGGTGTGTACATCAATGGCCACCTGGGAGACGGCTCGCGCCAGACTGTCGACAGTGGGCATACCGCTACGCGGTCTTCAAGCCGCTTGCGCCCAGGTGCCGGTGCGATGGAATGGTATCCGCGTCATCGACCGTTTATTCATTCAGGGCATGCGGGAACAGGGAATACAGACCCATGTGTGGACGGTCAACGACGAAACGGAAATGCAGCGTCTCCTGGAGATGGGCGTGGACGGCATCATGACCGACCGACCCGCCTTGCTCAAGCAGGTTTTGATGGCTCGCGGGCAGTGGTCTTAGTCGGACGCTTCGTGCCCGGGCTCCTGCACTCGCCGAAAAAAGAACATGCCGGCAAAAAACAGCAGCGCCACCGACAGGATGCCCAGGCGTGGATTGCCCGACACGTGTGCGATCGTGCCCATCATGACTGGGCCAAAAACGGCAGCGGCCTTGCCGACGACGTTATAGAAGCCGAAGAACTCGGCATTCTTTTCTGGCGGTATCAACTGACTGAAAAGCGATCGACTCAACGCCTGAATCCCGCCTTGCACGAGACCAATCACGCCGGCCAGGATGTACATCTGTAGCGCGGTTTCCAGAAAATAGGCGAAGACGGTGACGCCGACATAGGCCCAGATGCAGATCCAAATGCCGCGAAGGGCGCCATAGCGCTCGCCAAGGCGTCCGAACACCAGCGCTGCCGGAAAACCGATGAACTGCACGAGCAGCAGGGCGGTGATCAGATTGTCGGATGAGAGCCCAATCGACAGGCCAAAATCGACGGACATCCGCACGATCGTGTCGACGCCGTCAATATAAAGCCAGTACGCAAGCAGAAACATCCACGCGCTTCGATACTGCGCGAGATTTTTTGCCGTATCCGAGAGCGCGGCGAAGGTATCGCGAAGATGGATCGAGCGACGCCCGCGAGGCGGCAGGGGTTCATCGACATAAAGTAAGAGAGGAATGGAAAAGACCGCCCACCAGATGGCGACGGTTATGAATGACCAACGAACCCCTTCTGCCGCGCTTGCCAGTCCAAACCATTGAGGCTGCAATGTCATCAGAACATTAATCAGAAACAGCAGTCCCCCGCCTAAGTAGCCGAGAGAAAACCCCAGTGCCGAGATGCGATGGCGCTTCCCGGCCGGTGCAACAATGATCAAAAGCGCGTCGTAAAAGGTGTTTGCACCTGAGAAGCCTACGACCGCGATGGCATAAAGCAAAATGGCAAACGGCCACATGCCGGCTTCGACGAGGTACAGGGCGCCTGTCGCAACAACGCCAATGGTTGCAAAGGCTGCGAGCATTCTTTTCCGAAGGCCGCCGGTATCGGCCATGGCGCCCAGGACTGGGGCCAGTAGCACGATCACCAGGCTAGAGATTGAGTTGCCAACCCCCAGATAGAACGTGCTCTGGGTAATCGCCGTGTCCTGACTCCAGTACTGCTTGAAGAAGATCGGAAAAAAACCGGCCATGACGGTCGTCGCAAAAGCGGAATTGGCCCAGTCGTAAAGGGCCCATGAGACGGCGGGCCGACGTTCGGGATGGCGCATAGATAGGAAGAAGCAAGGGGAATCGGGAGAAATGAATCGCCCATTTTATCCCTCACGGGAACATCAGCAGATAGCGGGCTTTCAACGCCGAACGGTGCTGAAAGCCGCCGATGAGTCTAGGGACAGGAATCGCTCGTAGAGGGGACGACGCCTGCGAGCAGCAGAAACTTCTCGAAGGGCTCCATATTGTTCATGGCTTCCATCTCGGGTCCTTTAAATTTGAGCTTAAAACTCATCATGGCCCACATCGGCCCGTATTTTCCCGACCCCATCTCCTGCCAATGCTTTGTTTTGGCGTTCATCAGGTAGTCCACATCGAGATCGAGAGCGCTCTCGACTGCTCCGCCGTAAACGCATTGCGCCTTGTTGTTCTGGTTGGAGATTCGCAGCTCCGTGGTTGGCTTATCGCCGCAATCTGAGCGGTAGATTTGAAGGACCTTTTGGCCGCGACCCTTATCGTTTGAAGCCCAGCCGGACTCAGCCAGTTTGTCGGTTAGAACCGGCTCAGCGTTCCAGGCGTCACAGGCGAGCCTGCCCCAGTCACCTGACATCAGGACAGTCTCGGCACGCACGGTCTGCACCCCGGAGAGAAGCGTTAGCGCGCTAAGCGCGATGACTAAATGTTTCATGGTGCTTCCTCAAAAGCAAAAAACGCCGCGGGTTAACCGCGGCTTTTTTTCGTGAATGGATTGTTAGAAACGTTTGTTGTACTGGATTGCGACCTCAATTTGCTCCATTTGCAGCTCAATGGTTTGCCGCCCTGGCGCCTCAAGAGGATTCGGCCCCGATACAGAATTTGACGGCGCATACATCACCGCAAAGTCGATACTGGAGGTATCACTTAAAGCCTTGCTGAAGCCCGCCGTGACATGTGTCTCCATGACGCCGGGCGCAAGGATATTGAACATCACCTCGGATTCGGGAATCGGTTGGCTGTCTGCCATGCTGCCGCCCAGTCGCCAGGTCCAGCCTTTGCCGCCGTCTATTTCTATGCCCAGTTTCAGGATGAGCATGTCCTCCCATCCGAATCCGGCGCCATCACTGCCGCCAAGACAGTAGGGACTGGTGGCGGTTTGTCGCATGCCGCACATACCCAAAGCGGGCAACATTGAATTCCCGATCGATGCCACGCCGCTGTAATTGATCCACTGCAGGTCAGCCAACAGTTTGGTTTGCTGGGTCACGTTGAATGCAAACCCGGCGGTGACTGTCTGCGGCACATCAAAACCGCCTTCTTCGGCAAAAAGGCCTGAGTATTTCTCGAATTCGCCCATCCAAATCGGACTTTGGTAAGAGGCGCCGAGCGCCAATCGCGAGGACACCTGGTTCTGGAATCCCACCTTGAAACCGTAGCCCATGGCGGTGTCCGCGCCTTGGTCTGAGAGTTTATTTGGATTGTTGGAGTATCCGGCAAAGTTTCGAAGCCCGTACGCTTCGAAGCTTTGTCCAGCGAGAATCGCACTGACACCCCAGGCACCTTTACCGCTGTCAAATTTTCGTGAGTAGGTTCCATTGACGAAGAGCTGCATCAAATCGACCCCGGCATCGCCTGCGCCGAAGGCGCCCATCCCGCCGCCAATGTCGGCTCCCTTCCAGTCGGTGTTCATACCGCCGTTGCCATATACCGTCAGACCGAAAGCACTGTCTTCTCCCCGCATCCAGTTGACGCCAAACCCTGGAACAAAGAAGTTTTCGTTATCGCTATCGAAACTGCCAGGCATCAAACCGAAGGTGCCCGGCGCTCCTGTCGGCATACCCGAGACACTGTAACTTCGCATGGGGCTGAACCATGCCAGCCCAAGGCTGAACTGTTGGCCGCCGAGAACCATGGTCGCGGGGTTAAGAGCGCCATCCATGGCATCGCCTGTCGTGGCGACACCCGCACCTGCCAGGGCTTTAGATTTTGTCCCATAGCCGTGCGCAAAATAGCCGTTGGTGGCATGGGCGGCAGAGCTGATCAGTGTGAGCATGATCAGCGTGCCGATTGCTCGACCGATCGAACCCGTTTGAATAAATTTCATTTAAATTCTCCTCCTCAGGAAATTTCTAAATAACTACTTAATGACAGCTCATCTAAATTACCATGTTATTCTTATATAACGGTTAATTAATATTTATACCCGCAAAAAAAAACGGGTTTCTTCCTTTTTTTAGTCAGCAACAGGTTGGTTTTTACCAGAAATCACTCAGCCGAGACGTTTACTCGTCGATGACCGTCTAGGCTTTTTACGCGACGCGGTCTTTTGGTTCGCGACCAGAAAAGATCGCATCCAGGTTATCCAGAGCCCGAAAGCCCATCGCGTCACGAGTCTCATGGGTTGCGCTGCCGACATGGGGTAGCGCAAAGAGGTTCTCAAGCTGCGAGAACTCCTCGCGAATTGCGGGCTCATTCTTGTACACATCAAGACCTGCCGCCCGAAGTCGGCCGGAGCGTAGCGCATTAATCAGCGCATCCTCATCAATGACATTTCCGCGGGCCGTATTCACCAGAATAGCACCCTTAGGAAGTTGGGCAATGAGCGCCTCGTTAACCAGATCTTGCGTCTCGGGTGTCGAGGGGCAGTGCAGCGCGAGAAAGTCACTGATCGGTAGCAATGTGGAAAGGCTCTCATGAAATACCGCGCCTTGCTCTAACGCCTCAGGAAGCCGACGTCGATTGTAATAGTGCACTTGCATATCGAACCCGCGCGCACGTCTCGCCGTGATCTGACCGACTCGCCCCATGCCGATGATCCCGATGCGCTTTCCGGTGACCTGAGTGCCGACCATGAAATCGGGACTCCAGGTATTCCACTTGCGCTCGCGGATCAGGCGCTCACCCTCACCTGCCCGACGCGCGGCGCCCAGCAGACACAGCATCGCAATTTCTGCGGTGGCGTCCGTGAGCACATCGGGCGTGTTAGTAACGATAATTCCTTTCTTCTTGGCGGCGTTGAGGTCGCAATGATCTACACCCACCGAAAAATTCGCAATGGCCTTTACCGAATCCGGTAACTTTTCGATAACCTCCGATGAGAGATTTTCGGTGTGGCAGGGCAGCATGGCATCAGTGCCTTCAGACTTCTGCAGAAGTTCGTCCGTCGAGTAGCGCCGATCCTCGGGGTTAAAGATGGGTGAGTAGTCGCGGCTGAGGCGGGCTTCGACTGCGGCGGGGAGTTTGCGGGTGACGAGGATGACGGCTTTACTCATGGAAACCACCTTTTAATTAGGAATAGGGTCTAGCCAGGGCTCGAAAGCGTCGACCGACTGCTGGCGTCGACATTATGCCTGCGCGCTGGCGCGGAACAACCTGCGCCTTGGCTGCGAGGCGGATCAAAACCGGTCAGAATGGGCGCGTCATGCTGATTGAGATCAAACCCGAATGACGTCCACGGATGATGGATCGCACTACCGGATTGTCTGGTATGGCATCACGATTTTTCTGAGTTCCGCGGTCCTGCTGGTTATCGAGATCACCGCGGGTCGCCTGATAGCGCCGTATGTGGGCGTATCCATATACAGTTGGACGTCCATCATTGGCGTTATCCTCGCCGGACTGTCTCTGGGTAACTGGCTGGGGGGTTGGTGGGCAGATCACGGGGGCGACGAAAAAGCCACAGGCCTGGTGCTGGCGCTCGCCGGGATTTTCTGTCTGTTCAGTCTTTTGGTACTCGGCTTGATTGCGCCGGTGCTTCAGAGCAGTCAGCTCGATCTGGTGAGCTCGAGTTTTCTTTACGTGTTGGGCATGTTTTTTCTGCCCTCCGTTCTGCTTGGAATTCCAACGCCGCTGTTGACGACATTGGCACTGCGACTGGATGAACGCGCGGGCCGGATCGTCGGGCGAATGCATGCACTCGCCGCGCTCGGCAGCATCATTGGTACTTTTTTAACCGGCTATGTACTGATTCAGTACTTCGGATCGCGCAACATTGTGACGGCCTGCGCCGTCGTACTGTTTGTGCTGGCCGCGCCGTTTTTCAGTCGAACGCCTAAAGCGCCTCTTGCCATTCTGGTCGCATTTGGCATCGGCCTATCGGCGATCGTGTATGCCCGTCAGGGATTCAGTAATCCGTGTGATCGTGAGAGCAACTATTTTTGTCTTCGCGTTGTAGACGCCTCCGGGGAGGCGCCCTTTGGTGAGGCCCGAGCGCTGATTCTTGATCATTTGCTTCACAGTATGAATCATCAATCCGAGCCGGCCATGCTGATTTCGCCCTACGTTCAGCTGATGGATGAGCTGGTGTTGGCCCATTTTGATGCGACGGCGTTACCCGAGCTTGCGTATTTTTTTGCCGGGGGCGGAGCCTACACACAACCGAGGGCAGTTAAGGCGCTAACCCCTCAGGCGAGACTCGTCGTGGCGGAGCTCGATCCCGAAGTCACACGACTCTCCGAGCGTGAGCTTTATGTGTCTACCGAAGGTATGGAGATTTTTCATGGCGATGCGCGCACGGTGCTGTATCGCTTATCCGATGCGCGATTCGATGTCGTCGTGACCGATGCCTTTCACGATATCGCCGTGCCGTATCACCTGGTGACCCGTGAATTTGCCCAGCTTGTAAAGGCTCGGATGAATCCAAATGGATTATTCGTGACCAACATCGTGGACGCATTTCCTGATCCAAAAATGGTCAAGAGCCTGACGAAGACTCTGCAGCAGGAGTTTGATCACGTCGATATCTGGTTGGATGATATCCCTCAGCGCCAGCAGCGTATGACGTATGTCATCTCGGCCAGCAATAGGGAAATCATTGACGATACGCTGGATGCCAAGCGCGGCTTCGAGCGTCGCTGGTATCGAATCAACCGACCGTTGATGTCGGTCGGAACGCCGATGCACGAACTGCCGATCTTTACCGATGATTTTGTACCGGTGGAGCGGATGATCGCGGATCTGCTGCTCACCCCGGAAGGGTTGTAACCGAGCGTCAGGCGCTGAGCGGGAGGCCCTCGTCTTTCCAGCGCAGCAGTCCCCCGGAAACGTTCGCCACTTTTTCGTGGCCCGCCTGTTTCAAAATGCCGGTTGCCATCGCTGATCGTCGACCCGAGCGGCAGATCGCCATCACCGGCTTGTCCCCAGGCACTTCACTGATCCGATCGCGAAGTTGACCCAGCGGGATACTGGCGTTAGCCATTGTCGTTTCTCCCGGCACACACTCCTCTGGCTCGCGCACGTCGAGCAGGTAGATGTCGCCCAGATGCGCCGCCACCCATGCTGGCTCCACTTCGAGCACGCCCGCAAAAGTCTGCACAACCGGTGCCCAGGTGGGCTCTTCCGGCATGGTTTCGGGCTTGCCGCTCACCATGTTTGCTGGAAGTGCGACGTCAATATGTTTGGGATGCGGCAGTTGCATGGCATCCATATAACCCACGAAATCCTGCTTGCTCGCATGGCCTCCTATACGGGCGTTGTGGGCTTTTTCTTCGGCGACGGAACTAACGGTTCGGCCGCTGTAATCGTGGCCGGGATAAATCAGGCACGAGTCGGGAAGCGAGAGAATCTGATTGTTGATGGAGTCATACAGCGTGGCGGCATCGCCTTGCTGAAAATCAGATCGGCCGCACCCTCTGATCAAAAGCGCGTCGCCGGTGAAGGCTTTGGACTGATCATCCGTGACGTAGGTGAGGCAGCCGCTGGTATGTCCGGGGGTAGCGCGCACCTCGAGCGAGTGGGCGCCAAAACGGATACGTTCACCGTGGGTCAGCGGAACGTCTACGTGTTGTGCGCCGATGGCCTGCGCGGCTGCAATCTGGCATCCGGTTTTTTGCTTTAAAAGCCACGCGCCGGTGACGTGGTCCGCATGGCAGTGGGTATCGATCGCAAATGTCAGTTTCAGATCCAGCTCCCGCAGCAAGGCAAGATCACGGTTCACCTGTTCAAAGACAGGATCGATGATCACGGTGTCCCGCGATGTGTCGTCCGCCAAAATATAGGTATAGGTGGAAGAGGTGGAATCAAATAGTTGTCGAAAAAGCATGACCAAGATAATCCTGTTGAGAAAGGGCGGGCATTGAGATCGGGTGACTGAGATCTAGCAGCGCCGCAACGATTCGTAGGCGCCGATATTCCAGCAGTCGGTATGCCCCAGTTCGGTGAAATAGCGCCGAGCCATCTCGCTTCGATGGCCGCTGCGGCAGTAAAACAAAATGGGCTTGTCGAAACGCAAGGTCTTTTGAGCATCCGCCAGCTCGTTCAGCGGCACGTTAACCGCTTCGGGCAGCATGCCGAGCGCGCATTCGGCGGGACTGCGTACGTCGATGAGCTGGGCGCCATCCCCCAGGGCCTGGGATAGATCGTCGCATAATGAGGAATCGTTAAAATTCATGAGCTTGGTCTCACTAAAGGGCTTAATCGCCGAGCGAAATTGAGTAATAATCATTAAATAATTAAACTCTAATATAGTCTTTGATGCTGATTTTGTCAATTATTCTGACGCGATCGCCGCATTTTCCAGGCTTTGGGCCCGGTTGGGTAATCTTAAAGCGCCTAAAGGTGGTTGGCATGAGTCGGCTTGAAATAGTCGGACTTTTCGGGGATTCTTGATCGAGGCCGGAACATCAAAGACGGAGAGCAAGATGAGCGAGGGGTTTAAGGGAGGTTGCCTTTGCGGAGCGGTATCGTTCGAGTGCGCCGCGGCACCGAAATTTCAGGCCAACTGTCATTGCGACGATTGCCGAAAATCGGGCGGAGGCGTGTATGCCTCTTATGCGTTCGTGGACGAATCAACCATAACAATCCAGGGCGAGACGGGCAGTTATGCGAGCCCTGCCGACAGCGGCAATACCATGACCCGACATTTTTGCACCACATGCGGGTCACCTGTTTTTCATACCAATAGTCGGGCGCCGTCCCGGCTAGGGATCCGTGTTGGTTTGATTGACTCAGCGGACTGGTTTCAACCGCAGGCTAACGTGTACACCTGCCGACGCCTGCCGTCGACGCCCTTAGATCCCGACATCACCGCCTTCGACAAGATGCGGAGCTAAAACCCGCCAACGGGTTTATCGCGTGCCGGTAAAAACTGGCGCGCGCTTGTTGATAAAGGCGTCGAGTCCTTCCTGACCGTCAGCACCGGTCATGTTGGCGCCAATCTCCCGCGTCTCGATCCCGGTATGCGTCAGAAAATCACGGTCGAAACTGTCGTGTAGCAAACGGCGGGCTGAGGCAAATGCCTGCGTCGGTCCAGCAGCAAATCGCGTAGCCAGAGAAATGGCAGATTCAAGGGCGCTCCCCTGCGGCACCGTTCGTGTGGCCAGGCCCCAGTCGACCGCTTCGGCGGCAGAGAGTTCGCGGTTTTCCATAATAAGTTCCTGGGTTCGTCGCAGGCCGATCAGGCGAGGCAGCAGCCACGTGGAGCCGCCATCCGGGCTGAGGCCTGCCGCCGTGTAAGCGAGTCGGTAGCGAGCGGTCTCGTCTACCAGAACAATGTCCCCAACCAGGGTCATCGGTACGCCGCCGCCGGCTGCCATTCCATTAACCCCGACCACCACGGGCTTTGGCATGGTCAGGAACGCATACTGGGCCTCATGCCATCGATCGGCGGTTTCGATTAGGTTGTCAGGGTTGGTTCCCGAGGCTTTGAATTCCTTAAGGTCACCGCCAAAGCTGAACATGGGCCCGCGGGCGCTGAAAACCACGGCCCGAATGGATTCATCATCGCGGGCGGCTTTTGCAGCTGCAAAAAGATCCAACGCCATCTGGCGAGAGAGCGTATTTCCTGCCTCAGGGTGATTTAGGCAGATAACGGCAACCGCCCCCTTCGTTTCAAAGTCCACGTGCGTGAGTTCCAAGCCAGTCTCCATAAATTCTTTGCCGATGGCATCAATCATGACCGAACCGGCCAGGATCGGCAATCAAGGGGCAGAGTCTCCAGGCGATACCCTTAACCTGCGAGTGGGGCAGTGCTACCATCTCGGCGGTAGGAAGTCCCACTTGCGAGAGACGGAGGGTAGAGAAGATGGCGATGGGTCAAAAATCCAAGCTTGAGGTCGAGCTGCACGCGGATACGGTCGAAATGCTTGAATACGCAAAAGAGATGTATGGTTTTCGAAGCACGTCCAAAGCGCTGCGCGTGATACTGGACTACATGGCGACTGATGCGGATTGGACAGAAGTCTTCCTCAATCAGCGTTGCTTGCGCTGCGGCGCGGGCAAAGGCTGGCAGCGACCGGAGTCCTGATTCGATCAAACACGACTAGCCCCTTAAAACGAACCAGGAGAGTGTTTTCATGAGCAGTTCAGTGCGGTCGATAAAGGTCCAGGACGCGTATCAGCACGAGCGGGTTGAGTTGGCCGCGGCGTTTCGCTGGGCGGCCCGTGTGGATTTGCATGAAGCGGTAGCCAATCATTTTTCACTGGCCGTCAACGAAGACGGTACGAAGTTTCTGATCAACCCCAATCAGGTCCACTTCTCCCGAATTCGGGCGAGCGATCTGGTGCTTATTGATGCCAACGACCCAGCCACCATGGATCGGCCGGATGCGCCGGACCCGACGGCTTGGGGTCTGCACGGCGCTATCCACCGTCATTGCCCGCATGCGCGATGTGTCATGCACGCTCATCCTGAGTATTCGACAGTCCTCGCCAGCCTCAAAGACTCCCGGCTGCTTCCGGTAGACCAGAACACCGCCATCTTTTTCAACCGCTATGTGATCGATGAGTACTATGGTGGCCTTGCCTTCGAGGAAGAGGGCGAGCGCTGCGCCCAACTGCTCGCTAATCCGGCGCACAAGACCATGATTATGGGCAATCATGGCGTAATGACGATCGGAGACGGAGTCGGGGATGCTTTTAATCGGCTTTATTACTTCGAGCGCGCAGCCCGCACCTATATCCAGGCGCTGCAGACCGGCCAGCCGCTACGCGTGTTGCCGGACGATATCGCCGAGAAAACCGCGAGCCAAATCGAGGCCTACCCGTCTCAGGATGACCGGCATCTGAGCGAGATCCTCGCCATCCTCGACAAAGAAGAGCCCGAGTTTCGCGACTGATGCGCCAATCCCGCGTTGATAGGGCGGCCGTCCCCAACGCCCGCTCGGTTACGCGCCGCGGATGAGTGATGTGTTTGGCGCGTTAGGCGCTGCTGGGGCTGAGTATGGGCTTTGGGTCGGATTAGGGGCTGCGCTGCTGGTTATATGGCTGGTCCGGCGCGCGGACTCCTCGGACGCGCAGCAGTTGGCCGCAGTTCAGTGGGTTGATCGAGTGCTCGAGCAGGCGCCGGACAAGCTCTATGTGTCGGTTCATCCAAATTGGTCGGTCTATCGCAAGCAGCTTAAGCATCAGCTGCGCTCCGATTTTTCAGATCTTACGGACACGCTTCTGGAGCAAGTACTCGCCGGCTTTGATTGTTGCTACGAACTATCTGACGGTGTGTACATTCGCACGGGTTCAGTCGCTGACGATACCCGTCCTCAGCCGATAACAGATTTCACACCTCTAATTGCGCCTGTTGAAAATTTTCGACTTCAAAAGGTGCAAGCCCGAAGACGATGGCGAACGTTTCGAACCGTCACTTTTGGAGTCGTCGTGTATCTGGCTGTGGTTTTGGTCGTGCTATCGGTTCTCGTCCTGGTTCGTGGTGCGGCACACTAGACGGTTTCCTTTAAAAATGGCGCTGGGTTAGACCGGCCCGAGCCACTCACAGGTGCTCGGTAACACCCGCAGTGGCTCCTCCAGGCCTGGCCTCTTCCCGATGTCGGCATTAATTGGTGACACCGCCTTTGCCATGACCGTTTTTATCGGGATTCCCGCCCATGCCGTGGCCTTTTTTATCGGGATTCCCGCCTTTGCCATGACCCTTGCCTTTACGGGACTTCTCTTCGTCAGACTCGTTGTCGTCATCCGACGTCTCGTCTTCCCGGATAGAGTCATCATTCGTGCCGGTATTTCCTTCGTCGGCATCAGCGTCCCTGGTCTCGGCAACGCCTGTCGATTGGTCTGAAGCAGGAGCGGAAGCCTCTGCCGCTCGAGACACGCCGGAGGCCATAGCGAGAGCTTCGCCAACCTCGACCACACCGCTGCCCGATCGACCCCCACTGCAGGCGCTAATGGTGAGCGCGATCAGGCTCAGCGCAACGGCGCGCGGGATTGATCTTGGAAGATATCGAGTTTGTCGGATCGAATGTTCAGGTTGAGTCTCATTTTTTTCGTTCATTTCTTTCTCCTTGAATGGGTATTTCAGGTGCCCGGTGGCACTGGAGAAATCATGATCGACTAGCAAAGAAACGTGAGTGACCGCCGTCACACGGAAAACCAGAAGGCGGGACAGCACGTGATCCCCATCACGTTTTGAAGCGTTTTGCTCTAATTATCGGAGGCGGGGATGGGTCTGTTGATCGTTAACGTCAGTGAGAGATTGTGTTGGCTCTGGGCTGGACCAGAACCAGGGCGAGAATCATGACGGTCAGCGAAACCCAAACCCAGGCCGAATGGGACTCTTCATAAATGACGATGCCCCAAAAGACACCGGCAAGGGTGACAAGATAAGCGCACTGGCTCGCAAATACTGGCCCTGATATCACCACCAGGTAATAAAAACCACCATACGCAATGGCCGTTATCAGCCCCATGGCAATAATGGCCCAACCGGGTGCGGTCATCGGCCAGGGCATCATCACAAACGCATCAGTGAGCCAGACAATCGGGGTGAGCATCAATAATGACGCGATAAACATCCCGCAGACCACCGACATGATGTCCGCATCGGGAGGCATTTTGGCGGCAATTACAAGATTCTCAACGGCATAACAGCCCGCTGCCAGCACCATCACAAAAACCCAAAAGGCCGCAGAAGGCTCCGGCAAACTGGTCTCAGGAAGGACCAGTAAGGCGATGGACAGGATCCCCAAAATCACGCCCAGGACGCGCAATAAAGAAGGCTTTTCGATTCGAAAAAAAGCGGCGCCAACAAAGGTTGTCAGCGGTACGGTAGCAACCGTGATCGATAGCACGCCCGCGCTCACTTGTGAGGCGGCATAAAAATAAAGGGTGCCGGGAATAACCGAGCCGAGCAGGCCGCAAATGAAGTAAAGCTGCAAAAATGCCTTCTCTTTGCGGATAGGTCTGCCGGTCAATGCGCAGAAGACGACAAGACCCACCGCGCTGGTGACGCAGGCCCAATAGTTAATTGAAATAGGATGCATGGCGTCTTCGGTGGACATGCGGGCCAAAGAGAAGGATAGACCCCAAAAGACCCCAAGCAATATCAGGATAGTGAAGTGCCAGGCCTTGCTCGCAAAGAAACCGCTAGGGGGTATCGTCATGCTCTTCTCTGACGATGACATGGGAGAGATTGCACGAAGGCCGTTCGGTTTTAAGGCAGGACAAAGGGTAGCATCAGCGGCACCACGGCAATGGCGGCAATGTTTCCAAAGCCCACCATAGCAGCAACCTTTTCCGGCTCCTGACCGTATTGCTCGGCTACGAGATAAACCAATACCGCGGGCGGCAAGATGCTGTAAAGCAGCAGTGGACCAAATTGGTCCGGCGGCAGTTGCAGAAGCGGCTGCACGGCCAGCGCAATAATCAGTCCGGTCAATGGGCAGATTACCGCCCCCAGAAGACCCAGTTTCCAGTCGCTTAGTTTCACATCAACAAGGCGAATGCCGAGGGTGAACAGCATGACAGGGATAAGCGCGTCCCCGAGCATATCGATTGGGGTTGCGACCACCAGAGGGATCGGAATGTGAAAGAGACTGACGATCAAACCGGCCACTGAAGCGAGGATGGTGGGCGATAACACGACGTCACGCCAGTTCACCTCTCGGCTGACGATATAAATTCCAAACGAGAAGTAAAGAAGGTTGGTCACAATCAGCAGTACGACCGCTGGTGCGAGTCCTGCGTCGCCGAAGGCCAGAATGGCCAGAGGTAGGCCCAGGTTGCCACAGTTATTGAACATCATGGGCGGCAAAAAGGTCCGTGGGTCATACCGGAATAAAACCGCTAGCGGCCAGGCCAGAAGGCCGGAGCCGAAAAATACCGCCGCTGCGGCGATCGCGAGGCCTGGATAGCGGGCCAGATCGAAGTCCTGGCTCGACATGACGCTGAAGACCAGCGCCGGTAAAAAGACATTCACGCTCAGAGCATTAATGCCGCCAAGATCGGTGCGTTTTTTGAGGCTATAAAGCGAGCCGAGTCCCGCGACTGCGATCACGGGGATCATGACCTCAAGAATGCGAATAATCATAGACACAGAGCCTGCGGTTTCGGCTCGGCAGGGGCAGGAATTAGGTAGACTTTATTTTCTCAGAACGTGAGCGAAATTACTCTTAAAAAAGATTTCTTAATGCGCCGCTGGCTACAAGATGCGCGCCCCTTTTAATCGATCGCTGTCTTTGAGCTATGAATTCAATTGAGGTCTTTTTGATCACCGGGGCGGTGTTTCTTCTTGGCGGAACGGTCAAGGGGACGGTTGGCTTTGGATTGCCGCTTGTCTCAATCACCTTGCTGACACCGTTTTATGGGCTGGTGGACGCCATTGCGCTCATGGTCATACCGGCGGTGGTAACCAACTTCTGGCAGGCGGTAACGGGCGGGCATTTCTTTGCATCCTGTCGGCGATTGTGGCCGCTTTATCTCGCGGGCGCAGTTTTCACAGCCGGCTTTGCGACGATTCTTCTTCAGGTACATACCCGCTGGCCGACGATTCTGCTTGGCGTCGTGATCGTGGCTTATAGCGTCAGTGGTTTGGCCGCCTGGCGCTTTGGTCAGCCGGGCTCACGGGAGCGGTGGCTTGGCCCGCTGATGGGAATGATCACCGGGTTCTTTACCGGACTCACTGGTGTTTTGGTTTTTCCGCTTAACGCCTATCTGCAATCGCTGCGTCTTGACCGAACCATGATGATTCAGGCTATGGGAATTTATCTACTGCTTGCCAATGCGGCGGTCGCAAGTGTGTTCGGATGGCAAGGCGCGTTTCCCGATGCCATCCTCCCGCTGGCGGCGATTGGGGTAACGGCAGGCCTGATGGGAATGGCTATGGGTCGGCGGATTCGTCAGCGTTTATCCGATCAGGCGTTTGATCGGGTGTTTTACATCACCCTCGCTACTGTTGGGTCTTATATCGCCGTGCGGGCCTTTGTAAGCTGAGCGGTGGTTGGTAACGACCGCACCTAAAAAGGCTTCGCGTCGTGGTCTTTTTGTGCCACCGGCTGGTAACTTCAACTTTTGGGGTCGCTCGACCTAAAATGTCGGGATGAAATCAATCGAAGAAATCATCGCGCATAAGGGGTCCGTGGTTCTGACAGTTAGTCCAGACGATACGGTTTATGACGCGTTGGCGCTAATGGCCCAGCACGGGATTGGCGCTTTGCTGGTGGTCGAGAATGAAAAACCTTGCGGCTTTGTGAGTGAGCGAGACTACGCCCGCAAAGTGGCGTTGCAGGGTCTTTCATCGAAAGAGGTGCCGATTAGAGACATCATGGCCAGCCCCGTGGTGTATGTGCAGGCCGATTTAGCCATCGACAAGGCGCTAGGCATCATGTCCGAGAGGGGTATTCGTCATCTTCCCGTCTTGGGTGCCGATGGCGTCCTTTGCGGAATGGTATCCATTCGAGATCTTGCTCGGGCGATCATCGCGGAGCAGAAATTTACGATCGAGCAACTGCAGCAGTACATCTATAGCTAATCCAGCGTAGCGCGCGACTTTGAGCCGCCGCCAAGAGGGGTAGGGGCAATAGTCAGGCGCTTACCAGTATTTTTCGTAATGAATCTGGCCGGGGACGCGGGGTTTGTGGATCGTTAACCCGTACTGCTCGATCAGGATTTCCACCAAACCGCCCGAGGTCTCGAAGCTGAGCGCCCCGGTTTTTCGATCTTCTTTTGGGATGCCAATCATCGCCGGATTGCCGCAGGCAAACACATGGGTATGGTCGGCGTTAATCGAGACGCCGTGCTCGGAAACGAGAATACCGTCTCTGAAGTAATCCTGAATGTAGCGCTTGTTGCCTCCTTCGCGCGTGACCAGCGTGATATACGTAAGATTCAGATGGCTTTCAGCGTAGCTTCGGATTTGCTCTGCATAGGCCAGCTCCGCGCCGTAGCGAACGCACTCCATCATCACGACTTGTTTGCAAGTGGTTACGCAGGCTTCGAGCATCGTCATATGGGGTGCGACACCGGTGCCGGTCGACAGGAGGATCATGGTGGTGTCGGTATCCAACTCCGGAAGTAGATAGGTGCCCACCATTTTGGGTCGAACAAAAATACGATCGCCTTCGCGCTGCTCGAAGAGAATGGGCGTCAGCTCCCCCTCGGGTACACGAATGACCAGAAGCTCCAGGAGTTTGGGATCCTGTTTCGGAGAGATGGAGCGCGACAGCGAATAAGGGCGGCGGATCAGTTTCTGGCTGGTCGGATCCACCAGCCCAATACTGACGTAGTGACCGGGCAGTTGCCCCGGGATCGGCGCATCGGGGCGGATAAAGAATATGGATAGTCCATCGGCAACGTTTTCGATGCGCTCAATGGTTGCGTTATAGCTTTCAACGCCCGCCGGCTTATCGGTCGACATAAATATCCGTTGTATATTCTCTTGTGTCTCTTAGAGATGCATTTTTGCTGTTAGTGAGCAACTCAGGGCTAAAACACGGTACACCACCCCATTTAAAGACACAATGACTATTGCGCCATCTTCTATCTCAGATTTGCGGGCCGTCCTTTTCGATGTGTTCGGCACGGTCGTGGATTGGAGAACGTCTATCGCCCGCGAGGTCGGTGAGAGCCTTGCCCGTCATGGTCTTAGCATGGATAACGAGGCGCTCGCCGATCGCTGGCGGGCCCTTTATCAGCCGGCCATGGAGCGGGTTCGTTCCGGCGCCATTGCCTTTGTTCCGCTGGATGTGCTGCATCGGGAGAATCTCGATCAATTACTGAAAGAATTCTCAATTGATTGCCTGAGCGAGGAAGAAAAGGTTGATCTTAATCTGGCCTGGCACCGACTGGATCCCTGGCCTGATTCGCCCGATGGCCTCTCGCGGCTGAAAACGCGTTACACCATTGGCACGCTCTCCAACGGCAATATCGATCTAATTCGTGATATGGCGCAGCACGGCGGATTGCCGTGGGATGCCATTGTGGGCGCTGAAGTGGCCGGTGCCTATAAGCCTCAACCCCAGGCCTATCTTGGGTCGGCGAAGGCGCTGTCTTTAGAGCCCGAGCAATGCATGCTCGTAGCGGCGCATAACGATGATCTTCGCGCAGCCGCTGCGTGTGGATTCAAGACGGCCTTTGTGGCGAGGCCGTTTGAGCATGGCCCCGATCAGTCAAAGGATTTGATCGCGGAGGAGGCTTTTGATGTGATTGCCAGGGATTTCGTCGATCTGGCCAGTCAGCTAGGCTGTTAAACGCGCCGTCGGGTTCACGACGCCCTGGGTTTTTCACTAAACACCACGGCCAAGCCGCTGGCCACCACGATGGCGGCACCGATCATCACATGAGATGCGGGGACTTCGTCAAAGAAGGCAAAGCCCCAGATGGCCGCCCACACGAGCGTGGTGTATTCCAAAGCGCCCACCAGATAAACCGGAGCGTAGCGGAATCCGTTGGTAATACCGTACTGGCCCAGTAAAGCCACGACAGAAAGCCCCAGCATTAACAGAAGTCCGTCGGTGGTCGGCGTAATCCAAGTCCACGGCACGCTAATGAGCGCAACGATAAGAATCGATATTGCGCCAGTCAGCAGCATCAGCTCTGAGGATTCGGTCCGGGAGAGGTATCGCGTGTAAAGCCCCAGCCCTGCAAAACTGATGCAGCCGAAAAGCGCGGCCCCTGCGCCGAGCCAGTCCACCTCGGCGCCGGTGG